>Ga0308162_1000110_pt1 | contig 105891 bp, 97 predicted proteins | sample PhySR2_FD_201370 | JGI IMG/M metagenome (GOLD analysis project Ga0308162, IMG submission 201370) | Phyllosphere microbial communities from UC Gill Tract Community Farm, Albany, California, United States - DLSLS.R2 | ecosystem: Host-associated > Plants > Phyllosphere > Unclassified | place: USA... | reverse complement strand
CCCCGTCGTTCCGCCGTGTCGGGTGTGTTCATCCTCTCCTCGTACCTCTGGTGAGCCCTCTCCCGTTAAGTCCCCGGACGGAGGGCTTGTCGTAGCACCGTCGTGTCGTCATCCGAAGGGTGAAATGCACTCCGCCAAAACTTTTTGCGAAGGACCGCAAAAACTTTTGTCTCCGCCCTTCTCCTGCCGCCCCGCCGTTGCTCCTTTGCCCTTTGCCGCCAGGGAACTCACCGAGAGATGGATTAACCACCAGACAGGAGGAAAAGCAGGATGAACACACAAAACGTCAACGTCAAAACCGCCACCAAAGAATCTACCGAAAGATGGGTGAAAACCTCGTCCCTGCGTACTGATGGCTTTGTGCGCAATATCCATTCCCGTAACCCGTTCGATGTTATTCGCGCGGACGTGGTGCTGGCCCGTATGGAAATACAGGCTAACCGGGGGTGTGGCCTGCACTACGAGATTTATGAGTCCCGTCTGCTGGGTATGGCTATGCATTACCTGGCAGAACTGCCACTGAAAGACCGTCCTGTATTTATGGGGGCGGCAGCGAAACGGGGTTACATGCTGACGACTGCGGAAGAAGAACGTGCCGATGGTGAATGTGCTGACCTGATGATCGAGCTGGCGGCGGATTACTGATTACTTAACCGGCTGGCGGCAGGGGATGCCGCCAGTCACAACGGAGAAACATCATGAGCATCAGCAACGTTAACATGAACAGCACATTCAGCTTCGACGCATGGGAGAAAAGCGCGCTCAGCGAGCTTGATACCCTGCAAACCCTCGTCAGTAAAGCCCTGATGAAGTACCAGAGCAATACGGACAAAACGGCGCTGGGCGAGTCTGCAAACCGCTATATGGGCGAACTCAGAACCGCTGTAACGCGCATCCTGAAAGCCACGCCAGCCATTCAGCAAAAAGTCGATGACATTGCCGACATGCTGCATCTGATGGCGCATTTTTCCGGCATCACGTTCGACGAATAACCACCACGGCGAAACATCAACGCCATTAACCAGAAGGAGATAAACCATGCACTTAAATCTGACCGAATCCTGCGCCGAAGCGGGTATTTACGCAACCAGTGAGGCCGAGCGCGAATACTGGCTGAGCCGCGAAAAGTCATATCTGACCGCGCCCGTCGAAATCGACGTGCACGCCTTCCATGATGCACTGGGGCTGATGTACCCGATGAACTGGCGCAGCAGTGAAGACGGCGAGTGTGAAACCTTCATGATGGCGGAAATGGTCTGCGGCAATGTGACCGAAATCTACGCGCGGATCGGTATCCGTTATTACCGGATGCGTGACTACAGCAACCTTGACCACGCGGAGATTCTGGCACGCGTTAAGGAAGGAGTGCAGCGCGAGAAATGAAAAAGGCAGACTTTCGTCTGCCATATCCCGCCGGATTAGACGCCTAGGAACGATTAATCCGGCCTTCACCAAAAGGAACAAACCAATGCAATTCAGTGAAGTTTCGATTGTTACACCGACCGCCCTGTATGTCCAGATGCTTGAGGCGGAAAACGCACCCGTAAAAAAACAGGTGCGTATTAAACGCAGTGATATCGACCGTGACGACATCAGCGCCGAAATGCGGGCGCTGGGTCGTCACATAGCGCACTGCGGGAAGAAGGGGCGCGCCGTTCATATTCCTGCCATGCGCGGGAGTGAGTGGGGGCAGGTGTTACGCACGCTCGAACTGAAGCGGGCATTTAGCTGACGGAGGAGCCGCTCCTTACGGGGCGGCATTTAAGGAGGAACTATGTCTCAACTCAGTTTTGCCAGCTTTTTTGACCAGACGAAAGAGGCCGCACCAGTAACACCCGCTAAACCCGTGTTGCCCACCGTGAACGCGCAGCCGATACCGCACCGGATGATGACAATCGACCAGGCCCGCCGCCAGTTTATCAGCGTGTTCAGGGATACCGCCCGCAGCCTGCGCCGCTGGGAGGTGTTCAGCGACTTTATCACGCTGGCCGCCAGCGAGCTGGATATGGCGCGGATAAGAACGCCGGAGAATATTGAGCAGAGCCGCAAAATCTGCGCGAAGTACAGCGAGAGCGATATCAGCAACCTGCATACGCTCTTCTGCCTGATGGTCTGCGCACTGGAGGCCAAATTCCACGACTTCCTCGGCGCGATCTTCATGGAGCTTGAGCTTGGCGACGACCGCAACGGACAGTATTTCACGCCGTATCACGTCCAGTCACTGCTGGCGAGGCTGCTGATGCCGGACGTTGACGAAACGATACGCCGTGAGGGATTCGTTACCGTCAGCGATCCGGCAAGCGGTGCGGCGGGAATGATTGTGGCGTATGCAGAATATCTGCTGGAGGCGGGCTATAACCCGTCTGAACATATGTTCGGAAGCTGCATCGATATTGATCCTGTTGCGGCCGATATGGCGTTTATTCAGCTTTCCCTGCTGGGTATTCCTGCCGAGGTGGTTACGGGCAATACGCTGACGATGCAGTTAAACAGGGTGCGGTATACGCCTGTGTACTACATCAACAACTTTGGTAAGCGGCTGGACGATCAGCGACGTATCAGTGCCATGCGCGAATTTTTGCGCTGTATAAATGACGCTGCATAGCTATCCAGAAGGGCAGGGGAGTGTCCTGCCTTTGGTGGCATCAAAGGCCGCGCGCCTGCGGCGCAGAATAACCAGGCTGCGCTGACGCGCTGCCTGCGTTATTCCGGCGCGAGGTTGTCTGAAGTTCCTGTCTTTTGGTTAGCTGATTACTATTCTTCATTCTCCTGCTGGCGATGGTCTTTATTATTCTGCCACTGATATGGATATTATCGTTTCTTTTTCGGGCGTCGTCCCTGAAGGGACACGGCTGTCGTGAACAGAGCCAGCAAGCTGTCTCTGCCCTTCGGGCGTCCATCCTGACGCAAATTCAAATTCACGCTTGCAGCATCCTGAAAGGATGCGCCGCTTTAACCGTAGCGGTAATAAATTACCTCCACTCTGATGTCCGTCACGGTCATTCGTCTTGCGCCGATTTTCCGTTACGGGATGTGTGCATTCTCCTGGTGTGACTATCGCCCGATTTCATCAGTTCGCGGAGGGCTGCTTTTAGCATCAGCCAGTAAGGAAATAAAGGGGTATATAAACGCTGCGCGCCCCTTTATTTCCTTACTGTCAGCTGCTCATTGCCCTTCGCCGCTCAGTGATGAAGTCGAACGATGTAATAACCCAATGAGGAGAAAACCAGAATGCACACATTAAACGTCAAAACCGCCACTCGTGAATCAGCCGAACAATTTAAGATCGATGAACGCCAGCGCTACTCTGTTACAGATGGTGATGAACGTCTGTATTTAATTCCTGCGCTCTTTTTTACGCCTTCTGCTGATAACATGATTGCCAGCTGGTTACGTCAGCATTCAGATTATGATGGCGGTTTCTGGAATTACTGGATTATTCCGCAGGGCACCGGAGGAAACGTTGCTCCGAACTGTGTCAGATTCACCACGACGCAAACCGGATATATCGCACCGGAAGGTGAACAGCGCTATAACATGGTTATTCCCGGTAATTACTTTGAAGCAGAGGTCAGTGCCGATGCTGCCGGAATTATTGCGACCCTGATGAGCATGAACTGGTTGTTCTGGCAGGTTGCAGATATGGGGCCTGAATATTCGAAAGTCTGTAAACACCTCGTCGCTTGTCAGGATGCACTGAAAGACTACATCAGTATCATAAAACACCCTGAAGCAGATTTAATTTATCGGGCTATTGATTGACGACATAAATACTGGATGAATAAAAAGACCTCCTGTTGAGATCTTTTTACTGTTTTGCAAGAGTCTGCGCTGCATTTTTATTATTCTTTATCGCCCGATATGTTACTTCAATTTTTCTGGCATAGACATATCTTCTCTGCGCCTGTTCTTCTGTTTTCCTGAAACCTGCATTATAAGCGCCCACGGCCTGCCAGCTGACTCCCCACTTTTTGAATGCAATTGCAAGATAGTAAGCCCCGGTGTAGATATTCATACACGGATCGGAAATAAGGTGCTCCGGTTTTATTCCATAACGAGCCAGTTCGTTAAAGTGCTGGGAGTCCACCTGCATAAGTCCGGAGCCAAAGCCCGAAACAGGATTGTAGCCTTTAACGTCTGTGCGGAAGTTCGATTCATTCCAGGAGATTGCCCGAAGCAGATCCGGATCTATATGATAATCCCTTCCTGCCAGATCAAAACAATCAGCAGCGTTCAACATTCCAGAAAAAGCCAACATTAAAAACGTAAGAGCAATCCGTTTCATTTCTTCCCTCCGGGCACCATACCAGAAATACGTTAACCCATCCCATGCCCAGACTCAACTAATATGCACTCCTCACCACCAAAAGCACCACACCCCACGCAAAATTAAAATTTTGCTGATTGGCTCTTTAAATCATGCAGTTAGAGAAAAAGTAATGTGAAATAATTTATTTTAATGTGTGTAAACGACTCGGTAGTGAGTTTTATTCGACTCGGTAAAAACTCTACTCAGAGTCATTTGTGACTATTTTTAATAAATCCATTGAGTTATGACTACGGCGAGTCTATATTCGAGTCGTGAATTTTTACAGTGTGTGTCGGCATGCAAGTCGTCTGTTTTCTGGCAGAGTGTCTGTGCCGAGTCGTGCATTTTTAGCTTTTCAAAATATTCTGTTGTACAGAAGTTTTGGAAATATAAATAAGGAGAAAATTATGGCCAGAGTTCAGGTCTATGTAAGCGATGAAGTGTCAGAGAAAATAAGAGTAATCGCTGAAAAACGTCGCGCTGAAGGAGCGAGAGATAAAGATGTAAGTTTTTCAAGCATTGCATCAATGCTGGTCGAACTTGGTCTTAGGGTCTATGAAGCGCAAATGGAAAGAAAAGAGTCTTCCTTTAATCAGGCGCTCTATAATAAAACTATCCTTGAAAATGTAATGAAAACTCAATTTATTGTCAGCAAGCTGCTGGCGATGGAGTCGCTGAGTCCACATCTCGCAGGAAATGAAAAATTTGATTTCAGGGATATGGTTACGTGTATACGTGAAGATGTGCAACAGATTGTTGAAAAATTCTTCCCACAGGAGGAAGAGTCTCAAGATAATTAGCTGAAAATGTTTTATAAATAGGATTTAGATCTGCTGTTTTTGAGTGACTTTGTCGTCAGTAATTGATATATTTTATGCAGACATAAGTAAAATTTGATGCCCGCCATTCAATTTGGTGGGTCGCCGGTACACCGGGCTACTACCCCGAGTGTACCGACTATACACAGAAACCTTTCAAGGAGGCTTCAATGCACCCGCGCGATCCTAGAGATCTCTCCCAATCAAGTCAATCATTAAATGATATTGTGAAGCGTTTTGATGCGCTCTATAAGTACTCACCTTTGCCTTTTTGCATTCGAGATCAATCCAGAAACACCATATATAAAAATGATTCATATTTAGATTTCTTCCACCCATTATCTAAGTGTTTTTCGGGTGTCAGTTTTGATCCTGATGAAGTAGAGCTTGATTTGTCGACAATTGAGTTGGAGGCCTTTGTTATGGGGCCAGATACAGCTATTTGTAGGACTTTTAATTTTAATGGTGAATTTTATCAGTTACGTGTTGAAATTCGCATGGTAAGTAATGAGTTATATGCTTTTTGGTTTGTTAATTACTTCCCGGATTATCAAGCATTATTCAATACCACGAATAGGAATAAAAGTGATGAGTTTGATTTTGATATTTTCCTTTCGGGGTTGACAAATAAGAAAATGATTACGTTGTGTTTTTCAATTCTTGGTTTTCAACTTCATACAATGGCGCAATATTTAGGTGTTTCTGAAAAAGCAATTTCAAGCAGACTTTCTAGTGTGAAGAATGAACTTGCAAAATATTTTACTGATTATGATGACTTCAGATTCTACTGCATGAGAATGGACGTATACAGAAAGGTGAGAATGGTTGTCCTTAAAGTTTTGAATGTTAAATTTATGTAAAAAATATAGTGGAATTTTTCGCGTATTGAATAAATTGTATTCAATGTGTCACTATCCTGACGCAGGAATATGTTGAGAGGGAAAACATGATTAGACGTCACAGGCTTCGTGGCCCAACGGTAACTATGTCGATCTACCTTGACCCACAAACCGATCTTCTTATTTTGAAGGCGAAGGACAGAAGTGGTCGTTCTAAATCAGCTGAAGCGCTGATTCGGTTACGTGACCACCTGGAAAAATTCCCTGATTTCTATAACTCTGAAATGGCGGAGGTGATCCCAAACAATCTTGAACCCAAGTCACAAAACTAGTTTTTAAGATTTTTATTTCAATAAATCTATCCGGTGTAATTAAAGGATTAATGAATATGACTGATGTGTCTGTTATTAACGCTGTACCCGCGACCCCTGCAAAGAAAAAATTCAGCAAAGTCGCGTTACTCAAAGCGCTGAAGTTTGCCCTGCCTGTCGCAGCCCTTGCTGCGTTTTTCCCTGAAACGGTTCTTGCCTCGACTGCGGGTAAAGATCTGATGTCCAGCGGCGATGCAACCGTTAAAGGAACATTTGGTAAAGATTCCAGCGTGGTTAAGTGGGTTATTCTTGCCGAAGTTCTGGTGGGCGCCGTGATGTATATGACGACCAAGAACCTCAAGTTCCTGGCGGGCTTTGCGATCCTGTCCGTATTCGTCACGGTAGGTATGTCTGTCGCAGGATACTGATATCCAGCGACAGCCGTTCAGAGCCACTTCCGACTATTAAATTCCGGTTTAATTCTGAATGCCCTTCACGAGCATTCACGGGAGGGCTTTGCCTGTAATCCGGCTGGCAGGTATTTCCATACTGCCAGCTGTACCGGAGACGGAACATATATGGCAGATGAATCTCTCAAAAAATATCGCTTTCCCGAAACCCTGACGAATCAGAGCCGCTGGTTTGGCCTCCCTGTGGATGAACTTATTCCGGCCATTGTCTGCCTGGGGTGGGGATTCTGGACCCAGCATTATATTCCCGGAATTATCGCTGCCGTACTGGCCTATCTCGGAATTAAAAAGCTCAAGAAAGGGCGGGGCAGTTCATGGCTGCGGGATCTGGTCTACTGGTATATGCCGACCTCACTGCTGAGGGGGATTTTTCATGATGTACCCGACTCATGCTACCGCCAGTGGATTAAATAGACAGGAATAATCAGATGGAACACGGAGCACGATTAAGTACACAGCGGGTTATTGCCATCGGCTTTATTGCCATGGGGGTGGTTATTCTGGGAAGTATCACCACCAATGTTATTCAGGCCGTCAACAACTACCGCCTTCAGAATGAGCAGAAGTCTATCGTCACGCCAATGCTTTTCAACGCGCCGTTTGCCGTGTCGCAGAACCAGGCGGATGCCTCCTACCTGCAGCAGATGGCCCTGTCGCTTATCGCCCTTCGCCTGAATGTTACCCCGGAAACCGTTGATGCCTCTCATGAGCAGCTGCTGGCCTATGTCAAACCCGCAGCGCAGAACGAGCTGAAAATCCGGCTTGCTGAGGATGCGAAGCGCATTAAGGACAACAACGTTAACTCGTCTTTCTATATGACCAGCGTGAAGGTTTATCCGGCAAGCAGCCGCGTGGACGTGCGGGGCCAGCTGAAGACCTGGATAGGCGACTCGAAACCGTATCCCGAGCTGAAACAGTACGTTCTCAAGTTCGAGCGTGAGGACGGCATCAGCTGGCTCAGTCACTTCGGAGAAATCACCGATGAACAAAAATAGTCGCCGTGCGCTGCTGGCGTTGCTGATGCTCGCTTCCGGTCAGACGGTCGCCGCACCCGCTGCGCTTTCCGCCACGATTGTTCCGCTGACGAACGGCGGGCAGGCCAGCATCGCGGTCAGCAATACCGACCCGAACCTTTTTACGGTCGCAGGTGACCGCGTGACGGCCCTGACCAGCCTCGACGGTGAGCTGACGCGGCAGGAGCAGACGGCCAGCGGCGGGGTGATTGTCAGCACCCTCAACAAAAAGCCCTTCACGTTCATTCTGGAAACAGAACGCGGCTTCAACTTCTCGGTACAGGCCGTGCCACGTGCGGGCGCGGGGCGAACCATCCGGCTGGTCAGCGAGCTGTCCGGTACGGGCGAAGCGGCGCGCACCTGGGAAGAGTCTTCTCCCTATGAGGCCACACTGGTTTCCCTGAGCCAGCATCTGCTGGGCGGGAAGCTTCCGTCCGGCTGGCAGGCCATTCCCGTCACGCATGAAGCCCTCAACGCTCCCGCCGGACTATCAGCAGTCCCCGAGCGCGTCTGGGTGGGCAATCACCTTAAGGTGGTGCGCTATCGCGTCACCAACAGTACCGGAATGGCCCGCAACATCGCGGAAAGCGACTTCTGGCAGAGCGGCATTCGCGGCGTGCTGTTTGGTGAAGCCTCGCGTCAGCTGATGGCGGGCGGCGCCCTGCAGGTCTTCATTATCAGCAGCGGAGGTGCGGCTGATGGCCAGCATTAATTCAGTGGTGAAGCGCAAGCAGTTTATCTGGCTGGGTATCGTGCTGGCGACCGTGGGCGTGGTGGGCGGCGGCGGCTGGTATCTGGCGGATGCACGCTACGAGGGCAGCAGCGATGCGGCAGCCGCCGGCGAGCCTGCGCCCGATATGACCGGCGTGGTGGACAGCACCTTTGACCAGAAGGTGCAGCAGCATGCCACGACCGAGATGCAGGCTACGGCCTCCGAGATGCAGAAGCAGTATGCCGAAATGCGCCGCGAGCTTGAGCTGCTCAGCAAGGGGCAGGCAGGCTATCAGCACCAGATTGACAAACTCAGTCAGGATAATGCGGCGCTTTCCGCTCAGGTCAGCGCGCTGGGGGCGAAACCCGTCACCGCATCGGGCGAGCCGGCCCCGCAGCCGCCAGTGCCTGCGCCGGGGCCTGAAGGTGAGCCGCAGCCGACCGGTTTCCCGCCGCAGACGGGGGCCGTCCCGCCGCCGACCGCGTTCTATCCGGGTAACGGTGTCACGCCGCCGGCGCAGGTACAGTACCAGCCCATCCCCGTACCCAACCAGCTGCGCCGGCAGTCTTTTGCCCGCAGCGACGAGAGCAAAGGTCCGTCCCTGCCGTACATCCCGTCGGGCAGCTTCGCCAAATCGATGCTGATTGAGGGGGCTGACGCCAACGCCTCCGTTACCGGTAATGAGTCCACGGTGCCGATGCAGCTGCGCATTACCGGACACGTTGAGATGCCCAACAGCAAAAGCTACGACCTCACCGGCTGCTTTATCGGTCTTGAGGCCTGGGGAGACGTGTCCAGCGAACGCGCCATCGTACGCACCCGCAACATCAGCTGCCTGAAGCACGGCGTCACCATCGACCAGCCCATTGCCGGGCACGTGAGCTTCCGGGGTAAAAACGGCATCAAGGGCGAAGTGGTGATGCGAAACGGCAAAATCCTCGGCTGGGCCTGGGGGGCGGGTTTTGTTGACGGCATCGGTCAGGGCGTGCAGACCGCGTCCCAGCCTTCGGTCGGACTCGGCGCCACGGCATCACTCGGCGCGGGTGACGTGATGAAGATGGGGATTGGCGGCGGAGCCTCCAAAGCCGCTCAGACCCTCAGCGACTACTACATCAAACGCGCAGAGCAGTATCACCCCGTCATCCCGATTGGGGCGGGTAACGAAGTGACCGTTGTCTTTCAGGACGGTTTTCAGCTGAAAACCATTGAAGAGCTGGCGCACGAGAATGACAGAAGCAAAGCGGAGAGCGGTGAACGCAGTCCGGTTCCGCCGCCGTCAGTCCCGCTGGGCGGCATGAACGGGTTCAGTACCGATCAGATGCTCAACCAGCTGGGCAGGCTTAACCAGAGCCAGTTTATGCCGAAGGCCGACTCACAATAACCCCACGTAAAGGAACCGCAAATGAACAAGACAGTGCCTGTTGCGCTCACGCTGGCCAGTCTCCTGACGCTGTCGGGATGTGCCGGTACAACGAGCGATTTTGAGTGTAACGCGACGACATCCGATACCTGCATGACCATCGAGCAGGCCAATGAGAAAGCCAAGCGACTGGAGGAGGCCAGCACGGTAAAGCCGGGTGCGACATCGCTGCCACGCCTGGCTGAGGGAAATTTCCGGACCCAGTCCGTGCAGCCCCTCATGCTGCCAGCTGAACCGGTGCATGCCGTCGCATCCAGAAATACACCGCTGACGGGCGCGCCGACTCTCCCCCGCCCGCAGCCGCACTCAGCCTCACGGGCGCCGCTCTCCACGGTCACGCCGGTTATTGCGCCGCCGCCAGGGCGCGAGTCCATCGTGGACCCGAGGCCGCTTCGCGTCGGTGAAAAGACGGCCGGGTTGTGGATCGCGCCCTATATCGATACGCAGGACGTTTATCACCAGCCAACGCGGGTGTTTTTTGTTGTGAAACCCTCAGCGTGGGGAACCCCGCGCGTTAACTGAATCCTGAACCGCCACCGCGTGTGGCGCCCATTTTAACAATCTGTCGTTATCACGCGTGCCCTGAAACGTGAAAAGGGATGGGCGGTAGCGTGTCCGGACAGTGTGAGCAGGGAGCGTTGATGGCAGACGAACTCGATCTCCTGCAGGAGCAGGACGAATTGCTGAACCAGCTTCATATACAGGCCGCGAGGCAGCGGTCCTATCTGGAGGGCAAAAGCCGTAAACGGTGCGAATGCTGTGGCAATCGCATCCCCCTCAGGCGGCAGCAGGCCATCCCGGGCGTACGTACCTGTACGGAATGCCAGCGGGTTCTGGAAATACGACAAAAACAGTATCTGAGGTGACCGATGGGAAGAAGAAAAACCAATGTGATGGTCGTGGGGAAAACCGGTAGCGGTAAGACAGCCATCAGCGTTGAGGTTATGCGGACCTTTTTATCAGAACGACAACTCCGCGACTGGCGTGAATTGCGCAAAGACATTCAGAACGATGGCAAAAAACCAGGAGACGAACATCATGACAACCAACAGTAACGGCGGTCCAGGTAAGACCCGCCACCTTAACGATATAGCGGCCTGCTGCGAGGCGATGGGGATGCGTGTCATCTGTGTTAATGCCGTAGAGCGTGACTTCTGGCTTTTAGCGTCTCAGCAGAGCGCTTCCGCCCTCGACGGGAAGGCTGGGATTTCTCAACACATAATGCAACGGCAGCGTGGGCACTGTCTGTTCCTGGGTAAAGCAGGCTCAGGTATGAGCGTAACAAAACAGCAGATGACCCGGGTTTTCCTGGCGAAATCTGACGTCAGCCAGATTAAGGTGCTGTATAGCGGTGAGGGCGGGGAGAGGCTGGCGGAGGCTATCAGAAACAACTGTAGCGTCTGGTTTCCGCTGAATCCCGGAGGTAACGGGAATGATGCTTAAGCTTCTGTCCGTCCTGCTGTATTGCCTTCGATGGCTTGCCTGGGCTTTTCACTATCTGATTATCTGGCCTGCCGCCACGCTGATGCTGCTGGTTGTCATGCTTTTGTGGATGGAGAACACCACGCCCGGAGAGGCGATGGCGCAGGAAATTATTTCCGTTACGCATAACGTCAGCAGTGGCGAGTTTCGTATTGCGGCCTGCCGTGATGAACCTTTAGACCCCTTTATACCTCCAGCCCCGCAGGGCAAGTCCTCCGGCCTCACGCTGCATGACGCTCCCTCAACCGTCTGCCATGACCGGGGCAGCGTCGTCACCGATGCTAAAGGATATGCCGGTCATGTTGACGGGGCGCTGAGTGCGTTTAAGTTGCTGTGGATTGTGATGGCCATTGTGTATTCAGGGGCGGCGTTGCTTATGACGCATTACCCCCAACGTTCCCGCTATGTGTTCGTCTCTGTGGGGGATGACAAGGGTTATGTACGCTATACCACCGCGCGTCCTGAAAGAGGTATGGGGGTTTGTCCTTTACCCCTCGTGAAGAGAGGTACAGAGAAGCACAGAGGGGCCGACGTTTATGCATCTTCGTTGCCCGGCATTGCGCAAGGGGATGAATGCACCGGTACACCTGCAGACAAAAAGGAGGGGGATCATGAGTAATCCGCTGGACTCCGTCACCCGCACGGTCAACTCGCTGCTGACGGCCCTGAAGATGCCCGATGCGTCCTCTGAGGCGAACGATGTCCTCGGGCAGATGCGCTTCCCGCAGTTCAGCCGCGTGCTGCCGTACCGCGACTACGATGCGGAAACCGGCCTCTTCATGAACGAGAAGACGATGGGCTTTATGCTGGAGGCGCAGCCCATCAACGGCGCCAACGAAACTATCGTGTCGTCGCTGGAAAACCTGATGCGCACCAAGCTGCCCCGCGAGGTGCCGGTGGCCGTTCACCTGGTGTCCAGCCATCTGGTGGGTCAGGATATCGAGTATGGCCTGCGTGAGCTTTCCTGGACGGGGGAAAAGGCCGATACGTTCAACGCCATCACCCGCGCCTACTATCTCAGGGCCGCAGAAGAAGGGTTCCCGCTACCCGATCACCTCAACCTGCCGCTGACCCTGCGTAACTACCGTGTGTACATCTCCTGCTGCGTCCCCCGCAAGCGCGGAAGTAAGGCCAGCGTGATGGAAATGGAAAACCAGGTCAAAATCATCCGCGCCTCGCTGCAGGGGGCGCAGATAGCCACCCGCAGCGTGGACGCGGATGCCTTTATCCGCATTGCGGGGGAAATGATTAACCACAACCCGGATGCGCTGTATCCCACCGAACGGGAACTGGACCCGCTCAAGGATCTGAACTACCAGTGCGTGGACGATACCTTTGACCTGAAGGTGAAGGCCGACTACATGACGCTGGGGCTGCGTGGTAACGGTCGCAACAGCACCGCGCGCATCATGAACTTTCAGCTGACCAAAAATCCGGAGCTGGCCTTCCTCTGGAATATGGCCGACAACTACAGCAACCTTCTCAACCCGGAACTGTCCGTTTCGTGTCCGTTTATCCTGACGCTCGTCCTTAGCGTGGAAGACCAGGTGAAGGCGCAGAACGAGGCCAACCTGAAGTTCATGGATCTTGAGAAGAAATCCAAGACCAGCTACGCCAAGTTCTTCCCGGGCGTGGCGCAGGAGGCGAAAGAGTGGGGCGATCTGCGCCAGCGCCTGTCGTCCGGGCAGTCCTCGCTGGTGAGCTATTTTCTGAACGTGACTCTCTTCTGCCGCGATGACCAGGAAACCGCGCTGAAGGTCGAGCAGGACGTGCTGAACAGCTTCCGTAAAAATGGCTTCGAGCTGATTTCTCCGCGCTTTAACCATATGCGCAATTTTCTCGTGAATCTGCCGTTTATGGCGGGCGGCGGCCTCTTTAAGCAGCTGCGCGAGTCCGGCGTGCTGCAGCGCGCCGAGAGCTTTAACGTCGCCAATCTGATGCCGGTGGTGGCGGACAGTCCGCTGGCCACTTCCGGCCTGCTGGCGCCGACCTACCGCAACCAGCTGGCGTTTATCGACCTGTTCAGCCGCGGCATGGGTAACACCAACTTCAATATGGCGGTCTGTGGCACCTCCGGCGCGGGGAAAACCGGGCTTATCCAGCCCCTGATACGCAGCGTCATCGACTCCGGCGGCTTCGCCGTGGTGTTCGACATGGGCGACGGCTACAAGTCCCTGTGCGAGAACATGGGCGGTGTCTACCTCGACGGCGAGACGCTGAAGTTTAACCCGTTCGCTAACGTCACCGACGATACCATCGATGAGATGGCCGAACGCCTGCGGGACCAGCTGTCCGTGATGGCCAGCCCCAACGGCAACCTGGACGAGGTTCACGAAGGTCTGCTGCTCAAGGCGGTGAAGGCCACCTGGCTTACGAAGAAAAACCAGGCGCGCATTGACGACGTGGTGGACTACCTGATGATGGCCCGCGACAGCGAGGAGTACAGCGGATCACCGACCATCCGCAGCCGCCTCGATGAGATGGTGGTGCTGCTGACCCAGTACACCCGCGACGGGGTGTACGGCAGCTACTTCAACTCCGACGAACCGTCCCTGAAGGACGAAGCCCGGATGGTGGTGCTTGAGCTCGGCGGACTGGAGGACAGGCCGTCCCTCCTGGTGGCGGTGATGTTCTCGCTCATTCTCTACATTGAGAACCGCATGTACCGCACGCCGCGCAGCCTGAAGAAGCTCAACGTGATAGACGAAGGCTGGCGCCTGCTGGACTTCAAAAATAACAAGGTCGGGGCGTTTATCGAGAAGGGCTACCGAACCGCCCGCCGCCATACCGGTTCGTACATCACCATTACGCAGAACATCGTCGATTTTGACTCGGAAACGGCCTCCAGCGCCGCCCGCGCGGCATGGGGTAACTCGTCCTACAAAATTATCCTCAAGCAGTCGGCTAAAGAGTTCGCCAAGTACAACCAGCTGTACCCGGACCAGTATTCGCAGCTGCAGCGCGACATGATTAAAGGTTTCGGCAGCGCGAAGGATAACTGGTTCAGCAGCTTTATGCTGTCGGTTGAGCACCTGACGTCCTGGCATCGCCTGTTCGTCGATCCGCTCAGCCGGGCAATGTACTCCTCGGACGGTCCGGACTTTGAGTTTCTGCAGCAGCGGCGCCGGGAGGGGCTGAGTATTCACGAAGCCGTCTGGGAACTGGCGTGGAAAAAGTCCGGGCCGGAAATGGCCGCGCTGGAGCGCTGGCTTCACGAGCATGAAGGGAAGACCATCTCATGAAAAAACACGTACTCATTAACGCCGCGCTGATTGCCGGCACGCTGACTGCGGGCGCAGGCGTCAGCTGGCTGGTCTGCCAGCTTAACCGTCCTGTGGTTGTGGCCTTCAATATGAAATCCACGGTGGATGCCTTCTTTGACAGCGCCGGTCGCCGTTCACTGGACGAGGCGCAGACAAAAGCACTCTCAGACCGCTTTAACTCGTCACTGGAGGCCAGCCTCCGGGACTGGCAGGTCCGCCATCGTGCCCTCATCCTTGTCGCACCTGCCGTGGTGCAGGGGGCGCCGGATATCACGCGTGAAATCCAGACTGACGTGGCCCGCCGGATGAAGGAGGGAGCGTGATGCGCGCTCTTGCCCTGGGCCTGACGCTGCTGACCGGCAGCGTGACGGCCGCTGACCTCGGGACGTGGGGCGACCTCTGGCCGGTGGCGGAGCCGGATATGCTGACTGTTATCGAAAGCCGGCTGCAGGCGCTGCAGCAGTCCGGCGAGATGGACAAAAAGATGGCGGAGTTTAAGGCGCGCGTGGTGCGCAACAGCCAGCACCCGCCTGCCGTTGAGGGAATAACCCGCGCGGTGCGCTACGAGCGGTGCTGGTTTGATCCGAGCGTGCGGGTTGACAAGGCGCTTGCCGACGACAGGGGCAACGTGTTTGCTCAGGCGGGGCAGGTCTTTAATCCGCTTGATGTGGTGCCGTTTAACGAAACGCTGCTGTTTATCAACGGCGACGATGCGGATCAGCTCGCGTGGGTACAGCGACAGAAGCCTGACACCCTGATCACCCGCATCATTCTGGTGCAGGGCAATATTCCGCAGACGTCGGAGAAGCTCGACAGCCGCATTTTCTTCGACCAGAACGGGGTGCTGACCACCCGGTTCGGCATAAGCCAGGTACCGGCACGGGTAACGGCGGCACCCAGCGGAAAGCGCCTGCAGGTGGAAATCATTCCGCCCGATATGGCGCAGCATGACGCAGGAGGTGTCCGGTGAAAATGCTGACCGTCTCTCTGTTCGGACTGCTTCTGTGGGGTAACAGCCACATGGCGGCGGCGGACGCCGCCTGCGAAGGGCGCTTCGTCAATCCGATCACCGATATCTGCTGGCGCTGCATGTTTCCCCTGTCGCTCGGCAGCACACAAGTCACGGGCGGGGATTTACCGGACACGTCCAATCCCGGTAGCCCGATACAGTTTTGTCCCATGCCACCCCCGGTATTTCAGCGCGTCGGCCTGGCAATAGGGTACTGGGAGCCGATGGCCATGACCGATGTGGCGCGTTCTCCAGGCTGCATGGTGAACCTCGGCGGATTTACCGTTAATCTCGGGAAAATGGGGATGGGCACCGCCAAAAAAGATGACAAACAGGTCAATGGCGCGTTCTACCATGTGCACTGGTACAAATATCCGCTGACGTACTGGCTCAATATCATCACCTCTCTCGGGTGCCTGCAGGGCGGGGACCTGGATATCGGATACCTGTCTGAAATCGACCCAACATGGGGGGACAGCGCCCTGACCTCCATTCTGAATCCGGAGGCGGTCATTTTTGCCAACCCCATCGCGCAGGGCGCATGTGCGGCCGACGCGATAGCCAGTGCGGTAAATAAGCCTCTCGACCCGCTGTTCTGGTGCGCTGGCTCGCAGGGCTCGATGTATCCCTTTAACGGCTGGGTGAGCAATGAGTCCAGCCCCCTGCAGTCTTCCGTTCTGGTCAGCGAGCGCATGGCGTTCAAGCTTCACCGACAAGGCCAGATACTGGAGAGCGTTGGGGCGGACCGCGCGGTCTGCTTCGAATACCCGTCTCCCATTATCCCGAAAGAGCGCTGGCGCTATCAGATGGTGAACATGTTCCCGGATGCGGCGCAGTGCCATCCCTTCGGCCGCACCGTCATGCGCTGGGAAACGGGGCGTAACCCGCCGAACACGAAGAAAAACTACGGCTATCTGCTCTGGCGCAAGCGTAACTGCGTCTTCCTCTGAGAAAAGGAAACTTCCATGAAAACTCTGTCCGGTCTGACGGTGGCGCTGCTGCTGTCAGCATATTGTTGCACTGCGCTGGCGTCAGGGGCTGATGATGCGAACCGCGAGTTTATTCGTCAGCAGGAGTCTTTCAGCCAGCAGCTAAGGGGGCAGGACAACGCGCCGCTGCGCCAGATGCTGGAGCAGCAGGTGCGCCAGAACCCTCTTTCAGCAGACGACGCCCGCTTTATCGGGGAGCTGAAACAGCGCCAGCGCGAGGACCAGCAGGATAAACCCACGCACGGTGCCCTGTATTTCGTCTCCTTTGCTATCCCGCAGGCGGGGCTTAAGCGCATGCTGACCGAGGCCCGCCGCTACGATATTCCCGCCACCCTGCGGGGTATGGTCAACAACGACATGAAAACGACGGCAACCGCCGTGATGGCACTTGTTCAGGACGGTTCAGCCAGCGGCGTCGCCATCGATCCCACCCGCTTTCGCGAATACGGGATCGCCAGTGTGCCGTCCCTGGTGGTGTACTGCGAGGCGGGCCACGACGTGATTCGCGGCAATCTTCATCTGAAGCAGGCGCTGGAAAAGGTGGTGGAGAAGGGCGAGTGCAGGGATGAAGCGCAACAGTTGCTTAATAAAGGAGAGGCCCGATGAAAAGAGCAATACTGATGCCGGTGCTGGCTATCGCCACCACGATGGCGGGCGTGAATGCATTTGCTGATGCTGACGCGCAGTACAGGGCGGGGGCTGATTTTGCCCGTCAGGTACAGGGGCAGGGTGAGAGCAGCCTGAAAAACTTTAACCCCTCAGCGTCTATTCCCAATTATACCGCCTCACCCGGTGAGAAAAAGTACTATGGCGGCGTGACGGCGACCGGTGACGGTGCGCTGAAAGCGGACGGTACCACTGGCTGGACTACTAATGAGGCCACAAAGGCCGTCACCGACTCGTTTGTTAACAACCCGAAGGAGCCCATTTCACCCGACGCGCCGTTTATTAAGGCAAGCCAGGATGTTCAGTCCCGCGCAGATACCATCATCGGCAAAACGGGGCAGACGCAGTGTGAAGCGCAGAATATCAGTCGCAGCGAGTTCACCAACTATACCTGTGAGCGCGATCTGCTGGTTGAGCAGGCCTGTACGCGCACGGCCAGCATTACCGGCCACTATGAAGATACATCTGAAACAAAACAGATTGTTATCCAGTCTCAGAATATTTCGTTTGCTTCCTCCGAAGCAGGATACACAGGAACATGGACTGCGCCTGTGACAGGGAAGGTTGTTGCTGCAACAGCTACCTATTCCTGGAATAAACGTCTGGCGTTCAGTAATCCTAACTGGTTTATGCGAGTAACCACGCCTTTCGGGTTGATTTCCATGGATAACGATACCGGTAGTCTGGCGCTGAGTAGCGGCATGCAGCTGAAGAAAGGCGCAGGGATGGTGTTTTCCATTCGTACCAGGAGAAACAATCCCACTACAGATTCAGTCTGGAAGAGTAGCAATATGCGCTACAGCTTCACCGTTACGCTCCAGATTGACATTCCCGCAAAAAAATGGGTGCCGGACGTGGTCTGGAACGAATCCTGCCCGTTCAGCAAGAGCGAAGGTACGCTCAAAAAGACGGAATGTATTGAGCCGGGGAGCACAAAAACGGTGGTGGTTGACGGCGTGTCATACCCGGTCACGCAGGCTTGCTGGAAGTACAAAGACACGTATATGACCCAGGCTGCTGACAATGGCACCTGCAAAACCTACATGAACAATCCGGCCTGTACGCTTGCCTCACGCACCTGCGCCTTCACGGCAGAAGACGGCAGCGGCTGCCTGCATGAATACGCGACGTACTCCTGTGAAACACGTACTTCCGGTCAGGTGATGATATGTGGCGGCGACACCTTCTGTCTCGATGGTGACTGTGAGCGGGCGCAGAACGGTAAAAACAACGATTTTGCACCTGTCGTTTCGGCGCTCGCCGCGCTGGCCGCTGCGGGCAAGGACGTGGCAGCCATTAACAGCGTTAACGTACGCGCCTTTACCGGCAGCGCGAAGTTCTGCAAGAAGTTTGCGGCAGGTTTCAGCAACTGCTGCAAGGACGGCGGCTGGGGCCAGGACGTCGGGCTTGCCAGGTGCAGCAGCGAGGAGAAAGCGCTGGGCAAGGCCAAAGAGAATAAGCTCACGGTCAGTATCGGTGAGTTCTGTTCAAAAAAAGTGCTAGGCGTCTGTCTGGAGAAGAAGCGCAGCTACTGTCAGTTTGACTCTAAGCTGGCTCAGATAGTGCAGCAGCAGGGACGTAACGGTCAGCTTCACATCGGCTTTGGCAAGGCCAGCAGCCCGGACTGTCGCGGCATCACCCAGACTGAGTTGCAACAAATCAAGTTCGACAAACTCGACTTCTCGAACTTTTTCGACGATCTGCAAAAGAACAAGAAAATCCCGGATAACGACACCCTGACGAAGCGCGTCCGCGAGGAAATCGCCGCGCAGCTGAAGAACAAACAGTAAGCCACTCATCACTCACTCAGGACTCTCCATCATGAAAATTAAAGGATTTACTGGACGCCTTATCATCAGCCTGATTGTCGCCTCACCGGTGCTTTACTGGTGCGGGAATATCATTGATGAAACATCGCGCATCGATGTGTTTTTTATGGCGCTGATGGTTGTGCTTTTCGTGGCGGGAGTTCTGCTGGCGTGGCTGTTAAACCCGCTTTTCAAACGATAACCGACCTGCTTCGGGATAAGGAAGGTTCCAGTGAAAATGAGAAAGACAGCGTTAGCGCTGCTGCTTCTTGGCAGCGTTTTTTCCGCCACAGGAAAAGATGCAGGCTGGCAGTGGTACAACGAATCGCACAGAACGCCGGAGGACGATAAATCCTCTTCAGCACAGCCTCAGCAGGCCTCGCCGGACATCATGGATAAGCTTGCCACGCTCCAGCAGGCCACGAAGCGGGCGATGTACGAGGCCATTCTGTATCCGGGCGTGGAGAACTTTACCCGTTACTTCCGCCTGCAGAACTACTGGACGCAGCAGGCCGGGCTGTTCTCAATGAGTGCTAAAAAGGCGATGCTCGAGCACCCCGAACTGGACTACAACCTGCAGCACAGCCACTACAACGGTACCGTGCGCAACCAGCTGGCGGCGGACTTTGCCGACCAGCGCCGCGCCATTGAAACGCTGGCTCAGCACTATGGCGTTATGTTCTTCTACCGCGGACAGGACCCGATCGACGGCCAGCTGGTTCAGGTCATTAAAAACTTCCGCGAAACGTATCACCTCAGCGTCATTCCGGTCTCCGTGGACGGTATCGTGAATCCACTCCTGCCGGATACCCGAATGGACGGTGGACAGGCCAGCCGGCTGGGTATTCGTTACTTCCCGGCGCTGATGCTGGCCGACCCTAAAAGCGGGGCGGTCAAACCCGTCTCGTATGGCTTTATCAGCCAGGATGACCTGGCGAAGCAGTTCCTCAACGTTTCCACAGATTTTGCCCCCAACTTTTAATACAGGAAGAGTTCGCATGCGCAAATTCCGTTTTCGCCTGCCTGAGTTCGACGTGCCCGGATTATGGGTGCTGAGCCTCGGGATATGGTTTCACATTGTTTCCCGCCTGGTCCGGCGCGAGCCGGAGATGGCCATTCTTCTGGCGCAGATAATCGGCGTATCGATGGCGCTCTGGGGGGGCTACCGCATCATCAACCGCTGGATTGATGCCGCCCGTGAGGCCGAAAAGGCCCGTGATGCCGGAGGATGCCGACATGAACCTTAGACATACCGTGTTTACCGTGGCGCTCATGACCCTCAGCCTGGCCACACAGGCTTCCACAATGGACGAGATCAAATCGTTATGGCATCCACAGGGGGCGCGAGCGTCGGGATCTCTGCCAACATCCCCGGAAGACCCTGAAGTTAAGCCACTTCCGGCGAAGCAGCCGGTCTGGTACCGCCTCAGCAACGGGCGCCAGGTCAATCTGGCCGACTGGAAGGTCGTGCTGTTTATGCAGGGACACTGCCCGTACTGCCACCAGTTTGATCCGGTCCTGAAGTCGCTGTCGGCACGGGTGGGTTTTGGGGTGATGGCCTACACCATCGACGGTCAGGGGGATGCGTCCTTTCCCGATGCGCTGCCCGCGCCGCCAGAGGTGATGAAAACCTTTTTCCCTAACCTGCCCGTGGCCACGCCAACCACCTTTCTCGTCAACGTAAACACCCTTGAAGCCCTGCCCCTGCTGCAGGGCGCGACCGACGAACAGGGCTTTATGGCCCGCATGGATACGGTCCTTCAGATGCGCGGAGTGGGTAACAATGGCTGATCAGAACAATGCAGAGGAACACGACATGATGACTTCCGGAATGCTTCAGAGAGCTACGACGCCAGAGTTAATCGCGCTCAGGGCACGGAAAGAGGACGCACGGTTCGGCGTTTATGCTGAGTGGGCGGGCATTTTGCTCATTGCCGGCGTGCTGTCGCGCGTCTTTATGACATACGTTTTCAATGCCTGCGTCGGCGACTGGCTCAGGGACGGTCACCTGCAGCTGAAAGATTTGTGGAACGTGTTGATGTACGCCATTCCACTGATATTTATCGCGCTGAGCGGCGGGCTTGCCGTTGCAGGTGGCGTTTATGCAATCCTGAACTCGCTTTATACGAAAGGGCAAATGTTCATACTAAAACGAAAAATGGGAAAACTCGCCCTGCAGGCGAGTCGGGAGGGTGCCGATGTTCGTCCGTAAACCTCTCTCCATACTGTGTGGCCTCCTTCTTGCGTGTTCAGCGAGCGTGAGTGCCGACGTGAACAGTGACATGAACACCTTCTTTAATAAGCTGGGCTTTGCGTCCAACACCAGCCAGCCACAGGTCTGGCAGGGCCAGGCCGCGGGCTACGCCACGGGCGGCTCACTCTACGCGCGCACGCAGGTGAAAACCGTCCAGCTTATCTCCATGACGCTGCCCGACATCAACGCCGGCTGCGGCGGCATCGATGCCTATCTGGGCTCCTTCAGCTTTATTAACAGCGATCAGTTGCAGCGTTTCGCCAAGCAGATTATGTCCAATGCGGCCGGATACTTCTTCGATCTGGCGCTGCAGACCACGGTACCGGAAATCAAGACTGCTAAAGACTTCCTGCAGAAGATGGCCAGCGACATTAACAGCATGAACCTCAGCTCCTGCCAGGCGGCGCAGGGGATTGTCGGCGGTCTGTTTCCGCGCACCCAGGTCTCCCAGCAGAAGGTCTGCCAGGACATTGCCGGCGAGAGCAACATGTTTGCAGACTGGGCGGCATCCCGGCAGGGCTGCACCGTGGGCGGCAGCCTCGACAAGGTGCGCGACAAGGCCGGTACCGCTGATAAAGAGCGCATCACTAAAAACATTAATATCATCTGGAATGCGCTCGGCAAGAACGGCATGTTCAGCGGGAATAAAGAACTCAGGGAGTTCATCATGACGCTCACCGGCACCCTGATTTTTGACGAGAAGGGTAACATCACGCCGCTGCCTGCCCGCACCACGGATCGTGACATTATTAAGGCCGTGATGGAGGGCGGCACGGCGAAAATTTACCACTGCAACGACAGCGAGAAGTGCCTGAAGGTGGTGGCCGACGCGACCGTCACCATAACCGAAAAGAACGCGCTGAAGAATCAGATCAAGGACATTCTCTCCAGCATCCAGAACAAGGCTGCAACCGACACAAAGCTGACCGAGAAGGAGAAGGGCTTTATCTCCGGCACCACCATCCCGGTGTTCAAGTACCTGGTGGATCCGATGATGCTGGGCGTCTCGGACAGCCTCGTCTACCAGCTGACGGACTATATCGGCTACGACATTCTGCTCCAGTACATCCAGGAGATGGTGCAGCAGGCGCGCGCCTTGATGGCAACGGGCAACTATGACCAGGCCGTTATCGACAGCATCAATAACAACCTCAACGAGGCCACGCGACAGATAGCCTCATTCCAGGCGCAGGTGCAGGTACAGCAGGATGCGCTGCTGGTTGTTGACCGCCAGATGAGCTACATGCGCCAGCAGGTTTCGGCGCGGATGTTGCAGCGCTATCAGAACAACTATCACTTCGGGGGAGCGCGCTGATGCAGGCGATTTACGTTATCGCGGGCGGCGACTGGCTGAGCCAGACGCTGAACGCCATTGTGGCCTTTATGAACACGGACAACTGGGTCATTATCCGCCGGATCGTGACCGCGCTGTCTGTGCTCGTCGTGGCCATCACCTGGATACGCCGTCACAACGTGATGGATATGCTGGGCTGGATAGGTACCATCGTCCTGATGTCCCTTCTGGTGAGCGTGCGCACGCCGGTACAGATTATTGACAACAGCGATCTGACGAAGGTTTATCAGGTTGACAACGTGCCCGTCGGGCTGGCGTTGCCGGCGTCGCTGACGACCACCATCGGGCACGCGCTGGTGCAGGGCTATGAGATGGTCTTTTCTCAGCCGGACAGCGTGACCTACAGCAAGACCGGGATGCTGTTCGGCGCGAATCTGGTCGCGCGCAGCACCGACTTTTTGTCAAAAAATCCTGAAATCACCACGCTTTTTGCGGACTATGTGCAGAACTGCGTGATGGGCGACATCTTCCTCAACGGGAAGTACACCCTGGACGAACTGATGAACAGCACCGATCCCTACACCATTATCTTTTCTAAACCCAGTCCGCTGCGTCAGGTACAGAACTATAAGAAGTTTACGACCAGCGGTGATAACGGACAAACGGAGATAAAGGCGTTTTTATCCTGCGAAGAAGCCGCAGTGATCCTCAAACAGAAGCTGGGCCTTGATACCCAGACCGGAGGAAAAAGCTGGAGCTACTACGCACGCTGGCTGTTTGGCGGACGTCCGAATCCCGACCTGCTCCTGAGCCAGATGCTCGGCGAAAGCTATAACTATTTTTATAACTCCGGGCAGAGCGCCTCGCAAATTATCCGCCAGAACGTGACGATGAATGCCCTGCGCGACGGTATCATGGGCTATGCAGCCCGCAACGGCGATACCTCAAGCCTGCTCAACATCGCCACCACGTCCTCAATGGAGAAGCAGCGGCTCGCGCACGCAACGGTCGGGCAGGTGGCCCTGCGCTCGTTGCCCATGTCCCAGACGCTGATAGTCGGTCTGATTATCGGGATATTCCCCCTGATGGTGCTGGGCGGGATGTTTAACGCCGTTACCCTTAATGTGCTGAAGGGGTACGTGCTGGCTATCATGTGGGTGCAGAGCTGGCCGCTGCTTTACGCCATCCTCAACAGCTGCATGACCTTCTATGCGAAAGCCAACGGCTCGCCGGTGGTGCTCTCTGAGCTGTCGCAGGTGCAACTTAAATACTCGGATCTGGCCACCACGGCGGGCTATCTGTCGATGCTTATCCCGCCACTGGCATGGGGGATGCTGAAAGGTCTGGGCTCCAGCTTCTCGAATCTGTACAGCCACCTGGCGTCCTCGGCCATCAGTCCGGCGGCAACGGCGGCGGCAGGGTCAATCGACGGGAACTATTCCTACGCCAACATGCAGACCGAGAATGTGAGCGGCAACAGCTGGAATACCAACAGTTCGACCATGTTTGGCCAGATGAGTCAGCAGTTGGGCAACGGAGCAACGTCCACACAGATGCGTGACGGCAGTACCGTGACTGACTCCACCCAGGCCGCGAGTAAGCTGCCCGTGAGTATTAATTTTGCCCGTCAACTGGCCTCAGCGCAGCAGGAGATGGCGCGCGAGGCCCAGACGCAGTCCCAGAGCGCGATGCAGAGCTTTAGTAGCAGCATGTCAAGCACGTGGCAGACTCTCAGCCAGTTTGGCACCAACCGGGGGAGCAGCGATTCGATGACGCAGGGCGCCGACAGCACGATGAGCGCGCAGGACTCAATGATGGCCAGTAAGATGCGCAGTGCGGTCGAGAGTTATGCGAAGGCGCATAACATCAGTAATGATCAGGCTACTCAGGAGTTGGCAACCAGAAGTACACGTGATTCACTTGGGTTTTACGGTGATGCTCATGTTAAGGGAAGCATGGGGGTTAGTGTTCTGGGTACTGGTGTTCAGGTCGGAGGACAGTCCGGAGTCAAAGCAGGGCGAGATTTCGAAGATAATGATTCTCATAACGCATCAAATGGTTCTCGAGCTAGTCAGGATGCCCGTCATGATGTAGACGCCAAAGCCTCTCAGGACTTTAAAGAGGGCAGTGATTACTTTACCAGCCGCAAAGTCAGTGAGTCCGGCAGCCATACGGATAACAATGCAGCTTCACGCGCGGATCAGCTATCTGCCTCATTGAGTTCAGCAAAACAAAGCCTTGAGCAGTACTCGACCAGCCAGGCGCGCAGCAAGGAATTTGCGGAAATGGCGTCCCGTACTGAAAGCATGAGCGGCCAGATTAATGAAGACCTGAACCAGCAGTTTGCTCAGTATGTTCGTAAACAGGCCCCACATGATGCCGACACGCTGCTGACAGATACGTCTTCACCTGAAGTGGCTAATAAGCGCAGAGAGCTTGCCTGGTCGTTCGTTCAGGAGCAGGTTCGACCAGATATTGATGCGGCCTATTCCTCAGGGCGCTCGGAAATTGCGGCTTCGATGGAGGGAATTTCCTCGGGCGGAAACAAAGAGGCTGTTATGGCTGACCACCAGTCCCATCAAAATATTATCGATCAAAGAACACAGGACAATAATATCCGTAATGATGTGAAAGATCGGGTTGAAGATACGATCTCGGGGTATCGTTCAGAAATTAATACGACGGGTAGAAATATTCGTGGCGAGGAGCAAGACATAAAACAGCAGTATACTGGGTTACAGAATCATCATAAAGAGGAAGAGTTATCCCAAAATCGTAAATATCATGAAGAAAAGACTGCCCAAGAGCGACTGCCGGGGGCTGACACTCCGGATGAGCTTCTTAACAAGGCCAGAGAGTATCAGGATAAAAATAGCTGAATTATATATCCTCCAGTAGAACAGCATCACCAGTAGCTATTAGATAACTCGTAACAAAGGCATGTCCGTTTCTTTGATATGAACCGGAAATATACTGTAGATTAATGATTGCATTAGCCCCTAATTTTGTTGCTTCGGTAAATAGAGAAGAAAGCAGTTCATCATCTTCATTACGGAATTTGGCGGTTATTTCTGATGTGGTGGCTTTTACCAGACCAAAATTTTTCAAGATTTTAATTTGCGGTGGGACCGAAGTAAAAATCTGAAAATGAGTGGTGGTGCTGACATCTAGTTTTCTATCAAATAATCCCATAAATACCCTGCATATTTTATTGTGGTGAACAAAAACTCATTTTTTATTATACAACATTTCAAAAGTGTATATAAACGACAACAAGGAAATTTTTATGAAAATGAAAAAAATAATGATGATTGCTCTGGTCAGTTCCACTCTGGCTCTTTCAGGTTGTGGCGCGATGAGCACAGCAATCAAGAAGCGTAACCTTGAAGTTAAAACTCAGATGAGTGAAACCATCTGGCTGGAGCCTTCCTCGGAACGTACCGTTTATCTGCAGATCAAAAATACCTCAGACAAGGACATGAGCGGGCTACAGGCTAAGGTCGCTGACGCGCTTAAAGCCAAAGGCTATCAGGTCGTCTCCTCTCCGGATAAATCCTATTACTGGATTCAGGCCAACGTGCTCAAAGCCGATAAAATGGATCTGCGTGATGCCCAGAGCTGGCTGAGTCGTGGTTATGAGGGCGCAGCGGCAGGGGCGGCGCTGGGGGCGGGTATTACGGCATACAACTCCAGCTCTGCGGGCGCCACGCTGGGTGTGGGTCTCGCCTCCGGGCTTATTGGCATGGCGGCGGACGCCATGGTTGAGGATATCAACTACACCATGATCACCGACGTGCAGATTGCCGAGCGTACGAAGGCTGTTGTCACCACCGACAATGTTGCCGCGCTGCGCCAGGGCACTTCCGGCTCTAAAATTCAGACCAGCTCAGAGCAGGGAAATCAGCACAAATACCAGACCCGTATCGTATCTAACGCGAACAAGGTCAATCTGAAGTTCACTGAAGCACAGCCTGTTCTGGAAGACCAGCTGGCCAAATCCGTCGCAAACATTCTCTGACGGGTGCCGACAGGGCGGACCCGCCGTCCTGTTTATCTGACAGCAACCTCACGTTTTTCAACGCTAACGCTTTATAGCTGCACAAATTCTTTGTGCGGTCATAAAGGGGGGCCGGCAACGCCGGAATACTTTGCCTTTGCCGCCAGTGTGAAGGCACACATCACCGGACCGACATCATGAGTTTCAATGCCAAGGATATGACCCAGGGCGGTCAGATCGCGAGCATGCGCATCCGCATGTTCAGCCAGATCGCCAACATCATTTTGTACTGCCTCGTTATTCTCTTTGGGATCATCGTCGCCCTGACGCTGACCGTGAAGCTTTCGTGGCAGACGTTCGTCAACGGCATGGTCTGGTACTGGTGCCAGACGCTTGCCCCTATGCGCGATATTTTCAGGTCCCAGCCTGTCTATACCATCCGTTATTACGGCCATGAGCTGAAGTACAACGCGCAGCAAATACTGCAGGACAAATATATCCAGTGGTGCGCAGATCAGGTCTGGACGGCCTTTATTCTTGCCGCCATCATCGCGGCCGTGGTGTGCGTTATTACCTTCTTTGTCACCACCTGGATTCTGGGCCATCAGGGTAAACAGCAGAGTGAGGACGAGATAACGGGGGGGCGCCAGCTGACTGACGACCCGAAAGCGGTGGCGAAAATGCTCAGGCGCGACGGTCTCGCATCCGACATCAAAATCGGTGAGCTGCCGCTTATTAAGGACTCGGAGATCCAGAACTTCTGTCTGCACGGCACCGTCGGGGCCGGTAAATCAGAAGTTATCCGCCGTCTGATGAACTATGCCCGCCAGCGTGGCGACATGGTCATCGTGTATGACCGTTCCTGTGAGTTCGTCAAAAGCTACTATGATCCGGCCACGGATAAAATCCTTAACCCGCTGGATGCGCGCTGCGCTGCATGGGACCTGTGGCGGGAGTGCCTGACGCAGCCTGACTTCGACAACGTGTCCAACACGCTTATTCCTATGTGCACGAAGGAAGACCCCTTCTGGCAGGGTTCGGGACGTACCATCTTTGCCGAAGCCGCTTATCTGATGCGCAACGACAAGGACCGCAGCTACAGCAAGCTGGTCGACACGCTGCTTTCCATCAAGATTGAGAAGTTGCGCTCGTACCTGAAAAACTCCCCGGCGGCGAACCTGGTGGAAGAGAAAATCGAGAAAACGGCCATCTCCATCCGCGCCGTGCTGACCAACTACGTCAAGGCCATCCGCTACCTGCAGGGCATCGAAAATAACGGCGAGTCATTCACCATACGCGACTGGATGCGCGGCGTGCGTGAGGACGGTAAAAACGGCTGGCTGTTTATCTCCTCCAATGCTGACACCCACGCTTCCCTCAAGCCGGTTATCTCCATGTGGTTGTCCATCGCCATTCGCGGGCTGCTGGCGATGGGTGAAAACCGTAACCGCCGCGTGTGGATCTTCGCCGACGAGCTGCCGACCCTGCACAAGCTGCCGGACCTGGTTGAGATCCTGCCGGAGGCGCGTAAGTTTGGCGGCTGCTACGTCATTGGCATTCAGTCCTACGCCCAACTGGAAGATATTTATGGGCAGAAGCCGGCGGAAACGCTGTTCGACGTGCTGAACACCCGTGCCTTCTTCCGCTCGCCGTCGCGCAATATCGCTGAGTTCGCCGCCGGTGAAATCGGTGAGAAAGAAATCCTCAAGGCGTCCGAGCAGTATTCCTACGGCGTGGACCCGGTACGCGACGGTACTTCGGTCGGCAAGGACATGGAGCGCGTCACCCTGGTAAGTTACTCCGACGTCCAGACGTTGCCGGATCTCTCCTGCTACGTCACGCTTCCCGGACCTTATCCTGCCGTGAAGATGGTGCTGAAGTATCAGCAGCGTCCAAAGGTGGCACCGGAATTCATTCCGCGCACCATCGACGGGAAAGCGGAGGAACGCCTGAATGCCGCGCTGGCTGCACGTGAACATGAATCCCGCAGCATCGCCATGCTCTTTGAACCGGATGCAGACGTTATCGCGCCAGAGGGCAGTGCGGAGAATGCTGGCCAGCCACAGCAGCCACAGCAGCCACAGCAACTGACGCCCGCGCCCCGCGCTGCAGACGCGGCATCCGTAGCAGGTGCGGCAGGCGCCGGCGGCGTGGAGCCTGAGCTGAAGACAAAGGCGGAAGAGGCAGAGCAGCTGCCGCCCGGCATCGATGAAAGCGGTGAAGTAGTGGATATGGCTGCATGGGAGGCGTGGCAGGCGGAGCAGGACGAACTGTCTCCTCAGGAGAGGCAGCGTCGTGAAGAAGTGAACATCAACGTTCACCGGGCGCCTGAAAAGGATCTTGAGCCGGGAGGATACATCTGATGATGAGCATCGGATCGGTAAAATCCGCCGGCAGTGCGGGCAATTATTACACCGACAAGGACAACTACTACGTTATCGGCAGTATGGGCGAGCGCTGGGCCGGAAAAGGGGCTGAAGCGCTGGGGCTCAGCGGCGGGGTGGACCAGAAGGTCTTTACGAAGGTTCTGGAGGGACGCCTGCCGGACGGCAGCGACCTCAGCCGGACTCAGGACGGGGCGAACAAACACCGTCCGGGCTACGACTTCACCTTCTCTGCGCCCAAAAGTGTCTCCGTGATGGCCATGCTCGGTGGCGATAAACGTCTGATTGAGGCCCACAACCGCGCGGTGGAGACCGCCATTAAGCAGATAGAGGCGATGGCCTCCACGCGGGTGATGACGGAGGGCAGGAGCGAGACGCAGCTGACCGGCAACCTGGTGATGGCGCTGTTTAACCACGATACCAGCCGCGACCAGGAGCCGCAGCTGCATACCCACGCGGTGGTGGCCAATGCCACTCAGCATGGCGATGAGTGGCGCACGCTCAGCAGCGACAAGGTGGGTAAAACCGGTTTTATTGAGAATATCTACGCGAACCAGATTGCCTTTGGCCGCCTGTATCGTGCCGCGCTGAAGGATGACGTCGCGGCGATGGGCTATGAGACTGAGACGGTCGGCAAACACGGCATGTGGGAGCTGAAGGGCGTACCGACGGAGCCGTATTCCAGCCGCAGCAGGACCATCAGCGAGGCGGTCGGGGATGACGCGTCCCTGAAGTCCCGCGACGTGGCGGCGCTCGATACCCGCCAGTCGAAGCAGAAGGTAGACCCCGAACAGCGCATGGCCGAGTGGATGCAGACCCTGAAAGAGACGGGGTTCGACATCCGTGCTTACCGGGAAGCCGCTGACCAGCGTGTCCTGCAGGGCACCATTCCTGTTACAACACAGGCGGTGACGGATATCGGTGCAACGGTCGGGCAGTCCATCGCGATGCTGAGCGACCGGCGGGCGCGGTTCACGTATTCCGAACTGCTGGCCACCACCCTCGGGCAGTTGCCCGCGCGGCCGGGCATGGTGGAGATGGCGCGTGACGGCATCGATGCGGCGATAAAAAATGAGCAGCTCATCCCGCTGGATAAAGAGAAGGGGCTGTTTACCTCGAACATCCACGTGCTGGATGAGCTGTCGGTGTCGGCGATGACCCGCGATTTACAGCGGACGGGGCAGGCCGACATTTTTCCGGATAAAAGCGTGCCCCGCAGCCGGTCATACAGCGATGCCGTGAGCGTTCTGGCCCAGGACCGTCCGCCCGTGGCCATCATTTCGGGTCAGGGCGGGGCGGCCGGCCAGCGTGAGCGCGTGGCGGAGCTGACGATGATGGCGCGCGAACAGGGGCGTGACGTGCAGATTATCGCCGCCGACAGGCGTTCGCGCAGCGCCCTTATGCAGGATGAGCGCCTCAGCGGCGAGCATATCACCGACAGGCGGGGGCTGACGGAGGGCATGGCCTTTACGCCCGGCAGCACGCTGATTGTGGACCAGGGGGAGAAGCTGACCCTGAAAGAAACGCTCACGCTGCTCGACGGCGCGCTGCGCCATAACGTCCAGCTGCTGATTGCCGACAGCGGCCAGCGCACCGGGACCGGCAGCGCCCTCACCGTCATGAAGGAGGCGGGAGTGAGCACGCTCGCGTGGCAGGGCGGTGAGAAGACGCAGGTCTCGGTTATCAGCGAGCCTGACCGGCGGCAGCGGTATGACCGCCTGGCCGCTGACTTTGCCCGAAGCGTCCGCGCAGGTGAACACAGCGTGGCGCAGGTCACCGGTCCGCGCGAGCAGGCGGTGCTCGCAGGCGTAGTCCGCGAGGCGCTTAAGGCGGAAAAGGTGCTGGGCGAGCGGGAGGTCACTATCACCACGCTGGAGCCGGTCTGGCTCGACAGCCGCCATCAGCAGGTGCGCGACCACTACCGGGAGGGGATGGTCATGGAGCGCTGGAATGCCGAAGCACGCAGCCGGGAACGCTTTGTCATTGACCGCGTGACAGGCCGCAACAACAGCCTGACGCTGCGCAACGCCCAGGGTGAGACGCGGGTGACCCGCCTGTCTGAACTCAACAGCAGCTGGTCGCTGTACCGCACCGGCACGCTGCAGGTGGCTGAAGGCGACCGTCTGGCGGTGCTGGGCCAGGCGCAGGGGACGCGGCTGAAGGGGGGCGATACGGTGACCGTTAAGGCGCTCGGGGAGGCGGGACTCGTCGTCAGCCTGCCCGGACGTAAGGCTGACGTGGTCCTGCCCGCCGGCGACAGTCCGTTTACCGCCGCGAAGGTGGGACAGGGCTGGGTGGAGTCGCCGGGCCGCTCGGTGAGCGACAGCGCCACGGTTTTTGCCTCGCTGTCGCAGCGCGAGCTGGATAACACCACGCTGAACAAACTGGCGCTCAGCGGCCGGGCGGTGCAGCTCTATTCCGCGCAGACGGCGCAGAAAACGACGGACAAGCTGTCGCGTCAGTCGGCCTGGAGCGTCGTGTCTGAACAGATTAAGGATGCGGCGGGGCATGACGGGCTCGATGATGCCCTGGCGCTCCAGAAAGCCGGGCTGCATACGCCGGAGCAGCAGGCTATCCATCTGGCCATTCCGGTGCTGGAGGGGAACGGCCTGGCGTTCACGAAGCCGCAGCTGATGGCCGCCGCGAAAGAATTTGAGCAGGACAGCCTCAGCCTGCAGGCCATCGAAAAGGAGGCGGACCGGCAGGTGCGCAGCGGCGCCCTGCTGTCGGTGCCGGTATCGCCGGGAAACGGCCTGCAGCTGCTGGTCTCACGCCAGTCGTACAACGCTGAAAAAAGCATTATCCGCCACGTCCTTGAGGGAAAGGAGGCCGTCACCCCGCTGATGGATAAGGTTCCGGACGCGCAGCTGGCGGGCCTGACCGACGGGCAGCAAAACGCCACGCGCATGATACTTGAATCCCCCGACCGTTTTACCCTGGTGCAGGGCTACGCGGGCGTGGGTAAGACCACCCAGTTCCGGGCGGTCATGTCGGCCATCGGCACGCTGCCGGAACGGGAGCAGCCGCGGGTTATCGGCGTGGCCCCCACCCACAGGGCGGTGAGCGAGATGCGCGACGCGGGCGTACCCGAAACGCAGACGCTGGCGGCCTTTATTCACGACACGCAGCAGCAGCTGCGCGGCGGTGAACGACCGGACTTCAGCAACGTCCTGTTTCTCGTGGATGAAAGCTCAATGGTCGGTAACGCCGACATGGCGAAGGCGTACAGCCTGATTGCCGGGGGCGGGGGGCGCGCGGTCTCCAGCGGGGATACCGACCAGCTGCAGTCCATTGCCCCGGGCCAGCCCTTCCGCCTGCTGCAGAAGCGCAGCGCCATTGACGTGGCGGTGATGCAGGAGATTGTCCGCCAGACGCCGGAACTAAAACCTGCCGTCTACAGCCTGATTAGCCGCGATATCGGCAGCGCCCTGACGACCATTGAGAGCGTGGCGCCGGCACAGGTGCCGCGCAGGGCGGATGCCTGGCAGCCGGACAGCTCCGTCATGGAGTTCAGCCGCGAACGGGAGGAGGCCATTGCGAAAGCCGTGGCGGCCGGCGACCTGATGCCCGGCGGGCAGCCCGCGACGCTGCTGGAGGCCATCGTGAAGGACTACACGGGGCGCACGTCAGAGGCGCAGGCGCAGACCATCGTTATCACCGCCCTGAACGCCGACCGCCGCCAGGTGAACGCCATGATTCATGACGCCCGTCAGGGTGCTGGCGAGGTGGGCGAAAAAGAGGTCACGCTGCCGGTTCTCACGCCTGCCAATATCCGCGACGGGGAGCTGCGGCGCATGGCAACGTGGGAGGCATCCCGCGACAGCCTGGTTCTGCTGGACAGCACCTATTACAGCATTGAGGCGCTGGACGGGGAGGCGCACCTGGTGACGCTGAAGGATGCGCAGGGCAACACCCGCAGCCTGTCGCCCGCGCAGGCGGCGACAGAGGGCGTCACGCTCTACCGTCAGGACACCATTACCGTGTCGGAAGGCGACCGGATGCGCTTTTCGAAAAGCGACAACGAGCAGGGCTTCGTGGCCAACAGCGTCTGGTCGGTCAGTGAGATAAAAGGTGACAGCGTCACGCTGTCGGACGGGAAACAGACCCGTACGCTCACGCCGTCAGCCGAGCAGGCAGAGCAGCACATCGACCTTGCCTATGCCGTCACCGTTGAAGGCTCACAGGGAGCGAGCGAACCCTTCTCCATCTCCCTGCAGGGCACGGACGGCGGACGTAAGCGGATGGTGAGCTTCGAGTCTGCCTACGTGGCGCTGAGCCGCATGAAGCAGCACGCGCAGGTCTATACCGACAACCGGGACAAGTGGGTGGCCGCGATGGAGAAATCGCAGGCGAAAAGTACGGCGCATGACATTCTGGAGCCGCGCGGCGACCGCGCCGTCGCGAATGCCGCCCGCCTGACGGCGACGGCAAAAGCGCTGGGTGAGGTGCCTGCCGGTCGCGCCGCGCTGCGCCAGGCCGGGCTGCAGCCTGAGGGCTCAATGGCGAAATTTATCTCGCCGGGGCGTAAATACCCGCAGCCGCACGTGGCGCTCCCGGCCTTCGACCGCAACGGCAGGCAGGCGGGCGTCTGGCTGAGCGCCCTGACGTCCGGAGACGGGCAGCTTAAGGGGCTCGCTGGTGAAGGCCGGGTGATGGGCAGCGGGGACGCGGCGTTTGCGGGTCTGCAGGCTAGCCGTAACGGCGAGTCGCTGCTGGCGCGGGATATGGAAGAGGGCGTGCGGCTCGCGAGGGAGAATCCGCAGAGCGGCGTGGTGGTGCGGCTCGAAGGCGAGGTGCGACCGTGGAACCCCGGCGCCATTACCGGCGGTCGGGTCTGGGCCGACGGCCTGCCCGACGGCACCGGTACGCAGCCCGCAGAAACGGTTCCGCCGGAGGTGCTGGCGCAGCAGGCCCGGGAGGCTGAGGTGCAGCGGGAGCTGGACAAGCGTGCTGAAGAGGTGGTCCGCGAGATGGCCCGCAGCGGCGACGGGCCGGCCGGAGGGGCTGACGTCGCCGTCCGGGATGTGGTGCGGGATATGGAGCGGATAAAAGAAACGCCGGCATCTCACCTCACGCTGCCGGATGCGCCGGAAGTGCGCCGCCGGGATGAGGCGGTGTCTCAGGTGGTGCGCGAGAACGTGCAGCGGGACCGCCTGCAGCAGATGGAGCGCGAAACGGTGCGCGTCCCTGAACGTGAAAAGACCCTGGGAGGCGACTGATATGCGCGCTGAAAACCATCCGCTGTTTCCCCTTGTTGTGGTTGCCGACTGCTGGCTGCAGCGTCTGCTTGTGTGGACGCCGGGCCAGACCGACCTTATCAAGACCGTGGCGCTGCTCCTGATGGTGGCCGACCACATCAGCATGCTGTGCGGACTGGATAATGACTGGCTGCGTCTTGCCGGTCGGGGAGCGTTTCCGCTCTTTGGCCTGGTCTGGGCCATGAACCTCGCCCGCCATCCGCAGATTCAGCAGCGCGCCCTGAACCGGCTCTGGATATGGGCCGGGGTGGCGCAGGGCGGCTGGATACTGGCCGGGCTTCGTCCGGACCTGGGCAATATCCTGTTTGCCTTTGCGGTCAGCGGACAGGCGCTGGCGCTGATGCAGCGGCACGGGCCGTGCGCGTGGCCGCTCTCCCTGATGCTGGTTCTGGCCTGGCTGCCGTTTTCAGAGGGAAGCTACGGGCTGGCGGGGGTAGTCATGCTGATGCTGGCCTGCGGCGTCTGTATGACGGGCCGGCGCACCACGCGTACGGGACTGGCTCTGTGTCTGGCGCTGGCGATACTCGCGCTGAATGCCGCTGACAGCCCCGCTTTTTCCATCGCGGGTCTGGTGATACCCGGCGTTACCCTGACGGTGCTGAGCCGGACCTGCTGCCGCGTGCCGCGCTTCTGGCCCCGCGAATTTTTCCCGCTGTTCTACGCGGTGCACCTGGCCGTCATCGGACTGATGGTGATGTGATATCTGCCGTGTCAGAATAAGGTCACTCAGGGGAATACACGTGAAACAGATTTATCCGGAGGCAGGATGAAAGAGCAGGGGCGCCCCACGTTGACGCTGCGCCGTAAGACGGAGCCAGAAGGTCAGCGTGCCGTAAACAACAGTGAACCGGACAGTGCGGGTCCGGGCCGGGTCACGCGTAAAAAGACCGTGGTGGTGAACACGACCCCAGCCTGGAAGGTCAGGAAACAGGCGGTGGATGAGAGCGCGAAAAAGGCGCAGGCGGACGAGAAGGCTGCCAGAAAAGCAGAGAAAGCCCGGCTGTGGGCAGTGCAACAGGCGCAGGAGCGCGAGGCCATGCGGGCGGCCAGGCGCAAGCCTGCCCCTGAACCGGTTTACCGGAAGGTTATGCCGCTGACGGACGCGCTCGTGCTCCTGGAGCGTTGCTGGCCGGCCCTCGTTACGGATGGCCAGCCGCAGCTCCTGGCGGTCAACATCCGGGAGGCGATGGTCAATGACATTCGCCGGCGCGGGCTGGAGGTTTCCGTGAAGACGCTGAAACGCTGCCTTGCCGCAGTCACCCGCTCGGATGCGTATCTGGGCGCCATGACGGTGGGCGCGTGGCGTAAAAACCTTGCCGGACAACCGGTCGCACCGGTGAGCGAGGAGGCGGCGGCGTATGCCGTGGAGCGCAGGGCTCAGGAGCATGCTAAACGACAGCGCAGGGCGGCCAGGGAAGCACCCGCGCCCGCACACGATACGAACTGATAACAACAGAGAAGAGAAAAACACAGGATGAACATGAATAAAACCCTTTCAGTCATGCTTGCCGCTGGCCTTCTGGTCTCCGGCGTGGCGGGGGCAGCAGAGAAACCAGCCGTAGCCTTTACCCCGGAGCAGGAAGCCCGCATTGGTGAAATCGCGAAAGACTACCTGCTGGCCCATCCGGAGGTGCTGGTTGAGGTCAGCCAGAAGCTGCAGGCTCAACAGCAGGAGAAGCAGCAGCAGGCGATGACGGCCGCCGTGGTTCAGAATCAGGCAGCGCTGCTGAACGATAAAGGCACACCATCATATGGTCCTGCTGATGCGAAAGTGACGGTCGTTGAATTCTTTGATTACCAGTGCATCTACTGTGCCCGCCTGGCGCCGGAACTGGAGAAAGTGATAAAAGCTAACCCGGACGTGCGCTTTGTGTTCAAGGAATTCCCGATATTTGGCCAGCGCTGGCCGGCGTCGCTCAGTGCGGCGAAAACCGGGCTTCAGATCTGGAAGCAGAAGGGGGCCGATGCTTACCTTAACTATCACAACGCGATTTACGCCACCGGCCACAACGAGGGTAAGCTGACCGATGCTGATATCAGCGCGGCCGCAAAAGCCGTGAAGTTCGATGCGAAAACAGCCCCAGATGTTCAGGGAACCCTGGATGGCATAAACACACTTGCGCAGCAGCTGGGCTTCAGCGGTACCCCAGCCCTGGTGGTTCTCCCGTCAGCCGGCGCCAGTGCTGATAACGTGACGGTTATCCCTGGATACACCAGCGCGGAGGCCCTGCAGCAGGCCATCAGTCATGCTGCCGGCGATACCAAAAAATAATCAGGCGTCCGCCACCTGATACCGCTAAAAGAGACTGACGCCTTCGCCGTGCTCAGTTGTCCAACCCCGGAGAAGGGCAAAAGCAAGTTTTCCCCATCTCCGGCGTTTCTGGTTAACACATCCGAAAGTATTTCTGAGGTTATTTAATGCGTAAGTTCACCTTTCGCCAGCTGGCCGTGTCCGGTCTGGTATGCCTTTCGCTGAGCTGTATTCAGCCCGCAGCAGCGGCACCCTCCGTTCAGGTCGGCTTTTCACCTGAAGGCAGCGCGTTGCAGCTGGTCCTTAAGACGATTGAGTCAGCACAGCAGGAAATTCGGCTGATGGGCTACTCATTTACGTCTCCGGAGGTGGTTAGTGCGCTTGTCAGGGCAAAACGTCGTGGTGTGGATGTGAAGATAGTGCTTGATGAAAAGGGCAACCGGAGCAAAGCCAGCCAGGCGGCGATGAACGTCGTGGTGAACGCGGGAATTCCGCTGCGCACCAACGGTCGCTACGCCATCATGCATGACAAAGTCATTATTGTTGATAATCATACAGTTGAGGCTGGTAGCTTTAACTACACTCGCTCTGCTGCATCGCGGAATAGCGAGAATGTGCTGGTTATTAATGAGGTGCCGGAAGTGGCACAAACCTACCTTCAGCACTGGCAGTCGCGCTGGGACGGAGGAACGGACTGGCATTCTTCTTACTAAGTCGCATCGTCATTTGATCCGCAATCTACATCTATCCTGGTGAACCATGCGCCAACATGGCTCACACTTACGCGTAAAGTTAAGTCGCTGATTTCAGGAATCTGTAGTATTCTCTGCAAATGATCCAAGTTTGATCCTTGAGGAGGCAGAGATGTCACAAGCCGAAAATGCAGTTACTTCCTCATCGAATGGAAAACGAACGTACCGTAAAGGTCACCCGCTGAGTGCTTCAGAGCGGCAACAGAGTTTTGTTGCCCGTAAGCGTGAAACGCACAAAGAAATCAAGATCCTTGTGCCCAATGAGCTCAAGAGTAAATTTCAGGAAATGTGTGCTGAGAGTGGCCTCAGCCAAGCAGAACTGTTTAGTCGTTTAATTGATAAAGCCGAGTGAACTAGCGTTATGGGCTGACAATCTTGCTTGCTAGGATATGTAGTGCTAGATTACTGATCGTTTGACAGAATTATTTGGTTGGCCACACCACAAGGTGGCAGGGAACTGGTTCTGCTGAGGTATCAACCCGGAACCAGAAAAGCAAAAACCCCGATAATCTTCGACTTGTTTGGCGACGCGAAGAAGATTAACGGGGCCTACTTAAACTGTATAGAAGCTGTTGCTCTATGCAGGGAGTATAGTTTTATGCTCAGAAAACTGCAATACCCGTTTCTGCGCCATTTGCTCCTTCCGTGCAACATAAGTGCGGGAAGGTGTGACTGACGCTCAGGCCCTGTTCTCCCATTACCGTCAGGTTAAAAACCCGAATCCGGAATTCACGCCGCGAGAGGGGAAAAAGACCCTGCCGTTCTGCCGTAAGCTGATGGCGAAAGCCGAAGGCTTCACGTCCCGTTTTGACTTTTCCATCCATGTGGCGTTCTTGCGCTCGCTGGGTAAACGTCACCGGATGCCGCCACTGTTGCGCCGCCGGGCCATCGATGCCCTGCTCCAGGGGCTGTGCTTCCACTATGACCCGCTGGCCAACCGCGTTCAGCGCTCCATCACCAATCTGGCCATCGAGTGCGGTCTCGCCACCGAGTCGAAAAGCGGCAATCTGTCCATCACCCGCGCCACGCGGGCGCTGACGTTTATGGCGGAGCTGGGGCTGATTACCTATCAGACCGAGTATGACCCGCAGATTGGCTGCAATATCCCGACCGATATCACCTTCACGCCGGCACTGTTCTCCGCGCTCGACGTCTCTGACGTGGCCGTTGTGGCCGCGAGGCGCAGCCGCGTTGAATGGGAAAATCAGCAGCGTCAGAAGCAGAGTCTGAAGCCGCTGGAGATGGACGAGTTGATAGCGAAGGCCTGGCGGTTTGTGCGCGAACGGTTCCGCAGCTACCAGTCCGAACGTAAACAGCATGGCCTGAAACGCGCCCGTGCACGTCGTGACTCGGACAGAACCCGTAAGGACATTGTGACCCTGGTGAAGCAACAGCTGACGCGGGAATACGCCAGAGGGCGTTTCGTCGGCGACAGGGATGCTCTCGAGCGTGAGCTGGAGCGGCGCGTGAAAGAGCGCATGCTGATGTCGCGTGGTAACAACTACACGCGGCTGGCCACCGCCCCCATATAACCCTTCCTGTGTGAAAAATCCGGCAGGCGCCGGAGGGTTTCGCACGTCTGCAGTCCCCCGTTGACGGTTTTCTGCACGACATTACGGCCGTCCTTCCTGACATTCACTCCATTTCGCCATCAGAATGGCCAGAAATTGCCTCGCCAGCATCATTTCCTGTCGCTGAATTCAGTTACCCACAAATAACTGCAAGGGACCTTTCCATAAGGTTACAACCGTTATGCTTACAGAGCGCCAGCCGACCTGATTTCAAAGTGCGTGGTTTCCTTTAAAAACCTGCTCTGTACTTCTTTTAAATATCTTTTATTTAATTCATATAAATATATAACCTGTTCGTCGCCTGACCTGTGGACAGGCTCCTGAAAATGCCCGCCCTTGCAGCGGACTCACGTCCGCGCCGGTTCGGAAACTGCATAGGTTGGTCCCGTCGCTTCGCAACGGGCGCTGTCGCGAGAATATAGTTACAACATACAAAACAATCAGAACGGCAGACCGTGCACAACGGCAACACCTGAGCCGGGACCCACCACTGAAAAGCGAGGCCGCCCCGGCCCGGAGGGCCGGAAAAACGTCGCTTTTAATGATGGATGTTGTAACTAGATTCTGAGTGGCTGTGAGTAGTGTCGCTGGGAGGTTAGAGTACACGCCCGTAAGCGGCCCTGACGGCCCGCTAACGCGGAGATACGCCCCGACTGCGGCGAAGCCTTGTCGTGTCCACTCCGACAGCGCACAAAGGCTTCTGTATCGCTTTCTACGGGTTTTAGCCTGACAGGGCGAAGGGATGGATTGGTGAAACCTGTCAAAAACGTAACCGGCTACGCCGGGCTACGGCGCCATTCACTCACTGAGCCATATTCAACGCCCGCTGGCGCCTCCATGACGCTTCGCGTCATTCAGTGGACCGGCTGCGCACTGCTCGCCAGTCCGGTATGCATATGATATAAGCGATTGTGTTTATAAATACTTCTGTGGATATTGTTATGCTGCTGATCGACTACATTCACAGCGTGTACGGAACGGCGCGCGGAGACCTGCGCAATCTACAAGCCCATATCACGCCGCTTCAGGATACCGTCGGCGGTCGCCGCCGGGGCTGGCGTGTTTCTCTCTGACGACCTGCGTGAATGTGTTTCGTCACTGGCCACCGCACAGGACGTGACAACTGATGCCATGCTGAATGCCCTGGTGGAGCGCGAGGAACTGTGCCGTAAACTGTCCCTTCAGACGGATAATGGTGACGCTGTGCCTGGACAGCAGATTGCCGGCATTGTCAGTCGGTACTTTTCAGCACTGTCTGAGCGCAGTGAAACCGCTGCCTGGTACAGGGGGCCGGAAGGGCTGGTCCGGGAACTGACTGAATCCGGCCTGCTGTCATTCCACTCCGGTAATAATGCCGGGAGCCGCCAGCTGAACATTCCCCGCACCGCGTATTACTGGTACGGCGGTTTTATCGCAAAGCGAGCGGCCATGATGCCGGGCTGCTACGATATCTACCTGTGGAACGAAATGATGCGGCCGGACAGCGACGTGGTCTCTGCGGGTGATGCGCGCTACGTCATCGCCTGCTACTTCATATGTCAGCAGATATGCCGACTGCTGAAAGCCGTGAGGCTGAACTGGCGTAAGCAGCAGGGGGCGTGGGGAAGCCGGGCAGAGCTGGATGAGGCTGCGCACCGGTACAAGCAGCGGCTGCGCGGACGGGATAATGGTGCCAGGTCGACTTCAGTCAGACCTGGCATTTTCATGACGGTATTACGGTCAATGCCGTTCTGCAGCATTTTCGGCTGTTTTCATCCGGCGTAAGATATAACCTGTACTGCAGCCACATATCCATCATTGAAGGGTATTTGGACGAACCAAAAACGTATGGCCAGACAAATGAAGTTAAGCCAGTTTCCATGGCTTAACTTTCAATTTTACCTTTCTGGATAGCTAAACGTATCTCCGGCATTCACCGTGAATTGTGATCCTGAGGGAATAAAGGCAATTCCTTTCTCGTCAGTTTTTACACTTTTTTCATTGTAGCGAATAACAGCATTCTGGACAGGGCGCGTATCACCGTTAATCGATGCGGTAACGGTTATCTTTATTTGTCCGTCAACTTCACTACTGGTAATCGTTAATGGTGCTTTGCCTGGAAGAGCATCGTAGCATGGGCCAATAACCGGTAATGCCGGCGCCTTAACACCATCGTAAATGGTTTCCCATGAGCCGGTACCGTCAGTCATATCGGCAACCATGCTTCCTGTGTGTTTACCGCTCAATTTAATATTAATCTTTATTGTCGAATGTCCCCCTGGCGAAGAAATCCCCATATGCGAGGACATTTTGCCATTAACGAAAGTACTTCCGTCATCACTGAAATTATCATAGTTGACGGTTACATTGCCGGACAGAATTCCCAGAATGCCGGAATAGGTTACTGTAGCCGATCCGCTATTCTTCCCGGGGACAGTCTGTTTGTTATTAAGTCCATGGAAATGCCCTTTCCAGTCTTTAACCGAGGGGGCCCAGTCACCAATGATAACAGGGCTTACAGGAACTTTTATTCCGGAGGGACGATCAATGCTGGCAATAACAATCTCATTATCCATCATTCCCTTTGTTTTCATTGATTCAGGATAATCATCCGGTACAGGTTCACGATTTCGCCCCTGGAGAAGTACCCTGGTAGAATCAGGAGACCAGAAAGCCTGGCCAGAAAGATTATTGCCCGGAACCTGATTTCCGCCTTTTTCGTAGGTCATAAGTGGTTGTCCGACGAGACTTCCCTGCTTATCACCTTCTGCCGGAAGTAACCATGGAGACAGGTCACACTGAAATCCTGGCCATGACCCGATATAGTTAACGAGCACATTCCTCATCAGAGGAAGTCCCATAAATCCCCTTAGCTGAGGAATGCCGGATATGGTGTCCATACGATGACGGGTACGCCAGGAATAAAGCGCATACATGTTGCCATCCGGGGAAATGGCCCCATCTTCATCCCAGTCAGGATTGGAAGTAAGGCGGGTTGTTGCACCTGTTTCAAGGTTAACCTTCATGCTGTCGACGTTTTGGTTCAGTTCACTGACAAAAATTGCAGATTTGCCACCATCGGCAAAAGATTTCAGCTCCCACAACTGACTGGCATAATCAAGCCTGTCGGTGTCTGAACTTCCTGTTCCCGAGGGGCCGACTGGCGTAATGACCTTCATATCCGTGACTGTATATTTATCGTTTTCTCTTGTTAGTTTACCGGCTACGACCGCCGTTCCGTCCTGCCGTATGTCCATCCATGCAACGGTATTACCATCGGGGGATAAATGCCATGTTCTTCTTTGCAGCGGTGGATAGGGGCCTGTTTTATCACCGGACATATCTACCGGAATAAATTTTGCCAAGCCACAATCTGTAATTGTACCAGAGCATTCCATGATATAAGCATCAAATGTGTTGATATCATCAGAACCATTTGGTGGTGCATCTGATAACTCTTTTTTAGAAATGAATACCCTCTTCATGTCCGGAAATACATAGGTAAACCCGGAGTCTAATACCTCAGGAAATTGCATGTTACAGGTAATACATCTCACCTGAGAACCTGCAACATCTGACAGCCAAATATTGCTGTCCAGCTGATTCTGAAAAAGGATATATTTTCCATCAGGTGCGTAAGTCGGTAACCATGGATAGACCTTTTCAGGCACCTTGATTTTATGGACGGTGACCGGGTAAAACGGCGGTATAGCCGCAAGCCCTTGCGAAGCCACTCCCCCTGAAAGAGAAATGGATAATAACAATGCGATCTTATTGCATTTCATTTGAATAACCTTATCTGTGATTAATGAGTCTAAGCGTGTAATACTTAATTACGTACACCAATTAGTAGGAAACCGTGTGCGAAACTGACGGTTCTGGACACTATCAGGCCGCCAGCGCCAGCCGTTGATCCATATTCCGCTCAATACGGCCATACGGATTATCATGGTGGTATATCAGTCGTGTCAGACCACGCCAGTCTTCTTCCGTCATTCGCTGCTGCCAAACCGGCTCTGCCAGCACATTCTGAATCAACAAGGTATTGATACAGACCAGAAGGACATTCTCCAGACTGGGCCTTCCGGGATCAGCGTTGAGGCCGCTGAATGTGGCTTCGTTTACCCGGGCAGTGCCAGGCTCTTCGGTTGACAGTAGATGATTGATGGCAACTTTACTGTCGAGTGAAAGTCGGGTAAATATGGTGTCTGGTTGCTTTGATTCGAACTGGCGTACGGCTGAACGTATAATCGGAACCAGGAGCCCGGTAGCTGGTCGTTCAATCAGCAGTTCCTGACAACAGTCAGGATCAAGTTCGTTTCCGCGTACCGCCTGCGGAATTAACGGGAGGATAAATTCGGTTAACCAGGCTTTAAGTCGTGCGATGTCAGCTTTACTGGGGAGTCTGACACCCAGATAGCGACGAATATGTTGTCGGTGTCGCTGAGCCTGCCGTCCCTGAAACGGATAATTTTCAGGGGATACGGAAGTGCATCCGACCCGCTCAGCAATAGTGTGCACAATGCCAGAAGGGAAATCGTGTACAGGATCGGGATAATGGCCCTGAACCTGTCGGAATTTTAGTTGAAGGGCAAATCCCGGACGTCCGGGATCGGTCATCCAGGACAACAGGAACAGCTTATCAGCAAGCAAACGCCGCTCGTCCCTGTCATCAAAAACCTTCCCCTGTGACAACATCTCAACTCCCTGAATCATCCATGGGTAATCACTATGGCAACAATTTCACAGGCGAGTTATTTTTACTCGGATCCAGATCAAAAAAGTCAGATGTCGCATTTTGCAGCCTCGCTCCCTCCAGGCCAGTTACAACGGCCATGATTATTCCCCTGTAATATTTTTGCTCCCCCATGATGTTACGGAAGATGGATACAGTAGCAATATCGAGGGTAAGCCCCTTTCATCCGTTAAGCCATATTTTCTTCCTCGTACTATCAGATCCTTAAAAAAATGCAAATCAATGGCTTAAAAATAAAGTAACAATGTGTAATTTGGTTGGCCGATCAATGCTTCTGAATTGATAGACTAAAGCTATCAAAGTAACCATGACTGATCGATAATAACCATTTCTACTGAACGGGTTTAAAGCGTATTGTCATTTTTCAGAGACGAAATGACCCCAGGTGAGTGTCGCCATCCGGTATTTAGCCGGAACTCACTTAAAGCGTCATGACTTTATGGGATTGTTCACTACTTCCATGCGATTAACGCCGGGATCAGGATGGAGATGAGGTCAATGCGCGTAGCGTTTTTTGGGGGAATTGTCTTCGTCATGGCCGCTTTTTCCTGGTCAGCCCGATATTATTATCAGCAGTCTGTCAGATGGCAGGAAAAAGCAAGCGAAGCCAGTTCAGCAGTCAGACGATATGAAGTTCAGTTAAAAGTGCTGCAACGTCAGCAGCGCAGGCTTGCAGAATTAGATGAACACTACACGGAGAAAATCAATGAAGCTGTTCAGGAAAACAGGACTCTGCGTACTCAGCTTGCCCGTGGCCATCGCAGGATGCTCGTCTCCGGAAAAAACACCTGTTCAGACCGGGCATCTTCCTCAACCCGCAGCCTGGGCGATGATGGCACCCTCGAACTCTCTGCAGATGCTGGACAGCGTATTCTTTCTGTCCGGGAAGGCATCATCCGGGACCAGCAAAAAGTGATGTATCTTCAGCGCTATATTCGTCAGTTTTGTTTGCCTGAGCAGGAGTAAGAAGAGAAAGCTGTTGCATTATGTAGTACGCGCCCATTATCACGATCCGATTTACGCAGGTTTATAATATTAACAAAAATGGGAGTGCTGATGATGATATTTACTTTACCCAAACCGCTGCCTGATAATGACCGCGTTTTCTCGTGGCTGGTTGTAGGCGGGTTCTCCGCCTGGGGCGGTATTGTCCGGTACCTGATGGAAAACAGGGCCTCCGGAAAAGCGTTTTCATGGCATGAGGTTCTCAGTCAGGTCGTGATTTCCGGGTTTACGGGGTTTTTAGCCGGGGTGTATGGTTATGAGCAGGGGTACAGTGAATTTATGGTCATGGTCTTCTCCGGATTAGGGGGATCACTGGGTGGCCATTTACTGGACCTGTTATGGAAGCGATTTGCCCGTTCATTAGAAAAAGAAAATAGCTTTAAACACTAGCTAAAGTAACAGGCCGCCTCAAAGGCAGGATTTATTTCAGGATGTGCGGACAGGTAAAGTTAAAAACATGTGTCACTGATGTTCAGGTCTCAGTGTTTATACATGGTGCGCTGTAAAGAGACGCACAGATTTTACTGTTTTATTAATGCAGGCCGGTGGTTCAGGGGCGATAACATCTGAAGCTCCTGAAAGGTTTCCTTTGTATACCGGACCCGGGCGGCGCATATATTCTTTGCTGAATAAGGAACTGGCATAATTCTCCTTAATCTGCTTTTGTCAAAAAATGGACTGAAGCGTGGCCGTAGCTGGCATTGTTATATTTTAATTCCCCTGTTTTTTCTTTTTTCGCGGGGGAATACGCAAGAGGTTGCAGTGGTTTGCATTATCGTGATGTTTGTATTGCTCATTTTGTCAAATACAGGGAGGGGGTGTGGTGCCATATCAGCAATTCCGTTCTGTCCTGGCTGTCAGCGGTCAGATAAGCCTGCAAACCTGGAGGTTGCCATGAAAACCGGCATGAATGGTCTTCATCTCATCACAGAATATGAGGGGCTGAGGCTTCAGGCCTATAAATGCCCGGCAGATATATGGACCATTGGTTACGGGCATACCGCCGGTGTCAGCGCAAATGATGTCATCACCGAAGAAGAGGCGCTATTTTTTCTGCGTCAGGATGTGGCTGAGACTGAGCAGGCGGTTAATCAGTATGTGCATGTTCCGCTTACGCAAAATCAGTTTGATGCGCTTGTTTCTTTTACTTTCAATGTGGGCGTCGGGAATTTCCGGACCTCAACGCTCCTGAAAAAACTCAATGCCGGGGATGATGACGGCGCGGCCCGGGAATTTGGGCGTTGGATCCATGCCGGCGGTAAAACACTGCCCGGTCTGGTGCGCAGAAGAGAGGCCGAACGCGCCCTCTTTCTGAAATAAGCAGCACAGTCAGACGTATTTCTTTATTTATAAGCATGAAAAAACAACTGGTGTAAATCAGGGGCGGTAGCATGCTTTTTTCCAGGGGAATACCGGGTTAATTAATCCATACACCATGCAGATAATTTCACCGGAATTATTTGCACTCATTATCCATTGTAAAAAGAAGGATTGTATTCATGGCTATTACCGCAGATGACATTGCAGTGCAGTATCCCATTCCGACCTATCGTTTTATTGTGACCCTGGGCGATGAACAGGTGCCGTTTACCAGCGCGTCCGGTCTGGACATTAATTTTGACACTATTGAATACCGTGACGGGACCGGCAACTGGTACAAAATGCCCGGCCAGCGACAGGTGCCTAATATCACGCTGAGTAAAGGCGTATTTCCGGGTAAAAACGCGATGTATGAGTGGATTAATTCCATTCAGCTCAATCAGGTTGAAAAGAAAGACATCATGATCAGCCTGACCAATGAAGGCGGCACGGAAGTGCTGGTCAGCTGGAATGTGAGCAACGCCTTCCCGACCTCCCTGACTTCCCCGTCATTCGATGCAACCAGTAACGAAATCGCGGTACAGCAAATCACGCTCATGGCCGATCGCGTGACCATTCAGACTGCCTAACCAGGAGGACATGTTGCCATGACAGTGACAACCACTTACCCCGGCGTTTATCTCAGTGAAGATGCCGTATCGGGCTTTTCGGTCAACAGTGTCGCCACCGCGGTGCCCCTGTTTGCGTACGACAGTAAAAGTGCCGTTACCACGAATAAACCGGTTCTGGTTTTTCGCAACTGGGCAGAATTTACCACCCAGTACCCTAAGCCTCTGAAAGACGCTTTTTATACCAGCCTGAGCCTGTGGTTTATGCACGGCGGTGGTAAATGTTATCTGGTGAACCAAACCAGTATCGCCGACACGGTTGCACAATACGATGATATTACGCTGATTGTTGCCGCAGGGACGGATACCACTACAGCGACCACTGTTTATGATGCCTTCAACACGGTGGTGAATCAGGGCTACCGCATCTTTGGCCTGTTTGACGGCCCGAAAGAGAAAATTGCCGGCACAGCTAAGCCCGATGAGGTCATGAAAGCATATCCTGCCTCCCCGTATGGCGCGGTGTTTTACCCGTGGTGCACCCTGGCATCGGGTACGGCGGTGCCGCCGAGCGCTGTCGCTGCGGCTGCCATCGCCCGGACCGACAGTACGCGTGGCGTGTGGAAAGCGCCGGCCAACCAGGTCGTGAATGGCGTTACCCCGGCGTTCCCCGTCAGCGATGATTTTCAGGGCACGTATAACCAGGGCAAGGCGCTGAACATGATCCGCACGTTCCCGGGCCAGGGCACCGTGGTGTGGGGCGCCCGCACGCTGGAGGACAGCGATAACTGGCGCTATATCCCGGTGCGCCGTCTGTTCAACTCGGTTGAACGGGATATTCAAAAAGCCCTGAATAAACTGGTGTTTGAACCCAACAGCCAGCCGACCTGGCAGCGCGTCACAGCCGCCGTAGACAGTTATCTGCACGGTCTGTGGCAGCAGGGCGCACTGGCCGGTAATACCCCCGCTGAAGCCTGGTTTGTTCAGGTCGGTAAAGATCTCACCATGACTCAGGAAGAGATCAATCAGGGGAAGATGATCATCAAAATCGGCCTGGCCGCGGTTCGCCCGGCAGAATTCATCATCCTGCAGTTCAGCCAGGATATCGCGCAATAATTCACTGAAGGAAAAGAACATGCCTGAAGATACAACTGTACCGGGTGTTTATATTGAAGAAGATGCCTCGCCGGCGATGTCGGTGAGCACGGGAGCGACCGCCGTGCCGTTATTTGTCGCGCGTTTTACCCCGTCCGATAAAAAACTGGCGGGCGTTATCACCCGCATCGGCAGCTGGCTGGACTATACCACTCTGTTTGACAGCAACGTGCCCTCTTCCGCCACTGTTACCGTAGAGTCTACGGAGGTCCCTCCGCCTCCGGCAAGCGACGCGCCGGAAACGGCGCCTTCTGAAGCGGCAGTACGCGACGGTGGGGCGACGACAACATATTCCTGGCAGATTACCGGTACTGCAGTCGAGGATCACAGCGCCTCCGTCGCCCTGCGGCTCTATTTCCAGAACGGCGGTGGCCCTTGCTACCTCTGTCCGCTGGAAAAGGCAGACGATCAAGACGCACTGGCCGCGCTGCCGGGCCTTATCGATGAAGTGGGGGCGATCACGCTGCTGGCCTGTCCGGAGCCCGATGAGGCTTACCGCACGGCGGTGTATGGTGCGCTGGCTGCATCACTGGGTGAGAACAAAGGGTACTTCCTGCTGGCCGACAGCGTCAACGGTGGGGCGCCTGGCGCGGTCAGTAATTCTGCCCGGGTGGCGGTGTATTACCCGAACCTGGTGGTGCCTTACACCCGCACGCTGGATGACAGCCAGGTTGCTGTTACCGGTTATAAAGACGGAAGTAACACGACGATTGCCACGCTGGCCGACCTTCGTAAAGTGAACGCTGACTTTGCCGTTACGATTGATAAAGCCCTCGCCGAAAAACGAAATGTCCCGCTGTCGCTTCCGCCTTCCGCATTGATGGCGGGGGTGTACAACAAGACAGACGGTGAACGCGGGGTGTGGAAAGCGCCGGCGAACGTGGTGCTCAATGGTGTCAGCGACGTCAGCGTCCGGGTCACCAATGAGCAACAGGCGGATCTGAACCCGAAAGGTATCAACGTCATTCGTCACTTCAGCGATCGCGGGCTGGTCGTATGGGGCAGCCGCACGCAGAAAGATGATGATGACTGGCGATATATCCCGGTGCGCCGCCTGTTCGATGCAGCAGAGCGCGACATCAAAAAGGCGCTGCAGCCGATGGTGTTTGAACCCAACAGCCAGCCGACCTGGAAACGGGTGCAGGCAGCGATTGATAACTACCTTCACCGCCTCTGGCAACAGGGGGCCCTGGCCGGCAATAAGGCGGAAGAGGCATATTTTGTGCGTGTCGGTAAAGGTATCACCATGACACAGGACGAGATTAACCAGGGACAAATGATTATTCAGGTAGGGATGGCCGCCGTGCGCCCGGCCGAATTCATCATCCTTAAGTTTACTCAGGACATGTCTCAGTAAAGGGGGAAACCCCTTTTCCGACTCTTTATAAGGATACTGTGATGGCAATGGTTCTTCCCGGGGTTTCGTACGATGAAACACTGTTAACGCAGGCGTCAGGCGACGATCCGGTGACGATGCCCCTGTTTATTGGTTATACCTCTGGCGCAGTGAAAGCGGACACAACGATGCAGCCCGTCAGTGTCGGCTCACTGACACAGGCGGGCAGCCTCTTTGGACAACGCGGGACGCTGGCGTACTCCCTGCGCCACTTCTTTGAAAACGGAGGCCGGCAGTGCTACGTGCTGTCCCTCGGGCCAGGGCAGGGAGAACCGGCCGCGCGTCTGCAGGCGCTGATTGCCGAATTACAGGCACCGCCGGTGCTGGAGGCGCTGTTAGCGGATGACAAAACTGGCCTGGTCCTGGTGCCGGAGCTGAGTGAGCTCAATGAGGTTAATACGTCCGGGGGGGCGGGTACGGCTGAGGCTGATGTCGATGCCCTGTGGTATCAGGGCTGGCAGGCGTTACTGACGCTGTGTCGTCAGGCCCCGCAGCGCTTTGCGCTGCTGGAGTTACCGGACTCTCCGGCGCAGGCGGTGACGCTGACCGGGCAGTCTTTTTCCGCTGACCTGTGCCAGCGCGGGGCGGCCTGGTGGCCACGACTGGAAACCAGTTACGAAGATGAAACGTCGGCACCCGTGGTGTTGTCCCCCCTGCCGGCCGTTGCGGCGGCCATTCAGCGCAGTGCCCACGATAACGGCGTCTGGAAGGCGCCGGCCAACATCCCGCTGGCCAGAACCCGTCGCCCGACCCGGAGTATCCTGACATCTCAGGCATTGCTGAATCATGACGGGGTGTCCTGCAACCTGATCCGCAGTTTTGTCGGGAAAGGTGTGCGCCTGTGGGGATGCCGGACCCTGGTCAATGAGGAGAACACGGCCTGGCGCTATATTCAGACGCGTTTGCTGGTCAGCAGCGTGGAGCACTACCTGTGCAAACTGGCGCGCGCTTACCTGTTTGAGCCGAATACGGCCCCGACCTGGATGAAATTAAAGGGCCAGGTCTGGACGTGGCTGCGTGAACAATGGCTGGCCGGCGCCTTTTTCGGCACGGTGGAGGATGAGGCCTTTTCGCTCAGTATCGGGCTGGATGAATCCATGACGGATGACGATATTCGCCAGGGAAAGATGATCCTGCAGGTACGTCTGGCGCTGCTGGCGCCCGCGGAATTCATTGCTGTCAGCCTGACGCTGGATCTGCGCGACGGCACGGCCAGCGCAAAAACCGAAGGATTATCATGATGAATACACCCGCGGTATCCCATCGTTTTCTTGTCAATTTTTTATTTAACAACATTCCCAGTCCGTTTGACATCGCGTTTCAGCGTGTCTCCGGGTTGTCGCGGACACTGGCCGTGAGCCAGCACCGGGAGGGGGGTGAAAATGCCCGCAATCTCTGGCTGGCCGAACAGGTGGATCACGGCAGCCTGGTGCTGGAGCGGGGCGTGATGAATGCCTCCCCCCTGACGCTGCAGTTTGATCGTGTCCTGCGCCGGGAAAGTACGCAGTGGGCCAACGTGGTGATCATGTTGCTGAACGAGCAGTCATTACCGGTGACCACCTGGACGCTGAGCCATGCCCTGCCGGTGCGCTGGCAGATGGGCGACCTGGATGCCGGCAGTAATCAGGTGCTCATCAACACACTTGAGCTGCGCTATCAGGATATGCGCATGCTGGGGATAAAACTATGACCGTCGAAATTCGTGAGTTGATCGTTCAGGTTGAGGTTACCGGACCTGCCCCTTCTGCCCCGTCCCTGCCGTTTGCGCAGCACCGTGAGTGGGACGACGAGCGGTGGGTGGAAAGAATTAAACAGGAGGTGCTGGAACAGCTGCTTGAAAGGGGGTCTCAGTGAGCTTACTTGAACGGGGGCTGTCAAAGCTGACCCTCAACGCCTGGAAAGATCGCGAAGGAAAAATCCCTGCGGGCAGCATGAGCGCGATGTATAACCCGGAGACGATTCAGCTGGATTATCAGACGCGGTATGACACCGAAGACACCATTAACACGGCGTCGCAAAGCAACCGCTATGTGATTTCCGAGCCGGTCGGCCTCAACCTGACCCTGTTGTTCGACAGCCAGATGCCCGGGAATACCACCCCGATAGAGACGCAGCTGGCGATGCTGAAATCCCTTTGCGCCGTGGATGCGGCCACCGGGTCACCTCACTTTTTGCGCATCACCTGGGGAAAGATGCGCTGGGAAAATAAAGGGTGGTTTGCCGGGCGCGCCCGTGATTTATCGGTGACCTACACGCTGTTTGACCGTGACGCCACGCCGCTGCGGGCTACCGTACGGTTAGGCCTGGTGGCGGATGAGAGTTTTGTTATTCAGCAATCCCTTAAGGCGCAAAGCGCCCCCGACCGGGCACTGGTCAGCGTACCGGATCTGGCCTCGCTGCCGCTGCTGGCGCTCAGTGCCAGTGGGGCGCTGGCCGGCAGCGTCGATCCGTTATCACTGGCCTGGGATAACGACCTGGATAACCTTGATGACTTTCAGTCCGGAGACATGCTGCGGGCGACGAAAGGGGGGGAGGCATGAGCCACATCACCCTGCACATTGCGGGCGAGCCGAGCACACTGGGGATCCGTCGCTTACGGGTACAGCAGCTGATCAATGAGATCCCGCTGGCACAGCTGGAGCTGCGTATTCCCACGGATAACCATGGCGCAGCGGATAACACGGTACAACGCGAAGTCAGCCGTTTTAGCCCTGGCGCCCGCGTGGTGATTGCCCTGGATAACAGTCCGCTTTTCGACGGTTATCTGGTGCAAAAGAAGATGCATCTGAAGGGAAAAGAGTGGTCCGTACGGCTGGAAGCGCGCCACGCGTTGCAGAAACTGACGTTTTTGCCCCACAGCCGGGTATTCCGTCAGCAGGATGACAGTACCGTCCTGAAGGGACTGCTGCAGTCTGCAGGGGTGAAACTGACGCAAAAAGCGACGGCGCAACTGAGCAGCAGACACGATCAACTGATCCAGTTTCGTCTCAGTGACTGGCAGTTTATTCGCAGCCGGCTGCTGTCCACCAACTGCTGGCTGCTGCCCGATGCCGCCAGCGACGCGGTGGTGATCAGCCCGCTGACCGACGCAGCAACGGCCTCGCGGCGGCTGGCTCGCGACAGTCACGATTACACGCTGTATGAAATCAATCTGAATTTTGATAACCGCTTTACGCCGGACAGCCTGTCGCTGCAGGGATGGGATATTGCCGCACAAAAGCTCACGCCGGCGCAAAAAAGCGCGGCCGGGGCATTTCGTCCCTGGAAGCCTGAGGGGCAGGACTTCCGGGCTTCCGCCGGGCGGCAGGACTACGCCCTGGCGTTCAGCATGCTGCCTGAAGCGCCGCTGCAGTCACTGTCGGACTCCTGGCTGAACTATCAACAAATGACCGGCGTACAGGGGCACATTGTGCTGGCAGGAACCCGGGACTTCGCGGCGGGTGAAAGCATCACCCTGAGCGGCTTTGGGGCGGGGCTGGACGGTACGGCGATACTGAGCGGGGTCAGTCAGCTGTTTGACACTGAGAATGGCTGGCGCAGCGAGCTGTTGATGGGGCTGCCGGCGTCCATACTGGAGCCTGCGCCACCGGTGCGGTCGCTGCATACCGGCACGGTAGCGGAGTTTACCGCCGATCCCCTGCATCTGGATCGGATCGCCCTGCACCTGCCAGCCCTGAATCTGCCCGACTCGCTGATTTTTGCCCGTCTGAGTAAACCCTGGGCCAGTCACGCGAGTGGATTCTGTTTTTATCCGGAACCCGGTGATGAAGTGGTGGTGGGGTTTATCGACAGCGATCCGCGTTACCCGATCATCCTGGGGGCGATGCACAACCCGAAAAATATCGCGCCGTTCCCACCGGATGAAAAGAACAACCGTAAGGGACTGATTGTGAGTCAGGCCGACCAGACACAGGCCCTGATGATCGACACCGAAGAAAAAACGCTGAAGCTGATGGCCGGTGACAATACTCTCACCCTGGCCGGCGAGGGGGACATTGCCCTGCATACGCCGAACGCCCTGCAACTGCAGGCCGACGGTAACCTGTCGATCGCGGGCAAGCAGCAGGTGGATATCGCCAGTGAGGGAGAGGTTGCCATGCGTACGACGAAAGACCTGCAACTGCAGGCCGACGGTAACCTGTCTGTCAACAGTAAAGAGCAGGTGGAGATCACCAGCGCGAAAATTAACATGAAACAATAACCCATTACGGCGAGGCTGAAATGAGTAACGACGTATTAACAGAGACACTGGGGCAGTGCTGGGCATTCCCGCCGCAGTTTGCACCCGACGGCGTGTCCCTGACGGCGGGTGTTGAGGCGGTGATGCAGAGTCTGCGTGTGCTGTTTATCACTGAGCCGGGAGAACGCATTATGCGTGAGAGCTATGGCGGGGGCATGCATGACTTCATCTTTGAGAATATCACCGATGAACTGCTGGCCGGTATCCACAACCGGATCGAAGAAAGCATTCTGCGCCATGAACCCCGGGCGCTGCTCAGGGACGTCATTATCCAGCCGGACACACAGGACGCGAGTCGTCTGCGGGTGCAGATAACCGTGTCTCTGTCGGGCACGGATCTGGTCGAGACGGTGGACGGCACGCTGAACATCAATGAAGCGCAGACGCTGAGGTTACTGTGAGCAGCCTGGTGGTCATTGACGGTGATGCGCTGACATTCAACCCGCAGTTTGGCGATATTACGATCACGCCTCCGCCCCGGCCACGGATCAGCGGCAGCGGCGAGGCCAGCATCGGAGGGAAAAAGGTCTGCATTGTCGGGGATGAAGAGCGGGTCACCTTTACCGTTGACTATATCAGGACACCCTTTGTCGCCTCTCCGGGAAAAGGGCTGCTCACCATCAAAAAACTGGCACCCGATCAGCAGGCTGCGTCTGCGAAGGCGCCGGCTCCGGCACCGATGATCCTCGTCGGCAGTCAGTTTACGACGCAATTTCAGCCCACGGTACCGGCCCAGGACCCGCAAGGAAAACCGGACCCGAATACAGGGCCTGCGCAGGGAACCGGCACATTTATTAACAGCCAGACGTTTGTCACCGCCGGGTAAGCCATTGCGCTGCCGACAGGACGAAAACGAACCCTGCGTGTCTTCTTTATCAACACATAACCAATGGACAACATCATGTCTGACCTGGAGCAACTGAAACAGAAACTGGGCAGCGGATTAACCGACCAGTCTTTCCTGCTGGAGCCACGGACAGGAAAGGACCTGCTCAGTCTGGTAGCAAAATATACCGGAGCGGTGCCGTTTGCCGGCCCTGCCGGAGCTGACTGGAACCGCTTCTGGCTGGCCAGCCGCTCGCCGCAGGCGCTGAGTGACATCTGTCAGCACCCCGAACAGGCAAAGAAAACGCTGCCGGTGCAGCAGGCATTCCTGCTGGCGCTGCTGCATTTGCTGGAAACGCCCGTAACCCTGCTGAACACGGTGCCGGCACGGCATCGTTCACTTTACTACCGGGATTTACTGGGATTTGCCCCCCGCGCCCCGCAGCCGGACAGGGTGGCGGTGAGCTTTACGCTGCAAAAAAACGCGTCCCCGACTGCGTTACCTGCCGGCAGCCTGCTGGATGGCGGTCAGGACAGCGCCGGAAACAACATCACCTATCAGACTGATGACAGTCTGCTGATCACCGGCCAGCAGCTGGAACAGCTGTGCTGGACAGCCGGGGATAAGGATACGAACACATGGAAACGGTATACCGCCATCGACAGCGCGACGGGCGTTGCGCTACCGGCTGAAGGTCTGCGTCTTTTTACCGCAACCGGGAAAGGGACAGACACTAAGGAGCAGGATTCCGTGCTTTATCTGGGGTTCAGCGGGACGTCGGCGCAGGACACCCTGTCGGTTTACTGGTCTGTGCGCGCCTCCTCGGCGCTGGATCTGGCATGGTGTTATTACAATGGTAAAGGCTGGGCCTCGCTGGATGCCGGCCTGCAGGACGGTACGGCGGGCCTGTCCGTCAGCAACCTGTGGCGGGCGCGTCTGCCGGCGGACAGTCAGCCGGGTTCGCCAGAGAAGGACGGGCTGCAGAAGGCCGGGTATTACTGGGTCAAAGGCACGCTGAAAGAAAAGCAGGAGGCAAAGAGCGGGAATGCGGCCTCCGGGGCGATGCCAAAACTGCAGGCCGTGCTGGCCAGTGCGATGACTGCGACCCTGAATATGGCGCAGGCAATTGATGACAGCCACTTTGACCGGCCACTGCCGGCCGGTACCATCAGCCAGCTGGTGACGCCGGTTGCCGCCATCAGCGACGTTCGCCAGCCCCTGCCTTCAGTCGGCGGGCAGCCGCGGGAAACGGAGGCGGCGATGTTACAGCGTGCCGCGACCCGGATAGCTCACCGGCAGCGGGCGATCACCTGGAACAATATGCGCAGCCTGCTGATGGCGCACTACCCGGAAATTTTTGATGTTCGTTTTCCCGATGTGGACAAACTGAGCCGGCTGCCCGCACCTGTGGAGCAGTCGCTGATGGTTATTCCTGACAGCCGTTATGGTGACAACGATGATCCGCTGCGCCCGGCGCTCAGTGACGGCCGGCTGAACCGTATGGCGCAATGGCTTGCGCAGTACACCTCGCTGTGGGCGGCACCGGCGCTCAGGAACCCGAAATATATCGATGTGACGGCCCGCTATCGGGTGACGTTCGTGGCGGGTATTCGTCCTGATTATGGTCATCGCGAGCTCGCGGCGCAGCTGCAGCACGACTATATGCCCTGGGCGACCGATCGACGTCAGGCGGTCACGCCAGGCAATCGGGTGGACTACTACCGGCTGCTGGCCACGCTGCAACAGTCACCGCTGGTGCAGTCCGTGAACTCGCTGGTCCTTATTCACGACAGTACCGATAACACGGGAAAAACCCCCACGGTGAAAACACAAAGCACTGTCATCGCCAGGGATGACGAGGTCCTGATTTTATGTCCGGAAGGAGAGACTGATGTCTAAAGAAAACGCCCTGTACCCGGCGGTGAAAGACGCGATTGCGTTTGATGCGCTGTGGCAGCAGGCTCACGAGGTAGTCACCGCGCTCAGTGGTGACGTCTGGACAGATACCGGCGATCACGATCCGGGCATCACCCTGCTGCAGTCCGCGACCTGGAACTGTTCCGACCTCAGCTATCGCGCGTCGCTGCCCCTGAATGACCTGTTGACCTGTCAGGACCAGCGCCCGTTATTCCCGGAAGAGTTTGGTCCTGAGCAGGTGCTAACCTGTAATACGGTGACGGCAGAGGACTACCGCCGGGCCTTACTGGATCTGCACAGCAGTGATATTGACACGCTGAATACCCCCGGGGATTTTTTATTCAGCGATGTCAGCCTGATTCAGGAGCCTGAAGACCATCGTTTTCACTGGTGGTATAACGCGGAAAAACGCGAATACAGCTTCACGGAGCCGGCGGTCACCAACGATGATGACAAGAAGACGCTGTCCCTGAGGGGGAATCTGTGGCTGTCGCTGGTCCCGACCCGCTATACCCAGTCCCTGTTGTCCGGTAACAGGACTGTCGTGGAGCAACATCTGGCGTCCTTTCTCGCAGATCACCGTAATCTCGGCGAAGCGGTGTCGCGCATTACCTGGCTGCAGCCGGCGACCTTCAGCCCGCGGATGACGATTGAACTGGCCGATAACATCAGCGACATCAACCAGGTAGCGGCGCAGATTTATCAGGTTACCGAGGCGTTTCTGCGCCCGGTGGTCGCCCGGTATACCACGGAACAACGACGCGCGCTCGGTGACACCGGTGACGTCATCTTTGAGGGGCCGATGCTGAAACACGGCTGGCAGAAAACGGCACCCTCGCAGATCACCTCCGGAGGTTACGTCCTCAACCTCGGTCCGCTGGTGAACCTGTTGCTGGCGATCCCCGGGGTGGCCAGCCTGAGCACCCTGTCGGTCGATACCGGTGATGGCCACATTACGGCTGTTAAGGGTGACAGCTGGCGCTGGCAGGTGGCTGACGGTTATTACCCCCTGCTGTGGGGGGAGGCGCCGCTGGAGTTGCTGGCCACGACCAACGGCCCGTTAACCCTGGTGTCGAAAGGCGGTATTCGCAGCACGCTGAACAGTAAGACGATGGCGGGCTACCTGACACAGGCAGACCTGATTGAAATGTCGCCTACGGTGTTACCTGCCGGCCGCTTTCGTGATCAGACGGGCTATACACCCGTCGGTCAGCGCCTGCCTGAATGCTATGCGCTGCAGCAACCCGGCGCCGTGATAGACGACCAGACGCGCGCGGTGCATCAGTTTCTGCTGCCTGTCGACCAGCTGCTGGCCGACGGTACGGCAGAGCTGGCGCAGCTGCCGGCCTTACTGGCATTTAAAGACCGGGGCGACGTCATCCGGGGGACCCGCTGGCCCTATACGGATGCGATGGTGCAGCAGGCTGTCCATCAGCCCTACATGGACGCGCTGAAAGCGATTGCGCAGCAGGATGCCGCTATCTACACGCAGGGTAAGCCTCCCGGGGCCAATTTTACCCGCGAACTGGATTTTCTTCAGTATCTGCTGGGGTATTTTGGCACCAGTCGGGCTGCCCTGCCTCTGACGCTGGATTTGCCGGATTTTCTGGCGACGCAGCGGGCGTATCTGGCGCAGCAACCCGCCCTGGGTTATGACCGCATCAATATCCGTATTGACCAGGTTTCCGCCCTGCAAAAGCGCATTGCGGCACGCATCGGCCTCGACAGCAGCTGCTTTGCGGATAAACCGGATCTGAGTCAGCTGCCGTTTTACCTGATTGAGCATCGTCAGCTGCTGCCCCGCACTCCGGACAGTACCTTTGACAGTGAACAGACCCCGACAGGGTTTAGCGTCGACGAACCTCTCGTTACCCTGACGCAGGCGGGCAGTGCCGGCAGGGTGGTCCAGGGGCAGCTTATCGACCTGATTGCGGTTGAAGGGGAGAGCAGGCTGCATGTCAGCCGCCTGCTGGTCACCGCGACCGACGGGGACAGCTTTACCGTCAGCACAAAAAACAGTCAGCAACTGCACAATACCCTGCCGCGGCTTAAGGCGGCCTGGGCGGGTCACAACCTGCGCTGGCAGAACAGCAACGTCTGGCTGCAGGATATGGATTACCGGCTGAACTACGGCCAGCCGGAGAAGCCACTGCCGGATAACCAGCGCTTACTGGCGAGCAACGCACAAACCCCGTATCCCGCCATGGTCAGCGTCGGGGATGGCATTGTCATCCGCCCGGCCGACCTGCAGTTTTCCCAGCCAGGGATGAAAGCCTTTCGCGCTTCCACTGCGGATGCGGACTGGCGGCTTGAGGCGACCGTGATCGAGGTCGATCCGATTGCGGGCACGTTACTTATCGAAAAGGCGGCCGGGAGCACAGAGGCGTTTCCCTCACCGGAGACCAGCTATCGTTATCAGTGGGCGTTCAGCAAGGCGAACTATGCGACGACAGACCGTTTCTCCTTTGTGGTCAGCGCGGTCCTCAACCGCCGTCTGATTGATAATCCCAGGATTGTGCCTGAGCAGCTGGTCCCCTGGATACAGGGTACCATTATGGCGGAGTTCCCGGCCCACGTGTCCCTGATTAATCACTGGCTTGATGACGCCACTTTTAACAACTTTGGCGCGACCTACGCGCGCTGGCAAAACAGCGGCATGCCGCTGGGCGATGATGCCTTTGCGCTGATGCAGATGCTGACCCTGGGGCATCTCCCTGTGACCCGGCTGGACATTGGCCTGATGCGCGTCGCCACCGATGAGCAACGCACTAAGGTTGTCGGAGACGGCAGCCAGTGGAACGAAGACGTTATCCTGCAGGAAGAGCTGTTCTACGTGCCGAAAGACGTACCGACAATCCTTTAACATCATAATGAATCTGGAGAGCAACATGACTGATAAAACCCCGCATAACAAGGCAGACATCCCGGTGAAGACCCCGACAGCCCGCGCCGGCACCGGCACAACGGACGTAACGCGCAACAGCGGGCCGCAGAGCAGAGCCCTGCCCGAGGCCGGTGCGCTGAAGGATCGCTTTAAGGCGGGCAGTATTCCGCTGCAGACGGATTTTGCGGACCTGATTGATCTGGCCAATATGGGGCGCCAGGCGGTGGGGGGGGCTGAAGGGCAGACCGGCCCGGCAGACGGGTTTACCCTCTCTTCCATGGGGCGTCTGGAATTAAAACCCAACACTGATAAAGGGATTAGCGTTGATCAGGATGGGGTAGCCATTAAGTTAAAAACCATCAGTGGCTTGACAATGGATAAGGACGGCATCTCGGTTAAGCCGAAAGTCGACAGTGGAATCGAGTTGAAAGACTCAGCGGGTATATCCATTAAACCGGGAAATGGGATTAGCGTCGATGACGGTGGCATTGCCGTTAAGGCAGAGGAAAATAAAGGCCTACAGGTAAATAACAATGGTGTGAGTGTTAAAGTAGGTAAGGGGATGCGAGTTAATAGCACAGGCATGATTGAGCCTGATGTTGGTTCATATAGTTTTGGAATTGTTGAAGAGGGAGTTGAATACGCTCCTGTCAAAGTTAACACTAGCACTAATGGCTTAGTTGTTGATTTGCATCAGGGGCTGATTAATACATCATCTGGTCTATCAGTTAACGTGGGAAACGGACTTCAAGCTGATCACAACAAAGGTGTTAGTCTTACTCCAGAACAAACATTCCAAAAAGGGATGATTATGATGTTTTCTGGTACCTCTATCCCGCTAGGTTGGGCGTTATGTGATGGTAATAATGGAACACCTAACTTGATTAACAGGTTTATTATGGGGGGAGGGAGTACAGATGTAGGAGGGAGGTCAGATAAAACTTTCTCAGGAGGGAATAATTCTAAGAAGATCTCATTCAGTACTCAACAATCATCTGTGGATATATCAGGCAGTACTGATGGACATTCACTAACTGCAGAGGAAAATGGCCCTCACTCTCATTACGCTGGAATAGCAGTTGAGCACTCAAGTAAGTGTCTTAGCGATTATAGATGGATAAGCAGAAGTGTCGACTGGCTTAACGCAGGTGGTTCTGGCCGAGACCCGGGTAAATATGAGCCTCGAGTGTATCCTGATGGCTCAGGTAAGGCGCATAGTCATAATATCAAATTTACTAGTGGTACCCATAGCCATAATAGTGAACTTACTGTGCCTTATTATATATTAGCTTTTATAATGAAAATGTAACTAGAGTGCTGGCCTTGGTATAAAAACAAGTTACGGTCTTTTGCGCATGGCATTAAAATATCTGATTTTAATGTTTAACATGGCTGCAATTGTCGAACGTTTTACGCTTGATATTATCTTTTATGGGGGGGGTTAATATGATGATTACTGATTATATAGGGTGGGCGAGATTATATTATCTTTTGAATGGCATTCCCAATGTGGGGAGGTTGATTATCATGCAGGTTAGTGGTTGAAAGTAAATGACATATGGTTTTTTAAGTAAATATGCGTGATGATTAACCATGGTGTTGTTATTGAAAGACTCTTTCATTTATGCGCATCTTTATAATTTCGATGAGGTATGCTTATGCCGTGCGTTGTTGTGGGGCGCGTTAACTGTAAAATAGAAACCTTGTGTCGGATGAGTGGAGTTAAAATATTACATTCACATATTCTAAGTGCTGAGCGTATCAAAAACACCCTCTCGCAGGTTGTACAAGAAAACGGAGTTTTTGATGTAATAAAAAAAGATAAATGGTTGCTTAATCTGGGCGTTATTCCAGCGGCCCAGTTTGAGACGCTATTTATCCCCCGGCTGGCACAGGCGTTTGCTGGACGCCTTGCCTGTGAGCAGGCTTCAGCCGCTGGTCAGCAGGCGATGAAGATGGGGACATCCGGTGCGACTGCATCAGGTATGTTACCTGGCGGATATCATCCTGGTGGCGAGGGGCTCATCCGGCTTGCCCGGGATTGTCTGACCCCCCAGACATTTAAGACATTATTACAGGACAGCCCGGTATACCAGCTTCAGCACTTGCTGAAGCGGTTGCTTGAGGAGGCATGGCATTCTCCGAAAATGCTGCCGGCAACCTGGTATGACCGGGTGACCGCCGACCGGGTGTCGGCCGCCGCCATGTTGTACTTACTCAAAAGCCAACAGGAGCATGACTGGCTGATGTATCAGCACGCCCCCACAGCCAGCCAGGTGGCTGGCTGGACAAAGGCCATTGCCCGGAGGGAAATCCCTCCTGAACAGGTTATGCAGCTACTGACCGGCAATCAGCCTTTCGACAGCATTTCGCCCGGACAACCGGCCTGTCCCTCCCTGGTCGTGATGCGCTGGCTGTTGCCGTTATGGCGACAACCTGCCGTGCGCAGGGTGATCCACCGGCTGAAAGGCAGGCAGGGCGTGCAGCGCCTGGATGCTTATCTGAGCCGATGTTTACAGCGCCAGGATGATGTCATGCAGGCAGAAAAAGGGATGCAGTCAGTTCGCGAACAGGTTGCAGTACCGCAAGATAATAAGGCGTTATCTCCGGGGCGGGAAATGGAGTCCGATGCCCGGCAGATTGTGCTATCGCGGGATAACACCATGTTACCGGAGTGTAAAGGGATGCCGGCAGCATCCCCACGCACAATGCAGCCCGGGGAAGACGGCCTCCGTTCGCCGGATATACCACGCCCGTCGGGGCAGGGGATCAGCAACGCCGGTTTGCTTCTGCTGTGGCCACTTTTGCCTCAGCTGTTTTCTCATTTGGGTCTGTGGGCGGAGGCGGAGTTTGTCAGCGATGCGGCGCGGTGGCAGGCCGTGTACGCGCTCGACCGGCTGGTCCGGGGAGAGGGTAACCCGACGGAGGAAAGGTTGACGCTGAACCAGATGTTATGTGGGGTGTCCTGCTCAGCCTCCGCACCGCCGACCGCGCCGCTGAGTCTGTTGCAACTGCAACAGACCGACGACTGGCTGACCGCTATCGGTCAGCAGTTGCCCGGCTGGCAGAAACTGAGCCCGGCAGACATCCGGCAGCTGTTCCTGCAGCGGGAAGGTGAAATCAGCACGGAAGGTGCAGTCCCCCAAATCAGTGTGTGGCCGCAACCCTGGGATTTCTTACTCAGGGACTGGCCGTGGCCAGTGACGCTGGCGTCTTTCCCGTGGACTGAACAGCCACTGACCATCGTCTGGCCGCTAAATGGCTTCACAGGATAGACATTAGCTATTTTCTCTTCTTACCGGATATCAATATGACGCTTTCTTCAGCACTACAGCCCGCGTTTATTCCGCGGGGTGACTGCCAGCTGTCGCTGTTGTTCAGCGAGCTGGAACGTATCGATCTGCTTTTACAGCAATATTATCATCGCCATTCAGCGCGTCACGAGGGCCTTAATGGCTTTCTGCTGAGCGAAGAGGAGGTGGAGGCGAGGATGCAACACCCTGCCGGCAGGCCTCACTGGGCCGCTGTCACACAGCCGGTATATCAGGTGGACAGCGGGCAGCCATTGCTGGCAGAAGGCTTGACGGACCTGATTCACCGTTTCGAACTCACCGATTTTGAACGGGACACGTTGCTCCTGGGACTGCTGCCCCATTTTGACAGCCGTTATTATGAGCTGTTTTCCTGGATCCAGCAGGAAAGGCAAAGCCAGCTGCCCGGTTTTTCACTGGCCCTCGCGCTGTTCTGCTCTTCAGACAGGGAAAAGCGGGCACAGCAGGCCAGTTTTCTGCCTCAGGCGCCGTTAATGAGCTGCCAGCTGTTGACGACTGAGGAGAATAAAAAAAATCCGGCATGGAGCCAGACCCGCTTTATGACCGACAGCAGTGTGTACCATTTTTTACTCGGGCATCATTACCTGGCGCCGGCGTTAGCACCGTGGGCTGAATGGGCCTCCCCTCCGGCATTACCCTTTTATCCTGCCGGCCTGAAACACGCGCTGGCGGACGTGTTACTGACTGACGATATTGAGCCACGTCCCGTGGTGTTACTGCGCGGCATGCCGGGCAGCGGCAGAGCCCATGCGGTGTCGGGCATTTTTGCCTCTGTAAACCGGCAGACGCTGCAGGTCGATATCGATAAGTGCAGCGAGAGCGATGACGATGCGCTGTTACTGCATTTAACCTGTCTGATGCGCGAAACCCGTATGCGCGGTGCGGGCATGGTTATACGTAACCTGCAGGCACGGATGGAAAAGAGCACGTCGCTGCCGGAGAGGTTATCTGAGCAACTGAACCAGCCGGGATTAAGGGTGGTATGCCTGGTGGAACCCAGTGCCCCGCCGTTATGGCTGAAAAAAACGCCCGTATTGCACACAGAAATGCCGGTGCTGACGCAGGAGGACAAAATGCACCTGCTCAGGGGTTGCCTGCCGGAACGACATGCGACGGATATGGACCTTACCGGTCTGAGCCAGCGCTACACCTTTACCCCGGAAAGCCTGCCGCTGATTATGCAGGAGGCTGAACTGTACCGACAGCAACGTGATCCGGGAGATGTGCTGCAACAGTGTGACATTCGCCATGCGCTCAATTTACGCACCCAACAGAATTTTGGCGTATTAGCGCAAAGAATTACGCCGAAGCGGACATTAAACGACCTCCTGGTGTCAGAGAGTCTCCGGCAGCAGCTCCGGGAGATGTTGACGGCTATCCGCTATCGGGAAAAAGTGCTGGCAGGTGGTTTCAAAGATAAGGTGGGCTATGGCGTCGGGATAAGCGCGCTGTTCTACGGCGATTCGGGAACCGGCAAAACCATGGCGGCGGAAGTGCTCGCCCATACCCTTGGGGTGGATTTAATCAAGGTGGACCTCGCTACGGTTATCAATAAATACATTGGTGAAACCGAGAAAAACCTCTCCCGTATCTTTGATCTGGCAGAGCAGGATGCCGGTATCCTGTTCTTTGATGAGGCCGATGCCTTATTTGGCAAGCGCAGTGAAACCAAGGATGCGCATGACCGGCATGCCAATATTGAAGTGTCTTATCTGCTACAACGGCTGGAGAGATTTCCCGGGCTGGTTATTTTATCCACCAATAACCGCAGCCATCTCGACAGTGCATTTAACCGGCGTTTTACTTTTATTACCCGCTTTGCTTACCCGGATGAAACGCTGCGGCATGAAATGTGGCAAAAGATATGGCCGAATAATATCAAAATCGCACCGGACGTGGATTTTGAGAAATTAGCGCAGCGGGCAAATATTACCGGCGCCAGTATCAGGAATATTGCCCTGCTGGCGGCCTTCTTTGCCGAAGAAAGTGACAGTCAGGAAGTCTGTCACCGCCATATTGACGCGGCGCTAACCCGTGAGCTGGCCAAAACAGGGCGGCTGGCTATTTGACCCGCCAGCTCAATATCCCGTCATCACGGACAGTGATGGCGTACTATTCATTCAGAGGAACGTGTATGTCTGATTATCAAACCCTGCCCGACGTGAATAACGCGATGAATAAAATGCTGCGTGCCTGTGTGAATGAGGACGTGGCAATCCGCTTTGATTTACCGGATGTGAATGCCACGCAGTCTGATGCCGCGATAAGTGTGTTTCTTTATGATATCCATGAAGACCTGCAGCTGCGTACTGCAGGATCCCGCGGATTTAATGCCGGCTCGGGGCGGCTTTCACCCGGCTGGGCCAACGTGAAGTGCAGCTACCTCATTACCTACTGGGAATCAACCGGGCCCGCCACGGATGCCGGTAACCCGGACAGCCAGCCCGACAACCAGGCCATAAAGGTCATGTCCCAGGTTCTGGCAGCGTTGATTAACAACCGCCAGCTGGCTGATATTCCCGGGGCCTATACGCAGGTGATACCGCCCACTGAAAATCTGAACAGCCTGGGTAATTTCTGGCAGGCGCTGGGCAATCGTCCGCGCCTGTCACTCAACTATTGTGTCACCGTACCGATTAGCCTCAGTGATAAAGGCGAGGGCGTGACGCCGGTGAAATCCGTGTCTGCCACGGTTGAGCCAAAAGCGCCCGTTACACCCCAGGCCATTTCCGGTGTACTGCAGGAACAACTGACGGTAGCGCTGGGCGGTGATTATGAAGCCCGGCTTGCGATGACGCACGTTTATCTGGATGCCTCGCCGGTTGCCACTTCAGACGGGAGTGCGGCTGAAATCAGTGTGGCGTTGCGGGTTTCCGGTATGACACGGGCAGAATATCTCGCCCCGATGAATACGGTTTTTGAAAAGTGGAAAAAGGATGATGCCGCAGCAGTCACGCCCGATGGCTGTCGCATTTATATCACCGCGGTTGATGCAACAGATCTGACGGGGATTTAGGGGGCTGCTGTATTAAGGTTTTCAGAGAAGATGCAATACTGCTGCGCATTTTTAACCAGCGCTACAGTCGCATCGACCTCTGGAGCCGCGCAGTACTGGTATGCAGGCATAAGCCATGCCTGCATTACGTAATTTTCTGTATTTAAAAAATCTGAATATGACCTAAGCAGGAGAGATATCATGTACCAGCCAGCCAGCCGCAGATCGAGCCAGGAACTATATGATGAAAGACGGCGTAAGCGTGAACAAAAAAGAGAATATGAAGGTGAGTTGAATCCTGGGCAGAATTTAACTACACATGTAAATGGCTCTGTCCTGGAGCGAATTACAAATGATGAGGGAGCGATTGTCAGTAGTCCTGAGGGGGTTAATATTAACCCAAAAACAAAAGAACTCATGTTCCATAATAAACTACTGGAAGCCTGGATTGCGATTAATATTCTTAACGAACCCGGCGAAATAGGCAGCGAGCTAGATCATTTCACTAAGAAATTAGACCGTGTCTTCCAGGCTCTTAATACAGACACAGTAGGTAATCAGAAAGTCTTTTTTAACGGCGCGAGCAAGACACTCAAGGAAGTATTTACTGCCACAACGTTTAATCCACTTTCTGCCAGCTCTGATCAGATTGGTCGAATGCCACAGGGTCTGGAAGGCGCGGGAAGTGTAGAGAACTGGTTGAGTGATGAACTGAAAGCCAGAACACGTTCAGGAAATTTTAAACGTGTGCTTACAAAGATTAAAGCTATCAGTTCATTTGGTACCACCATGTGGCAGCTGCTTTCTTCTGGTCTGGAAGGGAACAGTGAGGCTGTGCAAGGTTTACTTGAGGCATCAGGATTAAATGACGCCCATAAGTCAAAAGCCTGGTTTGATGACTTTCGCGGAAAAACGCGTTCGTCGTTATTTGATGATCCCGTCACCCGTGCCCGAAGTGAGAGAATGCCACTGCTTAATGGCACGCCTGTGAAAGGGATCTATTCTGATGCAGCTACTCACGGACTGGGGTTTGGTCAGGTGGTTCAGGAATCGAAGGATCCCGCTGAAACTGAACAACTGCAGAAACTGCTGGCAGGAAGTGGTGCAAAAAACAGTCAAATTAACGCCATACCCCGGCAGAATGCCCCCATTGGCGATCCTGAACGCCCGTATATGCTGAGTGAAGATGAATACAGGGAGATCCCTGAGGCATATAACCGCTTCAATATTAAAAACAAAATTACCAGCCAAAAATTTAATCATGGGGTAGGAATTAACCGCTGGCAGCCCTACGGAAGTTATGGCACTCAGGCTAACCTGTCAGGTTTTCCCTCTGCAGGAGCACAGTCAGGAGGAACCACGGATGTTATGCTGGCTTTACAGATGCTGAGCGGGGGAAAAATCTATGATACGCAGAGCAGTGAGGCGATAGAGGCAATCACTTTGGGTGTAGGGGCATTTATGAACTTCGGCGGCTATCATACGTTCTCTGAGGTGTATCCTGTGGGTATGTCAGTAGCCGGCAATCAGGTTATGAATCCCGCCAGCACGGCGGCGGGTTTCAAACACTCTCCGTTATATCAGGAGATACTGGTAAGTTACGCTAAAAACAACAGGTCTGTTAACCGTGATATTCAGGAGTTCTTCAGGGTATACAGGGCTCAGACCATCTCCCACCGTAACCCCACTATCCCGGAAGAAGGATAATAGTGTTATATAACCGGGTGTTGTTTATGGATATGCAGTTGATTCGAGCCGGGGTCTTTTGGGTGGGCCAAATAATCTGTCTCAACAGATCTCTGTGAGACGCATTGATGTATAGTATAAGGAGATTGCAGTGTACGCTCCAAAAAGAAAAGAAACAGCTACAGCAATAAATACCAGAACAGCTCACAGCCGTAATGGCGAGGCTAATGTCTGCAATCCCCCTGCTTCGAAACAGGGTTATATTTATATTCCGTTCGCGGCGCAGGATCTTGTTGACCAGAGTCTTGGAATAAATTTAATCCGGCACCTGAAAGGAAAAGCACAGTATCCTTTAATAGTGCCCAGTCAAAATGTCCTCCTGGAGATGGAAAAGTTACGCTCGGCAGAAGTAATTAAGCTGACAACACAGATAAATGAAGTCAGTGATTTGCTCCAGGGGGTAGATGGCATTCTGAAGAATGAAGGTGACTGGAATGCTGAAACACTAAGAAACAGAATATCACATGATACATACGACAGCTTTGTTACCAGCATAGCAAGGTTATCGCAGCAGCTCTCTGTATTAAAACAGATGAACTTTTCCCGAAAATTATTGAGCCATTTATCGCCCGAAAGAGATAAACTCTATGTTATTGGCCATGGCGGAGCCGGACTTGACCTTTTAGCAGCAGATGAGGCAGTTACCCAGGGGCATATGAGCGCTAAAACGCTGGCCAGACAAATGGAAGCGGGTGGATTACCCAAGGCATTCAGAGATATCAGGATAACCGCCTGTTACAGTGCAGATTCAATGAAACCCGCATCTTTTTCATCAGAGGAGCTGGATGAAACATCCGGGGCAATAAAACAAAAAACAGGCATATTGAGAGAGTTGTTTACCCGTCCAAAAGATATAACCCCATTAGCAGCGTCAATTAGCAGAGAACTTAATCGTCTTGGCTATAAAAGTACGCGGGTAACGGGATATCATGGCGCCGGCGTGACATTCAGTCAGAGTGATTATCATACCCGACGGATTGAAGGTGTTCCTGATATCCGCAGGTCACTTGTCAAACGTACTTTCTGATAAGTAATCATATCGTTGTATGATAAATATGGGTGTGATTATCAGGCGATGTTGACCTATACAGGGCTGAACGGTACCATTGGGGGGCACCTCATCAGCGCTGCGCTGTCGCAACTGTCTGTGGATCTGGACTGAAGCTTTATTGATTTCCTGGGGCATTATGCTTCTGAGGAAAATGCGGGCCCATCATCAGCGTAAACAGATGAAGTATTATATCCGGATGGCGGCCTTACCGATGGTGAAAACGTCCGAAGAATATGGTCTTCCCTTTAACTACTGGCGCACTGCAGAAGCAAATCCAGTCGCTGCGTTCGCTCAGTTTCACAGAGCGCAACGTGAACAGCCTGTTTGTTGAGCCATCCGGCGTGGGGAAGAAACATCTGGTAATAGCAATGGGCTATGAAGCGTTATGTGGGAATATCAAAGTTTCCTTCACGGCGGCGGGCCTGTTGCTTCAGCAGTCCGACGCGCAACAAAACAGTGCTTCATCATGGCGTAATGGCTCCGAAGCTGCTCATTATCGATAAAACAGACTATCTTCCGTTCGGGCAGTGGGGCCAGATGTTCGCCGGCGATTAAGGACTGACATCCGCGATGATGGACCGAATCTTTAACCACATACAGGTGGTCATAATAAAGAGAGAACCGTCGTCTGAAACAGAAACGAAAGGTCAGGGTTGTCGCTGAAGATAATCCCGGGTAGAACGTTCGAAGATTTTAGACCGTCACTTGAGAAGTAATCGGTACACTTTTTATCCGTCGATGACCTCAATATTATGTCGTTGAACGGTTTCTGTCAGCCATGAATATTGCCCTCAGTAAACGGATTGCCTGCGCGCATCTGCTTTTTTGTGTGCCATGCTGGTTCCTACAAGCAGGGCATATACCAGCGCGGCGTTGGGCGGTACTTCCGGGAAAAAACTGCCTCACCGCAGGCCAGTTCAGGCGTGACTACAGGGTTAGTTCAGCGTGGTTGCGCAGATATTCTGTCGCCTTACGAAACAGGGGCGGGCAGGCGTCGAAAGGTTATGACAGCATCTTCAGGTATGTTTGCACAAACGATATCCACCAAAACTGAGGTAAACGAGCTGCTCAGACCGTTGGTGTATCGATAGTCATGATGAGTCAGGGAATGTCATTGCGAACTGCTGTATATGGCCAGAAGGTGGAAGTGTCCAGCCAGTTGCGCGCGGTGGCCGTGATAATAATGAAGCTGCCGTCGGTATCTGCTGCGTAAAGCGCCGCAAAGAACAGCGGCTGGCGATATCGGCTCCTCGGAAAATGTAGGGCTGGATCAGCTGCGGATTTGTCGGCGACTTTTTCCATTCGTACAAACCCGATGCCTGCACAAGTGTTCGGCCAGGCTTCCATAGCGGGATAAATATCCGGTTGTTCGCCACCGTTTCAACGCGGGCATTGATGAGCGGCGGTTATACCTGATCGAACCACCATACCAGTGCATAGCACCAACTAAGCGTTGCCAGCTGCCGCTGACCATCGTGAAAATTAAATACCGGTACTGCCGTACGGGGCCTATTTTATAACAGGCATGCCAGGCACCGGCGGTGCTGACTTGCGCATCAGGTGTCAGAGCTGTGCGAAATTCGTCGCGGCTATAGAAACGTGCAAAGCGATTATATATAGACAGATGCTTTTGTTTTCGCGCGACAAAAGTATAGCTTCAGTGACATGGCAGGCATCAATCAAGGAGTTAACTATGTAACTTATTGAAAATTTGAGTTTAATACCTAAATTACGCGTTATGTTAAATTGAGGTGCCAGATAATTATTCTGGTTGTTCTTTCTTACCTCGCCTTCAAGGTTTATTTGGTTGGCAGGATTGTCCCAGTTCCGGTAGACGGTCCCGGAAACGAGTTATTACACGTAGGAGATGTTATGCATTCTTTTGACCAAAAGTTTAAATCGAAAAAAAATGAATCCACTTTTCTTATTGAAGAAGATAAATATGTAAACCAAGATACTCCTGCCTGTTCTTCTGCTTTGAATCCTCCTGGAGAGAAATTGTCATGTCAACTAGATAAAATTAGTGGAATTCCAAAAGAGCACCGCGATATTTTTTTAGAATATGCGAAAAATAATAATATAATCTTTGGCTTTCGGCCAGTAAGCCCAATTGCAACTACCTTAATAAAGGAAGGCCTTCCAACCAAAGGATATCATATCAAAGGTAAGAGTTCGGACTGGGGACCGCAGGCTGGCTTCATTTGCTGCGATCAGTCTCTCAGTAAAATGGCTGGCCGACACGATGATATAAAAATTTATAATGAGAAAATTCAACAGTGTATTAAAAGCGGACATGCTAAGGCTGGGCCGCTGGTGATAAGTGCTGAGCGTCTGAGTGAGTTGCAGCGCAATAATTTTATTGAACTGTCTTCAGGGGTGGAAGATAATCTTGAGTTGAAAAGTAAATCTCCCGATGGACAGGAACATACATTCTCTGCAGTTAAACAAGGTGAGCAAGGTTATAAGATATTGAAACAAGGCCGGGAAGTTAAAATTCTATATCACAACATCGTGAATAAACCTTTAGTTCCTGATTATGATATGCTCCTTATAGCTCCCCATATCAGTGATTATTCTTCTGCCGATTCTGTTGCACCATATAAAAGAGACGATCCTGACCACGGGGCCGTAAGTGAAAGGTTACAACAATTTACTAATAATATACATAAACAACTTAAACGTGATATTAATTATGAGGTAATTCAGCACTGTACGGATACAAATAACCGGGCCACAGATATAACAGCAAATTACCCTGCAGTATTATTCTCCCCACATGCGTTCGAAAAATTTGATGAGATTTCGGTCATTAATAACACTTCAGAACTGGCTGATTACATTAAACAGGCAAAGGATGCCGGGTATCAGGTCCCTGTCAACAAGCGGTGGAAGGGCGTGCAAGGGATTTTAAGGAGATCTTTCTTGGAAGCAAGAACGCATCTTGAACATAATTTTGCATCACTCTCAGGTAATTATTATGATTATGGTGGGAGGAGCGATTTTCTAAAACATCGAGCTTCCCAGCGAGGGGTTAATGCATCTATAGCGATGACTGCTTCTCGACTCAGAGGCTTTGAAAAAGCTAAAGCCTCTGAACATATTTCTTTAAAATTGCTTACTTCTCCTAACAATGTGTTTAAAAAAATAGTAAATCAAGGGAAGTATGGCGCTGAAATAAAAGGCAAACTCCTGAATATTGGAAAGTTTGATGTTGAAGGTCCTGTTAAAACTGGAAGCAGTAATCGAAGTAGATTTTCGTTACCGAAAGACAAGCCTTTACGTTCTGTTTTAAATATAGATAATACTGTTTTAGAACGTAAGCATAGCATGGATCTACCTTCTTACTTAGAAAATAGAATTCCGGGATCGATAGTTGAATTAATAAATAAAAATGGCTCTGATATCTTTTTTGATGATAGAGATAAAATGATGGAATATTATTCTGGGCGAGGGTTTGATACTTCATTTAAAATATCAGGGCCAACCTCGACAACGTATCATCTTATGACCTCATCCGAGAGCGGTGAAACGAGATTAGTAATATCAAACATTAAGTCCAATGCGAGATTTATTCACAATGTTCTACAATTATTGCATGCTGGGGCTAACCTTGATAACATTAATGTTATTGGGTCTGTGGACGAGGCGAAACGCAAGGCATCCACTGAATTAAGCCATTATCTTAATCGCTGCGAAATCACAAGTAATGATCTATTATATGTCGGTAGCAGGACCCCTGTGATGAAATACTTCTCACAGTATGGTGGTCGTGTCACTGAGCATCGTATTTCAGGTTTTATCTTTGATTCCGTCACCGTTGTAAAGGATGGTGTTTACTTTAATGTGTATGCATTAAGGATGCCTAACGGAGATTTGGCATATGATGCTGTGAAGCAATTTTTAGATGCGGGTGTCAGGAATGTGATTATGTGTGGTGCGGGCGGTAGAATAGCTGGAAACGCATCTGTTGGTGATTATTTGACAGTGACTTCCAGTACGTACTTAAATAATAAGATTGTTGCCAGAGATATTTCTCGCACCGTAACTATCTCTCCAGATAGTTATATTAATAACAACTCTGAACTTAATATTACTGTCGACTCTCCGCTAGAGGAGGACGTTGCGTGGAATGAAAAAAACAAAAGTAAAGGTAATGTCGATGTCGAAACTTTTCATATCTTTAAAGCAATTAAGGATAGCCATCGCACTATCGGCTTAGTTTCTGGTCTTTTCGTTTCTGACGTACTAGGAGAGCATCCACTTGATGAGAAAATAAATAGTGGGGGAGCGCAGAGAAATATTACCAGTTTCATTAAAAACACTGAAAATGCATTTCTTCGCTCTATGAGTAAAGTAAACTTAAAAAGCAAGTTATAACTATCATCCACAATTTACGTCTGTAAACCCTGTGGCCACAATTTACGTCTGTAAATCCTGTGGCCACAGTTGCCGGGTAATGTATTCTCTTATAAATGTCGCATTTTGTAGCTTTACTCCCCCCTCGAACTATTGTCCTGAAGTCTTCTACAACCGGGCCCGCCACAGTAGCACACTACCTCAAAATGCTTCACCGGGATATGGCTGATATAGCGCCCGATCATCACTTCCCGGGTCAGCGTCTGCCGTAGTTACTGCTGCGTGCGGTTGTCGTAATCGTGATGCACCGCACCGCCGTCGCTGCAGTGCCTGAGCTACAGGAAGCGGACTGCAAAAATGACCAGATTGCGGACATTAACAGTGGCAAGAAGCGGTTATAAAACCTGGCCCTGACCTAACTGACTGGAGTGAAGCTGCCGGGACGACGCAGCAGGCCCTGCTTTGGCTGATTCTGAACCGTGACAGGGGAACGCGACCGTTTATTACAGCTCCGCAATCCTGTCGCGATTACCGGAACGACTGGAGCAGAAGACAACAACAGGGCATTCTCAGAAGCGCGCCAGGCGACTGTGCACAACACTCCTGAAGCCCGTCCGGGCCTGCTAATGAATGATTACTGCAGAAAAGAGCAGGACACATGAATAAAAACCAATCCAGAGGGCTGTCTCATGCTTTACGCCAGTGAGTCTGAGGAAAAAGAAATACACGCAAAAGAAACTGAAAGAGATAATGCCGGTCAGTTGTTTCAACGGGCCGGCCAGGGGGACGCGGGGGCCTCACCGCCTGATGAGGGGGAAGGCTTGTCGGCCAGAAGTAATCCCGGCCCTTTATTCGCTTTTATTCGTGAGGCACACCTGGAAGAAGCTCAGGAGTTCAGGCTAAAAGGGTATAACAGCCAGGTCCCTGAAGTTGACGGGGGGTTACTGAAGCAGCTGCGTGACGACCTGGCCGCGGCCAAATCCCGCCTGTGCCTCCAGGTAAGCGTTGGGGGGCCGCTGGGTACTCTGTGGCGGTTGAACCAGACAGGCAACATAGAGCGTCTTGCGGGCAGGCTGTCGGACGACGTCATAAAGCGCTGGGTGGAGCAGGAGCTGCCACGCAAAGGCGACGGGGAAACCGCGGAGACCGCACCGGGGAGCCGGCGTACGGCTCAGTCGCTGGCCAGACGGCTGGAGTCGACCCTGCAGACGCTGATACGCGTTGTCCGTACCCTGAGTGCCATGGATGACTACAGCACCCCGGAAAAACGGCACGACAGGCTGGTCGCTGAGTTGACCGGCGCGTTTTCCACGAGTGATAAAAGTACGGTAATACAGGCGCTGGGGCGCCTGACGGCAGAGACGTCAGGCCATGCTGCCTGGGTTTCTCTTATGCAGGCACGCGCAGCAGCGTGGGAGGCCGGTAAGTGGTCCTCCGTCAGAGCGATGATTGCAGCCACGCGGCACGAAGCAGAAAAAGCCAGTACAAAAGCCCGCCAGCTTCAGGGTGAACCTCAGAAATTCTTTCGCGATGTCGCCGCCTGTCTTCAGCGCCTCTCCGGCGATTTGGCAAAAGCGTCGGTTCACGCTGGCCTGAGCACCACTTCCCCGGCCATACCGCAGGTGAATATTAATGAGGCGGCGGCTTCTTTGTCGCGCTCAAATTCCCTCCCGCAGCGAATCAGGGCGGGTTTTGATAAGAAAAAATTACAGGCGCAAACTGCCGTGGCGGGAATGAAAGTACACGCGCACCGGCTGGTCCGCATCACACAGCATGGTCACCCCACCGGAACGCCGGCAAAGTCCCCTGAACACGTCGTTGCCGATTCCATCATCAGAAGCATTTTATGGCAGTGGCAGCAGCCGGCAATCAAAATTCAGTACGCCAGCGCTGCGCTGTTGTCAAAAGTGGATGAGCTGAAAAAAATTGAAGGGATACTGGCTTCTTACTCCGTGGCGGATGACCGGGGAAGCGAACAGGAGCGCCGCAATACCCCTGTCAGCCCGTCGGGTGAGGGAGACCTGGTTGCGCGGGTAAGGGAATGGGTGAACGACAGTCTTGAACAGGAAACCCCCGAAAACCAGCGGGCGGTAAAAGTGGCGACGCTGGAACGGTTGCTGGGCGGCGATATCGACTATGCGCAGTCCCTTCTGGCTCGCCTGGGGAGTACCACTGACAGTATTCAGAAGGCGCTTGAAAGGCAGTGGATGTCGGTCAATGACATGCTGGAACCCCTGCTGCCAGCTGATATTGCCCGCTCTCTGCAGGAAAAAGTTGATCATTTGCTGTATAAATTCATGCCTGATATGGCCAGAGCGCTTGCTGGTGCTGCACAGGCGCTGAATGATGCCACGCTTGCAGCCGGTAAGTCAGCGCGCAATTTCTCCGGGGCCAGGGAACAGGCAGGCAAGGCACAGCTGCTGGCGACAAAGGTGAAGGAAAGTCTGTCGGCAGAGTCTGCACGACTGACCGAAAGGCCCCTGGATGAACACTCACGGGGCGCACGCCTTGCCAGACACTGGGCAAACCTCGCCAGCGCACAGAACGAGGGTAATAATCCGCCGCCGGATGCACGGCAGGTGCTTGCTTCCCTGAAAGCGCAGGGGCTGTTAGCGGGTACCCTTTCTGCCGGCGATCCGGCCGGGTATCTCTTCGCCACCCGGCTTGCCGGTGAACTTGTAAATGCCCGTCATGATGAACTGAGATTACCGGTGAGTCCGGAGCAATATGCTGCCCTGGAGAAGGGGCTTGTTGAGTATATTGTGAAGTGGGGGCAAAAACGGATCCCGCGAGGGGTCACCCGCATTGTTATTGAACTGTCCTTTGAACAGGCTTTAAATGCGGTATCGTTCAACGTGTCCGGCCTCTTCCGGCTCCCCTATAAGGTGCTGAAGGCCTCGATAAAAATACCGTACAATGTTAATAAGGTTAATAATTATACCATGCCCGGTCATGATAAGCCTTATAAGGCGATTTATGGCTTGCTGGGTAAAAAACTAAAGCAACTTGGCTTTAATCTGCTGACGGCGCCCGTACCTGGCGCGGTCAAACTGGCAGCCGGGGCCGGGCTAACCGCAGGTGCGGCCCTGCACAATATGTATGTCGGGCGCAGCGAGAACACCTTCAGCGCGGTTTATCAACATGTGGCGGAAGGAAAGCAAAGTGAAAAAATAAAAATGGGCTCGGTGGGTGGAATGGTTTTTGATGCAGTACTCGATACTGCCACTACGGCCGCTTTTAAAGGGGGGCAAAGCGCCTGGCAATCAGGGCGAAGTGAAAATAACGCTATTTCCGGTAATGCGTTCGTTAGCAAACAAGCTGCTGTAAGCAATGAAGAAACGCTCCGACAGGCGCAAAAAATGGCAACCGGATATGATAACCCTGCTCAGGAGAATGCTGCGGCAGATGAAAGAGAGGACGTGCCGGTGAGTCACGACTCGCCATTACAGTCACAAACGGATGCTGAGCCGTTGTCTGATGAACACGATCCGGATCCTGCCCGCCCCCGCGTCAGACGTAAACGGGCACTGGCGAACACAGCGCCAACCCCTCAGTGGCATAATAATATCCCGTCCGGTGCGACGTTACAGTCAGGGCATTTTGATTTTGATCGGGACATTCGTTATCAGGCGCTCTCTGTTGCTCAGAAAAAACAAACTTACTTACATGGCATTCAGTTTGTCCTGCTTCAGATAGAAAATGATGAACGCTTTACAAAGGAAATCCGGGAGAATGCCTGGCTTGCCAGAATAGGTGCCAGGCTCCTCGTTCCTGTTGATATAGGAGGCTGCAGGCTTAATAATACGATATTCCTTCCTGACAGCCCGGGCGCCAAATCGGGTGTGCTCATTAGGCTGGACTCTGAAGTTCCTTATTACTATGTTGATGAAGGAAAAGACCTTTTAGAGGATGTTAGATGGGCTATGCCTTACTATTCTCATATGCGATGGCGCCGTCAGGAGATAGATAGTTTTGGCGATATTATAGACATCACTTACCCCAGTGGTATTGAAACATTTAATAATATCAGGGCCGGAAGGGTCAGTTTCGAAAAGAACTTTAATTCTTTTAATCCGGATCCGATGGATATAGCGAGGCTTTCGGCAACACTCGCTGATACGATGGAGGTTGATTATGTGATTAAAGGAAAACCCATCTTTAATAAATTATTAATCTCCAGAGCGATTGCCGGTGCGCATATCCCTGACCCCGGGGTAAGTGCATCCGAAGCAAAATATCGTCTCGAATTCACCTGGGATAATTTGCCACCGGCAGAGTATCTGAGGTCGTTTTCAAGGCCCTTCTCTACCCTCAGTGGAGAAATGCAGTTAGTGTCCAGCTCCATTAACGGGGAAACGATACAGGAAACTGAACTGCATGTTCATCAGGCTGAATATATAGGAAGCTGGGTTGATGCTACCGTTGGGGCCATCACCTCATTCACGCCGGCGGGGTGGGTGCTCAATACCACACAATCGGCAGCGGACATTGCTGCTGATTTAACAGAAGGTAAGGATCCCGATCCACTGGCGGTTGCCGGCCTGGTGACAGGGTGCATTCCTGGCGGTCGAATTGCTGCTAAAGTCGGAAAGTTCACCCGGATTGGCGGTAAGGCTGTTAAATTCGGGTTTAAGATTGGCAATAAAGCTGTCGACCTGGCCATCGTCGGGAGGAGCATTAAGACAGCCGCAGACACGGGTGAACCTCTTGCCATCTACCAGGCATTTTTGGCCAGCGGTATGAGTGTTAAGGACTCCTATGACATAACAAGGAATATGTCATCAGCGCTAAAACTCGGCAGGACAATAGAAGAAAGCGCGTCACTGGAAGAGCTTGAAGCACTTCAAAATGAGGCTCCGGAGTATTCCATCGCTGAACCGGTGCAGCGTACATTCAGAGTAGGCTCGAGAGAGATGCTCGGCAGAGCAGTGAATGGCGAAATTGAGATATTCAGTGAGAATACCCGCACCTGGGAGAAGGGGAGCAAACTTCACCTGTTAGCGTTCAGGCTCCAGAATGCCGGTGGGGGACGACGGCTTTCTGCGTTGTTCAGGAATGAAATCGTTATCGGGAAACATACGTTTAAACGTGTCAAATACAGTCAGGATAAGCTCAATGAAATGATGCGGATCGCTCAGACATATGCACCGGTATCAGACAGTACAGCACGTATTGCAAAAATCCAGCAGGATTACAGTGCGGGGAAAGAAATGAGTCATGCCCCTCAGTACGATCGCTACAACAGCTTATCCCTCGATAAAAAGCTTGATGTATTTAATAACCCTGATACGGATGCATTTACGCGGGGTGTTTTAGCCGGGAAAATAAATGAAGCCATTGAAAGTATCAATTTATATGAAGCAGCGAAGGCCGCTGATGACTGGAAAGCGTCGGCAAATAAAGCAACGGATGTTGTTCTTGTACCGCAGGGGATTTTCTTAAAAGGTCAGGCGGGTGAGTGCCTGCCTGAGTCCGTACTTATGGGCCGGGCTTTACAAAGTGGACAGGATGCCAGGTTAGCAAAAAAATTGATGAGTATTTACTTATCACCCAACGTTGCTGATGATCCTTTGTATCAGTCACTCGTCAGGTTACATGCTGATGGTAATGCATCTAAATTTAGCGCAGCCGCCATCTCTGATGTTAACGTGAGTGCGTTAGATGATGCGGAATCAAGACTGTTCCCTGGAGAAAATTCCTCGGTCAGGGTTGATATCCCCGGGCATACTATGCTGATGTCCAGGGTAAACCAGGAGGGTAAAGTAAAGTATGTTTTCTATGACCCAAATTATGGTTTGGCTTATTTTTCCAGATATAAGGACATGTGTGCTTTCTTTAAAAAGAAAATCAGGTCGTATAATATGCCTGAAAGTTCGTTTAGCTTCTTTCATTTAGATTACTCCCGTCTTCCGGACGTTAAAATAAACGGAAGGAACCTCGATGAAATTATAAATGATGAAATACCCCCCTTATACAATCAGGAGCGTGTTAATTTGCAGGGCAATTCTGAGGCATCTGCAACATTCGAGCCGACTATCTTCAGACAAGCATTGACGGAATTTTTAAATCAACAAACCGCGCAGGGGCCGGGTGATCCAGCTTATATACCCTATCTGTCCGCGTTTAACTCACTTCCGGAAAGCAAGGAGATTACTTTGCAGCAGGTGAATGACCTGAAATACGCGCTTTACGCATCCGGAAATGACCTGGGGGCCCGGACTAAATATCAGTATGCATTACTGGCATATTTGTCCGGTCCGGAAGGGATAAAACTTCCTGTCGACACAAATGAAATTCGCGCTCGCATTGTGCAGGAAAGAGACCACGCTGAGTACGTGTATGGCTGGAAAGTGAAGGAAAGGGACCGGTTCATGGCCGAGTTGAATAAGAAGAAGGCAGAGCCACCAAAAATAAGAATACCTCCTACAGCTGCCATGCGATCTCAAATGATTAATTACAACAGGGAAGTGGATAACCTGAAAAATGTAGTCGCTGAAAGGAATAAACTGATGAGTGAATGGGCGAATAAAAAAAGGCAGGCTACATTACGGCTTGATATGTGGAATGCCTCCTGGGATGAGTTTTTTGATTAAACAGCCTTACAATGGCTGACTTTATCAGGGGCTTCCCCAGTTGTGGTGGGTGTTTTGCGGTCTTGTGTCGGTAATTTCATTGAATTAAGCATAAGGATGCACTATGTATCTGACTACTCGAACTTTATCGATCTGCACGGTTGTTGCTTTCCTCTTCATTCCACTTTTTACAGGGGCACACTGTGACGGAACTCCCGATATTAACGTTAAAAAACTTCTTGAGACAGAAAAATCTCGGGATGGCGTGCTTTATTAAGGAATATCCTAAGGGAACTCCCCAGCTATCAGTCGTTAAGATAGTTGTTGCACCAAATACTAGTCTTGTCTGGCATGAACACCCGATACCTAATGCAGCTTATGTGCTGAATGGGGTATTAATTGTGGAGAAGAAAGCTACTGGAGAAAAACGACTTTTAAAAACCGGAGATGTATTACCTGAGATGGTTGACAGCGCTCATCGCGGGTGCACAGGCAAGGAGGGCGTTACCCTTGTGGTCTTCTACGCAGGACAAAAAGGAATACCTCTTTCCAAACCCGCTGAATAAGCATGGTCTAAGGGAGAGTATGACCCTGTACATGACTCTGTGCAAATGCCTTTTCTCAGAAGTGACCGTCCAGGCGGTCACCGAACTCGATAATAAAGCGGCTCATCGCCATACGCCAGTCCCTCAGCGGCATCGACCATTTCTGTGATGCAGCCAGGATTGCAAGCCATACCACCTTTTTCACTGCGTCGTCCGTCGGGAATACCTTACGCCTTTTGATGGCATGCCGGATCACGCTGTTCAGCGACCCGATGGCATTCGTTGTGTAGATCACCTTGCGGATGTCTGCCGGATAAGCGAAGAACGTCGCCAGATTGCTCCGATTTGCCTGCCAGCTCCGGCTTATCTGCGGGTAGCGGTTGGGTCTTCCGCAACTTGGGTGGAGAATCACGATCGCGCAGAGTGCGTAGTTCCAGAGGGCCATCGCCGGTGGTAATAGTCTTTGTAGAATAGCCGTTGCGGGAGTTGGCACCCGGTTTAGATTGATTTTTATCGTAGCCCAGATGGTGGGACATTTCGGTGTTGAGTGCTGCCTCAACGCTGATTTTCTTCAGCAGGCGATCGAACTAGCTGAGATCGTCAGGGATTTTAAGATTTTTGGCCAGTTCATTAGCCAGGATCTGCAATTGTTTTTCGTCCATAAATTAACCTGCTTTTGATGTTGAATTGAACATATCAAAATCAGGCAATTACACAAATTTATGTACAGGCTCTCAGTGGGTGATGTGCAGCAGATCTTCTTCAGTCAGACCAGTTGCTTCCAGCACAGATTCATGGGAATTCCCATTTTTAGCAGGCTGCGGGCTATTTTCAGGGTAGCTTCTCGCTCGCCTTTTTCCATGCCACGTTGCTCACCCAGCTGGATGCCCTTCTCGATACCCTTCTGTTCAAGCTGTTGTGCGATGGTCATAAGTGCGTCTCCGCGTTGCGGCACACGCTGTGCCAGTTCGCGTACAAAGGCCTCGGCGTCGGATGTTTCGCCTGCCTGTATTATATAGTGTACCAGCGATATTACCTGCGATGAAGACAGATATCCCGCCAGCAAAATCGGCGCCAGCCGATCAATCAGTTCTGCCAGGTCCCGTTGATAAATATGTTTCTGCAGTAAGGTCAGGGCCGCCATGCTGCGATGGCCAGCGATTTCATCATCCGGAATGACCGTAACGTCTACCAGCGGGAAAGCACTGCTGTAGAGTTTTCTGGCCAGAGCAGGATCGTCAAATTCATCCAGCCAGCGGGTGGAGTACGGATACGGGCTGCGCTTACCTGTGTAGAACAATACCGGTATTACCAGCGACAGTTTTTTATGGCCTGCCTCCAGGTGGCGCTGCATGGCGGCCACTGCATAGCGAATCAGTCGAAAAGCCATATGCCTGTCCGGCGTTGACTGGTGCTCGACCAGGACATGAATATATCCGTCGCCGCCAGTGGTTTTCAGGCTGTAGAGGACGTCGCTGAAATACTGGCGGAGATCATCCTCAACGAACGAGCCGGATTCCAGCTTCAGCGTGCTGAGGTCGCAGATGGCCCGCAACTCTGCGGGCAGATGCAGCTCCATAAAATCACGGGCAATGTCCGGCTGCGTCAGGAACTGCCTGAACGTGGCATCGTGGGGCGTGGGGGTGCTGTTTTTCTTCTTCATCAGCGCTGGCTCTGTGTAAATAGACCCGTTTTAGTTCCATGCATTTTTTGAGATCCCGGCCAGATAATGGCGTGCCGATATTCCTCCGGCGTCAGATTGTTCAGCGATTCATGCGGGCGTTCACAGTTATATTCTGTCAACCATTTGTCCGTGATTTCCCGCACTTCAGTAAGTGTCTAGCCACTGCCGCCCGTGATTCTGGTTCCGGGATCGATAGCTTAGAGCTCCATCTAATATAGAAGGAGCTCTATTCATGAAAAATACTGCCGACTGGCGAACTGAATCTCGCACCGTTTATTCTAATGACTTTAAACTTCGTATCGTTGAGCTGGTGTCTCAACCTGATGCCAATGGTGCGAAGATTGCTCGCGAAAGCGGTGTTGCTCACAACCTCATTTTTAAGTAGCTGCGCATGTGGCAAAATGAGGGACGGGTATCACGTCGCCTGCCTGCGACCATCACCCCACCTTCAGGGCTGTCACTGCTACCTGTCGAGATCGTATCGGAACCGGAATCATCAGATACCGGTTCCGGGCAGTGCCCGTTGAACGCTTCCTCCTGCTGTGTGGAGTTCCGCCACGGTAAAATAAGCCTCGAAAATCCCTCGCCGGAGCTGCTTGCCGTGTTGTTGCGTGAGTTGACCGGGAGAGCACCAGGATGATTAACCTTCCATCAGGTACCCGTATCTGGCTGGTTGCCGGGGTCACCGATATGCGTAAATCCTTCAATGGTCTGGGAGAGCTGGTCCAGCATGCTCTTGATGATAATCCGTCCTCCGGTCACCTATTTATCTTCCGTGGCCGCAAAGGCGATACAGTGAAGATCCTCTGGGCCGATGCTGACGGCCTGTGCCTGTTGACCAAACGACTTGAAGAAGGCCAGTTCATCTGGCCAGCGGTCCGTGACGGCAAAATCGCCATCACCCGCTCACAACTCGCTATGCTCCTCGATAAGCTGGACTGGCGTCAGCCAAAAACAGCACGTCTTAACTCACTGACAATGTTGTAAAAAGAAGATGACCGCATTATAAATGGGGTCATGAGTCAGGACTATCTTGCCCGTATCGCTGCGCTGGAAGATGCGCTTCGCCAGAAAGACAGTCAGCTCAGTCTCGTTGCAGAGACTGAGTCGTTCCTGCGTTCGGCGCTGGCCCGCGCTGAAGAGAAAATAGAGAACGAAGAGCGCGAAATAGAGCATCTGCGGGCGCAGATAGAAAAACTACGCAGGATGCTGTTCGGAACCCGCTCTGAAAAGCTGCGCCGCCAGGTTGAAGAAGCCGAAGCCCTGCTGAAACAGCAGGAGCAGCAAAGCGATCGCTACAACGGACGGGAAGACGATCCACAGGTACCTCGCCAGTTACGCCAGTCCCGCCATCGTCGCCCGTTACCGGAACACCTTCCCCGCGAGAACCATCGTCTGGAGCCAGCAGAAACCTGCTGCCCGGACTGCGGCAGCGATATGAAATACCTCAGTGAAGTCAGCGCGGAGCAGCTGGAACTGGTCTCCAGCGCCCTGAAAGTGATCCGCACGGTTAGGGTGAAAAAGGCCTGCACCCGATGCGACTGCATCGTTGAAGCGGCTGCGCTATCACCTCCCATCGAGCGCGGTGTCGCCGGGCCGGGTCTGCTGGCACGGGTGTTGACCGCGAAATACTGCGAATATCTGCCGCTGTATCGTCAGACTGAAATCTTTGCCCGTCAGGGTGTGGATCTAAGTCGTGCACAGCTCTCCAACTGGGTGGATGACTGTTGCCGGTTAATGGCACCGCTGGATGAAGCCCTCTACCACTACGTGATGGACTGTCGCAAACTGCATACGGACGATACTCCGGTACCGGTGCTGGCGCCGGGCAGAAAGAAGACGAAAACCGGGCGCATCTGGACGTATGTGCGCGATGACCGGAACGCTGGATCGTCAGACCCGCCAGCGGCATGGTTCGCCTCCTCACCGGACCGACAGGGGAAGCATCCTCAGCAACATCTTCGCCATTATCATGGAGTGCTGCAGGCGGATGCCTTCGCAGGCTATGAACGGTTGTTCAGCGCAGAGCGTGACGGTGGCCCGTTAACAGAAGCTGCATGCTGGGCCCACGCGCGCCGAAAATCCACGACGTCTATATAAGTACTCAAACGGCCACAGCAGAGGAAGCCCTGAAACGTATCGGTGAACTGTACACAATCGAAGAAGCAATACGGGGCCTCCCCGCGACTGAGCGGCTGGCAGCCAGGCAGTCCCGAAGTAAGCCGCTGCTGGCTTCCCTGCATGACTGATTGGTGGAGAAAAGCGCAACGCTGTCGAAAAAATCCCGGCTGGGTGAGGCGTTCGCTTATGCTCTGAACCAGTGGGATGCCCTGTGCTACTACTGCGTTTATGGCCTGGCAGAGCCTGATAACAACGTGGCAGAACGCGCGCTACGGGCCGTCTGCCTTGGTAAGAAAAATTACATCTTCTTCGGCAGTGATCACGGAGGTGAGCGTGGTGCACTGTTGTACGGTCTGATCGGTGCGAGCAGGCTCAATGGCATCGATCCGGAGGCCTACCTTCGCCATATCCTGAGCGTACTGCCGGAGTGGCCCAGCAACAAAGTGGCAGAACTGCTGCCCTGGAACGTTGATCTCACCAATAAATAGCCGTCAATACGGCATTCACTGATCGCTTACGCACTTCATTCAGCGTTCTGAACAGATAAAAATCGAGTATTTCTGTACGGTATGTCCGGTTAAAACGTTCAATAAAAGCGTTCTGCGTCGGCTTACCAGGCTGGATAAACTCCAGTTTTACTGCATGTTTCTCTGCCCATTCAGCCAGTGCCAGGAAGATAAATTCCGGGCCGTTATCCATGCGAAGCATGACCGGATAGCCACGGTTTGCCGCTATCCTGTCGAGTACACGGACCACTCGCTGAGCTGGCAGATTCAGATCGATTTCGATCGACAACGCCTCACGGTTAAAGTCATCAACGACATTGAACGTGCGAAAACGACGGCCACAGACCAGAGCATCATGCATAAAATCGACAGACCAGTTCTGGTTCAGCGCTTCCGGCGTGGCCAGTGGCGAGGGATTACGCACCGGCAACCGTTGTTTGCCCTTACGGCGAAAATTCAGCTTCAGCAGGCAATAAATACGGTGGAGCCTTTTGTGGTTCCACGAATATCCCTGCCGCCGCAGAACCTGAAAAAGTTTCGGAAAACCGTATCGTGGGTACCGTTCAGCCGCCGCCTGCAATGCGGTAATAACGGGTTCGTCACGTGTGGTATCCGGACGGTAATGGTAAACCGTTCGGCTCAGGTTCAGTATCCGGCAGGCCTGCCGGATACTGAGTCCACTATACACCGCTAACTCAAAATCAGACAGCTGTGGATACAGAGGTCGTCTAAATCTCCCTTCTTGGCTCTCCCTGTCTGGCTATAAAAGTAAACAGGTGGGGCTGGGAGGCATCCCCTTCAGGCTCTGCCAGCCAGCCACAGCGTTCAAACAGCTTCATCACCCCCGCCACGTTTCCCGTTAGACGCGCTGTCAGCGGATTTATCTGTCGGCCGCTGTCGTCAAAAGCAACATCGAGGTTGGACCGTGAGAGATAAATGCCGTTGACGCAGGTATTCAAAGCCACAGCATACCGACCGGACCATTCCCGATCGCCCAACAGGCGGTAGTTCCAGTGCATGTCCTTCGCTGTCTCCAGGGCATACGTCAGCCGGAACAGGTCGTTCTGCTCAGACAGTTCGCCGGTGCAAGATCGCCAGAGGTAGTTCAGTTTGCTGGCCAGCTTCGCACTGACACCCAGCTGGCGCCCTTGTTTCAGAAGCCACTCGATATCGGGAGTAACATCCCGCGAAAAACGCCGTTGCTTCAGTGCGGTAGCCAGCCAGCGTGTGAGAAAAAGGTTTTCCTGCGCCGGTGATAACACATCACCTTTTTGTCTGGCCAGCGCAAGCGCCACCAGGGCACACCAAGCCAGGTGGCCCGATTTTTCTGTCAGCGTCACTGCGTGTCCTTCTCCTTTCTGTTCCTGGTTGTTCATGCATCACTCTGGCATATTTTAACCGTAAAAGAGGCAGCCAGTCATATGAAACTAAGCGATTACTATAAATTTATTCAATGCCTTCCATAGTTAATCAGCTAAAGAAATGAATATACGTTCACTGTCATATATATTTGTTATCCTTTTGGTTTTATCTTTATTCCAGTGACAACGACCTGCAAAAATAATTGCAGCCCCTTCGAGACTTTCAGAATCTGAAATATTAAATTTTTCGAATATTGCATCACGCAGATCGCCTAAGGGTATTCCAACATCCCTGCATTCAGCAGGATTAAGCCATTCAAAATCATTGTTCGAGTTATATAGCGTCTCCCAGTAAAACCTGAGTGCATTTTTAGTCATGGGTTCAGCATCAGGAAATCTCACAAATAAATTTTTGGCTTTATACTTGAAGTCGCCGAACGGGATGATCGTATCAGACGTCGCCAGTCCTGTCCCCCTGATTAAGCTGTGCAGTATTTTTTGAAGTGAAACTGTCGGAACTCGCTTTTGCTCTGACTTTATGGTGTGGACTTTATTGTGCCCCGTCCCGGTTATCTCCGTTTTCCCGCTTAAACCAGACGGTTCGCTGCCTGCTGAAGAAGCACTGTCAAAATTGAAGCTTATTTTAATTGTATCTGACTCTGCGATTATCTGCTGAACTTCAGAAGCATTTCTGACTTCCCTTTGTCGTTGCGGTGAGAGTGTATTTTCCCTGCAGATGCAGTACCGGGATCCAACAAAGGCCTGTTTCCCATCAACACTTTTTTTCTGTAGAATGCCTGTTCACGGTAACCCGGGCATACCAGTTAATGCCTTAATTTCTCTATTTCTTTCTCAGGTAATTTTTGGAGATCGATAACTGAGTAGCACTTACCGACACCACCAAAAGTACAAATACTATTAAACATAGTAAAGTCACCTCCTGTTATTTTGTTATTTAAAAAATCATTAAAATCCCCTCAATATAACACATAACTTTTTCGCTCTTACCTGTTGTGCCCTTCTCAGCGCATAGCCCAAGCGTAATGTTTTTCCGCATAGTTGTACAGCCGGTAAGAGTTCTGTTCGTCGCCACCATAAAAAAATACCGTTATCCATAATCCCCTCGGCCAGCCGCTGCGTGTACCGGTGCGCAGCCTCATCCAGCTCAGCCCGACTCCCCCACGTGCCCTGCTGCTTACGCCAGTTCAGCCTCACGGCTTTCAGCAGGCGGTACATCTGCTGGCAGATGAAGTAGCTGGCGACGACGTTACGCGCGTCACCCACAAAGACCACATCGCTGTCCGGCCGCATCATTTCATTCCACAGGTAGATATCGTAGCAGCCCAGCATCATGGCCACGCGTTTTGCGACAAAACCGCCGTACCAGTAATAGGCCCAGTGGGAGCGAAGCTACAAAATGCGACATTTGCGTGAAGACGTACCCGGTAGTTTTTGCCACCGAGTTTAAACACATGGATTGTGGTTGCGGCATTACTGTTTCATCGGTGCCGGGCGCAGTCCCCTGCCAGGAAGTGTCTGACAGGCAGCCCTTGTCGACGGGGGCGCAGTTTTCGGATATTTTCCGTCTGGCGTGACATACACCTGTGTTGTGGCAACATACCCATCTCTGAAAGTGGCTTCAACATAGGTTGCCTGCCATCCGCTGTCGGCGACCGTCAGCGGAATGATGAGTGTATCACCGCCGCCACTCAGACTGACGGGAACTGAGTTGTATCTGACATCGCACGCATAGCGAAAATCCCTTGCTGTCGGGTTCCTTGCTGTCCATTGTAAAACTGTTGACGGCTTCTCTGAGAAACTGACAGCCAGCTCTTTCTTTCCGTCCTCGGTGTTCTGTACTTTTTCCGTAATTTCGGGGAGCTTTTGCTTCTCCTGAAAACGGTTAACAAAGGTTATAAGCGACTGCTCCGCAACGGACAGAATTCCATTATGTGAGGAGTTAGGTACAACCCGAAGGGACTTTGAACCGGGTAAATGGTCATAATAAAAATGACTGTTGTCAGGCACATAGAAATCATCACCGCTGGCATTAATAATATATTTATCAATGTTCAGGCGGTCCCCATATCGGTATTCAGATAAGTCAGAGGGTCTTCAAGTGTCATCAGGCTTGCAAATTCATCTGTACCAATCTGCGGGTCAACGCCCTGTTTATAATAGGGATAAAAGGCTATCGGCCAGTTTTTCCCGTATGACTGATACATGTGTTCAAGCGATTTTTTAGTATCCAGCAAATCCACAAGGAAAGGAACAACGGCATCGACGTCCGGGTCCGACAGCGCTGTCAGCCACGTTTGGAGGCGCCGGCGACAATAAATTTAGTTATTTTCTGCTGTGCCAGTTCTTTCTTCGCCAACCTGAACGCCTGCGATACCGACGCTGCCATAGGGATATGAAGGGACGCGTTCTGGTATTTCTGAGTAGTTTCCAGGAATATGCCACACTGTCATCTTCAGCCAGCGGTGTTGTCACTCCCTGATAACTCAGTACCTGATTAGGGACGTTACTGACTGAGATCACCACAGTTCGTGTGGCAACCGCAATACGTGTAAGCTCTTTCTCGCTGAAGTTTGTGGGCGCCACAGGACTGCCCGAGCCATTGTTGTTGCTGCCGTTATTGATAACAACAAGCGCATTATTTTCTTTGGCGGAATCAGGAATATAGATATCCACCCCGTTCTGCCAGCGTTCCGGAGAGACGACGCCTTGCGGGGACCACGTCCTGTGCCATCTGCTTTCGGTGCGATGGCTTCACCACTTTTTTGCCATCGCCTCCTGAATAATCTCGGCTTTGAGCCGCTCTTCGGCATACATCTTTTTGAGGCGGCGATTTTCGTCTTCCAGTTCTTTCAAACGGGCCATCATGGAGGCATCCATTCCGCCAAAGCGTGAGCGCCACTTATAGAAAATGGCGCTGCTCATGCCATGCTCGCGGCACAGTTCAGACACCGGCGTTCCGGCCTCGGCTTGCTTGAGGATAGCCATGATCTGGCTGTCGGTAAAACGTGATTTTTTCATAGAGATCTCCCCGGTTCAGATTATGAGAAAATTCTACTTATAAACACACCGATTTTTCGGGGGGATTCCCAGACTATACTGTAAATATGGCATCAGCTACCGTGAACTGCAGGAAATGCTGGCCGAACGGGGGCGTGAACGTCGAATACACTACCATTTACCGCTGGGTTAAGCGTTATGCGCCAGAAATCGAGAAGCAACTGCGGTGGTACTGGCATACGATCCAATCTCCTAACCGTAAATGGTAGCAAAAAACCGACGTAGCTCAGCTGCGAACATGGGTAGCGCCTACCGCGTTGCTAGCTGAGATCGTGTAACGCTTTGCCCAGCGGAGCGGTGAGAGAAAATTCGCTGAAGCGGACCTGCAAACCTGCTCGCTGCGGCGTACAGCACATCGCGCCGACCCTCAGGTGCGCGCTGATGGGAAAAGAACAGAGTCGCAACAGTGGCCACTCCTGACCATCTGTGGAATATTGTAGCCGCAATACTCCGTCCTCCAGCGTGGCCCGCATCCAGAATCGGTGGAGATTACCGTGGAAAACGCCGGTAGCCCAGTCTGACAGCTGATTGGTTAATACGCTGCTCATCAGGCAGCGATCGTCGGCGTACTCAATGCCGGCTTTGCACCAATGCTCGGTGTTCTGTTCAATCATCAAACCAGCTTGATCGTAGAGCTGGTCAAACTGCGCTTCAATGCACAGCTGAAAGGTGAAATCGCCTTCGACTTCGCAGGCAAAAAAATGGCAGCTGTGGCGGATAAAGCCGTAGTGCGTTTCCCGCCCGAAATCGGTATTCAGCCCGGTGGATACTTGCAGGACGCCGCTGTCCAGCGACCATGTAGGCGGTTCATTGCTCCACTGGCCCTGCTATCTCTGCCGTATAGTATTACTGTACAATGGCAGACAGAGTGACAGTATCGTGACCAGAGTGAACGCGCCGACGAGGCTGTACAGATGAGCCACCGCCCCAATCAGCGCTGGTCCCAGCAAAATGCCGGAGTAGCCAATGCTGGAGATCGCTGCAACGGCCAACGCGCCAGGCATCACCTGCTGCCTGCCAGCAGCAGTAAAGAGGATTGGGACCAGGTTGGATAACCCACAGCCGATCAGGAAAAAACCAGCCAGCATAATCATCAGGTGTCCACCGACGATAGCGCAGCCATAGCCCAACGTTGCGATCAATGAACTGAAAAGAAAAACCCGAAAACGGCCAAAGACCTTAATCAAGCGATCTCCGGACAGTCTGCCAGCCGTCATAGCGCAGGCAAAGAGAATATAGCCAATCCCCGCATGTTGGGCTGCGAGGTGATTTTCGCTGGTAAGCAGAATACCGCTCCAGTCCAGCATCGCTCCTTCCATAATGTAGGCAATGAAGCACAGGAAACCAAGAAGAATAACGATCCCTTTTGGAAGTACAAACAGCGGAGCGTCGGCATATTCCGGCTCCCGAAGCAATCGGCAGGTAGTACGCAGCAGCAGCAGCAAGACCCCTGCTATCAGTAGACTGACCGTTAGTAGTGGCGTAAAGCCGTAGCTTAATAGCAGGCTGACAATGCTTGATCCGACAATACCGCCGATGCTAAACAGCGCGTGAAACCCGGACATGATCGGGCGTTCAGCCAGTTTTTCAACCCGTACGGCGTGAATGTTGACGACTACGTCCATGGCACCGATACCGGCACCAAAAATAAACAGGAATGTGGCAAGAGAGAAGGGGGTATTAGCGAGCACCAGCGCCGGAAGCGTTACCAGCACCAATCCCGTAGCGACAGTAAAAATCACGCGGCAGCCAAAACGTGCTGCCAGTATACCGGATAAAGGCATCATCAGCAGGGAACCTAGGCCAAAGGCCATCAACACCAGTCCAATCGTGCCATTGTCTGCCATCATTCGGTCTCTGGCCAACGGAATTAAAGGAGCCCAGGCGGCCAGAGTTAAGCCGGCGATAAAAAAAGCTTTTCGCGTTGCCCCTATGGCCTGTGTAAGTGAATGGGATATTAGTTCTTTCATCATGGTAGGTACGCGCTCTGAAAAGATAGGTATCTGGCGTTCAGCGCGCCGGATAATAATGAGGATTAGTCGGATGCCTTCAGCATTGCCCCGAAGGGGGCGATGTCGTTCAGCGTTCGGATTACGGCGTGTGCTTGCTGGTAGTGCTCGCTCCCGGACAATGCGTGTGGCCAGGCATAGACTTGCCTGATGCCGGCTGCCGTGGCGGACTGAATTCCTAAGTCAGTATCCTCCACCACGATTGTCTGTGCGGCGATAACATCAAGCTGCGCCAGCATGGACAGATAGGGATCGGGCCAGGGTTTGGTGCGGGTGATATCGTCGCCAGCAACCAGCGGTGGCTCCTGTGGCATCGCCAGTGTAGCCAGGTTAGCCAGGCAAATATCCCGCGGCGCGGTAGAGACAAAGCCGAACGGAATACCTCGTACACTCAGTCCATGAACGAGTTTGAGAATCCCTGGTCGCAGATAGCGAGGCCCCAGCAAGGCCTGATACGCCGCGACAATACGGCGTGTCAGATTGACATGCTGTGCGGCATCAATTCCGATCTTCAACAGCGTCTCCTCCAGACTAAGACCGATCAGCTGCTCTGCCGTTACCCCGCAGGTGTGGTCAGGAAGCAGTTCGGAGAGGACGTCAAAGTGCAGTTGTTCGCTGTCGACCACTACGCCGTCGATATCGAAAATAACACTCAGGGTGCTCATACCTGTTCCTCCTTTGCCTGGGAACGAATGCGCAACATCACTTTGCAGCCTGGTTCGGTAATCGATCGCAACGTTTTTCCGTAGATATCGCATCCGACGGTGGCAAACGCCTTTTGATAGTCATCAAAAGCAAAGCGGTGGCTGACCAGCCTCTCAGCCGGAATTTTGCCATCTCGAATTAACGCATAGGCGCGTTCAAAGCTGTTATTTAGCGAGTCGATCGATCCGATTATCGAGAGGCTTTTATCGGCGATTTTCAAAACATCCAGGTTTGCCGTCGCGTCTTTCAGCGCAACATTCAACAGTTTTCCTCCCGGAGCCAGTCGGGCAAAAACGGTTTCAGCGAGATAACCCGTGGTATCGACGCAGAGATCCAGCAGCGCGTCGTTGCCATATTCGCTGGCCATTGCTTCGGCAAAGTCCGTGTACAGGCGGCATCCATCGGGTAAAACGCCGCTAGCAAACGCGAGGCGATGAGGGTTTTTTTCTACCATAAATGCAGTGACGCCGCGCAAGTGCAGACTCCAGAGATATAGCAGCCCCATTGGGCCGGCACCGATAACGGCGGCGCGCAGGGCGCTGTGCTTGATATCTAATTTATCCACGCCGGTCAGGGTACAGCTCAGGGGTTCAGTCAGGGCACCCGCCTCAAAGCTGACGTTTTCATCCAGCGCCAGCAAGGCGCTCTCTTTGGTGCGATACTGGTCAGCAAACGTACCATCGTAAGACACACCGGCTTCTGTGCCGTGTTTTTGCTCACAGTGGTTCATATTGCCAATCTGGCACATGCGGCAGGTACCGCAGGAGTAGGTCGGATTGATCACCACCCGATCACCGGGTTTGAAACGGCTGACATCGGGTCCGATCGCCAGGACTGTGCCGGTTGATTCGTGCCCCATTGTGGTGCCGGGTACGGCAACCGGGTAGTCACCGGTGATGATACCTACGTCGGTACCGCATATACCACAGACTTCAATCGCGACAATGACGTCATCACCATCAATGCATGAAAGTGAGGGTACTTCAACGGGAGTAATATCCCACACGGCGTTAAATTTCAGGACTTTCATCAAATGGTCTCCTGTATAGGGCGATCCGCGCTTTCCAATGCGGTGAAAGCGAGGTCAAGTTTTTGAATAATTTCGTTAAGATGACGGCGTTCGCAGACAAGCGGCGGGCGAATCTTAATGGCGCAGCCTTTACCGTAGCGCGATCCCCGAATGATCAACCCCTGGCTGGCTGCCAGCTCAATCGCCTGAGCGGCGATTTCCGGGCTGGGAGTATCAAAACCAAACATGTACCCCAATCCCCGCACGCGGCTGATTAACGGATGCTTTTTCTGCAAATCAAGCAGAGCATTGCGCAGATAGGCTTCGTGACGCTGCACATTGTTTAACAGCTGTTCGTCTTCAATGATAGCAATGGTTTCATGTAGCGCCGTCAGCGACAGCGGGTTAGCCCCGGAGGTATTAGAGTGCTCATAAGCGGCCAGGACGTCGAGCTTCTCTTTCATCAGGATGCCCCCCGTCGGAATACCGATTCCGCCGGCACCCTTGGCAAAAACAATTATGTCGGGCTGAAGCGCGTTGGCGTAGCCTGTGCTGGCAAAGAATGTACCCGTGCGACCAAATCCGGTTTGAACTTCATCTGCAATCAGGACAATGTCATGTCGGGTACAAAACTTGCGGATCTGGCGATAGAACGTTTCCGGCAGGACAATATTACCGCCATTGCCCAGTATGGGCTCTATGATCAGACATGCCACTTTCCCAGTAGAGCCGTAGCAGAAAGTATCCTCCAGCTTAGTAATAAATTCTTCACTCGCGCTTTTGGCATCGGCCGCGTCGGCCAGCACGCTATCAGGCGTCGGGATTTTATATGACCCTTCGATATTGTTAGCAAAATGTTCCAGGCGAAAAGCATTTCCGGAGATGCTTGCCGTAGCCAGCGACTGGCCGTGATGTGAGGCGAACAGGGAGATTACGCCTGAGCGGCCGGTATACTTTTGTGCCATGCGGATGGCTCCCTCTACCGCCCCCGAGCCCGATACATCCCTCAGCCAAATACGATTTATTTCGGCTGGTAAATAGGGTTTTAATCGCGTAAGAATATTTTCAGCCATCGGCCTGGTATAGGCTGAACTTAAATGCGCGCAGCGTTCTATTTGCTCTTTTAGTTTATTAATCAATCGCGGATGTGTGTATCCAAAGGGCAGGTTGAACGTTCCTGAAGCCGCATCAATTAAAGTAGTTTCACCATCATGCAAGTAGGGCCCCTCCCCCTTAAAACGGCCGATCATTGCATCAAAATCATCACGATTACTGCTCATATTAGCTATCCCATATGATTATATTGTTAACATTGTTCACCTGCAGGATAAGAGATATGAAAGGCGCCGTATTAGCGCATTGCATTTTTTTAATCTATATTATTCATTGAACTTAGATGTTAATATTTAATATCAACCGCAATTGCCCTGAAGTGCTAAATTAATGCGGCAGATAATCTTGATATTATAGCCACATTCTTACTGAAGACTGTACTTAAGCTCGCCGCCGCGTTGGTAGGGTTAACAACGCCCCGATCTGGGCGTTGCGAACTTGCAGTCACGCTTTCTGTCGTGAAGAGTGGATAGATAGTGAAGATAAATCAGTGTCATTAATCAAATCTTCTTTACTTGGTGTATGGTCTTTTTTCATCGCAATCTCTCCCTTCACAATTTCATTCACATAAACCACGATTTTTTATCAGTATATGTGATTAACCACACATTTAAAATGGTTTTTGTTGATTTTCTTCGTTGTAGAATGGGGGTATGTCGTGTCACACAATGTGACCTAAATGAACCTTGATGTTTAGGAATTTCAATCGCATGTCGATCGCTTCCTGACCATGAATATAGCGCCCGGGCGAGCAACATTCTGTCATCAGTTTTGACCGGTTGGGCTGTCTTCATTCGTTTTGCTTCTTTTTTATTCAAAACGCCCGTTTTCGGGCGGACTTATCCTGCAGTTTGTCCCAGAAGCCATCGTTTCCGGTCAATATTGTGCAGCCTTTCTGCCACTAACTCCGCGGCGTGCCTGCAGGCCTGTGTACTGCTGAAGCGCAGACGGTTGCCGCACAGAAGGCATTTGTACGGATCCGTGTGCAGGAATGCCTTCATCAGCGCGGCGAAGCCCGGCTGCTCTGGTTTTTCCTCACCTCCATCTCCAGGGTTTAATACACCTTCGGCAGCAGCTGGCCCGTTTCCGGTTTGACAAAAAACCGTAGTAACGCACCATCTTAAAATGCTTGGCCGGGATATGACTGATATAGCGCCCGAGCATCTCTCCCCAGTCTGCGAAGCCTTTGTTTGATGTCAGGATAATGCTCGCTTTTTCATACCGTCGGTTCAGCAGGCGGAAGAACAGGCTGGCTTCCTCTCTGTTCATCGGCAGATAGCCTATTTCATCAAGGATCAACACCCGCGAATAGCTCAGCTGTTGTAGCTGACGCTCCAGCCGGTTTTCCAGCTTCGCTTTCATCAGTGTCGCTACCAGTCTGTAGAGTGGCATGAACAACACCCGGTGACTTGCATCCGCTGCTTTCACGCCGAGGGCTACGGCCAGGTGGATTTTCCCAACTCCGGGAGGCCCCAGCAGAATCACATTCTCGCAGTGTTCCACGAACGCCAGACCGGCCAGATCTCTGACGACCTTACGATCGATACCTGGCTGGAAGCTGAAGTCGAACTGCTCCAGCGTTTTGACCCACGGCAGACGAGCCTATTTCAGCCGGGATTCCATGCCGCGCTGATGCCTGCCGTTCCATTCCTGCTGCAGCGCCATGCACAGGAACTCCCGATAGTTCAGCTCTTTTTTAGCAGCCTGCTTCAGCAGACTTTCAATGTGATAACTCAGGTGCTCCATTTTCAGGCGACTCAGCAGCGCTTCAAGTTCATGCATCACAGCAGCTCCTCATACGCACTCAGTGGACGATGCTCCACCATGCTGACCTACTGCTCATTGCTGTAGATCCGCAACTCATCATCCAGCGATATTCGTATCGAGACCGGCTGACTACACAGCGTTTCGGGAACGCTGTAACGATTGCCGCCAACCTCGATATAGCTGTCCCAGGGCACATGGCGGATGTCGAAGTAACTGGTATCGAAGTCCGTATCCGGCAACGGCTGCAGATGCTCCTGTTCCAGAACGAAGCGCTGTTCTGGTGTTTGTCTGATCTGGCGAAGCTCCCGTTTATCAGCCACATTGGCCATCCACCGCTCCAGCTGCTGATTGACATGGGCGAAGCTGTTGAACCTGCGGTACCGGATGAAGAAGTTCTCCTTGAGATATTTCACCATCCGCTCCACTTTGCCTTTGGTTCTGGTCCTGCGCGGACGGCAGGCCCGTGGCAGGAAGCCATAGTGGTCGGCCAGCAACAGGAACCCGGAGTTGAACACCACCTTTTTGTTGTTATATTTCAGCACCACCACCTTATGGTTATCAACCAGAACCGTTTTCACACAGCCACCGAAGTATCGGAAGGCGCGAACCAGCGACTCATAGGTGTGTTTAGCATCCTGCTTTGGCGCGACGAAGACATGGAAGCGCCGGGAGAACCCCTGCGTATTAACCGCGAAGTTAACTTTACACCGCTGCCCGGCAACCTCTACCTCGACTTCGCCCCAGTCATACAGGAGCTGGTATCCCTGCTGGGTTTTGAAGCGGACCGTTTTCTTCGACGGACACATTTTGCGTTTGGGCTGCATGTAATAGCGCAGCATGGAGCGCCCTCCGGTGTAACACATCGCTTTGATTTCTGTGAGGATAACCTCACCATTCCAGACATTCTCGGCCAGACGCGTATCGATATAGTCCATAAGCGGCTTCAGTTTGGTCATTTTATGGCGCGTTTTTCTGGTCGGTGGTTCAGGGTATTTAAGATGCCGTCTGACGGTGCGTTCAGAGCAACCCACCTGAGTTGCAATGTCGATAATGTACGCACCCTGCTTGCGCATTTGCTTTGTCATGTAAAAGTCCTCTCTGCTCAGCATGTCGATGTCCTTTCTGGTGTGAGAACCTCAAGGAAACAACATGTTGGGGGGAGCGGACAATTCAAATGGTGAATTACCGTCTTATATCATTGGCGCTAACACCGGTGCCGGCCAGAATTGGTGGTCGCACCGGGGGCTGAATGCAATGCTGGAAAGCTGTGGCTGGAAGGTTTGTCAGCACGACGAGATCTGGAAACAGACGACCATCAGAGCGGGCTGAACTGTCTGACTGGGTTCGTTCAGTCATTCGTGGACTTTGCGATTTTATCGTTTACCGTTAACGTGAACGCAGAATATGGCAGACAACATTGTTAATGAACTGAGGCAAGGGAAATGGAAATTACAGGAGAGAGTGTGCACTGTGGCACGCTGGAGTTTTTCGATGTCACCTATGAGGTGCTGACATCCTCACACGCTGATGAGCTGTACCGGCTGAGAAAAATCACGTTCAGTGACCGGCTTGGGTGGGATGTGATATGCCGGGCGGGCATGGAGTCCGATGAGTTTGATACCCGCGGAACGCGGTATATTCTCGGGGTCTGCGGGGGGCATCTTGTCTGCAGTGTGCGCTTTGTCGATCTTGAGCGACCAAACATGATAAACCGTACGTTCAGCGCCTGTTTTGGCGATGTACCGCTCCCGTCAGCGGGCGTTGAGTCCAGCCGTTTTTTTGTTGATAAAGTGCGTGTCAGCCAGTTGCCCTGTAAGTCTTTCCCGGTGAGCCAGGCGCTTTTCGTGGCAATGATTAACTGGGCGAAACACAACGGCTATAACGGAATTCATACCATTGTAAGTCTGCCGATGCTGACTATCCTGAGGCGAACGGGGTGGAAGATAGACGTGCTCCGGGAGGCGTATCTCAGCGAGCAGGAACGCATTTATCTGTTATATCTGCCGACGACGGCAGAAGACCAGGCCTGGATGGCATCAAAGCTTGCCCGGGATACGGGACATAAGGCTACTGACTGGCCTGTGGTGCTGCCTTTGTCAGTAATTCCAGTTCCGTGCTCAGCCGGATAGCCTGACGGGCATTGCTTACGCCCAGTCTGGAGACAATATTACGCATGTGAAACTTTACGGTACTGACGGAAATGCCGAGTATGGTGGCAGTTTCGCCATAAGTTTTTCCCATGCTGGCCCAGTAGAGCACCTGATGCTCACGGGGCGTCAGGAAGTTTTTACCCGTTTCGTTTTCACATGCCGTCCCGCAGCCGGAGGCCGCGCCTGCAAGGCGGTACATTTCAGCATTAATTTCTATAAGCAGCATCTGCATTTTTGCGGGGTCAGAAAATAATCGCTGTCCGGAAGCTGCGTCAGCGGTAGTGAAGGAAAGCAGCGACAGATTGTTCATGTGGTCATGCAGAACAAAAGTAAAGCCGCCGGTAATATTGTATTGCCTTGCACGTGAAAAAAGTCCCCGGAGCCGTAATCCTGAAACCAGGGTCATGTTTTCGTCCCAGGCAAAAGGGGAGGAGCATCTGAACGCGTTGAGAACCACCGGGTCCGTGAGCTGAAGATGTCCGTTCCGATAGAGAGTGACCCATTTTTCAGGGTAGGAGGAGATAATAAGTGCTTCGGAGGGGTTTCTTTTACTGACCACGGTATAGGCATATCTGACGTTCTCAGGCACGACCAGTTGCTTTTCGATAAACCGTTGTAGCCTGGCTGTTAAGGCTTTGTCTTCCCTGAATACGCCATACATACGTGATCCTTTGCTGCTTTACATGTAATAAATTAACGACCATTGTTACCGGACACGGCCCCTGAAGTTTACTATAGCAGCACAGAAAGGTTATCGTTACGTACAATAATATATAGAAGGGACGGCAGTGCTTAGACAAAAGGCTGGCGAATAGTGTGAGAAGGAAGGTGGCAGGGCATGAGTTTCTGCTGCTGCCACAAAAGTATTTATTATTGTGTCAAAAAGTGCTTCTTGTCGTCTGTACTTATAATACTGAGTGGAGGATAATAGCTTCGGGATTACCCTGGTGTAACTTCTTTGCAGGTCATTGACCTACCTGGCCGGTTCGCTGAAGGGGCTGGTCAGGTTCTTTTTTAGTATATTAAAAAGCGTGCATTAAGCCACCTGTCTTAAAAGACAGGTCATATGTTGCCTGATGAGGCTGAGTTGAAATCTGCGAATATAGAGGTATATCGTCCGTTTGCCCGGGAACCACTGTCAGGCACCTCTGGCCGGGTGGCCGTCGGCAACGACGACCACTGGAAACGGGTGACCATCAGCGCTGTTGACCTGTAAAGAGCGGGTCGCGAGAAGGCAACCCGGTAATGCGGTAATGTCAGTGGGTGATGCGCTGCAGATCTTCTTCAGTCAGACCTGTCATGGTCATCACTGTATTGCGGTCGATGCCGCTCTGCAGCATCGACCGGGCTATTTTCAGGGTCGCTTCGCGCTCACCTTCAGAACGTCCTTTCTCTATGCCGCGCTGTTCGCCAAGCAGGATACCTTCCTGGCGCCCTTCTTCACGGGCCTTCTGTTCCAGTCGTTGTGCAATAGTCATTAATATCTCCTCATGTTGCGGTGACCGGCGGGCCAGTTCCTGCAGGAATGCCTCGGGTCTGGCCGTGTCTCCCGTCTGCAGCATCCAGTTCATCAAAGTGACCAGCTGCTCATCGGTAGTGTAACCCGCAATCAGCAGGGTGACCAGATGCTCGGTCAGCTCGGCCAGGTCGCGGGTTTGTGCGTGCTTCAGCATCAGTTCCAGCAGGGCCATCCGGCGGTGTTTCATGATTTCATCGTCATCGATGGCGCCGACATCGATAAGGGGAAAATCACCGGTATACAGTTTTCGCGCTGTTTCCGGGCTGGCAAACAGCTCTGTCCAGTTCAGCGTGTGGGGCCAGGGGCTGCCACGACCGTGGGAAAACAGCAGCGGAATAACCAGCGGCAGCTGCTCATGACCGGCGTCCAGATGTTTCTGCATGGCGGCAATGGAGTACCGCATGAGTCTGAACGCCATATGCCTGTCGGGACTGCTCTGGTGCTCAATGAGCGTATAAATGTATCCCTCACCCTCTGTGGTCTTCAGGGAGTACAGCACATCGGCAAAATAGGTTCGCAGGTTTTCCTCAATAAAGGAGCCAGACTCCAGCTGCAGGGTGGTCAGGTCGCACAGCTGCAGCAGCTCTGCGGGCAGATGCAGGGCCAGAAAATCCCGGGCGGTATCCGTGTGGGTCAGGAAGGCTTTGAACAGCCCGTCATGGGGAACCGGTGACTTTCCGCCCTTTCCTTTTCTGCCTGACATCCCGCGTCTCCGTTTGTTTAAGTGTGCTCATCCGGCAGTATTATACCGGAGCAGTGGTCCTGGTACCTTCTGTTTTACCGGGAGCCGTTCCGGGACGGTACGGGCCCCTACTCTTTAGCATTGTTGCAGACACGGATAACAGTCATTTTTGATACGCCAGCCAGGCGGGCAGTTTCACGCAGTGATTTTCCGTGAGCCATGCAGAGGCACTGAACAGCAAGATCAGGCTGCTGAGCATAAAAGCCAAGGGATACAGCAACCGGGAATGCTATAAGCTGGGGGTGATGTTCCACAACGGTAAACTGAATATGCCGGTCTTATCCTTCCCACCCTAATCGGGGAAGGCCCATGGATGTGCAGTAAAAATATTCGCAGCTTCTCTTTTTGTCAACCAACGACAGAGGCCTCTTTGCCTGGATTTTGAGCGTTTCGATCCGGTGGGGTCTCCCCATCTGTCCTCTGCGGATTTGTGCCGCTCCTTCGTTGTTATCCACAGGAGTATTGCCTGTTTTTCCACCGAGGCTGTGGATAACCGAGCCGCGGGTCAGGCCGCAGGGGGCGGCAACTGGAAGGTAAAAAAAGCTGCAGCCTTATCTGCAGCCTTTTTATTATGACGATCATATATGCCGGGAAAGCTCACACATTCCAGCAGGCCATGAAGCTTAATCAGATGATAGCGTCGCAGTCAGGAATGCATTTTCCGGTGTACCGGGTGAGTATTGCCCCCCCAAAGTCCGGCCAGTGTGCTGATGATGGCGCCAGCCAGAAGCCCGAGGAATGACCAGAATGCAATGACTGCCCCTGAGTGGGCGGCGGCCTCGGCATTTTCTTTAGCCTGTTGCTTAAGCTCGTCATACTGAGCTTTAGCTTCCTTCAGTCTGTTTTCAAGTTGTGTCATACGGTTGCTGATTTCCTGAGCGGTCCTGTCGCGGGCTTCAATAAAGTTATCCACGGCCTTGTCTGCCTCTTCCGGAGACATACGGGTATTATCCGCCAGAGCTTTTTTAACCTCGTTCCTGTCAACGCCCTTACTGATACTTTCTGCGCGGGACTTCAGTTTAGTACTCAGGTCATCGAGAATAGTATCGCTGTTGCCGGGATTTACAGCCAGACTTTTAACCGCTTCAGTCAGGTCCTGGCCTGCATCCCGGAGTTGTGCCTGCAAATACTCAGGCTGGAGCTCTTTAATGTTGCTTTTACGCAGCGCATCCACTACCAGCTGATTTGCCGGCTCTTCTGTAACCTGAGTGTCGAGTCCAAGTCCGGCAGCAATATTTTGCCCGACATCAGCTGTTGCTCCGGTCGCTTTACCGGCGACGCTACCCAGACCGCTTACTGCAGAGCCTGCGAATGATGCCGTGGCGCTGACAGCGCTTCCTGCCATGTGCAGAATGCCGCTGGCGGCAGCAAAACCCAGTACGGAGGCGACAAGCAGGGAGGTGGCCCAGGACAGAAAACCATGAATGGTGCCGTCAGTACCCGCCAGCCTGCCAGAAACAAAGCCGCCGCAGGCCAGACTTAGCACGACAGATACCAAAGACCAGGCCAGAACAGCCTTGTCCGCCCCGTTAACCACATCGTCAGACGCGGGGGAGAGCAGTGCAAGCCCCAGCCCGGAGCCAAGAGTGGTCAGCAGCATGGAAACTGCAGTAACTGTTACCACTCCGGCAATAACGCTACCCCATGACACGCGTCTGTTCAGCTCCGTATCTTTTACCATTTCCATTTCCTTCTCCACTAAAAATCAGAACAGCGCGACATAATTCGCGCCTAATTTAATAATAGTAAAGTTTCGTCAATTCAGAAATTTAACTGGCTCTGCCTCTTCCTGGAGCTTTTAGCCCACTTGCGGCAGTCACCTTTCTCAGACTCAGCTTTTCCTCCTCGATCACCACGCGGCACGGGGGAATGAACCTGCCACCCGCTGGCAGTGTCTCGCGTCAGGTACGGGACGGACGGTTTTATCGCTCAGGCCCGGCTCCGCTGGTATTTTACGCCGATCCCTTGCCATTTTAAGGAACGCCCTTCAAGCCGCTTTCGCGGCATATCCTTCACCAGAAAAGACTGACGGCTGCGGTATCCTACGGTTGACCTGACCCGTAATTGTAACGGCTCGCAATCAGCGCAATTTTCGGCTCAGATTAAGTGACAATGAAAATGGCTTCGGGCTCACATTAAGTGATAATGAGCTCGCTTTTATCTTTTCCGGCTCGCAATCCATTACGCCGGGCTCACAATAACTGCAAACAACATTGTCAGAAAGTAGGCGTCAGGTATTATTGACCAGTTTTCCAGCGAGTTCGCAGGTATTCCACTGCCTTATCAGTTTGCGGCTGATTAAGATAACCTTGCCTGAACAGTATCGTTCCCCCTACTTCCGGGAGGGTGTCATTAAGGTCCAGTTGTCTTTTCAGTTCGGCAACGCCATCGCCGACAGTCCAGGCCGGCTCTATTGCTGAAGGCACCCCTACTTTATACAGGGCCACGCCTGGATAGAGCCGGACCGGCGTGCCGCGCACCACATCAGCCCACCATCTGGCCAGAACGTCGTACCTGACGATTTCACGGTCAAAAGGCCAGTACAGCTGTGGTGCGATATAATCCAGCAGCCCCAGTTTTACCCACTGACGGGTATCGGCACCGGCCGTATCGTACGTCGGCCCGCCGCCCCGGGTCTCTGAGCCCAGAGGGTCGTCGGCTTTGTTCCGCCATACGCCCGCCGGGCTGACGCCGAATATCGTACCCGGGCTCAGAGACCTGACGGCAGAAGAGACCTGTTGTATCAGCAGCAGAGTGTTGTTTCTTCTCCAGCTGGCCTTGTCTGAAAAATCTTTTCCGTATTTGCGATAAGTACTTTCATCATCGAGTGGAGATTGTGCCGTTTCATCATAAAAATAATCATCGAACTGAATGCCGTCTACAGCGTAATGTCTGACGACCTCGGTCACGACGCTGGTGATCCAGTTCCGCACCCCGGGCAGGCCTGGATCGAGCACAAAGCGGCCGCTGGCCGTGCGTATCCAGTCAGGATGAAGGGCATAAACGCTGGCGGGTGAGGACTTAAGTGTGCTCTTGAGCGCTTCCACCGTTTGCGGCCCTGTATTCATGGAAACCCTGTAGGGATTCAGCCAGGCATGCACCTTAATGCCCCGCGCATGGGCCTCCTGCAGCATAAAGGCCAGCGGGTCATAACCGGGCGCTTTACCCACGGTTCCGGTCAGCACATCTGACCAGGGTAATATAGCGGAATGCCACAGGGCCGTGCCGTCCGGTTTAACCTGGAAAAACACCGTATTAATACCCGTTTTAACCATCTCATCCAGCGCGTCGGTCAGCCCCTTTTTCTGTATGCGGATGCGCTCCTCCGCCGTTTCCGTTTTCAGGGAATCCGCTGGCGGCCAGTCAAGACTGAGGACCGTGGCCAGCCATATTCCCCGCACCGGCGTTGAGACTGATGCCGGCTCCGGTCCTTTTGAGCATCCGCTCACCACCAGTAATGCGGCCATTAACAGCCAGCCGCGTATTTTGTTTACACCTGCCAGCATCAGCTTTTTCCTTTGGGTTGTGACTGGAGCGTGGAGCTGCGGTATTTTTCGTTCAGCGCGCGGGCAATGGCTTCGGTTTCAGCATCCGCATTACCGCGGATATCCGCCGGCCGGAAGTGCATCTGGAATGCAGCGATCGTTTTCCGTGTCTCCTCATCCAGCATTCCATTCTGGGGTATCTGGTCATAGCCGTACTGCTTCAGTAATGCCTGAATGGTGCTGACCTCTGTAGGGGAAGTCGGAGAACGACCGGCAAGGTATTTACTTACCGTCGATTGATCGGGCCAGGCACCGATGCCGATGCCTGCGAGACGCGCCCAGGGAAACAGTTTTCCGGGATCCTGTTTCCTGAGCGGGGCGATATCGCTGTGGCCGAGCACGTTATCAGGCGCGATCTGGTAGCGTTCGATAATGTCCTTTGCCAGTAAAGCCACGACGGCGATCTGTTTTTCGCTGTAGGGATACCAGGTACGATCTCCCAGCATATCGTCCGTATACCCGGGGTTAACGATTTCGATACCAATGGAGGTATCATTCAGGTTGGACCTGCCGTTCCAGCTACTGACGCCGGCATGCCACGCCCGCCTGTTTTCGTCAACCAGCTGCAGAACCACGGGCTTACCCTTTATGGATTTCGGCTCCAGCGGGATCAGATAGTGCGCGCTGACCTGGTCCTGGGTCAGCGTCTTCAGGGAGCGACTGTCATCCAGTGCCGTATAGTGCATAACCAGAAAGCGTACCCTGTCATTCTGGCCGATAGCATTAAAGGCATGGTCAACATAATATCCTTTACGTTCTTCCGTTTTAACCGGGCTCGTTGCACAACCTGACAGCATCACGGCCAGAACGGCCGTCGCCATCACTTTCTGCATCATCGTTGATTGCGGTAAAAAAGTGCGTTGCTGCATCATCGTAAACTCCCTGTACAGATAGCTGACTCGCCCCATCCGGGCGATACGGAGGTTAAAATTTCCTGTGACCCTGCCGTGCAGAACGTTTCGTTTATACGTCGGCAGATGAGGTTGCACGGATATCTTCCCACAGGGTAGGATCCTCATACGAGGCGGCCCAGAATGCGCCGCCTCTGAACCCATGCGTACGGATTAGGATCAGCCTGTCCGTTACGGACTGATTATTGCTGTACCAGACCGTGTGATTGTCGCCCTCAGCGCTGACGTAAGTGAAGGTTTCCTCTTTTTCGGTATCGCTGTAAATCACCTCGCTGTGTGGATACTTATTGCGCAGCTGGACCACGTTATCGTAGAGAACGCTTTTTACCTTTCCCCCGCCCCAGTCGCGTCCGTACAGCGGGATGCCAATCTCCACCCTGTCCGGGGCACAGACGTTACGACATGTCCAGTTACAGATATTTTTCACCCACTGAAATTCGGCCATCGGCCCGGGAGGCGTATTGGGTGCATGCTGGTCGTAGGCCATCACGCGAAATACCGATGCAACCCCCGACAGGGCAGTATAGTCATAGACCGCAGGAATAAGCTTGTCACGCCAGACCTCAAAGTCGTCAGACCAGCGGGCCATGACGGTGATGGACAATAATCTGTTCACCCGCGACAGTTCTGACGAAATACGCTGGCATAATTCCGTATAAATTCCACGCACCCTCTTTGCAGTCGGTACATCAGTTGTCAGCGCAATGTTTTCCAGGTCCAGATCAATGCCATCATACCCGTTGGCGATAACTTCCTGTGTGACTGCCTCAGCCAGTCTTTGCTGTTCTGAGCAGTCAGAAAACAGCCGGATGAAATCGTCCGGCATCAGTGTGGTAGTGATGGTTGGCGTCACTGAAGCGCCATTTTTTTTCAGTAAATCAAGCGTGGCCTTGTCCGGAATTCTCATACCATCTGAGCCGGGTTTTACCATCAGAATCCCGGCGTCATTAATCTCATACCAGAAGGGTGATTCGGTTTTAACACACTGTTGCTGCAGGGCTTTTAGCGCCGAATCCAGCGATTTTTGCATTCGCCAGTTGGGCAGCCAGATGCTGTTACTCAGCTCTACTGTTTTATTTTTGCCGTTTATAATTATTTCTCTCCTTGAATGACATGAACGGGTGATGCCCACTCCCAGAATAATCAGGGCGCTCGTTATCAGAAACCTCCGCCGGTTATTCATTCAGTCCCACTCCAGACCATATCCTCTGGGGAACGCGACCGTACCTGTATTCGTTTTCACATCGTAGTCATGCCAGGTATTAACCGGCAGTTTTCCCTGTGGCGGACGTTTATTCGTCAGTATCTCTGCCAGTGATTTCATTGAGGGGCCACGCCAGACGCCGCTGTCATACCCGTAGTAAGAATAGGTGGCGACAGCCGCATCCACGTCTGCGGCATAGTTCACGATATCGTAAGGCGCGCGCAATGAGAGGTGAACGCGTTTTTTCCCCTGCTCGGCGGCGTATTTCAACCAGCCCGGGTAAGGGCTGCTGTCATTACCCGATCCGGTGGCGGCGGTAACGACGCCATCCTGCTCGGCAGGCGTAAAGCGGGTCGAAAGCGTGCCGAGCAGGAACACGTCGCAATCGGCAATATGCGCCCTGATTTGGGCTTCGCTCAGTTCCGTTTCCTTCGCGGCAACGACGTTCTGGTAGCCCTCCTGCACCATCACTTTCGCTATGCCTTTGGCCTGCTCGCCCCATGGGGTCAGGATAAAATAGCGCAGCGCCTTGTCTTTCAACGGCAGCAGACTGTGGCGGTTGATAACGACGGTAATGGAGCGATCGGCGATGCTTTTTTCCAGCTTATGCGCTAAGGACGAAACGCTGCTGGAACAAGGGGCTTCGCGATGCCCCATCAGGTGATTGCGTAATTTGAGGCGCAAAATGCGCTCGACCGAAGTATCGATATCGGCCTCGCTGAGATGCCCTGTTTTCACCCGGTCCGCAAGGTAACGAATCAGGTCCGGCAGCAGGTTAGCCTGAGAGGGCGAAGCGATGCTGACAGGCATCAGGGCGATATCCACCCCGGCGGCAAAGACGTTTTCAGCCGCCCCTTGCTGGCTGAAATGCTCGGCAATCGCACCCATATCCAGCGCATCTGAAATCGTTACGC
>Ga0308162_1000109_pt1 | contig 106556 bp, 100 predicted proteins | sample PhySR2_FD_201370 | JGI IMG/M metagenome (GOLD analysis project Ga0308162, IMG submission 201370) | Phyllosphere microbial communities from UC Gill Tract Community Farm, Albany, California, United States - DLSLS.R2 | ecosystem: Host-associated > Plants > Phyllosphere > Unclassified | place... | reverse complement strand
ACAGTAACCGAGTTAAGGATTATTTTGTTATCGATATTAACGATTGATTCGCCCAGATTGTAGATGAATAAGTGGCTATCCCTACGCCTGTCCGTAGACGAATTGTAAATAAAATCCTAAATGTAACGCCTGACGGGTAATTATTGACTGCAACGAAAAGGACGCTTCCCACATTATCTGAATATAAGTCATCATCCAGCGCTTTATATACCACTATCTACACTGCTACGCAGGTCTCTAGCGGTAATAAAATCCCTACTGTTTCGAAACGGGAAAAAAACATTGTTAATAAAATGTTACATCAGCTATTTCTGATTCACCGTCTGCTGGCGTAAAAGTAAAGCTACACACAGACAGGAGGTTTAGATGGCTAATTTCACACGTCGCAATTTTATGTCTTTCGCCGCAGGGGGCACCATGATGCTTGCGGCAGGCGAAGTGCTTGCACACGATAATGATACCAAAGCCTATCCGTTTAAGGCTGATTTCCCCGGCCCCCACGATCCATTGCGCGAACAGGAAAATAAGGATTTAGTTAATCCACCGGTAACCGATAGTGGAACACTGCCTAACCTTCGTTATTCTTTTAGTGATGCCCATATTCGCCGCAGTAGTGGCGGATGGACCCGACAAGTGACCAATCGGGAATTAGGGGTCTCGACTACGATCGCTGGCGTAGATATGCGCCTCAATGCGGGGGGAATTCGAGAACTGCATTGGCATAAAGAAGGCGAATGGGCTTTTATGACTTATGGTCATGCCCGAGTCACGGCGTTCGATACCGAGGGAGGTTGGTTTATCGATGATATTTCTGCCGGAGACCTGTGGTATTTTCCACCGGGAATTCCGCATTCTATTCAAGGCATTGGTAATGACGGTTGTGAATTTTTACTGGCTTTCGACGACGGTGGATTTGACGAGGACAGTACTTTCTTACTTTCTGACTGGTTTAAACATATCCCCCCTGAGGTATTAGCCAAAAACTTTAATGTACCTGTATCGACTTTTTCACATTTACCCTCTCCGCAAGATGAATATATTTTTGCAGGAAAAGTTCCTGGTGATATTTCATCAGCCAGCCCTAAAAAAGGAAAAAAATCCAAACAAAAATTCACTCACCGTATGATGCAGCAGTCCCCTATCACCTCAGCTGGAGGTGAGGTCCGTATCACTGACTCATCCAATTTCCCCGTGTCAAAAACCATTGCTGCCGCATTAGTCGAGATTGCGCCAGGCGGTATGAGAGAGCTACATTGGCATCCTAATAACGATGAGTGGCAATATTACCTAGAGGGGCAAGGAAGAATGGGCGTTTTCGCCTCATCGGGTCAAGCGCGTACTTTTGATTATCGTGCGGGCGATGTCGGTTATGTCCCTTTTGCCATGGGGCACTATATCGAAAATACCGGCGATACCCCGCTACGATTCCTCGAATTATTTAAAAGCGATTATTATGCTGATATCTCACTTAATCAGTGGTTAGCCAGTACACCGCTTGAATTGGTGAAGCAACACCTACACCTTGATGATCATTTTATGTCGGCGTTGTCGGCGCAAAAAAATCCTGTTGTCAAAGGCGCATCGTAATTTTTATGTAAAAGATGGGTGGGTTAACATACCGCCCTATTCCACTAACCTGCCCCTCACCAACGCCTTAACTCTCCGCTCGAAAGCCAGCAGTACAGCGATTTATCATTTTTTTTTAGATGCATAATCAGATTAAAGATCAAAAATTAGAATTTTCCTAACTTTGAACTACATTGATTATTGAGTCATTCTTTTAAAATGGAGTTAAAGATGGAATTACAAAACGAAATTAAAATTACCAACAGGATTTCTTGGGGTAGCATTATTGCAGGCGTGATTACCGTTTTAGCAGTCTCGCTACTATTAACCACTCTCGGCGCGAGTTTAGGCTTCTCTCTTCTTTCTCCTACACAGGACGATATTGTTAACGGTGCTGATAAGGCCGTAATGATATGGACTGTTATTGCATTAATTATTAGTTTGGCGGCAGGCGGATTTGTGGCAGGTCGTTTAGCCGGTGCTGATGGTTTAATTCATGGCTTCCTTATTTGGGGAACGACCTTATTAGTTGCGACCGTATTAGGTTTCTCTGCAGTCGGTGGGCTACTCAAATTAACCGGAAGTGCAGTCAGCTCTGTCGCCTCCGGTGCGGGTAGCGTAGTCAGTGGTGCGGGTAAAGCCGTTGCCAATACCGCTGATTTCAGCAAAGACATGTTCGATAAATTAGGGGTAAATACCAACATCGATATGTCTGATACCAATCAAGAGGTTATTAATGCACTGAAGAAATCGAACATTCCTGAATTACAACCTCAATATCTGCAAGACCAGCTACAACAAGCAGGTAACGATGTAATGGATGCCGGTAAAGCGATTGCCACCCATCCGGATAACAGTGACCAAATTATTAGTCAACTGACTGATAAACTGAAATCTCGTACTGAGACTATCAGCAAATCGGTAAACCGCGATGATGTGAAAAATGCTTTAGCGCAAAATACCTCCATGACACAGGAACAAGCTGACCAAGCGGTTGATAACTTTATTCAAGCGCGTGATAAAGCGGTACAGCAAGCGAATCAAAGCATTAACCAATTACAAACCAAGGTCGACCAAGCGAAAGCGCAATATGCGCAATTTAAACAAGAGGCAAAAGAGAAAGCTGATGCAGCAGCCAAAGCGGCAGCAAAAATTTCTCTGTGGTCGTTCGTCGCATTACTGCTGGGCGCGATTGTCAGCGCTGTGGCAGGAATGTGGGGCGTTAATACTCTGCCTAACGGTAAACGTATTAAAGCCTAAGTTTATACGCCCTAATCTTCGGATTAGGGCTTTTTTCCACGTAACTTTTGTGCTTCTCCGCTGTTAATGATTTAACGATATCTCAGCCCTCTTCTCTCCGCTGCGCTAGCCACTTCTCAGTTATTCCTTAACCCTATACCGAATAAAATGACTGATATCTTCACAGTACGGATAATCGTTGCTGTGTAATAAGGTCAGTAGCGATTAAAGAGCGTTAACGCTTATGAGTACCTAGCCTATTTCCGTGACTATTTATTGAGTTGCCATTTGTGGTAGTAGTTATTGAGATCACTAGGTGAAGACAGTAATAGCTTGGGGATTTTGGCTAAGCATTGCCCACAGAACTTATAACTACCTCCTGCTGGTTCAATATTCTGTTCAACTTAGCTAAGCCCTTACTCTTCACAAGAGATAACCACTATCCCCTTTTCACTGACGCCCACGACTCTTGGACATAACTTTGAAGTAAGGCGGGCCTATAAAAAAATTAGATCATTGGAATCATCTGACAATGAAAATTAGACTTGCAGGCACACTAAGTAGTACATCGCAATTGTATTTTCTTGTGAAATAACTTTCGTGGGTCGATAAACTTTGCCTTGATAGGCTCACTACGCTTTCGCGCACGAGCGGTGGACCTTGGTTTGCTTGTGAACCGAGTTATGAGCAGATAACTGGTAGAGTGCGCTAACACTTTTCAAGTCGCCCATTTCACAAAGATAGATGCCAAAGTCGCTGTGATTGAGGTTATTTCTATTTGAGCCAGTACCCAGATGTTTTATCTGGGAATATGATAAGCAGTGCGGCGAAGTAACCACCCTTATCAGTTTAAATGTGTTTTTACGATCGTAAATATTTTATATTACTTAATATCAAAAATTACTTAACGAGCAAATGAATGAGTTTTAAATTTAAGATTAGAAAGGCACTACTGACTTCTTGGCTGTCAGCAATTATCATCTCTTCCCTATCATTCAGTACTCATGCATCTCGGTTCCCTCACAGTGAGCAATTTAAAACGGAACTCTCTAATCTTGAGAAATCCTCACAAGGTAAATTAGGAGTCTATTTGATTGATCCTTCTGCTAAGCAATCCTTTTCTTACAATGGTGATGAAAGATTTCCTTTCTGTAGCACAAGTAAAATTCTAGTCACCTCCAAATTGCTCCATGATAGTCAATCCTTACCTAACCTGTTGGACTCAAAGGTAGAAATTAAGCAAACTGACTTAGTCAATTACAACCCTATTACTGGTAGAAATGTCGGTATGTCGATGACCGTATCAGAGCTAAGTATGGCTGCTTTACAATACAGCGATAATACTGCGATGAACCTGTTACTCCAAAAGGCAGGCGGAATAGGTGCCATTAACAAATTTGCTCGCACTCTTGGTGATAAAGACTTCCTTCTATCACGCAATGAGCCGAACCTAAATACTTCGATACCAGGTGATATCAGAGATACGACTACGCCTAAATCAATGGCTAATACTGTCGAAAAATTGACGCTAGGTAATGGACTAATTGATGAGAAAAAGAATATTTTAGTTACTTGGATGAAGGGAAATACTACGGGTGGAGCAAGTATTAAGGCAGGAATACCGTCAACTTGGGTTATTGCAGATAAAACAGGAACGGGCGATTACGGTACAACTAACGATGTAGCAGTCATGTGGACTGATAAAAATAAGCCACTAATTTTGGTTACTTATTTCACACAGTTTGAGAAAGATGCGAAGCCAAGAAAGGATGTCCTTTCCAAAGCAGCGAAAATAGTCACATCCTACATTCAATAATGTACAGGGCCGTATGTTCATTACTGCCCTGTATTCACTAACATTCCATTTCTTATAATTTTTCGAAGAAATCCTAGGCTTGATCAGTTTCCAACATTTTTGCGTGGTGAGTTGTGCCACGTTCAGTCCAAAAAATCAGTGATGTAGACTGTTTATTAACCGACTCGCTGAAAGATAGTCGGAACGATTTCAGCTCATCTCCAGTAAGGCGGTAAAAGTGTTTGCCTTCGATAAATCTTTTTGAGTTGCGAATATGGTTCTATTGAATACGGATCGCCGTCGTTCCATAGCCATATGCCAAAGTCTCAGTAGTAACTACACGCTGCTCTTGATACGTCAGTACAGGAAGCTAAGAAGGCTGAGTTAATTGCTCAGTCGTCGTTAAACGGTTTTTGGGCGTACTAGCCCCTTTGATAGGTAGCATTAGATTCTCCACACGTTTCGTTTTAACTGGCCCCGCCCCTATCATCTGCAAATGAACGGGACCAAGCTTTACTGGTGATACTGCAAATACACCAGACTCTTATCATATTAAAAAATCACCTTAAAACTAGTTTAAATTTCTTTATCATCTAGCAAATTTTCTTCCGAACCAAATGAATCAGAATAATTCACTCCATTGATAATTATTTTACACTCATATTTATTGAAGCGACTACTGAAAATCTTTATCGATAGTATAGTCATTAACATCCAAAACCAGAAAATAGATGAAGCTAAAGCCACAATTAAATTAACCCAAAAAATAATACTTTTTCCATCACCATTCCCTATTGAGCAACCTGAAAAAATCCAGAACAATATCAATGAACATAAAATCAATGCTAATAAACCGAAGCTTTTCCAAGGTACAAAAATATTACCATTTTCAACCGAATATGTTCCTGAATATCGTAAAACAGAATTAATACTAGACGTCATGTAAATTTGATTACACGAAGAAAAGGATATTAATCGACGAGAAAAAAGCCAATCCTGATGTAAGCCATATGACTTCAATTTTGCTTGTTGCTCGGCCAGAAGAAGTGGATCTGGGGAACTTACTGGAGGGGATTTTAGCCATTCTATGGCTTCTAGCTGTTTAGGATAAGGTAGCGAAAAAAATGGGCGCCTTCTATTCTCAATCAGATATTTAGCAAAAAATGAGATTAAAGTTATAAAAATTGTAAAGGCTGGATTAAAGAAACCTGATTTTATCAGTTCTATTATTATTTCAGAACTACTCACTATACTAACCCTCTTCATAAGGTTACATTCTGAAATATAAATCTAACATAAAATTAACTATAACCACAAGGTGATAGGTGACGAAAAATAGGTTAAAACGTTTAGCTATAAGTTGTAGGATGAGTTAATAAGCGATCCGAACCACGAACTGCTTTGATATTTCTTCGAGTAATTACCTAAACTTCGTATATATTTTTACGGTGATACTCCATGTAGACACATTGTTTAGTATTCAGTGGTGTTGGTATGATTGAGTTTTCTTACCAAGCTAAAACCATTTCGTCCAGAGAACCACTTTTAAGGATTTCACCTTTATCTGTGACGGATATATACCCTTTATCGAAGAGGTGATCGATATGAGGTGCGAGTAGTAATCCGTTGTTATCATCTACTCGTTCTCTGTTATAACTTTCAGCCCATGGGTTAATGTGGCTTGCAATGAGAAATCGTGTGTCTGTTATGCCTGTCACTCGGCACTTTGGTTCAATCTGACTTACTCTTGTTCTAAAAAGTCCCTGACCTATCCGTGCTTGTATGAGTTGTACCTTCTGTGTTTCAGGCAAAACTTTGTCAGTTACAATATCGCTGATCTCTGAAACTTCAGCTGTAGGTTGTTCAAAGTCGCCAATCAATACCTTGACTTGGGGTCCCATCAGCGAAAGTAAGGCTTCAGCTAAATCTAATGGAACATCCGTTAGATATACACCTTGATTGCCATTACCATTATCTTGCAAAGGTGAGTACTTCTGCGGGAGTAGTGGTAGCAAATTATCTATGTGATCTTTAGGCCGAATAGGTTTCTCTATGTGAAAGAAATCAACTGGGACAAACCAGCCCTTAGTACTCCAGCTATCTCCGACCTCGCCGAATTCATTCGGTTTTGCTCTTGGCTCATGGTTTCCAGTAACAATACCAATAGCTTTGATTTTTGTGTCACAGAAAGAAAAAACTAAGTCACTAGGTTCAACTCTTGTCATCGAATCATAAAAGTAGTTACGACTACCGTCAGACTTCCTTTGAGGCGACCACAGATAACCACCGTCTACTTCATGTTTAAAGGTCTGATTCTGATTAACCCACCAATGCTTCATTTTCTAACCTCTGGGTAGTTTTTTCATACAAAGTGATATAGCAGGCCAATTTTATAAGGTCCTACTAATAATGATTTAATATACAGTATTAGTTAATCCTACGACAAATATCCATTCAAAAAATCTTCTTGCATTCTATTGCTCACTCTTTTAAAGATATCACCAACTGGGAAAAATAAATTACTATCAAAATACTTATATATTGGTTAAATTTAAAATTATAAATATTCAAGTAAGTTATATTTAATGCCTATTATTATATCATTATTGTCATCATTAGCTTGGCCATCATTTTTTTGTATGGTTCGTTAAAAACATGTCAATGATGTTAACGGATTGAAATTCCGATTATCTAAAGTGAAATTCGGAAATACTAAAACTGAGTCTACTTTAAGACTAAAATCTGCGGAAGAGTTAGCAAACGACCTTCTCCATGATTCAAGCTTCAAAACATCCACCTAAAGATAGAGCTACTTTTTGAACGAATGGTTCAGTTAGAGCCCTCGGCTTATCGAGCGTCAAGTGCCGCAATCTTGGAGTCATGGTTGCTTATTGAAGAAGCTGTAGGAAAGGCAGATTTTATTCAGGGTGCAGCTATACCAATATTTAACCCTATTTTTTACTGATTGATTGGTAACGGAAGGAAAAATTGATAATTCGATAGCTTTTTTGATAGATAAGAGATTTTCGGAATGAAACAAGATACCTTAAAGATTTTGAACTTACAAAGGGTGAAGCTGAAAGATATTTAAAAATATTTTTACAGATATATTTAATCATAATAGGTCCGCAGTAGGTAGAGTTTCGTCATCTGAGATATCTTCTCATGTTTTAGAATTATATTTACCATAAATAAGGCTATGTTAAGCGGCCATAACAATGACGAAATAAAAATATAATAAAATACTGTTCCAATTTAATACCAAAGGAAAAAGACACAAAATTGACCCGTGACTTTGCAAAATCCCCTCCTCAAAATCAGTTTTTTAATAAGTACTTATGCTGCTCTCAGGTGAGCATATAGCTTCTGTTCAGGTGGCCAAATTCAATAAACCACTTCATACAGACCACTACATACCTAAAGTAGCTACGCCTGCTTTGTACCAAAAGCGGAAGTGACCTGTACTCGTTGATATACAACTGGATACTGGCTAGTCAATCTAATCGGTCTTAGCATTCGTTAATCGAAAAAATGACTATTAATTAATTTCATAAGCATTCGATTGACTTCAATCTGATAAACTAGACATAATTGAGAAGGATGGGGCAGGTACTTCCTCTTACTGATGTAAGGGCGGCTCTGATAATGAACAGCGATCTTTGCTGTTGAGCTTAAGCTCACTGATCCTGCTTAGCAGGGTGTTCAACGGTTCCAATCTCTCCTGCCCCCTCCTCATCCAAAAAAAAAAAATTAAATGGAGTTTTATGCGGGACAATATCTGGTTCACATATAAAGCACGTATTAATGCACATCTTAGGTTAGAGTGGCTTGAGAAACATTCTCAGTTTATTCTCGTCTGGTATGCCATATTTAGCGCGGTACTTTCTGTCATATCGATTCGCTTCCCAAAGGTCCTAGGAGATAATACCGATATTATTGCGTCAATCCTTTCGGTAGCTTTGCTAGGAATTTCTCTCGTGGTTTCAAACCTCGATTTTCGCGGAAGAGCAATTGCTATGAGACAGAACTATCTGTCGTTACAACGATTGTATTATAATACAACTGATGGTATCCCCTTAACTCCAGAGCAACGAGATAAATATTATGAATTGCTCGATGAAGTTGAAAATCATCTTGACATTGATGACAAAGCTGCGAGAGTTTCCCAAATTGGTTTGAGTTCGAGAATACCAACCGATAACGAAAAAAAGTTAGTTAAATGCTGGAAAGGATGGCGATTCATTTCCACTTACTCCTTCTATTTGCTTCCTCTGTTGATTTTTTGGATATACTATGGCAGCTAACCGAAAATTCAACAAATCTTTTTCAGAACGAAACCTCCTCAAGATATATGAGGAAAGAATAAAAGAATCTGGAGCTATTGGTATCGACCGGGTACGCCCTGCCAAACTTGAACCAAGAATTAATAGTGAAGTTAAATTCATTTCTGAAAAAGTTTTGTCTGGTGATTATAAGTTTACTGCCTATAAAGAGAAACTTATTTCAAAGGGAGCCAACTCAAATCCAAGGCAGATCTCAATACCAACTGCCAGAGACAGGATCACGCTTAGGGCTCTCTGCGAATGCCTCACGGAAATCTATCCCGAATCAAGGTTAAAGCTTCCACACACTGTCATCAACTCACTTAAGGCTTCACTGCATAGCGGTATTTACACTGAATATGCCAAAATAGACCTTAGGGCTTTCTATCCTTCAATTGAACATAAGCTGATAGCTGATGTGACGAAACAAAAGGTCAGAAAGAAAGAGATTAAAAAATTAATAATGTCTTCGTTAGTAGTGCCTACAGTAAGCGAATTTAAAGGCAGTAAAGGAGCAACATCTAATTTAATAGGAGTTCCTCAAGGGCTAGCAATATCAAATATCCTAGCCGAAATTTCCTTATCAACTTTCGACAAAGATATGAATGTAATACCAGATATCTGGTTTATGCGCTACGTTGATGACATTCTAATATTGACGAAAAATGGACAAGCTGAATCAATAGCATCTAATGTCATTGACAAACTGGAACGTCTGAACCTAAACCCCCACCCATTACATGAAGAGAACTCAAAATCTAAAGTTGGCACTCTCCGTGGATCCTTTGACTTTCTGGGTTATCATATCAGTCACGGAGAATTGCTCATTAAACATGAAAGCATTCTCAGATTTGAAGCATCTCTGGCTAAAATTTTCACTGCTTACAGACACGCATTAGTGCAGGCCAAAAGTAAAGCAGATAAAGATCGCGCGATAGCTTATTGCCAGTGGAAGCTTAACCTTAGAATTACGGGGTGTGTATTCGAAGGAAAACGTCTCGGATGGGTATCATATTTTTCTCAAATAACCACAACGTCTCAACTTCGTTCCGTTAACCATACTGTAAGCAATCTGATTAGGCGCTTCAGGCTTTCATCCGATATAAAACAAAAATCCTTAATCAAAACATTCTATGAACTTCGCCGCGGAACTGCTGGAACATTCAAATACATACCTAACTTTGATAACCTTGATAAATCTCAGAGGAGGGAGCTGGTATCAATGTGGATAGGCAAAGACAAAGCAAAAAAAATGAGCGACAGTGAAATAGAAAGACGGTTTAAATATGTAATTTCAAAGTCAGCTAAAGAACTTGAAGAAGACATATCAGGAATATCATAAGATCCTAAATTACCATGCCCTACATGCCAGCGTAAGAGGCGATATAAAATATTCAACATCACTTTGTAGAGCACGTTAAAAGTTTTTGAGGATTTTTAATGATAATTAATAATAAAACGAGTGATAAACTTCGAGAAATGATAAACGAGGTTACTCAGTACCGTACTGGACCTAATTTGGTTAAGTTTTTCAATGCACTAGGTTTTAATGATTCATATGGACAAGGTTTTCCTTCTCGTTGGCGGTATACAGATAATTGTTTAGAAAAAATCAATGGAACTCCACGACTTGATCAATGCATTAAAGAGGTTTTCAATCCTGTCAATTTTATAAGTCGTATTGATGAGTTGGATCGCTATATTTTTGATTTTAACCAGTACTTAGCTTTTGATAAGTGGCAAGTTGTTAGAAACGAAGCTGAAATAAATTTTAAAAAGCTTCACAAGGTTGAATTAAAAGAGAGTCCGATCAAGTCTAGTAGACTATCTGAATCTGATTTTTTGAGTCGTGAATTTAGTGGTTTTACTATCTCTGATTTAGGTTTGGACCTTAATATAACTGAAGTTCTGAACAAACGAGTCGATGAAATTGAAAAAACCTATAATTCAGCAGCTTATCTCTCTACGATATTTATTGCTGGTAGTACTTTAGAAGGGATTTTTCTTGGATTAGCGTCTAGTTATCCCCGAGCTTTTAATACTGTGAAGTCTTCTCCTAAGAATCGTGATGGTAAAGTTCAGCCTTTTCATGATTGGAATCTCGCGGCCTTTATTGATGCGGCGAAAGATTTAGAACTCATTCAGCTTGATACTTATAAGTTCTCGCATACTTTAAGGGAATTTCGTAATTATATTCATCCTTTCCAGCAAATGTCATCAGGTTTCTCACCAAGAGAGCATACAGCTAAGATTTGTTTACAGGTACTTAAGGCTGCTCTAACAGAAATGAAATTAAATATAAAAAAATTACAAATTTAAAACATGGCCGATGTCCACTTACTGCTTTTAACGGATATTAAACCATAAACATATTCATACATTGAGAATTACTACTATAATTTGTGAGCTATAAGCCTCACCATTATTGAATGGCATATCATGACAGACTGGTCCTCTATCAAAACAATGTGCATTCATAAATATGCAGTTATGCCCCCCACTAACCAAAACCACCATCACTCCCCCCTAAACCCAGCAGGAATGGTGTAGTTTAGAATACTATTTCTAGTAAAGACATCCAGCTTAACCCATCGCCCATCCACACGCTGTGGTCTTCCTGCCTCTTTCCATCGCCCTGCTTTCTGCAGATACTCTGGAAACTTACTCGGTGCGAACAACGTCATAGGCCGTAGATACTGTTCCTGCTCACTTCCACGCCAATCCTCAGTTTTGTACTCAACAACTAGCTGAAGTTCATCAGGTGTAAATCCTTCACGCAATCTGGCTCGTATGTGTTCAAGTGACGTATTACAGTTCGTAAACCGTGAACCTGTGGTTAAGTTCAGGTGGTTCAAAACTTGCTTAGCCTGGTCTGTGAGTAAAACTTGTGGATCGGGTTGCGCTGCAACCTGACAAAAGGGTGTTGAATTTAATGATGGATCCTGTGTTGAATTTACTGATGGATCCCCGCCAGATTCTGGAGGGTGAGAATTGCCTGTTTTGCTCGATTCCGACGCGTCGGATTTTGACCGGTCAGATTCTGATGCGTCAGATTTTGACCCGTCAGGATTTGAGGGGTCAGAATCTGACGTATGAGATAAAGCAACTTGTCTAAGCTTACTCACATTCAATCGGTAGATATTCGGGGCATTACGGTTACCCGAACGTCTTTGCTGACGAGTTAGCCACCCTTCCTTCTCAAGCTTTCCGATCGCCGTTCGTATAGTTGAAATCCCAGCACCGAGTTGTCGGGCTATAGTCTCGATACTGGGCCAACATATCCCATCATCGTTACTGTAGTCAGCAAGGCGTGCCATAATAGCCACGCTTGTTAACTTCATCCCTGCCGCGGTACAGCCGTCCCATACATATGAACTCAACTTAACGTTCATGATGGTTCCCTCTTAAACTTTTTGGACCACTCTCGACGTGGGCATACACAGTCGTGTGGGTACCCTTTTTGCCGATAGATGACTCGGTGGTTAACGATATCTACCCCAACCGTTTGAACTTCAACCCCATGGGAGTTCCGATACCGTGCTACCCAGGGCCTAATGAATTCTTTTTCCATTTGCGCCTTCCATGGCCATTTGGTGAACTCCCCCACAATCCACTCAGCAAAACTGTGGTGAACAGGGATCCATTTTCCGTATACCATCAACGTATAGCAGTAGAGCGTTGGAAACTGGCCCCCGCGGACCGGCAGCACTCTCAGTTGCGGCAATTTCTCTTCTACTGTTACAATGCCCACGCGATTAATTCTCCACACGAGTGTTTTTCGCAGCCGAACGTCCTGAGCTGCAACTCGGGGCGTTCACTTCTTCAGGCTTAGAAAATGTTCGACTGACAAGGTTTAAATGCTCATGCATTTTGACGGTCGACCGGTATAAGCCCTCTTTCAAATACTCAAATTCTTCACGGTCTACCTCACCGTCTTCAATAGCGTTTTTCACTAACTGTGAGTAACGAGCCACCTCTTCAAAGACCTCAAGCAGTTTCTCGTTGATATCTGTCACACCAACTAACTCATCTTCTGATAGAGGTACACAAATACAACCTGCCTCTCGAGCCATCGCATCAATCACATAGTGAGTATTGCTTGCACGCTGGACTACTTGTGCCCAGCCGATAGGGAAAACGTGATCACCTTCAGTACGTAAGCGATTAAAGAGTAAGTTTTGAGTAATGCCTAACCACATATATCCACTACCGCCATGCTACCTCACAGGCTCCTCAGGGTGGTCAACTGTCCACCAGCAATCTCACTACGGCCTTTGAGAAGGCCCGTGATAAATCCGGTTTCACTTGGCCAGAAAACTCCGCCCCAACATTTCACGAACAACGATCTCTTTCCGAACGGCTTTATCGTCAGCAGGGAATCGACATCCAAAAATTGTTAGGTCACAAATCATCGAAAATGACCGAGAAATACAACGACGATCGGGGTAAAGATTGGGTCACTATTTCTCTAAAATCGGGGTAGTTTTGGGGAAAGTTTTGGGGAAGAATTTTTAGCAACAAAAAAACGGGCACCTTCCAGCACCCGCTCTTATCAATCACGCAGAGTGATTAATTACATATTAGAGATGATAGCATCACCAAACTCTGAACATTTCAGTAACTTAGCGCCGTCCATCAGACGTTCGAAATCGTAAGTTACGGTCTTATTGGCGATTGCGCCTTCCATACCTTTAACGATTAAGTCCGCGGCTTCGAACCAGCCGAGGTGACGGAGCATCATTTCAGCAGAAAGTATCACTGAACCTGGGTTCACTTTATCTTGGCCAGCATACTTCGGTGCAGTACCGTGGGTCGCTTCGAACAGTGCACATTCGTCACCGATATTCGCACCCGGTGCAATACCGATACCGCCAACTTGCGCCGCCAGGGCATCGGAGATGTAGTCGCCATTCAGGTTCATACAGGCAATAACGTCATACTCTGCAGGGCGTAACAGGATTTGCTGTAGAAAAGCATCGGCAATCACGTCTTTAATGATGATCTCTTTACCCGTTTTCGGGTTCTTAGCCTTCATCCATGGGCCGCCGTCTAATAGCTCAGCGCCAAACTCTTCTTTCACCAGTTGGTATCCCCAATCTTTGAAGGCACCTTCGGTGAATTTCATGATGTTACCTTTGTGGACCAATGTCAGTGAATCACGGTCATTGTCGATAACGTATTGGAAGGCTGCACGCACCAGACGTTTAGTCCCTTCTTCAGAACAGGGCTTAACGCCGATACCACATTGTTCTGGGAAGCGAATCTTTTTCACACCCATTTCGGTGCGTAAGAAGTTGATCACTTTATCTGCTTCTGCGCTACCGGCTTTCCATTCGATACCCGCATAAATATCTTCTGAGTTTTCGCGGAAAATAACCATATCGGTATCTTCAGGGCGTTTGACCGGACTTGGTGTGCCAGTGTAGTAGCGTACTGGGCGTAAGCAAACATAAAGGTCTAACTCTTGACGCAATGCAACGTTTAATGAACGGATACCGCCACCGACTGGCGTCGTTAATGGCCCTTTAATCGCGACACGGTATTCTTTGATCAGATCCAATGTCTCTTGCGGTAACCATACGTCTTGACCGTACACTTCTGTCGACTTCTCGCCGGTGAAGATTTCCATCCACGAAATTTTACGCTCACCGTTGTAGGCTTTGTTTACCGCCGCATCGACCACTTTTAACATCACAGGAGAGACATCAACACCAATCCCGTCCCCTTCGATGTAAGGAATGACTGGGTTGTTGGGAACAGTTAATTTGCCTTGATTTAGCGTGATTTTCTGGCCTGATGCAGGAACAACTACTTTGCTTTCCATCAACCTCTCCTTCGAGCGTTTTTGTTAATGACTTGTAATGTGTCGGGGTATGTTACGCGAAATCATCGCGACTTTCCTAGAAAAAAATCATTACGATATGTCGCAGAATTCTCTTTTATCACAGTTAACCTATTGCCATGCCTAAAATAATTACTGTCGTTATACGGCTGAGTTGCGATAGGGTTCACACTTTTCACTTTATACAATTCCACAACAAAAGATTAACGACGAGCGTTAACCTGGCCTTGTCTAATAAGTCTGGCCCTGAAAAACTTACTGCAATCTCTGTCAGACATCAACTGAAAGCCTATGAATACTAGGGTTAAATTATCTCAAGTCTAGGCTATACTGAGCGAAATAAAGCGCCGGATAACCTTATTATGAAGCCTCTAACCCGCCCACCACGCCGAAGAAAACCGGCTCCCCCGCGACCTCGTCAGGGTCCTACCACAATCATTGTGTTTAATAAGCCGTTTGATGTGCTGCCACAATTCACTGATGAAGCAGGGCGCAAGACGCTTAAAGACTATATAACGGTGCCAGATGTCTACGCTGCGGGCCGTTTAGATCGCGATAGCGAGGGGCTGCTGCTGCTGACTAATAATGGCAAGCTTCAAGCTGACCTAACGCAGCCGGGTAAACGTACTCATAAGATCTATTATGTACAGGTAGAAGGCAATCCGAGTGATGAACAACTCGCGCCATTAAGAAGTGGGGTCACCTTAAAAGATGGGCCTACCCTCCCCGCTGGCGTCGAGCGTTGTGATCCGCCGCAGTGGTTATGGCCACGAAATCCGCCGATTCGGGAACGCAAAGCTATCCCTACCCAATGGCTTAAAATCACCTTATACGAAGGTCGTAATCGTCAAGTTCGCCGTATGACGGCGCACATCGGCTTTCCCACATTACGACTTATCCGCTATGCCATCGGCCCCTATCAACTTGATGGGCTAGCATTAGGCGAGTGGCGTAAAATCGATCACTAACTGACTTTAGGAGCCACCATGTTTACGCCGCATATCACCGTTGCCTGTGTTGTCCATGCCGAAGGTAAGCTGTTAATCGTTGAAGAACGTGTCGATGGAAACGTGACCTGGAATCAGCCTGCAGGCCATCTCGAGGCTGAAGAGAGTTTGATCGCCGCGATGGAACGTGAGTTGTGGGAGGAGACCGGACTCCGCTTATCTCCCGAACACTTGCTTGGCGTGCATCAATGGACAGCGAATGATGGCACACCCTTTATCCGTTTCTTATTCAGTTGCGAGATTGAGGCCTGTCTCGATACCTGCCCGCACGATGACGATATCGATTGTTGCCATTGGCTTACGCCTGCAGAGATCTTGCAATCTTCACAATTACGTTCGCCGCTGGTAGCGGAGAGCATTAGACTTTGGCAATCAACCACCCGATTCCCGTTGACGGCGCTACACTGGTTCGAACAATAATTCCTGCGTTAATGACTAAAGATGGAAAAATTTTTTTCATAAAATTTATATGGTAGAAATATATTCTCTGAAGATGTCATTTTGATGCCTAACGGGAAAAATCATTCTCTCGAAATCTCGATATAGTATGGACCTCTACTTGCCGAGGTTATCGAGATGAATTCTGCCATCAAAACGTTACTCTTTATCATTGTTGCTTTGACGTGGGGAACCACTTGGCTAGCAATGAAAATTGCGGGAACCACAATTCCCCCTCTCTTTGCCACAGGCTTACGCTTTCTCTGCGCGGCCCCCCTATTATTACTCGCCTTAAAATACACCCGCTCCCCACTCCTTTTTCCTAAAGGGCAGCGAGCGTTTCAGGCCATTATTAGTCTCTTTTACTTTGCCATTCCCTTTACGCTGATGATTTACGGCGAACGCTGGGTAAGTTCTGGGCTGGCGTCGGTGATTTTCGCCATGATGCCGGTGGCGGTTCTCTGCGCGTCAATCCTGTTGCTACGTGAGAAAACCAACTCGGTGCAGTTGTTGGGGTTAACCATTGCCTTGGTGGCGTTAATTTCCGTGTTGCTGCACGAATCACAAGGTGCGGCCTCTGGCCAGCTGGTGGGAATAATGATGCTTATCGCGGCAGTGGTTATCCATGCCGTCATGTATGCTTTGTGTAAAAAACGCTGCTGTGAAGTCTCTGTGCTGACTTTTAATGCCTTACCTTGCTTAATGGCAGGCATACTGTTAACCCTTGTCGGCGGTTTTGTCGAACATCCGGTCATTGCTCAGTTCTCTTACCACTCTATCCTGGCCGTCGTCTATCTCGGGGCGTTTGCGGGGGTATTCGGCATACTCTGTTACTTTATGCTGCAAAAGCGTGCCACCGCGTTTCAAGCCTCGATCGTATTCTTAATCTTTCCGATTATTGCGCTGAGTTTAGAGAATATCCTTTACGGTCGTTCGCTATCTTTCGCCTCCCTCTGCTTAATGTGTCCTTTGGCTCTCGGCATATTTTTAACGTTATTTGGCAATCAACTAAATCAGCGGCTTAAAAAGAAGAGCCAATCGGTGGTGTTATCCGCGCAGTTGGAAGTCAACAAGCGTCAACATCGCACATAGCGCGTAATTGAGCGCGGTAATACAGGTGCGATTCGCCTCGGTGCATGGTACACTGAGGCGTTCGTATTGATTGCCAACTTCAGTGAGTATTTATGTTTGACCAGAGTGCAAAAAAAGTCATCGTCGGTATGTCCGGGGGTGTAGATTCTTCCGTTTCAGCATGGTTACTGATGCAACAAGGTTACCAAGTGGAAGGCCTGTTCATGAAGAACTGGGAAGAAGATGATGGTGAAGAGTATTGTACTGCTGCTGAGGATCTCGCCGACGCGCAAGCTGTCTGCGATAAGTTAGGGATCACACTACACAAAATTAACTTTGCTGCCGAGTATTGGGACAACGTCTTCGAGCTCTTCTTGGAAGAGTACAAATCAGGACGCACGCCCAACCCCGATATCCTGTGCAACAAAGAGATCAAGTTTAAAGCCTTCTTAGAATTCGCGGCCGAAGATCTCGGTGCTGACTATATCGCTACCGGTCACTATGTGCGCCGCAAAGATGTCGACGGCAAAAGCCAATTACTTCGCGGCCTCGATAGTAATAAAGACCAAAGCTATTTTCTCTATACCCTAAGCCATCAACAAGTGGCGCAGAGTCTATTTCCTGTTGGCGAACTGGAGAAACCAGAGGTTCGTCGCATCGCCGAAGAGCTCGACTTAGTTACCGCTCGGAAAAAAGATTCCACTGGTATCTGTTTTATCGGTGAGCGTAAATTTAAAGATTTCCTTGCTCGCTATCTACCGGCCCAACCCGGCCCTATTTTTAGTGTCGACGGTCAAGAAGTCGGGACCCACCAAGGCTTGATGTATCATACGCTAGGTCAGCGTAAAGGATTGGGTATCGGTGGACTCAAAGAGAGTAATGACGACCCGTGGTATGTGGTCGACAAAGATGTTGCCAACAATCAGCTGATCGTCGCACAGGGTGGTGAACACCCCCGCCTGATGTCTGTCGGGCTTATCGCTCAGCAACTGCATTGGGTTGACCGCGTCACGCTTACCGAACCACTGCGTTGCACGGTGAAAACACGTTATCGCCAAACCGATATCCCTTGCCTGATCACCCCGCTTGATGCTGAGCGCATTGAAGTACGCTTTGATGAGCCCGTCGCGGCCGTCACACCCGGTCAGTCAGCCGTGTTCTATCTTGGTGAATGCTGCTTGGGCGGTGGCGTGATTGAACAGCGCCTTCCTCTTCTGGATTCGGAAAACGCGTAGTGGCAAAAAAAAATATCTATGAGATGACCCTCGCGTTTGCAGGCATCTGTCAAGCTGCGCACCTCGCGCAGCAATTAGCCCGTCACGGGCGTTGCCCCGAAGAGGCCTATCACTGTTCGCTGCGTAGTCTCACCCAGCCCCTAGAACCGACGGGGGGGGCGCTAGACTTTTTTGGCGGTAACGAAGCGACCTTACGCTTCGGATTAGAGACAATGATAGCCGTGCTGAACACCCCCTCACAGAAAGGGGCTCTCGCCGAGATAACGCGTTACAGCTTAGGCATGATTGGCCTGGAGCGTAAACTGGCTAAAAATCGCCAAGCACTCAGCGATCTGGAACAACGACTACGCCAACTCGACCGCCAGTTACAACATTTCGGCATTGATTCATCGACCCTCGCTTCCGCCACAGCCAGTATTTATACTGATATCGTTAGTCCCCTCGGCCCACGAATTCAGATTACCGGCGAGCAAGCTATCCTGCAAAACTCTCTGGTACAAAGCCGGGTGCGGGCAGTCCTGCTCACCGGAGTACGATCAGCGATGCTGTGGCAACAACTCGGCGGCGGACGACTACAGCTACTGTTTTCTCGGGGTAAGCTGGTCGATATGGCAAAATTAATTTTATCTGGCTTGCCGCACGCAGACGCGTAGTGGCAGCAATGTTTATTTTTTACTCAGGAGTTTACTGATGGAATTATCCTCACTCACCGCGGTCTCCCCTATCGACGGTCGCTACGGTGACAAAGTCAGCCCATTGCGCGCGATCTTCAGCGAATTTGGATTATTAAAATTTCGTGTAGAAGTCGAAGTTCGTTGGCTACAAAAACTTTCATCAGTGACTCAAATCGCTGAAGTTCCTTCATTTAGCGCTGACGCAAACGCTTACCTAGATAAAATTGTCGCAGAATTCTCGGTAGAGGATGCGCAAACGATTAAAACCATCGAGCGCACCACCAACCATGACGTGAAAGCGGTTGAATACTTCCTCAAAGAAAAAGTTGCGGCGATTCCAGAATTGCATGCGGTGACTGAGTTTATTCACTTCGCCTGTACCTCAGAAGATATCAATAACTTGTCCCACGCCTTGATGCTTGAAACGGCGCGCCAACAAGTGCTACTTCCTGAGTGGCGTAAAGTTCTGAGCGCCGTCGAAGCACTGGCCGCAGAGTACCGTGATATTCCTTTACTCTCTCGTACCCACGGTCAGCCCGCGACCCCTTCGACATTAGGTAAAGAGATGGCCAACGTGGCTTATCGCTTAGCCCGTCAAATCGCTCAACTAGAAAAGTGTGAGATCCTTGGGAAAATCAATGGTGCTGTTGGAAACTACAATGCGCACCTTGCGGCCTATCCTGAAGTTGACTGGCATCACGTCAGTGAAGAGTTTGTTACGGCGTTAGGCATCCGTTGGAACCCTTATACCACGCAAATCGAACCCCATGATTATATCGCTGAGCTGTTTGATTGCGTTGCCCGCTTTAACACCATCATTATCGATTTTGACCGCGATATTTGGGGTTACATCGCCCTCAATCACTTCCGCCAGAAAACCATTGCCGGCGAGATCGGGTCATCTACCATGCCTCATAAAGTAAACCCTATCGATTTCGAAAACTCCGAAGGTAACTTAGGCCTGGCTAACGCTGTACTCCAGCACTTAGCGACCAAGTTGCCGGTTTCACGCTGGCAGCGCGATCTGACGGATTCTACCGTGTTACGTAACTTAGGCGTCGGCCTAGGCTATGCACTGATCGCTTATCAATCCACATTGAAAGGGATCTCTAAATTAGAAGTGAACCAAGAGAAACTGTTGGCCGAACTTGACCAGAATTGGGAAGTCTTGGCAGAACCAATCCAAACAGTGATGCGTCGTTATGGTATCGAGAAGCCTTACGAGAAGCTAAAAGAGCTAACCCGTGGTAAGCGTATCGATGCCCAAGGGATGCAGCAATTCATCGATAATTTAGATCTGCCTGAAGCGGAGAAAGTACGTCTGAAAGCAATGACACCGGCTAACTATCTAGGCCGTGCCATTCAGCTAACCGACGAGCTAAAATAATCGGCTGGGGGCTTCTCGCCATTTTTTTGGTTGGCGTTAAGTCCCCGTTTAGACCCTGAGTGTTACTCTTGTGTGTTATTGAATACAGAGAGGGTGTGCAGATGCGCGTGTTAGTAGTCGAAGATAATCCGTTATTGCGGCACCATTTAGCCGTTCAGCTTCGTGAATTGGGCCATCAGGTCGATGCGGCAGAAGATGCCAATGAGGCAGACTATTTCCTCAATGAATACGCCCCAGATGTGGCGTTAGTGGATCTCGGCCTGCCTGACGAAGATGGGATGAGCCTTATTCAGCGCTGGCGAGCGCAAGAGATTAAGCAACCTATTTTAGTGCTTACCGCTCGCGAAGGTTGGCAATCGAAAGTGGCCGCCCTGCAAGCCGGTGCAGACGATTACGTCACCAAACCCTTTCATATCGAAGAGGTCGCCGCTCGGTTACAAGCCTTACTGCGCCGTACCGCTGGCCATGCCTCGCAAGTGATTCATTTCGCCCCCTTTCATATCGATCTTTCACGCAAAGAGTTGGCCATCGATCAGCATCCGGTAAAACTGACCACCTTTGAATATACTATCCTTGAGACCTTGATGATCAATGCGGGTAAAGTGATCAGTAAAGAGTCATTAATGTTACAGCTCTATCCCGATGCCGATCTGCGCGAAGGCCATACCATTGATGTACTGATGGGCCGCTTACGCAAAAAAATCCAGCAGTATTATCCTCACGACGTTATCACCACCCTAAGAGGCCTAGGATACCGTTTCGATGCCCCATAGCGCCACCGCGCCACCGCGGCGTAATAAATTTTCGCTATCACCACTCTCTTTACGAGGCCGTTTTTTACTCGCTGCCTCTGCGTTAGTACTGATTATCTCACTCTGTTACGGTATCGTCGCCGTGATTGGCTATGTCATCAGCTTCGATAAAAATACCTATCAAGTGATGCGGGGCGAGAGCAATCTGTTCTTTACCCTCGCCCAGTGGCGGGACAATAAACTGGTGATCGACCGCCCGGATAACTTAAAGCTAAATTTTCCTACGCTTGTCTATATCTACGATGAGCACGGACGGTTGCTCTGGCAGTTGCGAGATGTCCCGGAGATCCGTCGCAGCATCGCTAAAAGCTGGCTGCAAACCAATAATTTTTACGAGATCGACGCCAGTAATAAAGTCAGCGTCGCAGCGATCGGCAACAACCATAAGGCGCAGAAAAAAATTGCCGAGTTAGATAGCGATGATACTTTTACTCACTCGGTGGCCGTCAGTCGCTACGATGCTACGGCAACACTGCCTGCCCTGACCATTGTGGTGGTGGACTCTATTCCACAAGAGTTGCAGCACAGTGAACTGGTCTGGTCTTGGTTTAACTATGTGTTAGCCGCAAACTTCTTATTAGTCATTCCCTTACTGTGGCTCGCCGCTCGCTGGAGCCTAAAACCTATCGGTCAGCTGTCGGCAGAATTAAAAGCCCTGGAATCTGGACAGCGAGAGTCGCTAGGCGATTCCCCTCCGAAAGAGCTTAAAGGTTTAGTCAGTAACCTCAACCTATTGTTAAAGAGTGAACGTAAGCGTAGCAGTCGCTACCACACCACCCTCTCCGATCTGACGCATAGCCTCAAGACACCTTTGGCGGTGTTGCAAAGTACCTTACGCTCTCTGCGGAGTGCAAAACCGATGCCGATCGAAGAAGCAGAACCCTTGATGCTTGAGCAAATCAGCCGTATTTCGCAACAAGTGGGTTATTATTTGCACCGCGCCAGTTTGCAGGCTGAAAATAATCTACTGAACCGTGAAATACACGCCGTCGCCCCTCTAATAGATGGTTTATGCTCCGCGCTCAATAAGGTTTATCAAAATAAAGGGGTGGATATCACTGTCGATCTGTCACCCGAACTCACCTTCTGTGGAAATCGCGATGATTTAGTCGAGGTGATGGGTAATGTGTTGGATAATGCCTGTAAATATTGTCTGGAATTTATCCATATCAGTGCAAGACAGGATGACAGCACGCTGACCTTAACGATTGATGACGATGGCCCAGGTATTCCTGCGGCACGACATGATATGATTTTTCAGCGTGGACATCGCGTCGATACCCTTCGCCCAGGTCAAGGTATCGGCCTGTCCTTAGCACGTGAGATTGTCGAGAATTACGCGGGCGAGATACGGGTTTCGCGCAGCCATTGGGGCGGCGCGCGGATGGAAATTATCTTCGCCGATCAGATGGTTTGATTTCCTGTCTCATTCTTGTTGTCACACTGCTATACTCTCGCCAGTTTTTCTCACTCTTTGAGGGTTTTATGTCTTTCGAACTTGCCATTGACTGGCCTACATTTCTTGCAACCTACTGGCAGAAAAATCCAGTCGTTATCCGCCAAGCATTTGCTGATTTTCAGGATCCAATCAGTCCCGATGAACTCGCTGGACTGGCGATGGAAAATGAAGTGGATAGTCGATTGGTCAGTCATACAGCTGAAGGCTGGCAAGTCGCCCATGGCCCCTTCAAAGATTTCGACCATCTGACTGAAAGCCACTGGTCGTTACTGGTCCAAGCCGTTAATCACTGGCACCCTGCCGCGGCTGAGTTGATGCAGCCGTTCCGCGCCCTTTCTGATTGGCGAATGGACGATTTGATGATCTCGTTCTCGGTGCCAGACGGTGGCGTCGGCCCTCACCTCGATCAATACGATGTCTTTATTATTCAAGGTGCAGGACGTCGCCGCTGGCGAGTCGGTAATAATGATGTGGTGGCTCAGCACTCTCCCCATCCCGATCTGCTACAAGTGGCCCCCTTTGAAGCGATTATCGATGAAGTCCTCGAACCGGGTGACTTAGTCTATATCCCGCCCGGATTCCCCCATGAAGGCTACTCATTAGAAAACTCGCTTAACTATTCAGTCGGTTTTCGTGCGCCGTCGGGTAAAGAGTTGCTCAGTGGCTTCGCCGATTATGTCTTAGCGCAAGAGCTTGGCAGTCGTCGTTATCAAGATCCTGGATTAACCCTACGCGGTGATGCGGCGTCAGTCTTACCCGAAGAGGTGGATAACTTACGCGCCATGATGAACGAATTAGTTAATTCAGCGGATTTCACCCCATGGTTAGGTGAGTTTCTCTCACAGTCACGCCATGAGCTGGATATTGCTCCGCCACAACCCGCTTACCAAGAAGATGAAGTGCGTGACGCGTTGCAGGAAGGTACACCGCTCCACCGTATCGGTGGCTTAAAGGTATTACAGCTGGGCTCCCATATTTTTATCAATGGCGAACAGTTTAGTCGCGCAACGCCTGACTTCTTGCATCTATTATCCGCTACAACCGAGATCGAAGCGGAGCAATTACTTTCTGTGATTGAACAACAGAATGTGCTGACCCAGCTGACAGGCTTAATCAATGCTGGCTATTGGCATTTCGCCGGAGAGGAAGAAGAGGAAGGCGACGAGTAACAAGAATCGGGCAGTCAACACTGACTGCCCTTTGTTGCTTAACACTGGCTGAGAAACATCTCCACCCATGCGGGTAACGTCTGGGAGGCTGGGCCATAGTGACCTTCAATAAATTCCTCTTTCGACGCAGTCGGTTCAAGATTAAATTCGATCGTTTCCGCACCCTGAATTTTTGCTTCATGCACAAATCCAGCAGCGGGATAGACTTGGCCCGATGTCCCCACCGCGATAAAAATGTCACATTCGGCAATCGCCTGATAAATCCCTTCCATCTGCAGCGGCATCTCCCCGAACCAGACAACATGCGGTCGCAACGGCGCGGGGAATTGGCAACAGGTACAGCGATCGGTCGGTTGCAGATCATCCAGCCAGGTGATGACTTGCTGGCTTTGAGTACACCGTGCTTTAAGTAGCTCGCCATGCATATGGATAATATTCGCACTGCTCGCCCGTTCGTGCAGATTATCAATGTTCTGCGTGACCACCAGCAAGTTATCGCCCAATAAGGTACCCAGTTTTGCTAACGCACGGTGCGCGTTATTGGGCATGATTTTAGCCGATTGTAACTGGCGGCGGCGCTCATTATAGAAGTTATGCACCTGTTGCGGATCACGGTGATAGCCCTCTGGCGTGGCAATATCTTCTATTGCATGATTCTCCCATAAGCCATCGGCGGCGCGAAATGTCGCAATACCTGATTCGGCAGAGATCCCGGCCCCGGTCAGTACCACCACTTTCGGCAGAGGTTTGGAGACGAGTTTCGCTATGCGTGCATCTTCGAAATAAGATTGTCGAAAACGTTGGCGCATTTTTCGCTTGTTCTTTTTAAAACGGGCGACGCGAATGCGACGACGGTTGCTGGTACGCATGAGAACTCCTGCAGAACACGTTAAACATGGTGCTCGCCACTCAGCGAGCCCCTCATAAATTATTGCCCGCTTAATACCCGCGCAGGATCAATATGGCTAGCCCGGCGAGCGGGATACCAACTGGCCAGTAAACTCAGTAACAACGCACAACACAGCACGATCACAACGTCACGCCAATGCAATACCGAAGGCAGAAAATCGATAAAATAGATATCGCCGGAGAGAAAATGATGCCCGGTCAACGATTCAATGCCCTTAATCAGCCGTGTCAGGTTCAGAGCGCCAAGCACCCCCAGCACAACGCCGATCAGGCTCCCGGTGATCCCTGCCAGCAATCCGTACCAGATAAATAGGGCACGAATCAGCCGATCTTTCGCGCCCAACGTACGCAGTACGGCAATATCGCTGCTTTTATCTTTTACCGCCATCACTAACGTCGACACGATATTAAAGCAGGCCACCCCAATCACCAAGATCATGGCTAAATACATGATGGCGCGGATCATCTGAATATCGCGATACATATATCCGAAATCAGAAGTCCAGTTACGGATATAGACATAACCATGAGTGGCTTCACCAGCGGCACGCACGACGGCGGGTGCTTGAAAGGGATCACGCATTTTCAACGCAATACCCGTTACCGACTGTCCCATATCCAAATAGTGTTGCGCATCAGCTAACGGGACTAAGGCTAAACTATGATCGAGCATCCCGCTTAACTGTAGGATGCCACTCACTTGCAGTCGAACACGCTTAGGTTCTAACAGTTTATTTTGCTGATCGTTGTTGGGGATCAGCACCGTAAGCCAATCACCGGTCTTGAGGCCGAGACTCTTCGCAATTCCGCCGCCAATAATAATTTGCTGCTGACCGGCATGAAACGATGACCAAGCATTGTTTTGCACGAATTGTGGCAGGCTACTTAAGCGTGTCTCTTGCTGAGGATCCACCCCTTTCACTTGAATAGCCTGTAACTTTTGAGCGCTTTCAATTAATCCGGTAAAGGTAATAAATGGCGCGGCCGCCGCTACGCCCTTCACCTGCTCAATCGGTTCAAGTAAAGATTGCCACTGCTGGAAAGGTTGATGCACGGGAATAATCTCGCCGTGAGGCACGACATCCAAGATACGTTTGTTCAATTCACGCTCAAAGCCATTCATTGCACTCAAGCCGATGATCAGCACCGCGACCCCCAGCGCAATACCGGCGGTCGAAAGGACTGAAATCAAGGAGACCATGCCCCCCCGACGACGCCCACGGCTAAAGCGGAGTGCCAGTAAGAAAGAGAGAGAGCCTCGCATTAACTCACCCCTTGTAAGACCGGCTGAGCATGTAAGACACCGTCACGCATTTCCATCTGGCGGTCTAAGCGCTTAGCGAGGGCGAGGTCATGGGTCACCACCAAGAATGCGGTCCCTTGGCTCTGATTTAACTCCCCCAACAGGGCGAAAATCGCATCGGCATTACGTGCATCCAGGTTCCCGGTCGGTTCATCGGCCATTACCAAACTCGGCTTATTCACCAAGGCCCGCGCGATCGCCACACGTTGACGTTCCCCACCCGATAACTCGGATGGCCGGTGTTTCCCGCGTGGACTGAGGCCTACCGCTTTCAACATCTCATCGGCACGATGGGCCGCCTCTTGCGCAGAACATCCGCCGATCAACAGTGGCATTGCCACATTTTCTAAGGCAGTGAAATCTGGCAGTAAATGGTGAAATTGGTAAATAAAGCCAAGCTGTCGATTACGTAAATCGGCCTTGGCCGAGGCACTTAGCGTATTAAGGGATTGTCCCTTGAAGAGCACCTCGCCGGAGGTAGGTTGGTCTAGGCCACCCAATAAATGCAGTAACGTACTCTTCCCAGACCCAGAGCTACCAATAATCGAAACCAGTTCCCGCTCGGCAATACTAAAACTGACTTGCTTCAACACTTCGGTGCTGACTTCGCCCTCACGATACGTTTTACATAACGCTGAACACTGTAATAAAGGAGTATTATTCATAACGTAAGGCCTCAGCGGGTTGAACGGTGGCAGCGCGCCACGAAGGATAAAGGGTTGCCAATAAGGCCAAGATCATCGCACAGAGAGTGATCATCACCACTTGGCCGATATGAATATCAACCGGTAATGCCGCACCCTCTAACAGTAAGCCGATAACCGGCAATAAATGATTTAATTGACTGGCCAGCAGGCAGCCCAATAACGCGCCACATAGCGAACCGATGATCCCGGCACTCGCGCCCTGAACCATAAATACCGTCATAATCTGCCGACGCGTTAAGCCTTGAGTTTGTAATATCGCCACCTCACCCTGCTTCTCCATAATCAACAATCCCAGAGAGGTAATGATATTAAAGGCTGCCACCGCCACGATTAGGCTCAGTAACAACCCCATCATATTTTTTTCCATGCGAACGGCTTGAAACAGATCGCCTTTACGCTCCCGCCAATCTTTCCAGACCGATTTTTCAGGCAGCGCATGCTGATCAATCTCATCCACGGCTAAGGGATGGTCGAGCCACAGTCGCCATCCTGTAATCTGTCCTGCGGAATAAAGCATGATGCGAGAAGCATCCTGTTGATTGACGAGAATTTGATAACTATCGACTTCGCTGTTGGCTGCATAGATCCCAGCGACAGTGAAAAGACGCTGACTCGGCATCCGGCCCATCGGCGTAAATTGACTCACTGAGGGAACCATTAGCCGAAGCTTGTCGCCGGGTTGTACGCCGAGCTGATTAGCCAGTTGTGCACCGAGAATCACTTGATAGCTTCCCGCTGCCGGAATATGACGAGGACCTTGCTCGATATAAGACAGTAATGGGTCCTGTTCCCCCGGTGCGAGGCCGAGCATCACCCCCACTGACACATTGTGCGCGCTTTGCAGCACGACGTCGGCGGTCGTTAAGGGTGCGACACGGTTAACCCCCGCGAGCTTGAGAGAGGATGCAGGAAAGTGTTGCGGGTCGATATGCCCAGCCGGTTGAGACACTACGGCCTGCGGCATTAATCCAAGAATATTACCCTCAAGTTCCCGCTCGAAGCCATTCATCACCGACAGTACCGTGACCAATGCTAACACCCCTAAGGTAATACCAATCGCTGAGAGCCAAGAAATAAACCGCCCGAATCGATCAGTTGCACGGCCACGCATGTAACGTAGACCAATAAATAAAGCGACAGGTTGATACATGTAGTCCATCCCGGACGGTAAAAAAGGTTATGGGAATGATAATGGAGGTATCGCTTTTATGAAACCTTTACCGGAGTGATCATCAAGGTAAACTTTCGGAAAAACGCTTAGTTGTATAAAAATACGCCAAACGCATCCCCTTATCGATGAAAGCGCATACCGCTTCGCAGTGCAGAGTGCTACTTTAAAGAGAGAGAAAAACGCGGCGCATCACGTTTCTGTCCTCCTGGCAGCAACGTTAATGCATCAATACAATGAGATAATCTAAGTTTATGATGGATATCCAGCAATATTCGCTGCCGAGTAAGGCAGGCGATGTGCGGCAATTAGGTGAACTGGTTGGCTCTGCCTTTGCCATTGAGGCGGCTCGCATCGCAGAACAGCATGATGGCTTGGTGGTCTTGATCGCCAGTGATATGCAAAATGCACTGCAGTTAACCAGTGAGATCGGCCAATTCACTACCCTGAATGTGAATACCTTGCCTGATTGGGAAACGCTTCCTTACGATAGCTTCTCCCCCCACCAAGATATTATTTCAAGCCGTTTATCCATGCTCTATCAGCTGCCATTGATGGAGAAAGGCTTATTGATCCTGCCGGTCAATACGCTGATGCAGCGTGTCTGCCCGCACAGCTTCCTGCATAGCCATGCCTTAGTGATGCAGCGCGGGGATAAATTGTCCCGCGATACCTTGATTCGTCAACTCGACCAAGCAGGCTATCGCCACGTGGAACAGGTGATGGTCCACGGTGAATATGCGACCCGTGGTGCGCTGCTCGATCTCTTCCCAATGGGCAGTGAAGCCCCTTATCGTTTGGATTTCCTCGATGATGAGATCGATAGCCTACGCTCGTTTGATGCCGATACGCAACGTACTCTTAACGAAGTCGAGGCCATTAGTCTGCTGCCTGCGCATGAATTTCCAACGGATAAAGCGTCCATCGAGCGCTTTCGTACCCAGTGGCGTGAACAATTTGATGTGCTGCGTGAATCAGAACATCTTTATCAGCAAGTCTCTCGCGGCACCTTACCCGCAGGGATAGAGTATTGGCAGCCGCTCTTTTTTGATGAGCCATTGCCGCCGCTTTTTAGTTATTTCCCGAAACAAACGCTGTTGGTCAATACCGGTGACTTAGCTGGCAGCAGTGAGCGTTTTTGGCAAGACACCGGCAACCGTTATGAGAATCGTCGCGTTGACCCGATGCGGCCTTTAGTCGAACCGGCTGCCCTTTGGTTAGCGCCCGATGTTTTATTTGCCGAATTAAAACGCTGGCCGCGTATTCAATTATTCTCGCAAGCGCTGCCTAAAAAAGCCGCTAATACTAATTTAGGTTACACAGTTTTACCGGCGCTTCATCAACCGGATAATCAACAGAATCCGCTCGATCCTCTGCGCGCCCTGTTAGAAGCACACCGCGAGGATCGCGTGATCTTTTCTGTAGAGAGTCAGGGTCGTCGCGAGCGTCTGCAGGAAATGCTCGCGCGTATTAAGCTACGCCCGACCTCTATCACTCAGTTCACTGATGCGCAGCAAGCGGGTGCCTACCTAATGGTCGGCGCGGCGGAAAAAGGCTTTATTGCCGCACCACAACAACTCATCTTTATCTGTGAGAATGACCTATTAGGTGAGCGTGTGGTGCGCCGTCGTCAAGATACGCGTCGGGCGATTAACCCAGATGTGTTGATTCGCAACTTAGCCGAACTGCATCCTGGACAACCGGTGGTCCACCTCGACCACGGTGTCGGGCGCTATGTCGGCATGACCACCTTGGAGACCGGCGGTGTCACCGCTGAATACTTGGTGCTGAACTACGCCAATGAAGCAAAACTCTATATCCCTATTTCATCGCTGCATCTTATCAGCCGTTATGCGGGGGGAGCTGATGAGAATGCGCCGCTGCATAAACTGGGCAGTGATGCGTGGAACCGAGCGCGTCAGAAAGCGGCGGAGAAAGTGCGTGATGTCGCGGCAGAGTTGTTGGATATTTATGCGCAGCGTGCGGCAAAAACCGGTTTTGCCTTCACTCAGAACCGTGAGCATTATCAGCAATTCTGCGAATCATTCCCTTATGACACGACCCCCGACCAGAAACAAGCTATCAGCGCGGTGATCAGCGATATGTGCCAACCGCTGGCCATGGACCGCTTAGTCTGTGGCGATGTCGGTTTCGGTAAAACCGAAGTCGCGATGCGTGCTGCCTTCCTCGCAGTTGAAAATAATAAGCAAGTTGCCGTACTGGTCCCGACCACCTTATTGGCACAGCAACATTACGATAATTTCCGTGACCGCTTCGCCGACTGGCCGGTACGCGTCGAGATGTTATCTCGCTTTCGTAGCGCGAAAGAGCAAAGCCAAGTGCTGCAAGATGCAGCCGACGGTAAGGTCGATATCCTGATCGGTACCCATAAGTTACTGATGAGCGATCTGCAGTGGTCCGACCTTGGGCTACTGATTGTCGATGAGGAGCATCGCTTTGGCGTTCGCCATAAAGAACGCATTAAAGCGATGCGCGCAGATGTCGATATCTTGACCTTAACCGCCACCCCAATTCCTCGTACCTTGAATATGGCGATGAGCGGTATGCGTGATCTCTCTATCATCGCTACGCCCCCTGCCCGACGTCTGGCGGTTAAAACCTTTGTCCGTGAGTACGATGCCCTAACGGTGCGTGAAGCCATCTTGCGTGAAATATTGCGTGGCGGCCAAGTCTATTATCTCTATAACGATGTCGAAAATATCAACAAAGCGGCAGAGAAATTAGCCGAGTTAGTGCCTGAGGCACGGATCGGTATCGGACACGGGCAGATGCGGGAGCGTGAGCTGGAAAAAGTGATGAACGATTTCCACCATCAACGTTTCAATGTGCTGGTCTGTACTACCATTATCGAGACAGGTATCGATATTCCTACTGCGAACACTATTATCATTGAGCGCGCCGATCACTTCGGTTTGGCCCAGCTCCACCAATTACGGGGTCGCGTGGGGCGTTCGCACCATCAAGCTTATGCTTGGTTACTAACGCCTCATCCTAAAGCAATGACTACCGATGCCCGTAAACGCTTAGAAGCCATCGCTTCGCTAGAAGATTTAGGGGCTGGATTTGCGTTGGCCACCCATGATTTAGAGATCCGTGGTGCCGGTGAGTTGCTGGGGGATGACCAGAGTGGCCAGATGGAGACGCTCGGTTTTACACTCTATATGGAGCTGCTGGAAAATGCCGTAGAGTCGCTCAAAGCGGGCAAAGAACCGTCGCTAGAAGACCTGTCACAGCGCCATACCGATGTCGAGTTACGAATGCCGGCATTGATTCCCGATGAGTTTATCTCTGATATCAATACCCGCTTGTCACTCTATAAACGTATTGCCAGTGCCAGCGAATCGGCAGAATTGAACGATATTAAGGTCGAGATGATCGACCGTTTCGGGCTATTACCGGATCCGGCACGTAATCTCTTGATGCAAACGGAGATCCGTCTTCACGCTGAATCATTAGGTATTGCGAAGATTGAGGCCGGAGAGAAAGGCGGTTATATCGAGTTTGCGGAACACAATAATGTCGATCCAGGCTGGCTGATTGGGTTACTGCAACAAGATCCGAAACAGTGGAAGCTGGAAGGACCGGTAAAACTGCGTTTTACCCGTGACTTAACTGAACGTCAATCACGGATTGATTGGTTAATGGAGTTGTTAGCGCAGATGGATAAACATCGTGTGAAGGCTCAGTAAATCGTCTTACAGCCACCCAAGGGTGGCTGTTTACGGTTAGCTCTTCTGAACGGTGGGTTCGCTCAGTTTTAGATTTCCTTGCGCGTCCAGCGGGATCACCGAACCGGGTTTATGATCCATCATAACCGTGCCTTGTTTATCCCCAACCTTATAGGTCACGTTATACCCTTTAGTGCGTTGCTCCTGCGTGTATTGCGTCGAGCAACGACGATGAGCGGTCTGATAGGTATCGCTATTTTGTAGGCTTTGCTGCGCTTGATTCCCGGCATAACCTCCTGCCAGTGCGCCAGCGACGGTGGCAATATCCCGCCCATGTCCGCCTCCGAACTGGTGGCCTAATACCCCTCCTGCTACGGCACCTAATACCGAACCGGTAATACGGTTTTCATCTTGTACCGCTCGGCGATGGACCACATTCACGTTACGGCAGACTTCGTGTGGTGTTTTAACCGTTTCGGTCTGCGGCTGTACAGCAATGACTTCAGCAAATTGTGGCGGTTGTTGCGTGAAATGACTGCCTGCAACGGCGGCAACCCCTAGCGCGGCTAATGCGCCGATACCAACACCGGCAACTAATGATTTATTCATATTCTCTCCTGCAATTTATTCTGGTTAATGGATACAGGGTTAACACTTTGCTTACGCAATCACTGCGCTGAGTGTGCCAAAGCAATCTAGTATCAGCTATCGGAATTATGGAGAAAATTAGGATAAGACTCTGCTGAAAATAGTGAGTCGCTATTTTATCTGCCATCAGCGAGGGATGAACGGGAAAAGCGCGAAAAAAAAGGCCGCTTTCGCGGCCCCTGACGTTAGTGCAGTTTTAACTTCGGTCGGATGACTTTATTGATACTACCTGAAAGCATCATCAGTCCAGTACGGAAGTAGCCATGCAGGGCAACTTGGTGCATACGGTACAATGACAGATAAACTAAGCGGGCAATACGTCCCTCCACCATCATCGAACCGTGCATAAGGTTACCCATCAAACTTCCGACAGTACTGAAACGTGACAGCGACACTAATGACCCATGGTCTTTATATTTATATGCCGTTTGTGGCTTACCTTTACGCGCCGCTAAGATATTTTTCAGGACTTGTGACGCCATTTGGTGAGCCGATTGCGCACGCGGTGGCACGAAGCCGCCTTCGGGTAGCGCGCAGCTGGCACAGTCACCAATCGCATAGATATTCTCATCACGCGTGGTCTGTAACGTCGGCTGCACCACCAGCTGGTTAATACGGTTAGTTTCTAAGCCCGCGATCTCTTTCATAAAATCTGGTGCTTTAATCCCTGCCGCCCACACCATCAGATCTGCTGCAATAAAGCTACCGTCTTTGGTATTTAAGCCATCCTGTTGTGCACTGGTGACCATGGTCCCTGTTTTAACTTGGACCCCTAATTTGGTCAATTCCTGATGCGCCGCCGCCGAAATACGGGTCGGTAAGGCGGGAAGAATACGTTCACCCGCTTCCACCAACGTGACATTAAGCGCCTCACGGCCTAAGGTTTTATACCCGTAGCTGTTCAGCTGTTTAACGGCATTATACAACTCGGCGGACAACTCCACGCCCGTCGCGCCACCGCCGACAATCGCGATATTCACCGGCTTATCGTTCTGTTGCGCAGATGAGTGTTTCAGGAACTGATTCAGCATTTCATTACGGAAACGATGCGCTTGCTGAGGGTTATCAAGGTAAATACAGTGATCCTTGACGCCCTGTGTACCGAAGTCATTCGAGGTACTGCCTAGAGCCATCACTAAGGTGTCGTAACCAATGCTGCGTGACTCCACTAATACATTACCTTGCGCATCGTGGATAGGGGCCAGTTCGAGTTGCTGGGTCTCGCGGTCAATATTCACCAGACTTCCTAATTGGAACTGGAAATGGTGATGGTGTGCATGAGCCATATAACTCAACGCATCGATCCCTTCATCCATCGATCCGGTAGCAATTTCATGTAATAACGGTTTCCATAGATGCGTCGGGTTACGGTCAATCAGCGTGATCTCTGCCTCGCCTTTACGTCCCAGCTTATTTCCGAGTTGCGTAGCAAGTTCCAAGCCCCCTGCACCGCCACCTACTATTACAATTTTTTGTTTCGTCGTAGTCACATGACCCCCAAAGATTAACCTTCCCTAGTTAAATTAATGTTAAGAATAAACTTAATTAACATAGGGTTATAAAGTAAAATCGTTCACTGATTTCAGCATAACACGCTCAGATTATTCAGCGTAATAAATTTGATCTCAATCAAGTCGATTGGCACAGATGCATAAATTAAGTTGTTTGATAGGATAAAAAAACGTGGTGGGAGTCATAAATGGGGGCCATATTGCCCCCTTCGATGATTACTTATCGTGCGGTGTCTGCTTTGCTTCTAACCAACGCTGCTGGAATGCCGCTAATTGTTGATGATTCGTTACCCAACGACGATGCTGTTGGCGTGTTTTCCATTCGAAGCGGCCATGATGGTAAAGGCGTTCAAGGCCAGCAGCCTGAGAAACCGGTAGCTGGTCCAAAATACTGACTACGCCTGGGCGGTGATTGCAGACGAGGATCGCATCACACCCGGCATTCAGCGATTGTTTTGCGCGTTCAGGGTAGCTCCCCATCACGGCAGCACCTTCCATATGCAGATCGTCAGAGAAAATTACGCCTTTAAAGCCCAGCTCGTTACGCAGAACCTCTTTCAGCCAATAAGGTGAACCACTGGCGGGACGGTCATCAATGGTTGGATAAATCACGTGGGCAGGCATCATCGCATCAAGCTGATGCTGCTCGATAAAGTGACGAAAGATTGCCATATCTTTCTGGCGGATTTCACTGGCTTCCCGCAAATCGATAGGCGTTTCTTTATGAGAGTCCGCGACAACCGCACCATGTCCTGGAAAATGTTTGCCTGTCGTTTTCATACCTGCACTGTGCATACCTTCCATAAAGGCTGCTGCCACAGGTAAGACTTTGTCTTGCTGATCGCTAAAGGCCCGATCACCAATGGCTAAGCTAATGTGGCCAAGGTCTAATACCGGGGCAAAACTGAGATCAATATCCATTGCCGTCATCTCACTGGCCATCTGCCAGCCCGTCTCGCGAGCAACCTGAATCGCCTCATCGACAGTCGCGCTGAGCGCAAGGAAAGATTGCATCGCCGGGAGTTGCGTAAACCCTTCACGAAAACGTTGCACTCGCCCGCCCTCTTGGTCTACCGCGACCACCAGGCGCGTGTGTGAGGCTTCACGGATCTGTTGAACGAGATGCGCCAATTGCTCAGGGTCGTGGTAGTTACGCGCGAACAGGATCACCCCTCCGGTTAATGGGTGTTGCAGTAATTCGCGCTCTTCCGCATCGAGCTCATACTGCTCGACGTCCAACATTAGGGGGCCAGGGGTACTTGTCATGTTTTGTCCTATCGTACTCAATTCAAGAAAGTAAAAGGTATCGCCAGCTCTCTGCCGCGTGCTTGGTCACCGCGGCACATTGGGTTTGTTCAGCCCGCAGTTGGAACCAACTGGCTTGTAACAGTAACAACCAAGGTCGCCAGCGTTTGACCTGCGACCGCAAATGCGTGCTCTCCAGCGCAAAAGAATTGGCATAAGCCTCGATCCATGCCTCAGAGTGATCGGCATTCTGTAGACACAAGGTGGCGAGTTCCAGCGCAATATCGCCATCCGCGCTGTATTCCCAATCGATTAACCTCAAGCCCCTATCGCTCTGAATAATATTCCCGGGATGGAGGTCCATATGGAGAGGAACTAGGCGAAGTGGCCGTGGCTCGCCAAGGCGTTGCAATCGTTTTAATTCCCGTAACCAACGGGGGTGATGCTGCCGACAAAGTTGCCAATAGCGCTGTAGTAGCGACCACAGCGGCAAACGATAGCCGAATAACGGTTGCTGATGCAGACGGATAATCAGTTGCAGTAACTCAGGATTCTGCGCAGTAAACCGCTCTTCCGCTAGTGGTTCACCCTTAATCCACTCCACCGTCAGCCGTCCAGACTGATAGCCTTTAGGCCTGGGAGCAAGTTGACTAGGGCGGAGCTGACGAAGAATTCGACCTTCACGCTGGCGGTTCACAAAAGGGAGCGGTTGTACGGGTGTAAAGCGGTAGACGTCTTCATGCCTGTTTAGGTCACGCCAGCTATTGCCGGAAAGCCCTGGCAATAGCTGGTAATGGGCGTTAGTAACTGGCTTTGCCACTGCCTGTCCAGATAATTTCACCCGTGTTCACTAACATTAACTGCATTTGTACGCGCGCCGCTTTTACATCGCCGCGGGTGGTGGTGTACAGGACGTATTGCGCATTCAGATTACGTGCAAGACCGATCGCTTTACCGCGAGAGTTCAAGCTATCGTTTGGTGAAATCCCTAAGGTCTTCTTCGCTTGCGCCAGCTGCTCAGCTGTCACTAAGCGAAAAGAGGAGCCAGATAAGGCTTGATTCAGTGCGCTATTAGCGTTATCGCTTTGAATCGAACCATTGGTGCTGTTTTTAATGCGGTCAACTAACAACACGCTACCGGAGGCAATCCCTTTAGTACTCACCATTTTGCTTACCAAAGGTTGTACCGTTGCAGGCCAATCGATCGAAGTTAGCTTAGGGGCTTCCGGTACGGGTTGCGGTTGCGTCACTGGAGGCGGGTTCTGTACTGGCGGCGGGTTCTGCCCAGGCTTCGTCGTTAAGGGGGGCTGGGTGCTGCCATTCCCTTGCTCTACCGGAGCCGGTTTTTGCGATTGATTCAAGACACAACCACTGAGTAAACAAGCGAAGAGTAGTGAGCTGCTATATTTTAAGTATTTAGTCACGGTAATGCCCTCAGAGAGAAATATAGATACGAACCTGACGCGCATTCACGCTGCCAGAGGAAGAAAGGAGTTCGGTCGAACTGTGCGCAGGAACACGCATGAATTGCCGCTTCGCATCGTGTGGGATATCCAATCCTTGTTCATCGTACCAAAAATAGTGGTAATGAATGGTGACTGGAACATTTCGGTCATTATAAACGCGCGTGGTTGCCGCAGGCGCCTGATCGCCGTTAATCACCGGCGCATCGGCAGTAATGCCTGCAGAGAGTACCTCAGACCCCATGACCAACGGCTGTGAAATAGTGATAGCGGGCGGTGTACTGCTACAGCCGACCATTCCGATGACAGAGAGGGCTAACACACATAAAAAGCGCATGGTTCGACTCCGATTGATTAGCGTGTCAGCATCGGTCCGAGGGATTTTCCGCCTAGCAGATGCATATGGATATGATAGACCTCTTGGCCGCCATGTTGATTACAATTGATAATCAGACGGTAACCATCCTGTGCAATGCCCTCTTCCTTCGCTAGCTTAGCCGCTACCGTCATCATGCGTCCTAACGCGAGTTCATGTTCCGCCTTAACATCGTTAACGGTAGGAATAAGAATGTTAGGGATAATTAAGATATGACTCGGCGCTTGCGGGGAGATATCACGAAACGCCGTCACTAATTCGTCTTGATACAATTTTTGTGCGGGAATTTCGTCGCGAATAATCTTACTGAAAATCGTCTCTTCTGCCATGGTCAATCATTCCTTTAGGTCATCTCGCCGCAACGCGGCGAGTTATATTACGATAGCGTTAAGCGCTCAGGGGCAATATTAAATAATTTAGCAAAGTTTTCCGTAGTTTGCTCAGCGACTTGCTCAATACTGAGACCTTTGACCACCGCCAAATAGTCGGCGACATCACGCGTATACGCCGGTTGATTCGCTTTACCACGATACGGCACCGGGGCCAAGTAGGGAGAGTCTGTCTCGACCAAGATTCTATCCATCGGCACATAACGCGCGGCTTCGCGGATCTGCTCCGCGTTCTTGAAGGTTAAAATCCCGGAAAAAGAGATATACATCCCCAAGTCTAACAATCTTTTTGCCGTCTCACGGTCTTCGGTGAAACAGTGCAGCACGCCACCACAGCGATCAACATGATTTTCTGCTAATAAACTGATCGTGTCTTCGCGTGCATCACGGGTGTGCACAATTACGGGCTTGTTAAGCTGACAGGCGACGTGTAGATGGTCGCGAAACGCTTGTTGCTGAATCGCCCACAGCTCTGGCGTCTTATGGTAGAAATAATCCAGCCCTGTTTCCCCTAAGGCCACCACGTTTGGATCACTCGCATAAGCATGAAGGCGCTCGATATCCCAATCATCGTCAAGATTGAGAGGGTGAACACCGCAGGAGAGCACGACCTGTGAGTGGTCAGCGGTAAGCTGTTGTAAGCCAGGAAAGGCGCTAAGCGTGGTGGAGACCGCCAACATAAACTGGACGTCACGCGCCTGAGCCTTACCGATCACTTCAGCCAGGTTCTGATGTTCTTTCTCGTAATCTAAGCCATCAACATGGCAGTGCGAATCCACTAAAAACATAATTCTCTCTATCACTTAATATTAATTATCTAACAGCGTTTCCCACGCCACTAACAGGTCGCTAATCACCAACTCTGTGTTGACTTGCGGGGTTTGCGTCAATAATGCATGGCAGTCTCGACACCGCACAATCATCTGCTGCAAGCGGTGTTCGTCCATCAGCGTCGTCAAATAGTGACTGGACTCATACCCGTCGACGTGCGTTAACCATGCCTGACTGCCACGCTGTAATTTTAGCGCATCGAGCAGAAAAGCCATCAACCAATAGATTTTTTCGCTGCTTGGCTCATCCACTAACAGAGGAAGCAACTGCATCGGCTGTCGCGGCAACGCAGTGCGTAACGCTTCCGCTAATTGACTTCGCTTTTGCCAACGCGGGGCGTTTATTAATGCAAGCGCTTGTGCCGGTGCCCCGCCGCTTAAGCGTAGCGCCGTTAATAATGTTTGCTCAGGTAATTGGCTTTCACGCGCTAGCCAAGCCAATCCTTGCGACTCTTCGAGTGCACGAATAGGGGTGACCACGCAGCGGCTACGTAGGGTCGCAGGCAGTTGACTTAAGTGTGGCGTGGTGAATAAAAACCAACAGTTTGCTGGCGGCTCTTCGACCGTTTTCAGTAAGGCGTTAACCGCCGATTCGGACAGCCGCTGGGCCCCATCAATCCATACCACCCGCGCCCCCCCTTGCTGCGGCGAATGCCACACTTTCTCGCAGGTTTCACGGATCACATCGATACCAATAATCTGTTTACCTTTTTCGGCAGCGATGGGGTACCAGTCAGGATGGTTATTCGCCAACATAAGCTGGCAACCGTGGCAGTGACCACAGGCTTTATGTCCTTGAGGCGTTTCACATAATAACCAGCGTGCAACGCCCCATACCAAGGCTTCCGCACCCATGCCTTCATGAGCATGCACTATCTGTGCAGGATGGGCCTGTTGCGTCTGATGCTGTCCAATCAGCTGCTTATAATAAGGCGTTAACCACGGAAACCATTGCATTACTGCTGTTCCTTAAGCCAGCGGCGCAGGGTATCTTGTACCGCTTGCTGTACTTGCGGCTGGGGCTGTGTGGCATCAATCGTCAAGATGCTGGTATCACTCGCCGCGAGCGCCCTGTAACGCTGATGAGCACGATGAAAGAAAGCTAATGACTCTTGCTCAATTCGATCCAACTGCCCCCGTGCACGGGCGCGAGTCAGGCCGATTTCAGGAGTGACATCAAGATACAACGTCATATCCGGGGCGAAATCGCCTAAGACCGACTGTTTGATCGTCTGCATCATCACGGTATCAAGCCCCCGTCCGCCGCCTTGATAGGCTTGTGAGGAGAGATCATGACGATCCCCTACCACCCAAGCGCCTCGCGCTAAGGCTGGTTTGATGACGGTCTCGACCAGTTGTACTCGTGCCGCATAGAGTAGGAGCAGTTCGGCATTAGCGGTAATGCTCTCCCCTTCAATCCCCTCTTTGACTATCTGCCGTAAGGCTTCGGCCAGCGGTGTACCGCCGGGTTCGCGGGTAAAGACAATATCGGTAATGCCGTGCGCGTGTAATTCGCTCACGACTTTATCGCGAACAGTGGTTTTCCCTGCGCCTTCTAAACCTTCAATCACAATGAATTTACTTTTCACTGGTTTTACGCTCATTTTCAACTTTGCGCCACGCTTTTACGGCTTGATTATGATTGGCGAGGGTCGAGGTAAAAGTGTGTCCCCCCTGTCCATTCGCAACAAAATAGAGTAAGTCACTTTTTTCTGGATGCGCGGCTGCTTCCAGCGAAGCGCGGCTGGGGATAGCAATCGGCCCAGGGGGCAATCCAGAGATAACATAGGTGTTGTAAGCGGTGGGTTTTTCTAAATCACTACGCGTTAAAACCCCGGTATAGGCACTGCCCAGGCCATAGATCACCGTCGGATCAGTTTGCAGGCGCATCCCTTTACGCAGACGATTAACGAATACCGAGGCCACTTTACCGCGCTCCGCCGATACCGCGGTCTCTTTTTCAATAATAGAGGCCATGGTCACCAATTGATTGAGATCCTGATAAGGCAGACCGGCCTCACGTTGTTCCCATACGGACTGTTGAAGCTGCACCATGCGCTGGCGTGCCTGTTTCAACAAGCTGATATCGGATCGTTTCGCGGTATAGTAGTAAGTATCAGGGTAGAAGCCACCCTCTAACTCGGAGGTTTGCATACCCAGCGCTTTCGCCACAGTGGTTAACTGGTCATCGGCAAGTTGATGAGTGATCCACGGCGCATTACGTAACGTCTTCAACCACTCTTCGATTCGTTGACCTTCGACAAAACGGACAGGGAATTGCGCTTCTTTGCCGCTCGCGAGTAAGGCCAGAAGTTGACGGACCGTCATTCCCGGCGTTAAACGATAGGTCCCGGCTTTAAATTTCGATAGCTGCGGTTCGACCTTTAATAACCAACCAAACCATGGGCCGCGTGGCACAATGTGCTGAGATTCAAGCTGTTGCTCTAACACAAGCCGCCCCGATCCGGCGGGCAAGGTATAGATCGTTTCTTGCTGGATTAATAACGGATGCGCAGCAAAGCGCTTGACCTGCCAGAGGCCAGCGGTTGCCAAGATCACACACAAAATGACTAAGCCTAATAGGCCCTTACTTTTTTTCTGCATAACTTAACTCGCAGTAAATCCTAATTTAATCAGTGTTGCCATCGCCTCACCGGGTTGATATTGCCATTGGTCAATACGGATGACGGGAAGCACGGGCATTAACGCATTACAGATAATGACCTCGTCAGCCTGTTCAAGCGCGGTCGGCACTTGGGTGACGTGGCTGCAATGGTACCCTTCCGCCTGCAAGGCTTCAATCACTAAGCCTTTCATTATTCCTTCAACGCCACTGTGGGTTAGCGCAGGGGTATAAAGCTGTCGCCCTTTACGCCACAGGATATTCGCGGCACAACACTCCACTACATTACCTTGAGAATCCAGTACCAGAGCTTCTTGCGCGGCTTGGCGGTCAAGATGCTGCTTGATTAACACCTGCTCTAAACGGTTAAGATGTTTGATCCCGGCTAGATAAGGATTCATCCCTAAAGGTATTGGGCTAGTGATGAGGGAGACGCCTTGCTGTTGCCACGCAGCATAATGCGAGGGATAAGGCGCTAAGGTCAGGATACGGCGCGTCGCTGTACAGCCTACAGCACTGTAGCCCCTTCCCCCACTGCCACGGGTTAAGAGGATCTTCAGCACCCCTAAGTCACACTGCGAGGCCAATGCAGTAATTTCTTGCGTTAACTCGGGCCACGCATCAAATACAATACCCAAGCGCTGGCTATCACGCGCCAATCGTGCCAGATGGTGTGCTAAGTGGCGTACCTGGCCTTCAGCCACCTGTGCTGTCGTAAAACAGCCATCTCCGAATTGTAAGCCACGATCGAGACTCGAGAGTTGAGATGTGTTAACACCATTGATCAGCTGCATACAAGAGGCCTTAGCGTTGGCAAAAAAAAAGCCCGTCAGACGGGCTTTTTGATGGAGTCAGCATTTAGATCTTACGGAAGATCAATGAACCATTTGTTCCACCGAACCCAAATGAGTTACAAAGTGAATACTCAAGGCCAGAAACCTGACGTGCAGTGTGTGGCACGAAATCGAGATCACAGCCCACATCTGGATTATCCAGATTCAAGGTCGGCGGGATCGCTTGATCACGTAAGGCCAGTATAGAGTAGATCGATTCGACGGCCCCTGCTGCACCCAGCAGATGTCCAGTCATCGATTTTGTCGAGCTGACCAACACCTTGGTATCTTGACCAAATACTGATTTAACGGCTTGGCACTCGGCTAAATCACCCGCTGGGGTTGAAGTACCGTGTGCATTCACATAGCCAATCTGATCAGCATTCAGTTGTGCATCATTCAACGCATTACGCATTGCTTGTGCTGCCCCTTCACCATTTTCAGGTGGGGAAGTCATGTGATAGGCATCGCTGCTCATCCCAAAACCGACTAATTCAGCATAAATTTTTGCGCCACGGGCTTTCGCGTGCTCGTACTCTTCGAGGACCAACACTCCAGCACCATCGCCCAATACGAAACCATCACGATCTTTGTCCCAAGGACGACTCGCCGCCTGAGGGTTATCGTTATGTGTTGAGAGCGCACGGGCCGCGCCGAAACCGCCGACACCAAGAGGAGTACTCCCCTTTTCTGCTCCACCGGCTAACATCACGTCAGCATCGTTGTAAGCAATCATACGTGCTGCATGACCGATATTATGAACACCGGACGTACACGCCGTCGCAATGCAGATGCTTGGTCCTTTCAGACCGTACATAATGGTGAGATGACCTGCCACCATATTGACGATAGTACTAGGGACGAAGAATGGACTGATTTTACGCGGTCCACCTTTAGCCAAGGCTGCATGGTTCTCTTCAATCAGACCAAGTCCACCAATACCCGAACCAATGGCGGCACCAATACGATGGGCATTTTGTTCGGTAACGGTAATTCCAGAGTCTTGTAATGCTTGAACACCCGCCACGATACCGTATTGGATAAACATATCCATTTTACGTTGTTCTTTACGCGAGATGATCTCATCACAATTAAAATCTTTTACTGTTCCTGCAAAACGGGTTGCATAAGAACTAGTATCAAAATGGTCAATCAGGTTGATGCCGCTCTGACCGGCTAGGAGAGAATTCCAGGTAGACTCTACTGTATTGCCGACAGGAGACAACATGCCAAGACCGGTCACAACTACACGACGCTTAGACACGTTCGTCCTCCAGGGAGGGGAATAATTATTCTTCGTGGGACGGAATAAATTTCAGGCGGTCGAATGACCGCCTGAAGGTGTTCATTAGCCCTGATGGCTATTGATGTAGTCGATCGCTGCCTGTACGGTAGTGATTTTCTCAGCTTCTTCGTCTGGAATCTCAGTATCAAACTCTTCTTCCAGAGCCATTACCAGCTCAACGGTGTCAAGAGAATCAGCACCCAGGTCTTCTACGAAAGAAGCAGAGTTGATCACTTCATCTTCTTTAACACCCAGCTGCTCAGCAATGATTTTCTTAACGCGTTGTTCGATATCGCTCATACTATTTAATTTCCTATCAAAACTCGCTAATGCGACGGTTTTCGTAGTTTATAAAATGTTTAAAAAGATGCAACTACTTCCCTGCTTTTCTGACGACAAATTAATATTTTTTGTACAATAAATCGCAAAAATAATAATTTGAAGCAGATCAGACCATGTACATCCCGCCATTAACGTGCAAAGTTTCACCAGTGATGTAACTTGCTTCGTCAGAGGCTAAGAAGGCCACAGCGTTAGCTATTTCCTGAGGCTCCCCTAAGCGGGCAGCAGGAACTTCTGCCAAAATACCAGATCGTTGCTCTTCATTCAGTGCTCGCGTCATGTCGGTTTCGATGAAACCAGGAGCCACAACGTTCACAGTAATACCACGTGACGCAACTTCCCGCGCCAGTGATTTGCTAAAGCCAATTAAACCCGCCTTTGCAGCAGCGTAGTTTGCTTGACCCGCATTACCCATTGTTCCGACAACCGAACCAATGGTAATGATTCTTCCCATGCGCTTTTTCATCATGGCACGTAGGACGGCCTTAGATAGTCTAAAAACAGAAGTGAGGTTCGTGTCAAGAATATCCTGCCACTCATCATCCTTCATACGCATTAATAGGTTATCACGAGTTACCCCTGCATTATTAACTAAAATATCAATTTCGCCAAATTCTGCACGGATTTGTTGCAATACTGCATCGATAGATGCAGCATCAGTCACATTGAGGACCAGTCCTTTGCCCTTATCCCCAAGGTAGGCGCTAATTGCTTCAGCACCATTGTCGCTGGTCGCCGTACCGATAACTGTTGCGCCACCGGCGACTAATTTCTCAGCAATAGAACGGCCAATTCCACGACTAGCACCCGTAACGAGTGCGATCTTACCATTGAAGTTCATGTTTTTCCTCTTATTCTTTAATCAATGCTGCGCTGAATGCAGCTGGATCGTTAATCGCTGACGCTGTTAACGTATCAACAATTCGTTTTGTCAGCCCAGTCAGGACCTTACCAGGTCCCACTTCGACGAGCTGTGTCACACCTTGTGCGGCGATGTATTGCACGCTTTCGGTCCAACGTACTGGACTGTAGAGTTGGCGCACTAATGCCTCACGAATTGCTTCTGCATCCGTTTCACATTTTACATCAACATTGTTGACCACAGAAATTTTAGGCTCGCTGAAAGTGATCTCCCGCAAAGCGACCGCTAATTTTTCTGCAGCAGGCTTCATAAGCGCGCAGTGGGATGGGACGCTTACCGGCAGCGGTAAGGCTCTTTTCGCGCCAGCTGCTTTACAGGCTGCACCTGCACGCTCTACCGCCTCTTTGTTGCCCGCGATCACCACTTGACCTGGAGAGTTAAAGTTAACAGGGGATACAACTTGCCCTTGAGCACTTTCTTCGCAGGCTTGACGAATGGCAGCATCGTCAAGACCAATAATCGCTTGCATCGCACCTGTCCCTTCTGGCACGGCTTCTTGCATCAGTTTGCCACGCAGTTCCACTAAACGGATCGCGTCAGCAAAGCCAATGACGCCCGCGCAGACCAATGCCGAGTATTCCCCTAAGCTGTGTCCAGCCAACAGTGCAGGCTGTGCGCCGCCCTGTTGTTGCCATAAGCGGAACAATGCGACAGACGCCGCCAGTAACGCTGGCTGGGTTTGCCAGGTTTTATTCAGCTCCTCAGCGGGACCTTGCTGAACCAGTAGCCAGAGGTCGTAGCCTAGGGCTTCTGAGGCTTGCGCAAAAGTGGCTTCAATGATCGGTTGCTCAGCGGCTAATTCCGCCAGCATACCCACTGTCTGTGAACCTTGACCGGGAAAAACAAAAGCAAACTGTGTCATAAAAGATACCTGTCAATCAAAAACGAACCAGGGCAGAGCCCCAAGTGAAACCACCGCCAAAGGCTTCTAATAAAATCAGTTGCCCCCGTTGAATTCGCCCATCGCGCACTGCTTCGTCGAGTGCGGTCGGGACAGAGGCCGCAGAGGTATTACCATGACGGTCGAGGGTGACAACGACTTTATCCATTCCCATATGGAGCTTCTTAGCGGTGGCGCTGATAATACGTAGGTTGGCTTGGTGAGGCACTAACCAATCAAGCTCTGAACGATCAATACCATTCGCTTCCAATGTTTCTTCGACAATGTGAGCGAGTTCAGTCACCGCAACCTTGAACACCTCATTGCCCGCCATGGTTAAGTACGACGGTTGATCTTGATGTGCACGGTCTTGATAACCGAGTGTCAGGAGTTTGCCATAACTGCCATCAGCGTGCAGATGGGTTGAGATAATCCCTTCATTTTCACTCTGTCCAAGTAACACTGCGCCAGCCCCATCACCGAACAAAATAACGGTTCCCCGATCGGCCGGATCGAGCGTTCGGGTTAACGCATCAGAACCAATGACCAGCGCGTATTTGACTGCGCCATTTTTGATATATTGGTCTGCGACACTCAGTGCATAGGTAAATCCGGCACAGGCGGCGGCTAAGTCAAAGGCAGGACAGTCGGCGATCGCTAACAGTTGTTGGATCATACAGGCTGAACTTGGAAAAGCATGGCTCGATGAGGTGGTCGCGACGATGATTAATCCGATATCATCCTTATCGACACCTGCCATCTCGATGGCTTTTTGCGCAGCATGGAAACCCATCGTTGCCACATTTTCATCAGGACCCGCAACGCGCCGTTCACGGATGCCAGTACGAGTGACAATCCATTCGTCGGTCGTCTCTACCATTTTTTCTAAATCTGCATTAGTGCGGATTTGTTCAGGTAGATAGCTACCCGTACCCATAATTTTGCTAAACATTTATGTTCTGTCACTCCTGGCTACTACAGTGGCTAATTGGCGGGCGACTCGCTGCGAGAGTTGCCGCTGCACCGTCATTATCGACTGCTCAATTGCCGCTAAAAAAGCTTGCTGATTCGCTGCCCCATGGCTCTTAATGACCACGCCCGACAACCCTAATAAAAATGCACCATTATACTTGTCTGGATCAATCTTACTGGTATTTGGTGAAAGCAGTGTTCGGATAAGCCGCCGCCAGATTGACTGGCCACGCCCTGCACGTTGAAGAAAATATCTGACTGCACCTTCTAACGTCTTCAATGCCACATTGCCACTGAATCCATCACAGACCAAGACATCCGCTTGACCTGTTAGTAATTCACTTCCTTCTAAGAAGCCAGTATAACGGATCCCGCTCTGTTGCCGTAATAATTTCGCGGCTTGACGGATAGATTCTTTCCCTTTGCTCTCTTCTTGACCAACATTGAGTAACGCGACCCGCGGCTCAGAGATGGCTAACATTTGTTGGGCCACCACTGTGCCCATCAACGCAAACTGTAATAACATTTCGCTGTCTGCTTCGACATTGGCACCAATATCAAGGATGACAGTCTGCCCATTTAACGTATTGGGTAACAGGGTCATTAAGGCTGGACGACGGATTTGTGGCAGAGGTTTGAGCAGTAATAATGCAATCCCCATCAGTGCGCCGGTATCTCCAGCACTTAGGCAAGCCTGCGCTTTCTGTTCTTTAACTAGCTCGAGGGCGAGTCGCATGGAGCTATTTTTACTTTGCCGGATGGCCGATGAGGGTTTGACATCACTGGTGATAACAGACTCGGCGGCAATACAATGCAGGCGTTCGAGTACGGAAGAATCTGCTTTAACAAGTAATGGCTGGAGTGTGTCGGGGAGCCCGACGAGATAAATCTCTAAGAAGGGGTAGTTGCCCAGTGCCTGCAGAACTGCAGGCACTGTCACGTGGGGACCGAAGTCCCCGCCCATGGCGTCAACAGCCAGGGTCACACGTGTCAAAGTAATACCTAGCTTCGCGGCCAGAATTACTTAGCAATTACCTTGCGACCACGGTAGTAACCGTCAGCAGTCACATGGTGACGCAGATGCGTTTCGCCAGAAACTTTATCTACGGACAGAGCAGACGTAGTCAGTGCATCGTGTGAACGGCGCATGCCACGCTTGGAACGGGTTGGTTTATTCTGTTGTACGGCCATGGACCTTACTCCTATTACTTACGCTTTAAACTTGCTAATACGGCAAATGGATTCGGTTTTTCTGCCTCTGCAGGCAAATCGCCAAATACCATGTCCGCGTCGGACACTTCACAGTGTTCAGAATCATGTACCGGAACGACTGGTAATGCGAGGATAAGTTCATCTTCGATCACCGCAAGCAAATTGACTTCGCCAAACTCATCGACTTCAACCGGCTCATAATCTTCTGGTAACGCTTCCGCCTGCTCGTCATTGCGAACAGGGCTGAAGAGGTATTTTACGTGGACAGGATGGGTGAACGTGTCATTACAGCGCTGGCAGCATAACGTTACCGTCACGTCAGCAGTGCCCTCAAGGACGGCTAAGCGCTGGCTATCAATGCCGAACGACATGGTACACGACACATCGGTGTCCACACTTACCACTGAATCGGCTAAACGTTGTAACGCGTCCGCGACATAGACTCCCTGATAATCAAGGCGTTTTTGTGCAGTACGTTGCAGATCCAGAGTAAGAGGTAATTTTACTATTTGCATAGGGCGCGCATATTAACTTTGTAATGATGAAGAGTCAAAGAAAAAGGCCATTGACCCGCATCTTTAACCGAGAAATTCGCAACCAGTGCGGCAGATAGTTTAAGATGAGTTGACCTAATTCGCTATAGATTATGAAAAAAATATGCCATATAACTTTGTACTCGCCTCATCATCGCCATTTCGTCAGGCCGTTTTAGATAAACTCGGCCTACCCTTCTTCTGTGCCGCACCGGATATCGACGAGTCTGCTATTCCCAACGAATCGATCGAAGAGCAAGTCTTGCGCTTAGCCCGTGAAAAAGCCTCCGCGCTGATTGACCAGTATCCAGACAGTATTATCATTGGCTGTGACCAGCTAGGAAGTTTAGCGGAACGCGTACTCGGTAAGCCGCATACGCCTGAGCAAGCTTTTATGCAATTACGTGCATCGTCGGGAAAATGTGTGACTTTTCACACAGGATTAGCGGTGTATGACGGCGTAAATAACCAGTGGCATCAACGTTTGGACACCTATCAAGTGTTCTTTAGAGAACTGACCGACGACGAAATCTGGGGCTATATTCACAAAGAGCAGCCTTTGCAGTGTGCAGGAAGTTTTAAATCGGAGGGATTGGGGGTTACCTTGTTTGAGAAAATGGCGGGAGACGATCCCAACACACTGGTCGGGTTACCCTTGATTGCGCTATCAGCTATCCTGAGAAAAATAGGCATTAATCCTTTAACCGATTAATGCCCAACGCTGTTTAAGCGTTTTTCTTCTGACGTAAGGTATTCAAGCAGTGTTTAAGCCCTGAATCCAACGGGGCTTCAACCCTTAAGGTTTCACCTGTTGCCGGATGGGTAAAGGTGAGTGCTGCCGCATGGAGGAAGAGACGTGACAGTCCGGTGCTCGCTAATTGTTGATCAAACACGGCTACACCGTAGCGATCATCAAAGGCAATAGGATGCCCTGCATGCAGAGTGTGCACCCGAATTTGGTGAGTTCGACCAGTAACAGGACTCGCTTTCACCAGCGTCGCAAAGCCAAAGCGCTCTTCAACCTTGAAGCGTGTCTCAGAAGGTTTCCCTTCGCTGCTGACTTTCACCACACGTTCACCACTTTGCAAAATATTTTTCAACAGTGGCGCTTTGACGGATTTGAGATGTGACGGCCATTCGCCACGCACTAAGGCAAGATAATCCTTTTGCATAGTCTTATCGCGGAGCTGCTCGTGGAGAGAGCGTAACGCAGAGCGTTTTTTGGCGACCAGCAGAATACCCGAGGTATCACGATCTAATCGATGCACTAACTCCAGAAAGCGCGCTTCGGGTCGTAACGCCCGTAACCCCTCGATCACACCAAAACTCAGACCACTGCCACCGTGTACGGCGGTACCAGACGGCTTATTCAATACCAGAATGGCCTCGTCTTCATACAGAATAGCGTCATCCAACTGTGCGACGCGGGCTAACTTAGGCGAGACTTCCGGCGCATCGCTTTTAGACGTTCGAATCGGCGGGATACGCAGTTCATCCCCGGCAATAAGCTTGTATTCCGGTTTTACTCTTTTCTTATTCACTCGAACCTCACCTTTACGCAAGATTCGATAAATCATGCTCTTCGGAACCCCTTTTAAAAAGGTTCGCAAAAAGTTATCAATTCGCTGTCCGTCGTGTTCCGACGTGATGGCAATCAGCTGTACGCCATTATGTTCTGTTTTCATGCGAATAAGTGTAAAGAGAGTCAAGATTTATCGCCACTCTTTTATTACGCTGACGCGTGCTAATCTCACGTACCATGCTCTCTTTTTAACCAGCTATTTTCCGGTTTTCCCCTTAAATTGCTTAAATAATAAATAAAGTGATCAACAACGCGAAAGTCACCTTGCTATATGAAGGGGAGCAATGGAATAATGCTGGGGCTGAACGATTGCAGAACTTTGCATCGTAAAGCGACTTAGTTGAATTTTTATCTGAAAAGACAACACGCTGCAATGGCATAAGACGTTTAGTTGATTCAGATAGTTAGCGGGCTGCGGACTGCAGCCTGAACGAGATGGGATATTGCCCTCTGCCCTTAATTCGGGAAGAGATGATCCCTACGGAATTGTGAAACTGATTAGTAACACTTCCCCGACGTTATGCGCTTCTTAAGCGATCGACAGCCGTGAGGCTGACGTGATTGCCTACAGACACGAAGCCATCGGATAACTCGCTCATCGCAGTAATGCCCGCAGCTTTTCAAAAATGATAATGACGAGAACATGTAAATGAAAAGAATGCTCATTAACGCAACTCAGCAGGAGGAGTTGCGTGTCGCACTGGTAGATGGACAAAAACTCTATGACTTGGATATTGAAAGTCCGGGTCATGAACAAAAGAAAGCGAACATTTATAAAGGTAAAATCACTCGTATTGAACCCAGTTTAGAGGCCGCTTTTGTCGACTATGGTGCTGAACGCCATGGTTTTCTCCCGCTAAAAGAAATCTCCCGCGAATACTTTCCTGATAATTACTCCGGCCACGGTCGTCCAAACATCAAAGATGTTTTACGCGAAGGTCAAGAAGTAATCGTTCAAATCGATAAAGAAGAACGCGGGAATAAAGGCGCCGCCTTAACGACCTTTATCAGTTTAGCGGGAAGCTATTTGGTCCTTATGCCAAATAACCCTCGCGCAGGCGGTATATCTCGCCGTATTGAAGGCGATGACCGCAGCGAATTAAAAGAAGCCCTCTCCTCTCTCGATATCCCTAATGGCATGGGTCTGATTGTTCGGACCGCAGGCGTTGGCAAATCAGCAGAATCACTACAGTGGGATTTAAACTTCCGACTGAAGCACTGGGAAGCGATCCAAAAGGCAGCGAACAGCCGCCCAGCACCTTTCCTTATCCACCAAGAAAGTAATGTGATTGTCCGTGCCTTCCGCGACTACTTGCGTCAAGATATCGGTGAGATCCTGATTGATAACCCAAGTGTTCTGGAATTAGCCCGCCAACATATTGCTGCGTTGGGTCGCCCTGATTTCACCAGTAAAATCAAATTATACTCCGGTGAAATTCCGCTATTCAGCCACTACCAAATCGAATCGCAGATTGAGTCCGCGTTCCAACGTGAGGTCCGTCTTCCTTCCGGCGGTTCGATCGTTATCGATACCACCGAAGCGCTAACCGCTATCGATATTAACTCTGCGCGTTCAACCCGTGGTGGCGATATCGAAGAAACCGCCTTCAATACCAACCTCGAAGCAGCGGATGAAATCGCCCGTCAATTGCGTTTGCGTGATTTAGGTGGCCTGATCGTTATCGACTTTATCGATATGACGCCAGCCCGCCATCAGCGCGCAGTCGAGAATAAATTACGTGATGCCGTTCGCCAAGACCGAGCACGTATTCAAATTAGCCATATCTCACGCTTTGGTTTGCTTGAGATGTCGCGCCAGCGTCTAAGTCCTTCACTGGGCGAATCGAGTCACCATGTTTGTCCACGTTGTAGTGGCACCGGAACCATCCGTGATAACGAATCTTTAGCGCTCTCTATCCTGCGTCTTATCGAAGAAGAAGCGTTAAAAGATAACACCAAAGAAGTGCATGCAATCGTGCCGGTTCAAGTCGCCTCTTACTTACTTAACGAGAAGCGCTCGGCAGTCAATGCCATTGAAACACGTCAAGGTGGTGTAAAAACCGTTATCGTTCCTGACGACAAAATGCAAACGCCACACTACTCAGTGCTGCGCGTACGTAAAGGTGAAGAGACACACACGCTCAGCTACCATTTACCGAAACTGCATGAAACCGAGATGGCACTTCCTTCGGAAGAAGAGACCGCTGAACGTCGTCGTCCAGAGCAACCTGCACTGGCCGCCTTTGTTATGCCTGATGCACCACCGGTTGTCAGCGAGACGCAAGCCCCCCCTGCAACAGAAAAAACCGCGGGCTGTTTCTTTAGCCGCTTAGTGAAAGGCATTAAAGCCTTCTTTGCAGGTTCAGATAATGCAGAAAAGCCGGCGACAGAAACCTCGACCGACGCGCCAACTGCATCGACTGCGTCTCAGTCACAAGATAGACAACGCCAATCGGATCGCCGTAATAATCAACGCCGTAATAACAACCGTTATGACCGCAATGATAAGAACGACCGTTCTGGCCGTCAGAATCAAAAAGAGAGCAGCAACTCGGGACAACAAGACGATACGCGTCGTCAACCAGCGCGTCCCTCAGCAAATAACAGTGAAAACACCCCTCGTCAAGAACGCGCACCGCGTCAAGACAATGCTATCAGTGATGAAGTCCGTCAACAGCGCGAGCAACAACGCCGTGAACAACGTGCTGAGCGTCAGCGTCGTCGTCAAGAAGAGCGTCGTCAGCAACAAGAAGCGCGTAAGCAAGAAACGGCTCCTGAGCAGCAAGCTGAAACGCCTGTTAGCGAAGAAGCGCCACGTGAAGCGAAGGTGATGCCACGTCGTCAACCGCGTGCGCTGCAACAAAAAGTACGGGTGGCTGATACGGATACCGCTGCGCCAATCGCCGCGCCACAGGCTGAGCCAACGGGTGACGTCGCTGAAACCTCTACGGCTCGTCAGGCTGTGGAGAATCAGGATAACGTTGCACCGCGCCGTTCACGTCGTTCACCACGCCATCTGCGAGTCAGTGGTCAACGCCGCCGCCGCTATCGTGACGACCGTTACCCGCAACAAACCCCGATGGCTGTCACCACCGCTGCTGCGGCACCGGAAATGGCTTCAGGTAAAGTCTGGGTACGTTATGATCTGCCGGTGACTGCTGTTGAGTCAGTCGCAGAGACGCCAGTTGACACCGACATCGAGCAGGCCGCTACGCTGCCGATCACTGATACTGTACAGGTTGAAACCCCTGTGACACCTGTTGCACCAATACCTGCCGAGACTGAAACAGCGCCAGTGGTTGCTGAACCAGAACCGGTCGCAACGGTTGAACCCGCTCCTGTACAAGATGAGCCTGCTGTGTCACAGCCTGAAGCGGTCGAAACTCAGCCTCTGGTTACGGAACCTGTTGCCCCAACAGCGGTTACCGCAGGCCGCCTGGTCGCAACCTCACCTGTCACCAAAGCCGAGGCCCCAGCTTGGGTAGCCGAGCCAGTGAAACAGAGTGATTGGGTACGTCCGGTTTATCATTTCACCGGTAAAGGCGCGGCAGGTGGACATGCTGCACGTCATTATGCTACCGCGGATGTGACCAAAGCGAGCTAAGTCAGCGCAAAAAAAAACACCCGCGAAATTCGCGGGTGTTTTTTTATCTATCACTTATTCATCTGAAACAAAGAGAGTTTAGACATCTGTGTATAGGCGGTATAACTGGCCTGTAACGCCGTCTCTTTCATTTGGTATTCCGAAATGGTCTGTGTCACATCAGCATCCACTAATTGACTCAATTGACCTTGTGCCAGAATACTCTGGCTAGCGCTAATCGAGCCTAAGCTTTCCAACTCCTGTAGCTGAGTCCCATTTTCAGACTGCAACGTCAGAATATTATTTAAGCTATTATTCAGGCCTCGATTGGCCGAATTCATCGCCTGCTGAAAATCTTTCATCGCCGAATCATCCGCATCGTGCAGCGGCGTTTTAAGCGCCGCAATAGCCTTATCGATTATCGAAAAGAGGTCGGTATCGCCTAAACTGCCATCAGGTTCTAATTTTGGATTAAGGGATGCTGACTGAAAAACTTGCTTACCGGTGTGAGTCAGGGTCATCACCCGCTGATTATCCACTTGTTGCTTAATCGGCTGGACGCCGCCTTGATAAGTCACCCCTTGAGCGTCCTCGACAAAAGGTGGCTGAGCGGTGTTATAGCCAGCAAACAAATAACGCCCACTACTGTCTTGGCTATTAGCAATAGTCAACAGTTGATTGCGCACCCCCTCTAGCTTCACTGCCACAGACTGCCTATCATCATCGTTAAGTGTACCGGTTGCGCCATACACAATATCGCTGATCGCCGCTTGAATATTGTCGCTAATCGAAGAGAGCGCGGTGGCTTCTGTACTCATGGTGGTTTGCGCAAATTGCTGCGCCATACTGTAACGCTGCTCAGTGCGTTGATGCTGCTGGATCCCCAAAGCTTGCGAAGCGGCAACCGGATCATCGGAAGGCGATACTACCCGCTTCCCTGAGGATAATCGCTGTCCTGCCGCTAACCAGTCCGCTTGCGCCCGGCTTATTCCCTGCGTTTGTTGTTGGAAAATGAAGGTGGTACTTAATCGCATATCACTGACTCCCGCTCTGTACTAGCTCCGCACGCTGATTAAGGCATCGAATAGCGCACTGGCCGTATTCAACACTTGTGTATTGGCAATGTAATACTGTTGATATTGGGTGAGGTTGGCATATTCCTCATCCAGATTAACCCCCGAGACGGCTTGCTGTCGCGCGGTGAGCTGGGTAATGATATTGTCCGATAAGTTCACGGCATTACCATAGGCTTGCGTTTGTGTACCAACAAAACTGACTGCAGTGCTCCAGGTTTGACTGAAGGTTTGCGTGCCGCCGACCCGTTTTTGCGACTGTAAGTCGAGCATCTTCTGAATATTACGGTTATCGCTTTCGCCCGACAGATCCTCTGCCGCGGCTAATTTATTAGGGTCGCTAAAATTTAATGAAAACTGATGGGTTATCTGATTAACAGGCTGGAGGAGGAAACGGTCCTGTTCGCTCGGGCTACCGCTGACAGTGATCGAGAGCCCTTCGAAATTGAGCGTCGTCCCATCTGCCGAGGCCTCGACCGGGACGGAGGTATTATCGCTCAATCGCGTTACCTGCCAGCTGCCTTGTTGAAAGACCAGCTGATAATCGGAGGCTTGTACTTGTTGGGCATCGGTAAATACCGCACTCATCGAGGCCGTCCCGGTGTTCAATACATTTTTCTTAACACCCGGCTGGCCGATACTGAACATCGCCTCCCCTTGCTGACCGTTCAGATCATAGCCTTGCTCCTGCACACTGTTGATCGCGGTCGCGAATGCTAAGGTCAATTGCCCGAGTCGATTCTGTAACTGATTGAGCTCATCGTGGCGAAAAGCGAGAAGTCCCCCTACCTTACCGGTCTTAAACAGCTTTTCAGGCAACTCCACTTGGCCAGCCAGCTTATCCTGATACCCCAAAGTTAACTGCTCAGGATTGGCATTCGAGGGCATTGCCTCTACTGCATAACTTTTGCTGCCACTGACTAATGTAAAGCCATTGGCAATACTGACGGTCATGTTGCCATCTTGCATCGCGACCGTCACCCCCACCTGATCGTTAAGCTCCCGTACTAATTGGTCACGCTGATCGAGCAGGTTATTCGGGGCATCGCCATGCTGCGATAATTGTGAGATACGTTGATTTAGGGTGGCAATTTGCTGGGTATAGCTGTTTATCGCGGAAACGGTACTCTGTAATTGCGTATTGATATCGCGCTGTTGCTGATCGAGCATCGTCTGCGTGCTCGTAAACTGATTAGTAAGCGCTGCCGCTTGCGACATTACCGCCTGGCGGGCGGCAGGGTCGGCAGCGTTATTCACCACATTCTGTAAGGTATCGAAGAAGGTTTCTAGCCCATCATTTAAGGTGCCGCCTTCCAGCGTCATCTGTTTATCAATGGCAGAGAGCTGTGTGTAATGTGCGGACTGTGCGCTACTCTTAGCACTGGCATTGCGCAGTTGACTATCGATTAATGCATCGTATTGCCGTTGAACACCGTTCACAATCGCCCCATTTCCATACCAACTGTTACCACTAAAGGTGTTTTGTGCCTCAGAAATCACCGTAATCTGACGGTTATATCCCGCGATGGTATAACTACTGATATTACTCGCGGTACTGGTTAACAGTTGCTGGGCGGCATTTAATCCACTCATCGCAGAATTAATTAAACTCGACATAACTTTTCCTTACCCTAATAAACTTGCGAAGGCCTTGGCCTGACAACGCTCTAACCTGTTTATCGGCACAAGATAAGAGAGACTTTATAAAGATAATTAAAATAATTCGTCTAGGTTGAGCGTGGCGGTAGGGTGCTGGCTGGGTAGACTCTGATTGAGCTGGCGGATAATGGCGATAAGCTTTTGGGCGTAGAGCGGATCCGTGGCGTAGCCCGCTTGCTGTAACGCGTAGGCCCCTTGCTCGGCGCTACGTGCAGAGGTCACTGCCTGATAACGAGGATTGTTCATCAAGAGATCGCCATAATCCTTTAACGCCTCCTGCCATGAATGATAGACGCGAAACGGCTCGGTGGTTTTTTCTGCCTGACCTTGACGATACTCTGTCGTGAGGGTCGCCGTTGTCGGCCCCTGCCAGCGCCCACCGGCTTTAATACCGAACAGATTATGACTGGGTTGCCCCCGCTCGGTGGTAATTTGCCGTTGTCCCCAGCCAGACTCTAGCGCTGCTTGGGCCAAAATCAGTTTCTCCGGGATACCGGTTTCTTGGCTCACACTTTTCACATGCGGCAGTAATCGTTGAATAAATTGCTGCATAGGTTGAGCTAACTGCACAACGCTATCGACTTTTCGTTCCACCAACTGTGAAAGCCGTTGGAAAAATTGCCGGTCATTATCAAATGGCATCGCACGTTGCCCGACCTCCTCACTTGGCGGTGTCATAGACTGCATCTGCTTTTCAATCAATGCCGCTAATCCTAGTGGGCTAGCGGGGGCCATCTGGGTGATCTGTTGATCATAGAGCGAGGTGAATAGCCGTTGCGAGTCGCTCCTCAGCAAATCGCCTCCGGGCAGGCTTTGCCGCATACTCTTTAGCATCATCTGTAAAAAGATACCTTCCACTTGTCGTGCTACCGTGGCGATATTCTCTTGCGGCGACTGTTTCGCCGCCCCACGTAACGCGTTCAGTTCATTGACATCCCACCCCGTTGCGATCGTCATATCCATTAGAGGATCTCCAATTCAGCATTCAGGCAGCCCGCGCTGTCCATCGCTTGTAAAATGGACATCAGCTCCGTCGGGGTAGCACCAAGCGTATTTAGCGCGGCCACCACATCATTTAACGATGCGCTGGTATTCACTTTCTGTAGCGCTCCCCCCTGCTCACGTAACGAAATATTCGTTTGCGGGGTGACGACCGTTTCTCCCCCGGCCAATGGCGTGTCCGGTTGATTCACCTTCGCTTGATTATCCACGGTTACCGACAGGTTACCCTGCGCGACGGCACAGCGTTCAATGCTGACTTGCTGATTCATAATGACCGAACCGGTTCGCGCATTGATCACAATTTTCGCGCGGGCAGTGGGTAACCTAATCGGTAAATCTAACAGTTTGGCTAATAGCTGAACTTGGGATGATTGGGTGGGCGAGACACGCACCGCGACGCTGCCCGCGTCTAATGGCTCAGCGGCAGAATAGCCACTGTGTTGATTGATCACATCAGCCACCCGCTGGGCGAGGGAAAAATCGTTACGCGACAGTTGTAAGATCAGTGGGTTTTTATCACCAAAATTATGCGGCAGTTCCCGCTCGACGGTCGCGCCGCCAGTGATCCGCCCACCATTGAGTTGGTTAACCTGCACACTGCTACCCCCGGCTTGTGCGCCTGCCCCGCCGATCAACACATTGCCTTGCGCGAGGGCATAGACCTGATTATCCACCCCTTTCAGCGGCGTCAATAACAGCGTACCGCCGCGCAGACTTTTCGCATTCCCCATTGAGGAGACCACGACATCGACAGTTTGGCCTTGTCGCGCGAAGGCGGGTAGCTTCGCCGTTACCATCACAGCAGCCACATTTTTCAGCTGAATATTGGTCCCCGCAGGCAGTGTAATGCCGAGCTGTGACAACATATTACTCATCGACTGTGTGGTAAACGGGGTTTGCGTGGTTTGGTCGCCCGTACCATCTAAGCCCACCACTAATCCATAACCAATCAGGGCATTTTCCCTGACCCCTTGCACTTGGGTGACGTCTCGGATGTGCAGCGTTTGCGCAAGCGAGGTGGCACTCAAGCACAGTAATCCAATTATGATGATACTTCGCATCCTAAGACTCCCTTACATCGGTGCGATTGTTAAGAAGAAACGCTGTAGCCATCCCATTTGTTGAGCATCATTAATATAGCCGTTACCCACATACTCGATGCGCGCATCGGCAACTGACGTGGAGAGCACCGCATTATCGGCATTAATGGTGCGCGGATTGACGACGCCAGAGAAACGGATAAATTCGGTTCCCTGATTAATTTCAATCTGCTTCTCGCCAACCACGTTTAAATTACCGTTTGCCAGTACGGCTGAGACCGATACGGTGATTGTTCCAGTGAAGGTATTATTCGCCGACGCGCCCCCTTTACCGCTGAAATCATTACCGCCTGACCCATCGAAGTTAGCTTTATCACCGCCCAATAAGCCATTCAACGACCGTGGCACCACACTCAGCCCAAACTGGCTACTGCCTTTTCGTGAGGCATTACTGCTGGAACTTTTACTGGCGCTGACGTTTTCCCGCAGGATGATGGTTAAGGTATCGCCAATCGCGCGGGGTCTACGATCTTCAAACAAAGGTTGATAGCCGAAATTCATTGGCGCAACAGCTTGAAAGATTGACCCATTCATTACGGGTTGCGGCAATACGGCGGGTTTGGCTGAGGTATCTCCTCTCACTAACGGAGTATGAGGAATGAGGGCGCAGCCGCTGAGGGCGCTCATACATGACCACATCAATCCTGTATAAAACCAGCGCATTTTCACCGTGATCTCCTGTGTTATGTTGGGCGTTTTGACACGCCCATGGCGGGTTAGAGTTGCGTGAGTCGTTGTAACATCTGGTCCGAGGTACTGATGGCTTTACTGTTAATCTCGTAAGCACGTTGCGTCTGGATCATGGTGACCAACTCCTCAGCAACATTGACATTCGAGGTTTCAACATAGCCTTGATAGAGTGAGCCAGCCCCATTTTGGCCCGGCGTACTCTCGGTCGCCGCACCAGACGCTTGCGTCTCTTGATACAAGTTTTCCCCTTTACTCTCTAACCCAGCATCGTTAATAAAAGTATTTAAGGTCAATTGCCCAACCTGTGCCGGTTGTGTCTGCCCGGCCTGCGTCACACTGACGATGCCATCTTTCGATATAGTGATGCTCAGCGCATCTGCCGGAATGGTGATCCCAGGCTGAACCGGATAACCGGCGTTAGTCACCAGTTGGCCATTTTGATCAACTTGAAACGATCCATCGCGGGTGTAAGCCGAACTCCCGTCCGGCAGTAAGACTTGGAAATAGCCTTGGCCATTGATGGCGACATCTTTCGCATTATCGGTTTTCGATAAATTCCCCTGAGAGTGCAGACGCTCAGTGGTGACGGGGCGAACTCCAGTACCAATCTGTAAACCTGAAGGCAACGTATTTTGCTCTGAGGCCTGAGTCCCCGGCTGGCGTAAGGTTTGATAGAGCAAGTCTTCAAATACCGCTCGTGAGCGCTTAAAGCCATTGGTCGAAACGTTGGCAAGGTTATTAGAAATGACATCCATATTTGTTTGCTGGGCATCAAGCCCGGTTTTGGCAATCCATAAAGAACGGATCATGGTCTTTCCTTATTAACTCGTAATGGATAATAACTGGTTAGCCTTTTGCTCATTCTGATCAGCGTGACTAATCTCTTTCATTTGCATCTCGAAACGGCGAGCATGGTTAATCATCTCCACCATCGATTGCACAGGATTGACGTTGCTCTCCTCTAACACGCCCGGCATCACTTTACCCAAAGGATTAGCCGGTAAGCGTGCATCGCCAAACTGGGCAATGGCCTTTGCCGTCGGCCGAAAGAGCCCATCATCCCCCCGCATCACCAGTGACGGCTCGCCTTGTGCAATTTTTAACCGCCCAATCGCCACTGTGGCATTCGGCTGATCACCAGCATTCAATGCGGTGAGGGTCCCATCCGTTGCGAGGGTTAATTGCGCATGCTCAGGAATGGAAATCGGCCCACCTTCCCCGACTACAGGATGGCCATTTAAGGTCAGGATCCCCTCCGGTGAGATCTGCATATTGCCATTACGCGTGTAGGCCTCGCTGCCATCAGGTAGTGTGACGGCAAGCCAGTCATTGGCTTGCAGCGCAACGTCGAGTGTCCGTTCCGTGTAATTGAAGCGACCGGCAGACAGATCCGCTGCTGGCGTGGAGGCGGTCACAAAGCTGCGTGTTGCGAGTGAGGCGCCCTCCACCGGCACCGCGCGAAAATTGGCCAGTTGCGCTTTAAAACCGGGGGTCGACACATTGGCTAAATTATTCGAGGTCACCGCTTGTAAATCGAGGGTTTGGCTCGCTCCGCTCATCGCGGTATAGATCATCCTATCCATGAATGGCGCGATCCTTTATCGTAAGTTAACCAAGGTATTGAGGATTTGATCTTGCGTTTTTATCGTCTGTGCGTTGGATTGATAATTACGTTGCGCAACAATCATATTGACCAGCTCTTTACTCAGGTCGACATTTGAAGCCTCAAGCGCGCCAGCCGTCATGGTGCCAAAATTACCGCTGCCGGGTGTCCCGATAGCCGGTTGGCCTGAGGATGAACTTTCGCTCCACAGATTGTCTCCCATCGGTTGTAAGCCTTCACTGTTGGTGAAGCTACTGAGGACAATCTGCCCCATCGCCTGCGTGCGTTGGTTCGAATAGCTGCCGATGATCGTACCGTCGTCATTAATGGTAAATCCGGTCAAATCACCCGGCGCATAACCATCTTGCTTTGGATTACCAAATTGCGTTTCACCCGTGTTCTGCTGGCTGCTGCCAGTAAAATCTAAGGTGAGGGCCTGATTGGCTGCTGCCCCGTTGCTGCCTTGAATAGTGATTGACTGCGTGGCATCGCTCGTCAACTGACCGTTCTCATCAAAACTCATCGTGAAATCGGCGGAAGCTTCACCGGTTGAACTGTCGATGGGATAGACTTGCCATTGATTATTGGCGGTTTTTACAAAATAGAGATCGAGTTGGTGGTCATTCCCTTGGCTGTCGTAAACGGTCATACTGCTCTTCGCGTTATAACTGTTCACCTCTTTGGCATCGAACGGCGTCATCGTCGGTAACGCGTCTGAGGAATTGAGATTGGCCTGCAAAGCGCCCTGAGTCGTAGCTTTAGCAGGAAGCTGAGTCGTCGGGATCATAATCGGCACCGGATCCGCGCCCGTTTGCACCGTGGCAGGGGAGCCCGTTACCGGATAGCCAGTCACTTGTAAACCTTCGGTATTCACTAGGTAACCGTCGGCGTTACGCTGCAACTGGCCATTACGGGAGTAATAAACCGAGCCATTGCTGTCTTCTAAGCGAAAAAAACCATTTCCCGACAAGGCGACATCGAGGTTACGACCCGTCGCATTGATCGCCCCATCGCCAAAATTCTGGATAACCGCAGAGACTTTGGTTCCCAGCCCGGTTTGGCTACCGGCAAACATATCGGCAAAGGCAGCGGTTGAACTCTTAAAACCACTGGTTGCCGAGTTAGCAATATTATTCCCTATTACATCCAAGTTACTCGAGGCAGCATTCAATCCACTGACTGCTTGCGAAAAAGACATACTTATCTCCTAATAGTTAAAGAATTTGCTTAATTTGATCGAGGGTCGCGGTACCGTAGGTCCCTAAATTAAGCACTGCACCGTTGGCGGTAGGGTTGACGCCATAGACCATGGCATAGGTTAATGACGAGGTATGAATCGCTCCTGTATCGCTGGCGGCATCGATACTTACGCTATATTTTCCTGCGGGGGCGGCACTCTCATCTTCAAGCGTGCCATCCCATTGGAAAGTATGAGTCCCCGCCCCCATCGCCCCAAGATCGAGTTGCGCAATAACATTACCGCTACTGTCTTGAATGGTGGCGGTCACCGACGTCGCGGCGGCATCCGTTACGAACCCGAAAGGTGTCGTCGCCTCTTCTCCCACCAAAATGGCATCGCCAGGGACCATTACGCCATGGCCGATGAGTAGCGTATTTTGTACCGATTGGGTGGTATTGATTTGTCCAGAGATCGAGGAGAGCGTGGTATTTAAGTTCTCGATCCCCGCCAGGGTATTAATCTGGGCTAACTGGGTGGTTAACTGGCTGTTATCCATCGGATTAGTAGGATCTTGATTTTTTAATTGCGCAATAAGCAGCGTGAGAAATTGGTTTTGTAAATCGGCGCTCGAGTTTCCCGTCGATGAGGCTGTTGCCGTCGCGCTGGCGCTTAGTCGGTTGGCGCTGCTGATTTCAGATAACATACGTCGCGCCTCCTTATTGGCCTAGTGTCAGAGTCTTTAACATCAGGCTTTTAACGGTATTTAATACCTCAACATTGGCTTGATAGCTGCGTGAGGCAGAGATGCTATTTACCGTTTCGGCAACGACATTAACGTTAGGCATCTTGACGTATCCTTTATCGTCGGCGAGGGGGTTCTCTGGCTGGTAAACCTGCTTAAATGGCGTGGGGTCATCGATAATCTCAGAGACCTTTACACCACCGATACCGCTGGCGTTCATCGGTTCGGTTTTAAAAATCACCTGCTTGGCGACATAAGGCTGTCCCTCGGGACCCGTCACACTGTCAGCATTGGCCAAATTACTGGCGCTAACATTAAGGCGCTGCGACTGAGCGCGTAACGCCGAGCCTGAGATATCGAATATTGAGAGCATGTTACGGGATTCCTTATCCTTGGATGGCACTGCTCAGCCATTTGATTTGATTAGAGAGGTAAGTGAGGTCCGTTTGGTATTTCACACTATTTTCTGAGAACGCCACCCGCTCTCTATCCATATCCACGGTATTACCGTCCGCGGAAGGTTGATCGGGAACGCGATACATCAGGTTAATAGGCTGAGAGGGTTGGCTTTTTCCAGCAATATGACCTGCCGAGGTTAAGCGTAATGGCACACCCTCGACTCGGGCTGCTGCACTGGATACCGCACGCTTAAGCGTGGCGGCGAAAGGGATATCACGCGCTTGATAGCCGGGCGTATCGGCATTAGCAATATTACCGGCCAATATGCTTTGTCGCTGGGTACGTAACGCGAGCGCTTGACTCGCAAAGTCGAGAGTTTGGTCGAGGCGGTCCATCATAACGTTATCCTTGCTGACTGAATATTACGCAGAATACGTTAATCATTTCAGAACAAATCGTTTGAATAGCCGATAAAACGCCGAGTAATTCCGCGCTTGGTGATTGCTAACCAGGGTTACACTTGTCTCATTTATTGGGGAGATAAGGCATGAAAGCGCACTGGATCATAGTAGGTTTGTTAATGGCGACTTGCGCCCACGCCACCCCCTTAGCGGACCAGTTAGTGACATTCTTCGCCCAACGAGAACCTGACTATGCCAAAGCGCTACAAGTGGATATTCTGCAATCACCCTCAACGCCGCTCACCTGCACCGCTCCACGCTTTAAGCTACCCAGTAATAGCCGTCGATGGGGTGCCCTGACGCTGACGGCCCACTGTGATCGACAGGTCGCTGTGTTACGCGTCAGAGTACAAGTGAGAGGAACATTTTATCGCAGTCAACGCCCGATTAAACAAGGCGCGTGGGTCACCAAAGAGGATATTACCACTGAGGTGGGGCGCCTTGATACACTGCCCGCAAATAGCTGGTTGACCCCCTTACCCTTGCCGTTAATCGCCTTGCAACGGATCGCTGCAGGCCGGGTACTGACGAAGAACCAATTTCGCCAACCTTGGGTCATCAAACAAGGTGAAACGGTTCCGATAACGTTTACGGGCAAAGGGTTTCACATTGCGGGACGTGGCACTGCATTAGACAATGCCGCGGTCAATCAGTCCCTGAGAATACGACTGGATAACGGCCAACGGTTGACCGCAACCGTTAACGAACGCAAAGAGATTATCGTGAAATAATCACCGAATAAAACTTATCAAGTTTTTCGTTATCTCGCCGATAAACAGAGTGAGCACCTCTTATTATGCTTTTTTTTTACAAGGACAGCGTATGACAATCGAAAAAATGCCAGGTATTACGGGGATAGGCAATGATCTAGTCCAAGGCCAAACGCGCTCACGCACCCTGTCAGCCGGCCAACAGTCGACCCCTACCCTGATCGCCGATAATCAATCTGATAGCGTCGATTTGAGTCACTCTCTCTCACGCTTTACGCAGATCAGCCATAACGATATCGATAATCAAAAAGTGCAGCGATTACGTCAAGCCATCGCTGAAGGTACTTATCAGGTGGATGCCGGCAAAATTGCCGACAAACTACTGGCCGCCGCTAAGGGAGACTATGATGCCTGATCCTTACCGTAATCTTAGCGCCGTGCTGAATAGTCTGTATCAAGTGCTAGCCTCGCTAGGCCATCTGATGAAAGAAGAGCAGCAACAACTGATGGCGGCTACACCGAATAGCCGTCGTTTGATGAGCTTGAGCGAAGATAAGCAGGCACTGTTGGTGACCTTGAGCTTTGTGGAACAGCGACGTTCCGAGTCAGAGCGCGCGTTAACATTAGCGTCGCCCTATTCGGAGCACCCCTCACTGGCAGCAGTGTGGCAGCGTATCGAGCCGCTGGCACAACAGCTTGCCGAACAGAATCAACACACAGCGTTAATGCTAAACCAGCAGCTGGCGTGGACCGAACAGGTGCTCAACGTCCTCCAACCGCTGCAAGCCCAGCATTTTTATGGACCGGACGGTCATCCGGTCATCAATCGATAGGATCAGCAGACACTGCGACGGGAGAAATCCTTCACACGAAAACCCAGCAGCAGCAGTGTGGCAAAGAAACTGATTCCGCCCGCGGCACAGACCGCTGTCAGACGCAGTAATCGTTCAAACATCAGGCCTTGGCCCCATGCTGGCATATACAGCAGCACGCCATACAGTACGGCGGCCATCACCCCCACGGCGACGATCAAGCGAGCTAAAAAGATGCCCCAGCCTGCTTGCGGAATGAAAAATTTTTTCTTGCGCAGTTGCCAATAGAGTAATGCTGCATTGAGGCATGCGGCCAGACCGATAGAGAGCGACAAGCCGGCATGTTTCAGTGGCCCAATAAAGGCTAAGTTCATCACCTGCGTCATAATCAGTGTCATGATCGCAATCTTCACTGGCGTTTTAATATCCTGACGCGAGTAAAAACCAGGCGCCAGTACCTTCACCACAATTAAGCCGACCAAGCCAATAGAATAGGCAACCAACGCGCGTTGGGTCATCGCAGCATCAAAGGCAGAAAACTTCCCATATTGAAACAGTGCTGAGGTCAAGGGACCTGCGAGAATACCGAGTGCCACCGCACTCGGCAGTGCCAGTAAGAGACAGAGACGTAAGCCCCAATCCATTAAGCGGGAATACTCATCGAAATTACCGCTCGAAAAACTGCGCGACAGTGACGGTAACAAAATCGTCCCTAAGGCCACCCCCAGTACGCCCGAGGGAAACTCCATCAAACGGTCGGCGTAATACATCCACGAGACGGAACCGGAAACCAAAAACGAGGCAAAAATAGTATTAATGATCAGCGAGATTTGACTGACGGATACCCCTAAAATCGCTGGCCCCATTTGACGTAGGACCCGCCAGACGCCAGCATCCCGTAAATTAATTCGCGGCAGCACTAACATGCCAATTTTTTTCAAGTGAGGGAGCTGATAGCCTAACTGTAAGATGCCGCCGACCACGACTGCCCACGCCAGCGCCATCACCGGCGGATGGAAAAAGCGTGATCCAATCAGCGCAAAGCCAATCATACTGATGTTCAGTAATGTCGGCGCAAAGGCTGGGACCGAAAAGCGGTTCCAAGTATTAAGGATAGCGCCCAGTAAGGAGGCGATCGAAATTAACAAGATATAGGGAAAGGTAACCCGTAATAACGCGGTGGTCAGTGCAAATTTATCGGCCGTATCGGCAAAACCAGGCGCCGTCACATAAATCACCCAAGGCGCAGCGATAATCCCGGCAACGGTCACCAGTGCGAGCACGAGGGTTAATAACCCTGCCACATAGGAGACGAAAATTCGTGTCGCCTCCTCGCCCTCTTTACTCTTATATTCGGCGAGGATCGGAACAAAGGCTTGCGAGAATGCGCCCTCGGCAAAAATTCGACGCAGTAGATTGGGTAATTTAAAGGCAACAAAAAAGGCATCAGTCGCCATCCCGGCACCGAAAACACGCGCCACAATGGCATCGCGTGCAAAACCTAGCACCCGCGAGAACAGTGTCATGGAACTCACGGCCGCTAATGATTTAAGTAAATTCATAAAAGAAAAACATCCTGAATAATCGACAATTTAGGGTGACCCACACGAATAATGCTGGCTAGTGTACTGTCATTCCTAGAAATAATCAGTTCCGATTGTTACAAGTAATGATCACCTAGCCAGTCGGGGTGATCAACGCCGTGAGAATATGATCTTCCCATCGTCCGTTTATCTTAAGATAATCGCGGGCATATCCCTCTTTTTCGAAACCTAACCGCTGTAACAGTGCCCCACTACGCTGGTTACGAGGCATATAGTTGGCCATAATCCGATGGAGTTGCTGCTGTTTTTGCAGATAGGGAATGATGGTGGACAAACCCTCAAACATTAGCCCCTTGCCTTGCTGCGAAGCGGCGAGTGAATAGCCGAGATAACAGGCCTGAAAACAGCCGCGGATCACTTGGCTAAAATTGGCGACGCCCCAAACCTGTTGCTGGTTAGGGTCCATTAATAAAAAGTAAAAGGCTTCGCCCTGCTTTTGTTGCATCCCCATCACCTGAAGACGCGCTTCCCAGCCGTGATGCTGGAAGTAACTTTCGTCGCGCAACGGCTCCCAAGGTACTAAGAAGTCGCGATTTTCTTGATAATAATCGGTCAATAACCAACTGTCGCGTTCTGCGACGGTTCTGATATGCATCGAGGAAGAATTCAGTGATATTCTCGGGCTAGATGAACGATAGCCAAACATAATGTCTCCAAGGAAACCCACTTTGCGCTGATTATTTGCTAATTATCGCAACGAGTAAAGTGACTCGCCTCTTTTTGCTGTTTGGCAGAACCCACCGTCTGGCGTACAATTATTGTCACTAGAAGATTGATTACCCTAAGAATAGGACTGACTATGCATCTTTATGTTTATGACCACTGCCCGTTCTGTGTGAAAGCGCGGATGATTTTCGGTTTAGATCAGCAACCGGTTGAAGTCTCTTTCTTATTAAATGATGACGAAGAGACACCCAATAAGCTGATTGGGAAAAAGATGTTACCTATTTTGGTAAAAGACGATAATAGTGCGATGGGTGAAAGCTTGGACATCGTCAACTATATCGAGTCGCTCTCGTCGACGCCTCGCCTATCCAGTGAAACTTCTGAAAAATTGGCTCAGTGGCTCACGCAGGTAGGGACTTATATCAATAAACTGCTGTTGCCTATTATGCCAACCACCGACTTTGCGGAGTTCACCACCTCCTCTGCCCGCGACTACTACTCGACAAAAAAACAGGCTTATATTGGCGACTTCGGCCCCTTACGTGAACAACGCGCCGATCTCGTTACAAAAATTAATCATGATTTAACGCGCTTGGTCGAGATTATCCAGTCGCCGCATGCGGTCAACGGCACGCTTTCCTACGATGATATTCATCTCTTTCCGTTACTACGTAACTTGACCTTGGTCAAAGAGATTGACTGGCCTGCGCCCGTCGCCGCCCTGCGGGATTCGCTTTCGGCTCAATCCGGGGTTCCCCTTTTATCCGATTTAGCCCAGTAGAGGTGTATTACCATGCGTAAGTGTCTTACCCTTATGGTGTTCTGTTACAGCCTAGTGTTAGCTGGCTGTGATCACTTGGCATCCTATACGCTAAGTGAACAGGAAATTAACCAGAGCCTAAGCAAGCATGCAGCGTTTGACAAAGATATTGGTATCAATGGATTGGCCAATGCGCATATCACCCTAGATACCTTGCACGCTGAAATAGGTCGCGCTGCGGCGAACCAAGTGGTGCTATCAGGACACGCCACGGTTGATTTTGCTTCGCTATTTGGCAAACAAAATGCCGATCTCCAGCTAAAAATGAGCGCAGTGCCAGTCTTCAATCGTGAGCAAGGTGCGGTCTACCTGCACGATCTCACTATCCTCGATGCGCAGGCTCAGCCGCAAAAAGTCCAAGGTATCGTCGACGGTCTTAAACCGATATTGGCAACCTCTTTACGTGAGTACTTCAGCCAACAACCGGCATGGGTATTAAGCAGCGATCGTTCTAAAGCCGAATCGCTCGCTAAGAAATATGCGACGGGTATTGAAGTGAAACCGGGGGAGATAGTGATTCCTCTCGCGCCTTAACCGCGATAAATACCTGCCCAGCCGGGTGGGTATTTCCCTTATCTCGCCAATTATCATCACTTTTCCTAATAAGGTAACCTCCCTTTCCTGCTACTCATCCCCACGGGGACTCAAGCCGATCCCTATATAGTGCACTCACCTAAGATTCTCTCCACACTTTCACTGTCTAGTGGAGGTTCTCGCGCCGATAGAATGTATAAGAAATGTTAAACTAATGACCTTATCAATCATATGGATTACAATATCGATACAAAAAATACAATTTTTACTATCAATTGTGAGCGTGATAACGATGTTGTTACAGAAACCCACCAGTAGGAGAAAGTTCCTATTAGCGTCGTTAATGGCCCTGCCGTTAACCGAATTGGTCCTTAAAGGGCTTACTGCAGCCGAGGCCGCAGAGCTCGCGGCCCCTGATCTAAGCACTTATCAACCGCATTTTTTCACCGCCGAGGAATGGCAATTTATTCTTGCGGCAACCGATCGGCTGATCCCGGCGGGAGGGCAAGGTAAAGCTCCCGGTGCCTTAGAAACGAATGTGCCTATCTTTATCGACCAACAGCTGCATGACCCCCATTTTGGTAAAGAAATCTTTATGCAAGGCCCCTTCCCCGCCAACCTCCCTGCGAGCTTAGGCTATCAGATCCCCTATTATCCTCAGCAAATCTACCAAGTAGGGATTGCAGCAATCGATCAATGGTGCCAGCAACAACACAGTAAAAGTTTTGTGCAACTGCCTCACACCGACCAACAGCAGGTATTGGCGTTGGCAGAGAAGGGAGCAATACCCTTCGCACAGCGCCAAGATAGCGCTTCGCTTACCGCCGCTCAGTTCTTTAGCCAACTGCTTAACGATACTAAGCACGGCTATCTCGCCGATCCGATGTATGGTGGAAACAAAGGGATGAAAGCATGGATTGCGATTGGCTTTCCCGGCGCGCGCGCCAGCTATCTCGAGTGGGTTAAGCAACATAATGTGCAATACCCTTTAGGCCCAGTCAGTATCCAAAGCGTGCAAGCATAAGCGGGGAGTATTAAGAAATGCCAAACGTCACAAAACAAGCAGTTGATGTCGTGGTCTGTGGACTGGGTTGGGCAGGGTCCCTGATGAGTATTGAACTGGCGCAAGCAGGGCTGAGCGTTCGCGCATTGGAAAAAGGTCCCGATCGCGATTACGACGAGTTCGCCTATCCTAAACCCGCTGATGAGTACGCTTATGCAGTGCGGAATAAAGTGATGACCACTCCCGCCGAGTCAGCCGTCACCGTCCGTTATGGACTGCAAGACACCGCCGTGCCAACGCGTAAATGGGGAGCCTTTGTCCCCGGTGGCGGCGTCGGCGGATCTGGGATGCACTGGACGGGAGTCTTGATCCGCCCGACCCCTACCGACCTCAAGCTAAAAACCTATGCCGACCAAGCTTACAAACCCGGTATCTTGCAAGAAGATATGCGAATTATGGATTTTCCTTTTAGTTGGCAAGAGATCGAGCCTTACTACGATAAGTTTGAGCGGATTTGCGGCTTATCGGGTAACACGGGTAACTTACGGGGGGTAATCCAGCCGGGGGGCGACCCGTTTGAAGGTCCTCGTTCTCAGCCTTATCCCTTACCTGCCTTGGAGGACACCTTAAATAATGTGATGTTCTCCGCTGCAGCTAAAAAACTCGGTTACCACCCTTTCCCTAACCCTTCCGCCGCCGCGTCGCGGGCCTGGACCAATCCCTATGGCAATACGATTACACCCTGTAACTATTGTGGGTATTGCTCTAAATATCCCTGCTTAAACTATTCGAAAGCCTCGCCGCAAACTGCCGTTATGGATGCCTTAAAGCGTATGGATAACTTTTCCTATGAGGTGAATGCCGAAGTGACGCGCGTGGTTTTGCATGACGATAAAAAAAGCGCGAAAGGCGTAATCTATTACGATGCCGAGGGTAATGAGTGCTTCCAGCCAGCCAAAATCGTCATACTCAGTAGCTTCCAATATTATAACGTTCGATTAATGTTGCTATCAGGGATCGGCAAGCCCTATAACCCAATCACGGAAGAAGGCGTGGTGGGCCGTAACTATGCGTTTCTGAGTAACGGGGGCGCAACGCTGTTTTTCAAAGATAAAAACTTTAATCCTTTTGTCGCAGCAGGACCTACCGGTCAGATGTTTAACGATATCTCACCCGGTAATGTTGACGGCCCGAGTTTAGGTTTTATCGGTGGGGCAAAAATTCATAGCTCACAAGCGACGGGGACACCTATTAGCGCCGCACTACCCAAAGATACACCCAAGTGGGGATCGGGCTGGAAAGAGGGGTTAGAAACGTGGTACGGCCACTCGATGAAAGTCAGTATTACTACCACCTGTATGGCATACCGCGACAGTTATCTGGATCTCGATCCGACTTATACGGATAAGTATGGGCAACCCCTGCTACGCATGACCTTTAATTGGAAGCGAAATGAATTATTGTTACAGCAGTACCTAAAAGGGATCGTCGGTAATCTGGTTAACGAGTTGAATCCCGACAGTTTTAGTATGAGTTTTCTGCCGATGGACGCCAATTTTGATCTGACCAAGTATGTCTCAACCCATAATGTGGGTGGCGCAGTGATGGGCGATAACCCTAACACTTCTGCATTAAACCGCTACCTACAAAGTTGGGATGTGCATAACGTGTTTGTGCCAGGGGGGAACGCTTTCCCACAGAATTTCCAAGCTAACCCTACCGATACCATTGGCGCGATCACCTTAATGGCTGCACAAGCGATTAAAGATCACTATTTATCCAATCCCGGCCCTTTGGTAGAGGTGTAAGCGAATGAAATATACTTTACTAGCCTTAGCACTCTGTTCCAGCCTGTTCAGTAGTGTCTCTGCTTCGGCGGAATCGGCTTCCCCTACTCTCATTCAGCAGGGTGAATACTTGGCACGGTTAGGGGACTGTATGGCCTGCCACACCGTCTCAGGAAAGGACGATTACGCGGGGGGCTTAGCAATCAGCTCGCCGCTAGGGACGATTTATTCAACCAATATTACTCCCGATACACAGCACGGTATCGGTAACTTTACCGAGCAGCAATTTGCCGATGCGGTGCGCAAAGGGATATTACCGGATGGTCGTCATCTCTATCCTGCTATGCCTTATCCGGACTACGCTAAGATTAGCGACCAGGATATCAGCGCCCTGTATCACTATTTTATGCAAGGGGTAAAACCTAGCTCGCAACAGCCTCCCACTACGGCGTTACGGTTTCCGTTCAACCAACGTTGGGGCCTTGCTCTCTGGAATTGGGCCTTCGTTGAAGACCAGCGCTTCACTCCTTTACAAGGGGCTACCCAACAGATTAATCGCGGTGCTTATATCGTGGAAAGCTTGGGTCACTGCGGCAGTTGTCACTCGCCTCGTGGCCTTGCCATGAATGAGAAGAGTATGAAGAGTGGTGAACAAAGCTTTATTTCAGGTGGAGAGCTGAATGGATGGGCCGTGCCCTCACTGCGTGGCATCGCCCGCTGGTCGCAACAAGATATCGTCGACTATCTGCAAACCGGTCGTAATCGTCAGGCTGGGGTAGCGGGAGAGATGACCTCCGTGGTGGCACACAGTACCGCATACCTAACGGATGCAGATGCACAAGCCATCGCAGCCTACCTCAAAGCCTTGGGTGGGAACCCGCCGATCGATACCGGCAATCCACAGGCGGTGCAACGCACTGCAGACAAGTTAACCGCGGCGAAAAATCTCACTGCGGGTGAAACCTTGTATCTGGATAACTGTAATGCCTGTCACGTCGTCGATGGCAAAGGTGCTCCCCATGCCTTCCCTGCGCTGGATCAGGCGTCGATCGTTAACGCCGAGAACCCCACTGGTCTGATTCATATCATTCTTGCAGGCGCGCAATTGCCCTCTACGGCGAAATCGGCTTCGGCCTTGAAAATGCCTGGGTTTGCGCAACGTCTGACCGATCCGCAGGTTGCGGCGTTAGCGACTTTTATCCGCCAAGGCTGGAGTAATCAGGCTGGTGCGGTGACCGCCGAACAGGTCAAAGAGGTCCGCGAGCAGCTCGCTGAACCATAACTCACGATGTCAGCCTTAACCGCCGCTTCGGGTTAAGGCTGAGTTATCTTCCACCGACAGGTGGTTACCAGTCGAGCGTCTGTCCTTGATAATCGAGGTAATGATGACCGCCTTGACTCGCCGCCGTTATAATCACCTGTTTTAATCCGCTGCTACTTTGTTCAACCGTGACCGGGGCGTGATCACCGCCCATATCAGTCTGCACCCACCCGGGATGTAACGATAATAAAGTGATACCCGCTTGCTGCGCTGCAGGGTGTAGCGCGCGCACGAGCATATTCAGGGCAGCCTTGCTGGCAGCATAAAGTGGCATCTCGGCCGCGGGGTTCTCCGTTAAGCTCGCCATTTGCGAACTGATGAAGGCCAGTACACCGCTTTGCGGAACAAGATAAGGGAGTAAACGCTGTGCCAAGCGTACGGGGGCAAAACTATTGGTCAGGAACAGCTGATGTAACTGCGCATCGCTCGCGAGATCGACACGTTGTTCAGCCGGGCCAAATACCCCCGCATTGATCACGATGGCCGCAAAACGTTGGTCCGCTAACTGTTCGATAAACTGTTGCTGGCTGGCCGAATCAGTAATATCCAGCGCCAACCACTGTGCCGAGCTATTGTTCACGGGTGTGCCGCGGTAGGTTGCGGTCACTTGCCAACCTTGTGCGGAAAATTGCTCGACTAATCCCAGTCCAATCCCCCGTGAGGCGCCAATAATTAAGATCGTTTGATTGCTTGCCATAATACCTCCCAACTTGTGTCAATAGAGATACTATAGTCAACCTTGCCCCGCCTAACGTTATCTAGAGTGCGATTAGAGGCTTAGGCCGTGCCCCCTCGCTTTAGCAGGTATTGCAATGCATTACACTTCACCCGCCGCGCCTTGAGACAACGCGTCCATCTCATCTAACGCTGCTTGGTTTTCCAGCCCCCATTGATACAGGGTCTCAATCGGTTCGGCGAAGGTACGACCTAAAGGGGTCAACCGGTAATCGACTTTCGGTGGGACAACATCGTAGACATGTCGTGCGATCAAACCGCGTGATTCCAACTCCTTAAGCGTTTGAAACAGCATCTTTTTTGAGATGCCCTGTAAGCTGCGTTGCAGTTCTCCCGTACGGGCCCGCCCCTCGGGCCAGTGGTATAGAGCATGCAGGACCATCGAACTCCATTTCACTGAGAAGAGATCCATGATGCGCCGCGCGGGCGAATCGGCATAAAAATAGAGTTTCCCCTCGACCCAATCGGGCATCTTTCGCTCCTAAAATTTATGGTTACCAAATGGTAACTACTATCCAAATAGACTGTTCTTTACTATAGTCCTGCCCCGCACTCAGACCAAGTCATTACTGTGAGGACACATGAAAATTACTGCTTTAGTGGCCCATGATGCCAACGCCCCCCTCGTCTCAGCGCCGATCACGCTGCGATCGCTACAGGATCAGGATGTCAACATTGAAGTCCTCTATTGCGGTGTCTGCCATTCCGATCTGCATATGGCACGTAATGAGTGGGCAGTGAGTCGCTATCCCCTCGTTCCCGGCCATGAAATTGTCGGCAGAGTGGTCGAAGTCGGGGCTGGTGTCACTCGCTTCCATCGCGACCAGATCGTCGGCGTAGGCGTGATGGTCGATTCATGCCGCGAGTGCCACTTCTGCCAGACGCAGGAAGAGCAATATTGCCAGCAAGGCTTTACCGCCACCTACAACGGAATTGATCGCTACACCGGTCAGAGTACCACGGGCGGTTATGCTCAGAATGTCATCGTCGATCAGAACTTTGTGGTGTCAGTCCCCGATAGCTTACCGCTGCCCGGTGTTGCCCCGCTATTGTGTGCCGGAGTGACGGTGTGGTCACCGCTGCGCCACTTCAACGTTAAAGCAGGTGATCGCGTGGGGGTTGTCGGCCTGGGTGGCTTGGGCCATATGGCGGTGAAGTTAGCCAGTGCATTGGGTGCCGAAGTCACCTTGTTCACGACCTCACCACAAAAAGGCGCGGATGCTTATCGCCTAGGGGCAAAGCAGGTTGTGGTCTCTACCCAAAGCGAACAGATGTCGGCAAGCCAAGCCTCGCTCGATATCATTATCGACTGCGTCGCGGCGGCCCACGACTTAACGCCTTACCTCGCGGCACTGAAAACGAATGGCCACTTAGTGTTAGTCGGTATACCGGAAACCTCGCACCCTTCGCCGCAAATCACTCCAATGGTATTTCGACGCCTGAGTATAAGCGGATCGTCGATCGGCAGTATCAAAGAGACTCAAGAGATGCTTGATTTTTGTGGGCAGCATTCGATTACGTCGGATATCGAATTGCTACAAGGCGAGGATATTGAAACTGCCTTCGCACGCATTTTGAAAGGCGATGTAAAATACCGCTTTGTGATTGATATGCAAGCAACTCAGTGGTAAGTCGTCTTAGGTCGCGCCTTTTACTCACCTATCATACAGTGCTGCCTCACTGATGGGCGCAGCTAAAGCAGTGGGCTGCCTAGTAGTCCACTGCTTTGACCCATCGGGGGCTATTTTTATGCTGCGGCAGATGCTGTCTCGACGGGCCTTTAGCAGCTAGGGATTGAAGACTCCGCGTATTTTTAAAAAAAAGGGTGCAATCTGTAGCGCTGCCCATTATCCTTGGTTCCCGGCCTGAACGCCCTAATCGTTGACCCTTTAGCCGGAGCCTTGCTGATGAAATCCCCTGTAAACACCCTTACCCTTCGTCGTCCTGATGATTGGCATATTCATCTGCGTGATGATGCTATGTTGAACACTGTCCTGCCTTATACCAGTGCGCATTTTGGTCGAGCCATTGTGATGCCGAATCTGGTTCCACCAGTGACCACCGTTCACGCTGCAGAGCAGTATCGTCAACGTATTTTAGCCGCACTGCCTGCTGAGCATCACTTTACCCCTTTAATGACGTGTTATCTGACGGATAGCCTGTCTGCCGACGAAATTGAACGGGGCTTTACGCAGGGTGTCTTTACTGCAGCAAAACTGTATCCGGCCCATGCGACCACTAACTCCAGTCATGGCGTGACCAGCATCGATCATATCGCTGCGGTGCTCGAACGTATGGAAGCCCTCGGCATGCCGTTACTGATCCACGGCGAAGTTACCGATGCCCATGTCGATATTTTCGACCGTGAAGCACAATTCATCGATCACGTGTTGATTCCACTACGTCAACGCTACCCTGCGCTACGTGTCGTGATGGAACATATCACCACCCGTGATGCGGCGCAGTATGTGCAAGAAGGCAATGAGCTATTGGCCGCAACAGTGACCCCACAACACTTGATGTTTAACCGTAACCATATGTTGAGCGGTGGGATTCGTCCGCACCTGTACTGCTTACCGATTCTGAAACGCAACATCCATCAGCAAGCACTGCGCGATGTGGTCTCAAGCGGGCATTCTCGCTTTTTCCTTGGCACAGATACTGCGCCGCACGTGCAGTCTCGCAAGGAATCTAGCTGCGGTTGCGCCGGTGTTTTCAATGCTCCCACTGCCCTAGCCGCCTATGCCAGTGTATTCGACGAGCTTGGCGCGCTAGAGCATCTTGAAGCGTTCTGTTCCATTAATGGCCCTACCTTCTATCGACTGCCGGTCAGCGAGCAAACCATCACCTTGCAGCGTCAAGCGTGGACCGTACCTGAACAGATCGCGATGGGCAATGAACAGCTTATTCCATTCTTAGCGGGGGAAACGCTGCCATGGCAAGTGGTTGCTGAATAATCAGCAGGCCGTAAAATCCATGCTATACTTTATCCTTCCTGTGTAACGAAACAGGGAACTTGTGACCTCAGTCTTCACTTACGTTTGACGATTATGGAGGTTAAGATGGATAAAGAAAATAATGTGATCCAAACACATCCGTTAGTCGGTTGGGATATCAGTACCGTAGAAGATTATGATGCGATGATGATTCGTCTGCATTCAGTCTCTTCGGACCAACAAACAGAAGAAAACGCCGACATCGGTCCAGCTTATTGGATCACGACGGATGTGGCCAGGCAGTTTATTTCTCTACTCGAAGCGGGTATTGCCCGTATTGAAGAGTCAGAGAGCCAGCCAATCAGGGCAAAGCATTAATCATCCAAGGCACCTTAGGGTGCCTTTTTTTGTCTCCTGCCACTCGACTCTGCTATGCTGCAAAGAAAATAGCGGAGCAATGCAATGATTTACGATGTCATTATTGTCGGAAGCGGGTCAGTCGGCGCTGCAGCAGGCTGCTACGCGACCATTAACAACCTCAACGTCTTAATGATCGATGCCCACCACCCTCCCCACCAGCAAGGCTCACACCATGGCAAGACGCGTTTAATCCGTTATGCCTATGCCGAAGGTGACCAGTATGTCCCGCTACTTCAACGCAGTAAGGTACTGTGGGAGGCGTTAGAAAAAACTGCCGCGACCACGATTTTTCGACGCAGTGGCGTACTTTCTCTCGCCCCCCTCGATAGCCCGCTCATTCCACAATTACTTGACAGTGCTAAGACCTGGTCAATCGATGTCGAAGCGCTCAGCGCCGAAGAAATTATGCAACGCTGGGAAACCTTCGTTATCCCAGCGGAATACCATGGCGTAATCGATAAAGACGCTGGGTACCTTTACAGCGAAAAAGCGGTTGAACAATGGATCCGCCTCGCGCAAGAGCAAGGCTGCGCACAGCTGTTTAATTGCCCGGTAGAGTCGATAAGCCACTATGATGATCTCTATCGCGTGACCACCGCCGACGGTGACTATAGCGCACGGAAAATTATCGTGACGGCCGGCAGTTGGGCGAAAAAGCTGCTACCCGAGTTACCGATTACCCCTGTACGCAAGGTCATGGCCTGGTTTCAATCCGATGGCCGCTTTAGCCACCATACTCACTTTCCAGCGTTCACCGCTCAGTTAACCGATGGTAGCCAATATTACGGTTTTCCTGCTGAGGATGATCAGCTGAAAGTGGCGCGGCATGATGGCGGCCAACCGCTTAATGATGCCACGGAGTGTCTGCCCTTTGGTCACTCTCCCTCCGATGGCAGCGAATGCTTCAGCTTCCTAAAGCAATTTTTACCGGGTCAGAGCGCATGCCTATTCGGTCAAGCCTGCAGCTATGATAACTCACCAGATGGTCACTTCATTATCGACTACCTTGGAGAGGATAAAACCGGGTTGGTGATCAGTGGCTTAAGTGGCCATGGGTTTAAATGCGCCCCGGCACTGGGCGAAATCGCGAGCCAGTTCGCTCTGGGCAATGATATAGAAACAGTCATCTCTTCTTTTCGCTTAAGCCGCTTCACAAAAAGTTAATTCGCCTGAGTGCTTGTCATAAAAGCGTCACGATTAATCCGTATCGTGACGCTAACTTTTCTTGTTAGAACAAGGGCATCGCATGAAGTCGAAGAATAAAAACGCCTCCACTCCTGAAAATCCACAACGTCGTCGGCTACTGGCGGGCGCATCCGCTCTTGGGGTCAGCTCCACCTTACTTCCCCTCAGTGGCGCAAACGCTGGCCAAGGCAAAACCGCTGACGCACGCCCGCTAAATGATTATTCCGCGCCAAAACAGACGGAACTGTTGCGCGAGCACGTGAAAAATATCGTGGTGATTTATGCGGAGAACCGCAGCTTTAATAATCTGTTTGCCAATTTTCCTGGCAGTCAGCAGCCATTACATCAACTGAGTGAACAGTCGACGCGTCAAGTTGATCGAGATGGATCGCCATTACCGCATCTACCGCCGATTTGGAAAGGGATGGTACCGGATCCTCAAGTCGTCAATCATAAGCATTACCAAATTGATCAGCAGGCGGAGTATCTAACCAATCTGCCCAATAAGCCTTTCGCCTTGCAGGGTGATGACCACGAAGCGCTGCCACAAGGGGTAATCACCCGCGATTTATGGCATGTGTTCTATCAAAATCAGATGCAGATTAACGGCGGCAAAAATGACCGCTTTGTCGCTTGGGCTGATTCTGGCGCCCTCACCATGGGTTACTATGCCGACAGCGCCTACAATATGCGCTTATGGCAGCTGGCGCGCGAATACACGCTCTGTGATAACTTTTTCCAAGGTGCATTCGGCGGCTCGTTCCTTAATCATCAATATTTGGCCTGCGCGCAAGCCCCTTTCTACCCAGAGGTTAAGACGTCCCCTGCCAAAGGCTTAATCGCTGAGTTGATGAGCGATGACCCCACAGACACACGGTTAAAACCACTGGCTGACTCGCCCGCCAGTGCCTTAACCGGTATCCCGAAATTCGGGCCGAGTCAAATTACCCCTGATGGCTACGCCGTGAACACGATGCAACCGCCGTTCTGGCCCTCTGCCAGCCGCGATCCTCAGCGTCCCGATTACGCCGATGCCAGTAAAGCCAACGTACTTCCCGCGCAAAAGCACGCGCATATTGGCGATAAGCTCACGGAAAAAGGAATTGATTGGGCGTGGTATGCCGGTGGCTGGCAATTTGCGATTGACGACCAGAAAGACAGCACTGATTTCCCTCCTCGTCCTGATTTCCAGCTCCATCATCAACCGTTTAACTATTTTGAAAACCTTGGCCCGAGCCATCCGGCTGCCAGAAAGCAACACTTGCGCGATGGCGGATTGGGGGACTCTCCGGCGACCAACCATTTTCTGGCCGATGTACAAGCCGGTAAATTACCACCCGTCACCTTCTATAAACCGCAAGGTAACCTGAATATGCATGCCGGTTACTCCGATGTCGAAGCCGGGGACCGTCATATTGCGCATATTATTGACCAATTGCAGCGCAGTCCGCAGTGGAAAAATACGGTAGTGGTGATCACTTTTGATGAAAATGGTGGCTGGTGGGATCCTGTCGCCCCCCCTAAGGGTGATAGATGGGGACCGGGTTCACGCATTCCGGCGTTGGTGATTTCCCCTTTTGCACGACGCGGACATGTGGACAATACGCAATACGATACCGGTTCGATCTTGCGGTTTATCAGTCGCGTACACGACCTACCGTTACTCAACGGCTTAACCGCACGCGATCACGCATTGATGGCACACGGCCATCAAAAAATGGGCGACCTGACGGCCGCCCTGCAATTTTAGTGATCGTCCAACGTAAACAGCCCCTGCTCAGCAGGGGCAACCCTTAGGCGTCGTCTTTATTGATTGGCGTTGGCAAGGTCATCCGTAATAATCCTCGCGACTTATTGAAGATTTTATTACTGGTTTCACGGCCTGCACGGCGCTGGCGTTGCTCTTCGGGGGTCAACGCCGACTCTTCCAAGCATTCAGGGCTACAACAGCCACGGTATTTCACTGCACACTCATCACACTGAATAAACAGGAGATGGCAACCATCGTTTAGGCAATTAACGTGGGTATCGCAAGAAGCCCCGCACTGGTGACAATGGGCTAAGACATCATCGGAGATACGCTCGCCCATCCGCTCATCAAAGACAAAGTTTTTGCCTTTAAAACGGACCGGTAGTCCTTGCTCACGTGCTTTACGGGTATATTCAATAATCCCGCCCTCGATATGATAAATATTATCGAAGCCTTGATGTTTCATGTACGCACTCGCTTTCTCGCAACGGATGCCACCGGTGCAATACATGACGATCTTCTTTTCTTTTTGCTCTGCCAGCATCTCGACGGCCATCGGCAATTGATCGCGGAACGTATCGGCAGGGATTTCCATCGCATTGTCGAAATGGCCCACCTCGAACTCATAGTGGTTACGCATATCGACAAAGATAGCCTCTGGGTCGTCAAGCATAGCGTTAACTTGATCGGCCTTCAGGTAAGCGCCGACATCACTGGCATCGAAACTTGGATCGTCGATGCCGTCCGCCACGATGCGTTCACGAACCTTCATCCGTAACACCCAGAAAGACTTGCCGTCATCATCCAGAGCGATATTCATCCGTAAGCCATTTAGTGCAGGATCGAAGTCGTAAATTTGCTGCTTCATTGCCTCAAATCGGCTAGCAGGAACACTGATCTGTGCGTTAATCCCTTCCGCCGCGATATAGACACGGCCAAACACTTTTAGGTTGAGGAATGCTTGATAAAGCAGATCGCGAAACGCCTGCGGATCATCGATGGTGAAATACTTATAGAACGAGACGGTGGTACGCGGCTCGGTCTCCTCCATTAAACGTTGTTTTAACTCTTTATTCGAGACAAGGTTATGTAACACTGGCATGGTGTTCGTCCTGTTTAGGGGGATTGAAAAGGCGCCTATGATACCCGATAGCCCCACGCATCCCAAGAGCCTATCCGTATCATTCGGGAAAAACTGAAAAGTAATAAAAATCAGCTGTGGGTCTCTCAGGCTGAAAAATATGTTCTATGCTTCATCTATTCCCACAGTGATTGAGGTTACGACAATGGATTTATTCACCACCTTAGACGAAGCAATCAGCGTTGCAAAAGAGACTTTCCTGGCCGATCACCCTGAGGTGGACGAGTTAAGCGCCTCGGTAAGCCAGTTTTCATTACAAAAATATGTGATGCAAGACGGCGACACCATGTGGCAGGCGGAGTTTGCCGATCAAGAAGAAGCCCCCAGCGAATGTCTGCCGCTTTACTTTGATGAAGCCGCACAAGCGATCTGGAATAACGAGTTTGATGAAGACGAGATTTTAGCCGAGTGGCAACCAGAGAATACGCTGCACGAATGGGACGAGGGTGAGTTTCAACTTGCGCCACCCACCGATACCGAGGAAGGTAGAGCCGCTGCCGAAGAGTGGAACGATGACAACAGCGACTCCGAGCGCTGGTAATTACGGATAATCACCGTGCTTGGCATCAATGGGTAACATAAAGGTGTCAACAATTAACGAAAGCGGTAGATCAAGAATGGTTAAAAAGCGCCAATAGCCTTGGCGCAAATCCCACTGCACCCCTGGGTAATACTGATGCCCCGCTCCCTGCCCTGCGACACTTCGACTGATAATACTGCCGCAGCCCGTGAGCATTACAATCGACAGCACAATACAAAGTCTTTTTATCATAACAGTGTAAACCCATTAAAAAAGGCGGCTTACGCCGCCTTCTTATCAGTTAACTTGTAAAGCGTTAGGGTTAAATTCGACTTTGGCATAACTGTCGTGCCATTGGCGATATTTATCCTGCTGTTGCCACAAGCGGCTGTGTAATCGCGCTAGGACCACCGGATCGCTGATGGCCAGCAGGCGCTGATTGGCACTGCTTTTTTCCGGCGATTCACTCAACAGTTGGTCGATCTGGCGCTCACGCGCATGTTCCAGCAGATCACTTTGTAGGTGACGCCCTGTCGCCAGCGCAGTAGCTAACGCATTGAAGGACGGGTGGAACAGCGCATGCATAAAGCCATTCTCTAGTACGCGTTGGCGGTTAAGCAGCACGTAGTTATCCGTATCAATCAGCTCTTGTGGCGTCTCAAACTCTTCGGGAATTAAGAACAGTTTCGCGCGGCGTGAGGCTAAGCCAACGGTTGCACGGCTCGAGATAACCGACACAATCGGAGAAAGAATCAGCGAGCCTACAATTGGTGCTAACCACCACAGGAAGTTAAGATCCAGATAGCCCATACCTGCCGCCCAGACAATCCCTAACAACATCTGAGAACCATGACGACGGAAGGCTTCGCTCCACGGCGTCGAGTCATCGTCACGCTGCGGGGAATCCCATACCGCTTTTAAGCCCAAGAAGGCGCTTACCACAAACAAGGTATGGAACAACATTCTGACCGGCGCTAACAGAACCGAGAACAGCATTTCCAGAATCAGCGAGATAAAGACCCGAACAAACCCGCCATACGGTTTCGCACCTTTACACCAAATCAATAACACACTCAGCATCTTCGGTAAGAAGAGTAACACTAAGGTGGTAGAGAACAGCGCAATCGCTAATTCTGGACGCCAATGCGGCCAAACCGGATAGAGCTGGCGCGGTTGTAAGAAGTAGGTCGGCTCCACTAAGGAATGGACGACCTGCAGCGCCGTCGACAACGCCAAGAACATAAACCACAGCGGTGCAGACAGATAAGACATCACGCCCGTCAGGAAGACCGCACGGTGAACTGGGTGCATCCCCTTCACCATAAACAGACGGAAGTTCATCAAGTTACCGTGACACCAGCGGCGGTCACGCTTCAATTCGTCCAAGAGGTTCGGTGGCAGCTCTTCATAAGAACCAGGCAAGTCATAGGCAATCCACACGCCCCAACCCGCACGGCGCATTAATGCGGCTTCAACGAAGTCATGTGACATAATTGAACCGGCGAACGATCCCTCACCTGGTAGCGGGGCTAAGGCACAGTGCTCGATAAACGGCTTCACCCGAATAATCGCATTGTGGCCCCAGTAGTGAGATTCGCCGAGCTGCCAGAAGTGCAGCCCCGCTGTAAAGAGCGGCCCATAGACGCGGGTAGCAAATTGTTGACAACGTGCGTACAGCGTATCCATTCCCGAAGCTTTCGGAGATGATTGGATAATACCTGCATTAGGGTTAGCTTCCATCATCCGCACGAGGCCAGAGAGACACTCCCCACTCATCACACTGTCGGCATCCAACACCACCATATAGGCGTAGTTTTGGCCCCAGCGGCGGCAAAAGTCGTCGATATTACCGCTTTTACGCTTCACACGACGACGGCGACGGCGATAGAAAATTTGCCCCGCTCCGCCCACATCACGAACCAATTCCATCCACGCTTTTTGCTCGGCAATCGCGATATCGGCATCGTAACTGTCGCTCAGAATATAAACGTCGAAGTGTTCGCTATTACCGCTGCGCACTACCGATTCCCAAGTCGCGCGTAAACCGGCGAATACCCGTTGCACATCTTCGTTACAGATAGGCATGATCAATGCAGTACGGTTCTCGGGATTCAGCGGCTCATCGCCCACTGTACCGTAAGAGATACTGTATTTATCTTTACCGATCAGCAGCTGTAAGAAGCCCATTAGCGCGGTCCAGAATCCGGCGGAGACCCAGCAGAACAAAATGGCGAAGAGGAAGAGAATTCCTGTCTGCAGCACATAAGGTAGGATTTGCAGTACCGCCTGTTTCCAGTCCGGTGTGAACAGTTGCGTCGGGTCAATTAGGGTCCAACCTTGATAAGGCAGGATGGTTTTCATGTACCAAGTAGCAACAATGGTCTGCGCTAAGGTAAGCAGTAACAGGATATAGCGACGAATCGTGCCGACAACCCGCCATTTCTCTTCAGCGTTACGGGTTGGTGCATCTTGCAAACGCTCGCGTTGCTTACGAGATTTACCCCGTATTGTACGCCATGCCCGCGTAATCGGGTTAGTTTCCCAGCTATCTGGAGACATCAACGCACGCCGCACCGGCGGCATCGCCTTCAAAGTGGTACGGTGTAAATCATCTTCCGCAAACTGAGCATCGTTATCGGTCGCCTCTGACCACGCCATCTTTACACGTGAAGAGACGGAGGCCAGTGCTGCATCCTCGTCACGATCGCTGGCGGTGACATCGTTGCCCAGTGTGTGATGGAACTGAGCAAAGCTGTCTGATGCGGTCTCAGAGGCGAGTAGCGAAGACTGCTCTGCCGCATCAAGCGGCAGAGAGTCAACATACTGTTTAGAGTTAAACGTTGATTTATTCATTGGCAGGTAACTGATAGCTCCACGTTTCGGTCAATGGTTTTTCGTTGCTGGTTAACGCAGCACGCATCTCGGTCACTTGTTTCGGATCTTTCACGCGTAAACGTAGCGTCAAACGCCAGCCTTTAGTCACTGGGTTATAACGTACGTTTTGTTCAACGATTTCGCCATTTTTGCCGATGCTCACTTCTGGAGCAATCTTCGCATCGCTAGACATCTTGCTAAGGTTTTTGCCCACGAAGTCGACTAAGAACGCGATGCTGCCATCAGGTTGACGCACCAGATTGGACTGTTTGACATCACCCGTTGAGCGCAGGGTATCCTGTACCCAAGCGACATTGTTGTCATGCAGCGCAGACTCATCACGGGTAAAGTGCAGGCGATAGTCAAATTTCATCTCTTTACCGGCTTCCGGTAATTTTTCCGGGCTCCAGAAAGCAACGATATTATCGTTCGTTTCATCGTTAGTTGGGATTTCAACCAGTTCGATATGACCTTTGCCCCACTGGCCGATAGGCTCTACCCATCCGCTTGGACGTTGGTCGTAACGATCGTCGAGATCTTGATAGTGGCTGAAGTCACGATTACGTTGCAGCAAACCAAAGCCTTTTAGGTTCTCAACTTGATAGGTGCTGACCCCTAAGCGACGCGGATTGTTGATAGGACGCCAGATCCATTCTCCGTTGCCGTTATGAATCGAGAGGCCATCAGAATCATGCAACTCATTACGATAATTCACCACTGGAGAAGGTTGATTCGCCCCGAAAAGGTACATACTGGTCAGTGGCGCGATCCCGAGCTTTGTGACAGTGTCACGAAGGTAGACCCGGGACTGTACATCAACTGTACTCTCTTTGCCTGGATGGATAATAAAGCGGTAAGCGCCGGTTGCACGTGGCGAGTCTAGCAACGCATAGATCGTAAGTTGTTTAGCGTTGGCCGTTGGACGTTCAATCCAAAACTCTTTGAAGCGTGGGAACTCTTCCCCCGCTGGCACGGCGGTGTCGATAGCGAGGCCACGCGCCGACAGACCATAAGTTTGGCCTGCGCCAACCACACGGAAATAGCTCGCGCCTAAGAAGGAGCTGATCTCATCTTCTTTTTTACGACTATTGAGCGGGTATAAGACTTTAAAGCCTGCAAACCCTAAGTTTTTAAGGGTATCGGCGTCGTGCGGAACTTTACCGAAGTCAAAGTAGGCAGGGTCGTATTTAATTTCGTGTACGGTGGAAGCCGTGACTTCATTTATTTTGACCGCTTGGTCAAAATACATTCCTTCATGATAAAACTCGAGTTTAAATGGCGTATGGAGTTTAGACCAATAAGCTTTATCACGTTTAAATTGAATTTGTTGGTAATCTGCATATTTCAATTCACGGAGTTGTGAAGGCAAATTACTGTTTGGAGCTTGATAGTTTTTCTTCGCTAACGATTTAGCTTGCTTTGCGACATCGTCGATACTAAATGCCCAGCTATTGCTCGTGTAGAGTGCGACAAGTACCGCTGCGCCAACCCATTTGAGCTGTCGTCCTTTATATGTAGTATCTTTCTTGATGAGCACATCGCCCCCTTAAAAATGTGTACCTAACTGACTAAGCTTATAATAATTGATTCCCAAGCATTCTGACAGTCATCTTCGAGTTATAGTTTCTTTTTATTAGAAATGCCGGATTTTTCGGATAGTTTTACGAAACCCGATTTCCGCCAAGGTTGTCTGATATACTTAATGTAATCTTAGCCGTAATCGTGCACATTGCACCCTAGACGATGAGTATAGATGATGTCTACCCAACCCTCACAACGTGAATATTTCCTCGATTCCATCCGTGCCATTTTGATGCTACTTGGTGTTCCCTTTCATGTATCGCTGATTTATTCCTCACAGCATTGGACAGTCAATAGCCCAGCTTCATCGTTCGGCTTGACCCTCTTTAACGAGTTTATTCACTCGTTTCGGATGCAAGTATTTTTCGTCATTTCCGGTTATTTTTCCTATATGCTTTTCTTACGTTACTCGCCACATCGCTGGTTAAAAGTAAGATTGGAGCGGGTCGGCATTCCTTTTTTGGCCGCAATACCGTTAATCACGTTGCCGCAATTTTTACTATTAAAGAATGTCTCGGATAAATTTCCGCAGTGGTCTCAATTCACGCTGTATGAAAAATATAACACCCTATGTTGGGAGCTCATTTCCCACTTATGGTTTTTATTAATTCTCTGCTTATTAACGATGATCGGTTATCGGTTATTTCATTTCCTCAAACAGCGGACGGAACAGTGGCAAGATAAAGAGATTGGCTGGTGGCAGGTTATTGGCGGCTTAACCCTCAGTATTCTGGTCTGGTGCCTATTACGTCGCGTATTGCTACTCACCCTGCCGCTGGTGATGAAAGATGCATTAATGAATATCGTGGTAATGCAGGTCCTGTTCTATTTACCTTTCTTTATACTGGGCGCGCTCGCGTGGCAGATCACCTCGTTAAAAACACTGTTTATCAAACCCCATCCATTACTGTGGATCGGCACGGTGCTGGCCTTTTGTGCCTACCATTACAACCAACACTACAGCTCGGGTGATGGCTGGCTCTATGAACTTGATGCACTAATCTCGATGGTAATGGGGATCTGTATGCTGAATATCTGTTTTAGCAGTGGTTACCGGTTATTAAATATCCATTCACCCGCTGTCAGTTATTTGGTCAATGCCTCACTCTTTATCTACTTAGTTCACCATCCGTTAACCTTGGTTTATGGCTTATATGTAAGCCACGCAATCCATAATAATTACCTTGGGTTTTTTACAGGATTAGTGATGGTTTTTGGCGTATCATTTATCCTCTACGAAATTCATCTACGCATTCCTGTGTTGAGATTCCTCTTTTCAGGCAAAAGCAATAATAAATAAGTCGTATTTAACAAGGTATAATGAATGGAACCCTGTTCTGCAGCAAAAGCTGGGCAAGTTAAAGCGGTGCTGGCCTCACCCGCCAAACTGATTACTGAGAGTTTAGCGGGTATCGTTACTGCACTGGCACTGATCCCAGAAGTTATCTCGTTTTCTGTTATTTCTGGTGTCGACCCGAAAGTCAGTCTTATTGCCTCCTTTGTCATCTGCTTAACCCTCTCTTTCATCGGCGGTCGGCCGGCAATGGTCAGTGCAGCAGCAGGCTCTGTCGCCTTGGTGATTGGCCCAATGGTGGCAGCCCATGGCGTGAACTATATTTTACCGACGGTTGTATTGGCTGGGATAATGCAAATCCTGTTCGGTTGGCTAGGTTTGGCGAGAATGATGCGCTACATTCCGCAATCGGTGATGACCGGCTTTGTGAATGCATTGGGTATCCTTATCTTTATGGCTCAAGTTCCGCATATCATCGGCCACGGACCGATGGTCTGGCTGTTCTTTGCGATAACACTCGCTATCGTCTTGGGCTTACCGCGACTGTTTACCGCCATCCCTGCCCCGCTTATCGCTATCGTCCTGTTGACCGCAGTGGTGGCCTATGGTGGCATGCATTTACCGAATGTTGGCGATGAAGGCAGCATGTCGCCCGGATTGCCGGGTTTCAACTCCCTTCAGGTCGCCCTTAACTGGCAAACCTTAAGCATTATCTGGCCAGCCGCGATTAGCGTAGCCTTGGTCGGGCTGATGGAGTCGTTATTAACCGCCAAACTGGTAGACGAACTAACCGATACGCCTTCAAATAAGCATCGGGAGTCTTGGGGATTAGGTATCGCCAATATTTTTGCGGCATTTTACGGTGGTGTCGCCGGTTGTGCGATGATCGGCCAAACCATTGTCAACGTTGAGCTGGGTAAGGCGCGTAGCCGTGTGTCTACCGTGGTCGCCGCCTGTGTGTTATTACTGTTAGTGAGTGTATTAAGTCAGGTTATGGCAAAAATACCGATGGTAGTGCTTGCCGCTATCATGGTGATCGTCTCAATCAAGACGGTCAATTGGCATAGCTTACAGCCTAAAACGCTGCGCCGGTTACCGGTTAGCGAGACCCTAATCATGCTGTTTACGGTACTGATTACGGTATGGACCAGTAATCTCGCGCTCGGGGTCGTAGTCGGTGCGGTATTTGCGACACTCCTTTTCGCTAGACGAATCAGCCATATTATTGTGGCTCATCGTTCGCTGTCGCCATCGGGTGATCGTGTCACCTACCAGGTCCAAGGACCGCTTTTCTTCGCGAGCAGCAATGATCTTTATGAACACTTTGATTATGCTAATGATCCTAAGCAGGTGGTGATCGACCTCTCCGCCGCGCAAGTGTGGGACGCATCAAGTGTCAGCGTACTGGACTCCATCGAACATCGTTACCAGCGTCACGGTTGCGAAGTAACCTTGGTCGGGCTTGCTGGGCGCAGTGAAGCCATTCATCAACGCGTGTCGACGCACCGTCAGTAGCGCTATCAAGCGGTAAGCCACAGGCTTACCGCTGCCTAAACTAATCCTCAATCATTATAATGTTTTTACATTTAAGACGCATTTCACTATATAATGTGAACTTTATCACACCCCGTTTTGAAGACCATGACTCCGAACTCACCACACTCAGAATGTGACGCCACTGGTACCGATACTAATCGTCGTCGATTTTTAAAAAACTCGCTGATAGTCACTGCAGGCTGCTTCGTCACCTCGCTTCCCCTTAGCGGGCTTGCCCAAAATACCTCCCCGTCTGGAGAGCCTTTACGGGCGTTTATCCAGGTCACGCAGACCATCACCGAGCACAAGCACGTGAACGCTGAACTGGCCGCACACTTCTTTAATGCTTTCATTAAAAAAGTGCCTGAATTTGCCCAGCAGATCACGCCGTTAGTGCAGTTAACGCAAGCGGGAATGAGCGCCGCGACCTTTGCTGAGAGAGCCCAAGCCGCGGGTCTGCAAGGGCTGCTGCAACAAATTATCACGGCATGGTATACCGGCACTGTGGGCAACGATTACCACGGTATCTTGGTCAGTTACCAACAAGCGTGGATGTATCGCACCGTCAGTGATGGATTAGTGGTCCCAACCTACTGTGGCAATGGCCCCTTATGGTGGACCGTGCCAGTTCCCGATGCGAACAGCACGGCGGTGATTGACGCGTTGTAATCCCCCTCATTCTTAGACTTTATAAAAATAAAATTAACTATCATGAAAAAACCAGAATTTACTGCAAGCGGCGATGTGAGCGCCGATGTTGTGATCGTCGGCTCCGGTATTGTTGGCGGTATGATGGCGGATCGATTGGTCGCGCAGGGATACTCCGTAATAGTGCTCGAAGCTGGGTTACGTATCACCCGTGCCCAAGCGGTTGAAAACTGGCGTAATATGCCGTTTGCTAACCGAGCCGGTTCGGACTTCCAAGGCCTGTACCCGCAATCACCGCTCGCGCCCGCCCCGCTCTATTTTCCACCGAACAATTATGTCAACGTCACCGGTCCCAGTGCGGGCAGTTTTCAACAAGGCTACTTACGCACCGTCGGCGGCACTACTTGGCACTGGGCGGCTTCTTGCTGGCGTCATCATCCGAGCGATTTCGAAATGCAACGCAAGTACCAAGTTGGCCGCGACTGGCCAATCTCTTACCAAGAGTTTGAGCCTTGGTATTGCGAAGCGGAATATGAGATTGGCGTAGCGGGTCCCAATGATCCTGCAATGCAATCCCCTGCTGAACGTAGTCGCCCCTATCCGATGGAGATGGTACCTTTCGCCCACGGCGATAACTATTTTGCCAGCGTGGTGAACCCACACGGCTATAACCTTGTGCCGATTCCACAAGGCCGCAGTACTCGCCCTTGGGAAGGCCGCCCTGTCTGCTGTGGTAACAACAACTGCCAACCTATCTGCCCTATCGGCGCAATGTATAACGGTATACATCACGTCGAACGGGCTGAACGCCAAGGCGCAGTCGTGCTCTCAGAGTCCGTGGTCTATAAAATCGACACCGACAGTCAAAACCGTATCACTGCCGTGCATTGGCTGGATAATCAAAAAGCCTCACATAAAGCCACGGCGAAAATGTTCGCCCTAGCCTGTAACGGTATTGAGACGCCGCGCTTATTACTGCTAGCGGCTAATAAAGATAACCCGAACGGTATCGCTAACAGCTCCGATATGGTCGGCCGTAATATGATGGACCACTCCGGTTTCCACTGTAGCTTCCTGACCGAAGAGCCAATGTGGCTGGGTCGCGGTCCAGCGCAGAGTAGCTGTATGGTCGGCCCGCGTGACGGGGACTTCCGCCGAGATTACTCAGCGAACAAAATGATCCTTAATAATATTTCACGAGTGGTTCCCGCGACAAAACAAGCCTTAGCAAAAGGGTTGGTCGGCAAAGCCTTAGATGAAGAGATCCGTTACCGCTCTACCCACGGCGTTGATCTGTCAATAAGCTTAGAGCCGTTACCGGATCCCGATAACCGTTTAACGCTCAGTGCAGATCGTAAAGATGCCCACGGTCTCGCTTGCCCTGATATTCATTATGATGTCGGCGATTATGTACGCAAAGGTGCCGAAGCGGCCCATGACCAACTGCGTCATATTGGTTCGCTGTTTAATGCCAAAGAGTTCAACATTACCACCAGCCTTAATGCTAATAACCACATTATGGGGGGGACGATCATGGGGGATTCTGCTAAGAATGCGGTTGTCGACAGCAACTGTCGTGCCTTCGATCATGAAAACCTGTGGTTACCGGGAGGGGGAGCTATCCCTTCCGCCAGTGTGGTCAACAGCACCTTGACCATGGCGGCGCTAGGATTAAAGGCGGCCCATGATATGGCTCAACGTTTGAAGGGAGGCGTATAATCGTGCGGCTTAATAAAACACTGGCGTGGGTATTGACCCTGATGGCGACCTCCCCTGTCGCCTACGCGCAAACCGAGGCTGATGCAGGCGCCGCGTTAATTGCTCAAGGCGAGAAAGTCGCCATCGCCTCTGACTGTCAGGCTTGTCACACGGCACCGGGCAGTAAAACAGCATTTTCAGGGGGCTATGCCATCGCTTCACCGATGGGGGCAATCTATGCCACCAATATCACACCGTCGGCACAAGGCATTGGCGGATACACTGAGGCACAGTTTGCCAGAGCGATCCGCGAAGGTATTCGACCTGATGGGGCGCACCTTTATCCAGCGATGCCTTATACCTCGTATCATCTTATGACAGATGAGGATGTGCAGGCGCTCTATGCCTACTTTATGCACGGCGTAAAGCCTGTCGACCAAGCCAATACGCCGACTAAGCTCCCCTTCCCGTTTAATCTTCGCTTTAGCATGGGAATATGGAACGCACTCTTCGGTAACTCTGGCAGCTATAAAGTGGATGAGAGCAAAAGCGCGGAATGGAATCGGGGCAATTATCTGGTTAATGGGCTGGCGCACTGTGACACCTGCCACACCCCACGTAACTTTATGATGGCAGAGAAACACGACCAACCCCTGGCGGGTGCCCCCCTAGGCAGTTGGTATGCCCCGAATATTACCTCTGACCCGATCAGCGGTATTGGCGGATGGCGAGAAGACGAATTAGTCAGCTACCTAAAAACCGGTCGCGCCGAGGGGAAAAACCAAGCCGCTGGCGGCATGGCAGAAGCGGTTGAGCACAGCTTGCAGTATCTACCGGATAGCGATCTTAAAGCCATTGCCATTTACCTTAAGGGCACCGCCCCTATTCGTACCCCAGGGGAAACGGTACCGGCGTATACTTACGGCAAGCCAGTCAGTGTCGAAACGGCGATCCGCGGTGATGCTCCGAATAATGCTTATAACGCCCTCGATAATGGTGCCAAGCTCTTCAGTGGTAACTGCGCCAGCTGTCACCAACCGGATGGCGCTGGTAGTCCAAATCAGGCTTATCCGTCCCTTTTCCATAACACGGCGACCGGCATGATCCACCCTGACAATCTCGTTTCGGCCATTTTATTTGGAGTACGGCGGACCACTCAGGATCATGATGTCTTAATGCCTGCCTTCAGCTCGCCCACCTATGTAGATCAGTTGACGGATCAGCAAATTGCCGATATCAGTAACTATGTTTTGCATAATTACGGTAATCCGCAGGTAACAGTTGAAGCGGGTGATGTAGCCTGGATGCGTAAGGGGGGACGTTTGCCATTCCTCGCGGCTGCGCAACCTTATATGGTGCTAGGTATTGCCGTAGGTATAGTGGTAGTGATCTTGTTGTTAATTGGGCTGCGATTACGTCGTAGTCGCCAAAAACATAAATCTTGATGATCTTTCCCGGCCCCTAAAGGGCCGGGAAGCGTAAAACTAGTGCTTCAGCCGTAATGAGAGTAAGAAAATAATCAGTCCCATGACCGCTAATACTGTTCCGACCCAAGCTGTCGATACCCAACCATAGCCCGCATCAATCACGCCCCCCCCGAGGAAAGCGCCTAACGCATTGGCCATATTCAGCGCCGAATGGTTCATCGCTGCCGCCAAGGTTTGTGCTTCACCGGCTACGTCCATCAAGCGAATTTGTAGGGAGGGGATCAGCAGCCCTGCCGTACCAATCAAGAAGGCCGCCAAGAAGCCTGTCACCACATACTTCGATAAGAAGCAGAACAGCACCATAATGGCGATATTCCATAACAACGACAGACCGATAGTTTTGCGTACACTCCAATCGGCAAATTTGCCGCCTAAAGTGCTGCCAGCAATCATCCCAAGACCAAAGGCAGCCATAACCCAAGGAATTTGCGCCTCACTCATTCCCGCATAGTGGATCATCGTCGGGGTGATATAGCTAAAGACCGCAAACATCCCACCAAATCCGGTCGCACCGGTCAGTAAGGTTAAGAGTACTTGTGGCTTCTTAAGCGCCGTCAGTTCCCGTAACGGGTGAGCTGAACGATCCCCTTGGCTGAAAGGCACATAGCGAATGATCATCAGCAGTGACACGACCGCACAGGCCCCCACAAACCAGAAAGCCAGCTGCCAGCTTAAGTGATGACCAATCCATGACACCGCAGGGACACCGAGTAACGTTGCGACGGTTAAGCCTAACATCATACGGCCAATCGCTTTCCCCCGCTGATGCGCCGGAACCATCGAGGCGGCGACCAACGAGGCTACCCCGAAGAAAGCACCGTGCGGCAGTCCGGTGATAAAACGCATCAGGACAAAGGACAGATAACCTGGCGCAAGAGCGCTGGCTACGTTACCCAATGCAAACAGCCCCATTAAGGCGATCAATAAACGCTGACGTGACACGCGAGAGAACAGCACCGCGATTAGCGGTGCACCCACCACTACGCCGAGGGCATAACTACTGATGGCATCGCCCGCCCGGGTGATAGAACTGTTTAATCCGTGCGCCACGTCCGGCAGCAATCCCATGATGACAAACTCGCCCGTACCAATGGCGAAACCACCGAGGGCTAGAGCCAGCTGGGCTAATCCGAGATGTTCAGTTTTCGTTTGTGACACAACGACCTCATTAAATAACTGTGTGAAAAAGGCTGGGCAGATTTGCCACATAAAAAAAAAGCAAGCCATTAGTATGGCATGTTGATCACATTTCTGAAAATTAAGTCGGAAATTTTGTCTAGGGCTAGCTGTAAAAGTAGTCTTGCCCTTGGTGGCGAACGAACCATCCGGTCAGCGCCATCCGCTCGACATGGGTCGGTAACACTTCGTGTAAGATTTGTTCTGATAGAAAACAGATCATACTGCCCGCCACGGGCTCGATAATTTTTTGACCTTCAGGAAGATGCAAACAGAGTTGGCCGCCGTTTTCAGGTTGCCAGTTCTGATTGATATAGAATATCAGGGTGACGGCACGGCGCTTGTCTTGAGCGAAACAGTCATAATGCGGCTTATAAAACGCCCCTTGCGGATAGCGAGAGAAGTGCCCCTCAAATCCATTCAATCCCAAGTAGAATTCTCGGTTAAGCAGTTGTTGGATCTCATCGACCAGCGAGAGGTAATACACCACAGCTGGCTCTGTTTCACGCGGGTCAATCCAACTAATACTGTCCGAGCGAATCGCTTCGTTGATAATATTCTTTATGCCTTGGCCAATCCCTGCTTGCAAGAAGGTCCGTTTATGACAGAGATCGGCTAAGGCTGTCACCCATTCGCCGGGAATAACATTTTGTTGGTAATACCAACCCTGCTCACACAACTGCTCAATCAATTCACTCGCGTTAACCATAATCGACTGCGACATCCACAACCTAAGGGATGCGCAGTATACCTTCAGTTTCGATTAGGCACTACGTGTCTGTCGCAAAGAATGATTATTCTTTACTGGTGACCAGCGTACTGGATAGCGTTGTGGATTGAGGCGCTACGGCTTCACGTGGTTGCAGCATAAAGTGCGCCGCCCCGGCAATGCCTACGCCAATAAACCAACTGAAATTGGCGACCGCGTGTAAACTCGGGATAAAGCTTATCACCAAGCCAATGACGACCGCAGGGACTAAGGCGGCAATGGCGCGGAGATTGACGCCACCTTGATACCAATAGCGCCCATTTTTAGAGGCATTGAACAGCTCATCGACCTCAATTTTACCGCGCTTGATCAGGTAGAAATCGCACAACAAAATCCCAAATAAGGGTCCGATAAAGGCACCTAATACATCTAAGCTATAATGGATAAGTTCTGGCGATTGGAATAAATTCCAAGGTGTCAGTAACACTGAACCGACCGCGGCAATCATGCCCCCCATACGAAAGCTAATCTTTTGCGGGGCGCAGTTAGAAAAATCGAAGGCAGGCGAAACAAAGTTGGCAACGATATTGATCCCGACGGTTGCGGTAATCATCGTCAACAGCGCTAAGGCCATCACCAAGCCATTACCTGTATGGGCCACGGTCTCGATTGGGTCAGTGATCATCTGGCCATATAGACTCTTGGTGCCAGAAACGATAATGACTGTTATCACGGAGAATAATAAAAAGTTAAACGGCAGCCCCCAACGATTGCCCCGGCGAACCTCTTTCATGGATTTGCCATAACGCGCGAAATCACCGAAATTCAGTAACGGGCCAGAGAAATAGGAGACCACTAGCGATACCGCAGTGATCATCTGCCAGGTTTGTTGTGAAGTGCTCAGGGATTTTTCGGAGAGCGTCAGGGAAATCCCCTGCCAACCCGTTTGCGAGATGATCCAAATGGCCAAGGCAAGCATCACGATATAGACCGCAGGTCCGGCAATATCGATAAAGGCCTGAATGGTACGCATGCCCCGCCAGAACACCATGGCTTGTAAGCACCACATTACCGTAAAACAGATCCAACCCAGTGCAGATAAACCGACAAAATGCGGCACAGTTAGCGGCGTAAGGCTTGGCCAAAACTTCAGTAACACTAATAGCAATGCATTGGAAGCAAGCCAAGTTTGAATACCGTACCAAGCGAAAGCGATCAATCCACGGATTACCGCCGGAATGTTGGCACCGAACACCCCGAAGGCCTGACGACAGACCACGGCGTAAGGCACGCCAGTGAGTTGACTGGGTCGAGCAATTAAATTGGCGGCCACCTGCACAATACAGATTCCAACCAGTAGACAGAGCAGCACCTGCCACCCTGCTAAGCCCAAGGCAAAGAAGCTGGCCGCCACGACATAGCCACCCATGCTATGGATATCCGACATCCAGAACGAGAAAATATTGTACCAAGTCCAATGTGGGTTACTGACCGGAGCCAGGTCGTCATTGGTCAATTTTGGGCTATAACTGGCCGGGTAGGAGTGTGGTGTTGTCGAATCTTGCTGCGCCATAGTGCCATCCTCGTGAACAAAATCGAACTGATGACATTAGGCTGCAAATAACATACCAATTATTATTTCATTGAAACAATAATTTCATTGCCACTGACAGCGCCCGCTACCGCTTAATTCCAGCCCTGAGGTTGATATAAATATTCGCTTGGTGTAATTCTTAGAGATTCATTAGTGTGCAGTGACACCCTCATTGCACAGTGATTGTGCAAACCTTTTTCACTGGAGATTTTATGCGCCGCCATCGTATTCAACTGATCAACCCTAATACCAGTCAGGCCATGACCGAGACTATGGCACACACCGCCCGCGCTATTGCAGGGTCGCGTGTCGAGATCGAGGCGGTATGCCCCAAAGAGGGCGTCCCGTCTATCGAGGGACATTTCGATGAAGCGGTCGCCACATTAGGAATTTTGCAGCAAATCAGGGAAGGCGAAGATCGCGGCGTCGATGGCCATATTATCGCTTGCTTTGGTGACCCAGGATTACTGGCAGCACGTGAACTGGCTAAAGGCCCGGTACTGGGTATTGCCGAGGCCGCTATGCATGTAGCCAGCTTAGTCGCGACCCGTTTTTCAATTGTCACCACCCTACCGCGTACGGTCATTATTGCTCGCCACCTCTTACACCGTTATGGCTTTCACGAACAGTGTGCGGCCGTGCATGCTATCGATCTGCCGGTGCTAAGCCTAGAGGACGGGAGTGGCATGGCGCAGCAGAAAGTCCGTGACTTTTGCCTAAATGTCAAACACCAAGATAATGTCGGTGCGATTATTCTCGGTTGTGGAGGCATGGCAGATCTGGCCGCCGAACTCAGTGAGACATTACAGATGCCGGTGATTGATGGTGTCGGCGCAGCGGTCAGCTTAATGGAATCGCTGTTAAATCTTGGCGTCACGACCAGCAAATGGGGGGATCTCGACTTTCCACGCAATAAGGGGATTACCGGCCCCTACGCAGCCTGTTTAACCCCCCCATCCCCCTAAGACTCTCTTTGCGTGGCAGCAACCATCACAGGCGTTGCCGCCGCGTAATCGTTACAAGTCACTTCCAGCGGATTACCACTGAGGTCATGGAAATAGACTGACCACGTTAGCTGATGATCGACCACCCTATAGTCGAGGGTAAACTGTGCTAATCGTGCCAGCAGCGCGGGGATCTTCGTCGCCTGAATAGCGAACGCTATGGTATTTCCGGGAGTGACGACAGATTGCTGAAAAAGCGACAGCGACGCCGCGCCACTGCGGATCACATAGGGACCTCCCTCTGCGAACCAGTCAGCAAAGGCCTCATCGTGCTGGAAGCCCAACAATTGCCGGTACCACTGCGCCGCCGCAGGAAGATCTTCGACATAAACGTGCACGTGGTCTATCGCATCAAGCATCATTTTTCTCCTAAAAAAGAGAGCTTGCCGCAGGGTCTAAACGCTTGCAAGTTACTGCGCACGTCGGGACAAAATACCCCTCGCTTTTTGTGACGGACCATTAAATAATCTAGCCTTCATCCCTTTAGGTGGAATCTCTTATGCCAAGCCTTAGTATTTCGACATTACTCGCCTTTAAACGCTGGGCCGATCAGCAAACCTTAGCCGCTATCGACACAATCGATGACTCGCTGTACGCCGAACAGAAAAAAATAATGATCAGATTGATGAATCATATTTATGTTGTTGATGCGATTTTCAAAGGTAATCTACTAGGTATCGACCACGGTTATCGCGCGCTAAACACCGTCGAGACCCCGACAGTGACCGATCTGGCCCGCGACATGGCAGCGTGCAGTGAGTGGTATCTCTCTTATGTCGAGCATTGGTCTACCCCTACGCAACCCATCACCTTTAACTTTGTTGAGGGCGGACAGGGTTCGATGAGCAGCATAGAGATGGTCGAGCATATGTTGCACCATAGTAGCTATCACCGAGGCGCCGTAGGATGGCTGATCGCCCAAGCGGGAGGCGTCCCCCCAAAGATGTCCTCACTGTCTTTCTGCGTGACCATGCCTCACAGCCTGAACTGTACGTCTAAGGGGTCGCGGAAAGCACTGAGTTGGCTTTACGATAAAAAAAATAAATCGCCACAAAAAAATTCCTATTTTTTGATGGCGATCAACCTTTCACTTTTTTACGAAAAGCGTAATATAGTTTTCACGCCAATTTGTGGAAACGCCACCATGTTTTCAACAGTCTAGTTACGCTCCCTAATGCAGCCTTGTCAGTAGGCATCACCCCTTTTTCTAAATTTTATTTTTAGATTATAAAAACAATGCATAACTCACTTTTTTACCGGCTTCGTTTTGCCTGTAAGACCACCTGTGCGCTGCTGTTGGCACTGGCGTTAAGTTTTATTCTGGAACTCGACACCCCTAAATGGTCAATGATGACGGTCGCCATTATCGCGGCCTCTCCTGCCTTTGCCAGTGGTGGCGAACCGATGAGCGGCGTATTACGCTTTCGCGGCTTCCTACGCTTAATTGGTACTGCAGTCGGCTGTATCGGCGGCGTGCTGATCATGACTTTTTTTAGCCGAGTCCCTCTGTTATTACTGCTCGCCTGCTGTGCCTGGGCGGGATTTTTCTCGTGGCTATTTACCGTTGTGAAACAAGAGATCAGTTACGCTTTTGGCTTAGCCGGGTACTCGGTCTTTATCATTTTAGTGACGGCTTGGCAGACCCCACACGACGTGCTGCAAATTGCGCTCTATCGCTTCTTTGAAATTACCTTGGGTCTGCTCTGCCTGATATTCTCTGATTTACTGTTCCTGCCCCGCTCGGTAAAACGTACCATCGATCAACGGCTTGCGGAGTTACCCCATAGCTGCTATCAACTTTTGTCCCACTGCTTTACCAGTGACGAGACACAACACTTCGAAGACCTGTTCCGCGCTCACCTGACTCAAGCGAAAGCATTGCAAGCCATGCGCCAGACCTTACGTATGGAATCCTCACATTACTCCGTTATGATGCATCGTCGTCTAAAGGGGATTAATGGGATCCTCTTTCATCTTCTGACCTTGACCTATGAAACACAACAATATTTCCAGCAACGCCCGGATAAACGAAATAGCCATTGGTACTTTTTATTTCAAGACGAGTGCCAGACTCCAGAACAGTTAAATCAAAAATTGCATCAATTTACCCACCTTATTCATCAATTGCCCGCGGCACAAACCCCTTATGCACTCAGTGCTTGGCTTAAAGCAATGAAAGAGATGCGGATTTTATTGCGTGGCCTGCATTCGCACCAACCGTTGCACCAAATCGAAAAAGAGATTATCGCGCGTTACACCTTAACCTCCGCACGCACCGCGCAACGCAAACATGCCTTTATCAACGCTATGCGAACCTTTGTCACCACCGCTGTCGGCTGTGCACTGTGGTTGGTGATGGACCCTACCGCTATAAGTGGCTTTTTAATTATCGCCAGTATCGTCACCACGTTAGCAATGCGCGCGGAGAGCCCTAAAGCGTTAGGCCTCGATTTTATTTATGGCATGATTTATATCATCCCAATCAGTATGCTGTTTTACTTACTGATCCTGCCGGCAACCCAACAGAGTTTTGCCTTACTCCTGATAGCCTTAGGCATCTTAGTCTTTATTCTCTCCCTCGCGGTGCAATATAAAATTTTAGGTAGCGGTGCGTCGTTGATGTTTATTTTCAATCTGATCCCGATTACCAACCCTGAAACCTTTAACTTTAGCCATACCTTAGAAAGTGGGCTTGGCCAGATCCTCGGGGCAATTATCTCGATGGTGATTATTGCGATTATCCCTGACTTACATAAAACCCATCTCGCCAATGCGTTAATCCGGAATATATTGGTAACCGCCTTGCAGACGTTAACCACTAACCCACTGCGCCGTAAGAAAAACCGACTCAGCGCACTCTACGACCAACTGCTGTCATTGATTACGTTAGACAGTCGCTCGCTTCATCGTTATCAATTAGCGATTAATCTGATCATTATCTACCGCCGGATTAATGCAATTACCATTTATAACTTTCCGGGCTTAGCCGAGTTTCACCAAGAGATCCGTGACTGCGCGACATTGCTCGCCACCAGTAAATTGGCCTTACAACGTGAGCGCGCGTTCGAGCAGTTACAGTCACTATTACGGCGGTATCACGCGCAGATCCTCCCGCTGCCGACCCCGGAAAAGCTGAGCCTGGTGGTTGAAGATTTACAGCGGTTACTTGAACAGCATAGGGCGCCGTTAATCGCCGGTTAGTGGTGACTGGGTTAGCGGCCATTCTGAGAATTCTCCCGCTAGCGATAGACAGGACTCAGGGTGTAGCATCATTACCTACACCCTTTAGCCGGTCAGACGCTAGAGTAGAGCAAAAATAGGGAGCTTTGCTATGTCATCCATTACAGCATTATGCAGTAACCAACAGACACTCAGTGGCGCTGGATCGCTTCAGGAATTGCCAGCGCTTTTAGCTCATACCCCGGGGGATGCCCTACTGTTTGCATCACCTTCTTTTCTGAAAGGCCCCCACTGGTCTGATCTATCGACCAGCCTCGATTCGCATTTAGTCGGGATTGTGGAGGTCACAGAAGAAGCCTCGCCGCAGCAGCTTGATGCATGGGTCGCCACCTGGCGAGGCCGCTGCCGTACGGTTATTGCCATCGGCGGTGGGAGCACCCTCGATGCCGGTAAAGCCTTCAGTACCCTCGCCTGCCATCCGTTGCCTACCCAGCGTTACCTTGAAAAAGTGGGTGATACTCCCCTTAGCGGTGACCGTTTAGCCTTAATCGCCATCCCCACGACCGCTGGGACGGGCAGCGAAGTCACCCAAAATGCGGTGGTCACGGATACCCAAGTATTAAAAACCAAAGCATCGTTACGCCATCCCCACTTAGTGCCGGATTATGCCATCTTAGATGCAAGGCTGATGAAGGGAACACCTGCTCACATCCTGGCACAGTGCAGCATCGATGCTTTTACGCATCTTTTCGAGGCTTATCTTTCTCGCAGCGCTTCGCCGTTAATTCACGCGCTAAGCACTACCGGATTGGCGCTGTTTGTTGAGGCTTGGCCGAATTTAGCCTTGGATGATGAAGCGGGCGAAGTGGCACGGGAGAAAATGTTAAATGCGTCGTGGCTAGGTGGACTCTGCTTAGCAAGCGCTGGGCTCGGCGTAATCCATGGTATAGCGGGTGAGATAGGTGCCTATAAAAGTTGGCATCATGGTAAGGTCTGTGGCCAATTACTGTTGCCCTTTTTCGATATGCTTGCCGACAGCGATAATGACCCACAACAGCAGCTATTGCATAGCCTAAACCATCGACTTTTCCCCCTCGCGCAGCAACAGTTTCCGGCGCAGCATCTCAAGTTATGGATAATGGATAACGCCTGTAGTCCGTTTTGGCAGAGCGACTTCACCCTGAGCGCTGACGAAGTCACCGCGCTGGCTCAGCGCTCGACAAATAAAAATTCATTAGTGGATTACAGTGCCACCCAACGGACCACGCTGATCACTCAAGCCTGGCAGACCGCTGGGTAGTCTTGTTAATGCTGGCTTCCGCGATGGAGCAGTCGACTAATGAGGCGTCTGTCGCGGAGGAAGGTCAGCACAAAGCTGGCAATACTGTATAAGGCAAATAGCAGCAGTAACATACAGATATCGGGTAAGGCTTCGCGTAACGATAATCCCATCTGGTTCACCCCAGCTATCGCCTTAATGGCCCAAGTTGATGGGAACATACTGGAAATAAACCTGACCGGGCTCGGCATGGCTTGTAGCGGCCAAATGGTACCTGAAATATAGAAAACCGGCGTGGTGATAAACGACAGGGTCAGATAGATCATCTCGACACGACGAATACACTCTGTCAATAATCGCCCCAGTCCCAGTACCGCAAGAAGAAATGGGAAGGTCAACAGTAAAATTTCTGGAATAGAAGCCGCCTGTTTATACCCCAAAACCCACGGCCACAGTGCGAACAGCACGATCGATAAGAACAACCAGATCGGGATCAGCGCCGAGAGTGCGCCTAAGACAACAGGAAGCTTAGGCCGCCCTTCTGTACTCATCATCAAGCAGACCCTGACGCTCGCAATCAGTAAGGAGTGCTGCAGTAACATCACCAATAGGCCGGGGAAGATAATCGCGGCGAAACTGATCCCTGGGTTAAACAGGGGTAAGGTCAGGCCAGTCATCGGCGTGAGAACAACATTCGCTTCAGCCTGAGTGAATTGATGCTTCATCATCAATTCGACTTCATACTGATTAAGCATCTGTTGATACGCTGCCACGACATTTTGCTGAATTTGACCATTTGGTAAGCGGTTCGTCGCATCCCCGAAAACAGGAATCGATACGCTAACCCCGGATAACATCTTTTTTTCGAAATCGACAGGAATTTCCACCACCGCAAACAGTTTACGGTAGCCCATATCTCGCTGTGCTTGCGCGAGCTGATCGTAGGTCACCACATTTAATTTCGGGCTAGCATCGAGGTTTCGCGTCAAAAGATGACTGGCCGAACTGTGGTCAAGGTCGACCACTGCTACCGGCATTTCCCATACTGTCCCTTTGGCGTACACCATACTGATAATACACAGTGAGAGCAGCAGCATCGCCCACATTGGTTTTTCCAGCATCCCTGCCAGTACCTTCTTAAAGGTCGCCCAATAACTGCTCATACCATCGCCTCTTGATCCCGTAAACGCTTAGGTAACCGACGGAACACCAGTAGTCCGACCACAATCGGGTAGACCGCCAGTAGAGCGCAGACCCCAATCACCGGTTTGGCCGGGACTTTACGGATGAACAGATCAAACATCGCATAAAGGGCGTGAGTCAGGGGTTCCATATTGGCAATAAACTGCGCTGGCAGCGGCATGGATAACTCAGGCATCCCTAATCCTGAAAACGCCAAGGCGATGGTCACAAAAATCGCCATAAGGGTGTAGGCGCTAATGGCGGTTCGCGTAAAAGTAAACAACATCAGCCCCAGGCTTTGCGCCGCCATGATATAGAAGAAGGCGACAAAGAACATATAGTACGGGTCCCCCACAAAGCGTGCGGAGAACACCCAGACAAGCAGCGCAATTTCCCCCATCAGGATGGTGGTATAGACCAGCGTATAAGGTGCAAGTTTACCCAATAGCGCCCAGCCAAAGCGGTCGACATAGATTAGCGATTTGCTGCGCGACAGCACGTAAATCATGCTGGTCACCACAAACAGCTGAATAAGGTGGATGGTGGCGGCAAACTGTTGATAATAAATATAGCTACCACTGGCATTAAATAAGCTGCGATAGACCAAGGAGACCGAAGGCAGCGACGGGGCTGTCTTGCCTATTTTGGCTTCGACTGCGCTACGGTATTCGCTGTTAATCGCCGTGACTAGGCCAGAGAAATCTTGAGTCGAGTATAAGCCTGCGCCGTAATAGAGGGCATTATAGTAGAAGGCGACTTTAGGGTGTTTCGCCGCAAGCAAGTGTTTTTCAAAATCCGGCGGAATATAGACCAAGCCATAATCTTGCGCCGTGCGCATCTTATGTAAGGCTTCATCTAGCCCCCCTTCCCACTCGGTCAGCTTAGCATGCGGGCTGGCATCCAATTTACGGATCAATTCACGCGAGAGTTGGCTATGGTCGTTATCGACCACCGCCACCGGTAAGTCCATCAAGGTCCCTTCCGAAAAGTTGCTGCTTAGCAGCCAGAAAAGCAACAGCGGAAAGCACCAAGTCAACCAATGGATCGCCGGTTTGCGAGAACTGATTCGAATCTCTTTATTGAAGGCTCGGCGAAAAGCGCGCAAGCCTTTTTTTAACGTTTCCACTGCCATAGCGCGCTCATTCCCTGACGTAGACCATTAACGGGTTGGGTGGGCCATAGGCGCACTTCGAAAGTTTTCAGATCGAAATCACCGGTGGCCCGGGTCGCGCTCTTCGTCGAAAAATCACCTAACGGAGCAATGTAATGGACACGTGCTTCAATGAGTTGGTTATTTAGCGCGGGCACCCGCAGTCGGATCACATCCCCCTTGCGTACATGGGCAAGAATATCTTCACGTAAGTTAAAGACAAAATAGGCTTGGGGCAGACGCACCAAGGTGACAAGAGGACTCGATGCACTCAATAAATCACCCACTTCGGCCGGAATCGGACCAACCTCACCATCCACCGGTGCTTTCACGTTAAGGTCATCGGTCTGAACTTTGATCTCGGCTAATTGCTGCTCAGCTTGTTGCAGTTGCGCGCTATAAACATCACGCTGCTCCCAGCGGTCGCCATGCTTAGCTTCATCTAAATTAGCTTGCGCGCTTTGCATACTGTGTAAGGCGGTATCACGAGAGTTACGGGCATTATCTAAGTCTAAAGCGGAGATATAACCTTTCGCTGCCACGCTCTGATTACGACGATAGGTCGCTTCGGCGGTTTGGTAATCCGCTTTCGCCCCGGCAAGAGTGGCCGTCAGCTGACGAATACTCTCTTCCCGCGTGCCGTTTTGTGACATCTCTAAAGTAAATTTAGCTTGATCGCGCGCCGCTTCGGCCGCTTTCAACTGGGCGATTAATTCAGGCGCATCTAAACGTATAATCACCTGCCCCGCTTTAACATCGTCACCGCGCTCAATCAAGCGCTCTACGACGCGTCCTTTAGCTTTAGACGCGACGATCACTTCCGGTGCATCGACTTCGCCTTGTAACAGTAAATCTTGATTTTGGACTCTAAAAAAAATTGCCAGTGAGACAATGGCGATCATCACTAAAACAGTAAAAATTATTTTTTTACTCATCAACCTACTCCAGAATTAATCAGCGTGGCACTGATTTCCCTCTTATGTTGTTATAAGCGTAATGTACTCATTAAGAAAATGCACTGCACGCGCTATTAAATCTTATCAAACGGCATACTATAGTCGATTTACAGCCAGCCGATTTTGATTAAGAAAGGGTTTCAATCATCGAAAGGCGCGTTAAAACGGTGAGATTGCGCAAAGTTTTACCCATCACAGTAATTATCTAAACCAATTTTATTTCAGCGCGCCTGCCCTCTACACTGATTTTGTCAACGAGAGGAGCTTACTATGTTTTCAACACAACGTTTTACGGCAAAAGAATTAGCACTTGCTTACGCAGCGCAGCAACAAACAAACGCTACGCCCGCACAATTTTTGGTTGCGGTTGAAAAACTCGAAGTTGAGTTCGCACGCCTGCTTAAGGCACCGCGCAGTAATGAAAAGGCCTCTACGACGATGGTTTTTGAAGGCTAAGACCGGCAGCCCACTGCTTGAAATCTGTCAGCTCTTGCGGGTTAATGCCATGGCCGAGATCCGCATAACGATGAAAGCTCAACGCATAACCCCGTTGTTGGGCGAGCGCGACAGCCTGCTCATCCAAGGCCAGCGCGATACGCTGATCATTTTGTCCGTGCCCGACAAACAGTTGCGGTAAATTTCGCCTATTCTGCTGGGGGGTGGGGCGTCCCTCCGACTCTGGCAGCCTTCCACTGAAAATAGCCGCCGCGCCAATCGCATGTGGCGCGTTGAAAACGATGCTCCAACTCATTACCGCCCCTTGACTGAAGCCGGCAAGCAGCGTGCGGTTCGGCGGAATGGATAACTGCTGCTGGATCTGCGACACACGCGTAAGTATCTGTTGGCGGGCCGCAGTGATATCTGCCTGCGCGCCCGTACCGTTTCGATACCAAGCGAAGCGATGTGCCCCCAAGGCAATGGGGGCTTGCAAGCTGACGACGGCATAGTCTTGCGCGACATAGTCGGCCAGTGGCAATAAATCTTGCTCGTTACTGCCATAACCGTGTAGCAACACCAGCAGCCGCTGAGGCGATTGCCCAGACGGTGGCGCGAGCAATATCCCTTCTAAGGCAGCCTCTGCCGAGAACGTCACCCAGCACAGCAACATGGCCACACTCGCTAGCGGGAATGTTAGTAATCGGCGCGTTAACATAGGGCCACCGTCAAGGAGATAAGGAAAGGAGCGGCCAGCGTCAACAACAAGCCACTGAAGATGGCATAGGGAATATAGTAGGCATCACAATTTTGCTTAATAAAAGGCAGTGCGGAGTCCATTGCTGCGGCACCGCTTAACCCCACCGCAGCAAGAGGCTGACGACGGCCCAGAAAGTAGAGGAAGACGATGCTTAGAAGTTCACGCACAAAGTCGGTCATAAAGGCGATAGCCCCCATCTGCGCACCGGCAAGTTGATGGATCATCGGACCTGATAGCGAGAACCAGCCTAAGCCACTGCCTAACATCAGTGATTGCTGCCAGCTAAAGGACGTTAGTAGGCTGAATACCCCTGCGGCGAGGATATAGCCAAGGATCGCCGCCACCGGTACGCTGGCACATTGGCGGGTCACCCGACCAAAACGAAAGCCAACCAGATCAACCCCTACACAAAATAGCATGACATAGAGCACACTATTACTCGAGAGCCCCAGAGTATTCAGGCTGAAATGGGTGTAATAGCTGAGCGTAACGCCTGCGATAAACGCCACTATTGCCTTAAGGCAGCCACTAAAAGCCGATAATAGCGAGGGTAATGGGCTGTCATGATGAATGGCGGCGGGTTTGCGTATCAGTAATGCGCCGGTGAATAGCGTGATCAGTCCCGAGAGCAACAGCGCGTGCAGGATGATGGCGCTGCCCATTTCACCATGGGTCAGCACTTGCGCAAAATCCAGTCCCATACTGAATAACAACAGGAGGACGATAATACCTAAGGATTTGACCACCTTGTGGCGGAGTGTTAACGAACACTGGGACCCCACTAGCCAGCCTAAGGCCAGGGTCGCGAATAAAGTGATTATCGCGGTTAATGCATGTTGCATAGTCAGCTATTTCTTTATCGTTGGCAGGTAATTGGAGGCCAATACCCTACCATTAATCGATACGGTTTGGGCATAAATAATGCCTTATAAAAACTGAGGTTTTTTTGTAGGCCCTCAATCACTTTTGCGATAAGATAGCGCCGCACTCTAGATAGGGAATTGGGAATTCAGCATTTTGCATCACTTCGCGAAATTTTACCGTGTAGCCGCAAAGTTAGCGATTTTTTCAATTGCTATGCTGTTTATCGCCCCCATTATCTCGAAGAACCTTCAGGCCGCACCCCATATCGCTTCTAC
>Ga0308162_1000107_pt1 | contig 107964 bp, 84 predicted proteins | sample PhySR2_FD_201370 | JGI IMG/M metagenome (GOLD analysis project Ga0308162, IMG submission 201370) | Phyllosphere microbial communities from UC Gill Tract Community Farm, Albany, California, United States - DLSLS.R2 | ecosystem: Host-associated > Plants > Phyllosphere > Unclassified | place: USA... | reverse complement strand
TCCATCAGGAAGGTACTATCGACATGCGTTCTGATTAGAACGACATGTAGCAAGTAAAATGAGGGTTACTTGTTTGATTATCAACTGCCATCAAAAAAGTAACCCTTTATACCACTTATTGGTAAATATTAAGCAGTAAGTTCCAATCCCATAAGTTCTCTACGAACGATTTCTGCACCTGCACTTAAAGCATTTAACTTGCCACGTGCTACTTCACGAGAAAGAGGTGCCATACCACAGTTTGTGCAAGGATAAAGCTTGTCAGAATCTACAAACTGAAGCGCTTTACGAAGTGTATTCGCCACTTCTTCTGGTGTTTCAATCTGGTTAGATGCGACATCAATTGCACCGACCATCACTTTTTTACCGCGAATAAGCTCGAGTAAATCGATAGGTACATGTGAGTTGTGACATTCTAATGAAATGATATCAATGTTAGAAGCCTGAAGTTTCGGAAATGCTTCTTCATATTGACGCCATTCCGAACCGAGTGTTTTTTTCCAGTCTGTATTGGCTTTAATGCCGTAACCATAGCAAATATGAACCGCAGTTTCACATTTTAGGCCTTCAATAGCACGTTCCAAAGTCGCGACACCCCAGTCATTGACTTCGTCAAAGAATACGTTAAATGCAGGTTCGTCAAACTGAATAATATCTACACCCGCAGCTTCTAATTCTCTTGCTTCTTGGTTCAAGATTTTAGCAAATTCCCAAGCCAGTTTTTCACGGCTCTTGTAATGACCGTCATAAAGCGTATCAATCATGGTCATTGGGCCAGGTAACGCCCACTTGATAGGTTGATTGGTTTGCTGACGTAAAAACTTGGCATCTTCAACAAAAACCGGCTTTTGACGTGATACCGCACCCACTACAGACGGTACACTTGCATCGTAACGGTCACGAATACGAACTGTTTCACGCTTCTCAAAATCTACACCATTTAAGTGTTCAATAAACGTCGTCACAAAGTGTTGGCGGGTTTGTTCACCATCACTGACAATATCGATGCCAGCAAGTTGTTGCTCGTGTAATGCCAAACGTAACGCATCTTTTTTACCTTCAATCAAGCCTTCGTTTTCGAGTTTCCAAGGTGACCAAAGCTTTTCAGGTTCTGCAAGCCAAGACGGTTTAGGTAAGCTGCCAGCAGTTGAAGTCGGTAATAATTTTTTCATGATCAATGACCTGTATGTATATTAATTAAGAGCGTAATTTGCAGACCACTGCTCAAGAATCGCTTGGTATGGTTTAATAAATTGCTCTTCAACAAACTTCCCTTGCTCAATAGCCAGACGGCTACGTTCTTCTCGGTCATACACAATGCGAGTGAGTGAATAATCTTGATTCTTCAAACTTGGCTGATAATATTTACCGGCAACTGAATTTGCATTATAAATTTCAGGTCGGTAAATTTTTTGGAAGGTTTCCATTGTGCTGACGGTACTGATCAACTCAAGGTTGGTGTAATCACTCAACAAATCACCTGAAAAATAGAATGCTAAAGGCGCGGCGCTATTTGCCGGCATAAAATAGCGGACCTTTAAGCCCATTTTTTGGAAATATTCGTCAGTTAATGAATAGTCTTCTTGCTTGTATTCGACACCCAAAACAGGATGTACATTTTCAGTACGGTGATAGACCTTACTTGTTGAAACGCTTAGGCAAATGACAGGCGCTTTTTTAAAGTTTTCTTTGTAAGTGTTTGAGTTAATGAAACTTTTAAACAGGTTGCCATGTAATTCACCAAAATTTTCTGGTGTACTAAAGCTAGGCTGATCTTTATTATGATCGAGCAACAGCACACTAAAATCATAATCACGGACATAAGAAGAAAAATTGTTGCCCACAATACCTTCAATATATTTACCGGTTTTTTTATCGATAATATTGGTTTTCAATATTTCAATCAAAGGAAGCCCACTGCTATGGTTTTGCACATCAATATTCATTTCAACTGAAATGATTTCAAGCTCAACAGCATAGCGGTCGCCTTTAGGGTTGTCCCAATGAGCCAAGGCATTGAAACGATTATCAATCATGCGTAATGTGTTGCGCAAATTTTCCTGACGGCTCATCCCTCTTGCCAAGTTAGCAAAGTTAGTGGTAAGGCGCGTATTGTCTGCTGGATGATAGTTTTCATCGAAACAAATACTTTTAATCGTAAATGTAAATTCTTTATTCATTGTGATCAGTACCCTAATTTCCGAGATAAACCTAAAAAATCTTTTTGCTCTTTTTAAACTTTCCAGCCTTATCGGTTTTGCGCCTTTTGGTCTTATCAAAAGTGAATTACTGGAGCGCTTCAGAACATGAATAGATTTATACCGCAATCACAACATGAATAAAAATGATTTAGTCTCATTGGAAAGTGAGTAAAATTCATGTTTACCAACTAACGCTATTAGAATTAAAGAATATTGGTAAAAAAATGAGATTTTTAAACTCTTTTCCTACTAATAATTTTTTAATTTTCTGTATGTTATAGTGTAGAAACTTATATTTATTCTGATTTAATCATCGTACTTATGATTTACATCATACGTGTATATGGTTATATCTGAGCAGATAGAGGGCTGCTGCATGATTTAACGGGTTGTAGCGTTATAATTTGAACTGGTAATTTTAGTAACATATAACAGAGCTTAATCATCATTAGAAAAAATTTTCAAAAATAACAGTTTGATTTAAGAATTTTGAATATTACTGAATCTTTAACTGAGTTTTTTATATGGGCCCTTAACTATACTTCTATACATCATAGCTAGCATGATTTTATTCAAGTTTTATCGCATAAAGATTATATAATTTAATATTCTTTTAGTGCTCATTTTTTGAATATAATCTATTTTTAAAGTCATATGTTGAATACCAATTGTTAAAGCTGCTTCATAATCAATTAGGGATTTTAATTGCCCCTTTTATTTTTATTGCCTCTTTAACAGGGCTACTCTATGGCTTAACGCCCCAGCTTGAGAGCTTTATTTATAAAGAGCAGCTATCCGCACTACATAGCCCAAACCATAAAACTCAACCTTTTAGTCAACAGGTTGCAGCTGCCTCAACTGTTTTACCTCATGATGCAAAGATATTTGCAGTTCGAACACCGCAGACTTCTGAATATACGACACGCATTCTTTACCAAGTGCCCGACAACCCTGATACAGTTAAAGCAATATTTATAAATCCATATACATTAAAGATCCAAGGTGAACTTCCTGTTTACGGTACCAGTGGGGTTTTACCTTTAAGAACTTTTTTAGACCAGTTACACCGCAGCTTATTACTAGGTGAGTATGGTCGTATATATAGCGAATTTGCAGCAAGCTGGTTAGGACTATTCGCTTTAACTGGCCTGATTCAATGGTGGAGCTATCGTAAAAAAAATAAATCCATTCATTCACGCCATTCACGTATCAAATGGCATTATATTTTCGGTTTAACTGTATTACCGATGCTATTTTTCTTTTCGATTACCGGTTTAACATGGTCAAAATGGAGCGGAGCAAACATTGCACAACTTCGCCATTTACTCAATAGTGATACACCAACTTTGCATCTGGCATTAAATCCAAAAACGATGAATGTGACAAATCCACATGCTGAACATTACATGCAGATGGATATGTCAGGCCAACACCTTTCAACTAAATTAAACTTCAAAGACTTTGATCGTATTGTCGAGCTTGCTCATCAAAATGGTTTAAACGCACAAGCATTACAAATTAAACCCAGTTATCAAAAAGATCGGGCCTGGTCGATAGAAGAAATGAATCATCGTTGGCCAATTCAAATCGATGCTTTAGCGGTAGATATGTCAACTCAACATATTATTGACCATTTAAGATTTAGTGATTTTCCATTATCTGCAAAATTAACACGCTGGGGAGTAGATTTACATATTGGGGTTCTGTTCGGCTGGCTAAATCAAGTTTTGCTAGTTCTGTCTGCAGCCATAATCTTATTAGTACTAATATTTTCTTATCAGGCATGGTGGACTTACCAACGACCTTTAGATACATTACGAAAGTTTAACCAAGACCTATGGCAACAGTGGAAAAATTGTAATCAATTCCAAAAAATTATTTATATCAGTATTTTATTTGGCTTATATTTTTTACTACCTGTATGGACGATAAGTGTAGTGCTATTACAATTAATTGCAACAGTGTTCCACTATTTAAGTCTCAAAAAATCCCATAAAAATTAAATGCATAAGCGATCAATATTTAATTTATTCGTGTCCCGTGAATAGATTTATACAGCTAATTGCTTCATAGGTTTTTCGATTAAAAATAATTGAGTAGTAAGAAATCCCGGCATCCTGCCGAGGTTTCTCATATGGGGTTGCTAGATATAACTCCTGTCTTATCTCACTGTCCTGGTGCTGAAACTTATTATTATTGTTTTATGTTCTGGAACATCCTGTTCCTTCATGACTTCATCATAAAAATATTCTCATCGACTGCATAGCAGTTATAAGCGCCTATTGATGTCAGTGGAAACTTACAAAATTTTATGCTCATCTATTTTATAAGTTAGATAGCCTGTTCCAACATATGACTGCTATGAAAAGCTACTTTCTTTTTTATCATAGATATATTATTAACGTTCACTCCTACCCTCTACTATACGTAGGGGGGTCTGTTCAAATGTTCCTATTTTCACATCAGCAGGAATATAAATTTCAGCTGCTAGAGGAACTTTTAATGCTGAATACTGTGTATCTACGCTCAGAGTAATTGCTTTTAATTTTTTGTTTTCATTATAGACAGGACTTGATACCCAACGTAATTGCATTACAGCATATTGCCCATTATCAATTACTAAATTTTGAGCCAGCTGTTCAGGTCTGGTACCATTTTCCAAAGGCAAAATCTTATCTTCTGAGCCATAAATTTTAACTCGTGGACGTGCCGGGAATTGGCATTCTGGTCCTTTATTATAAATTTTAATTTCTGTACCAGAATGTGACATACCATTAAAATCACCTGCTTTATTATCGACCTGAATAGTTAACTGCTCTGCTTGGCACTCTTGTACTGCAGATGAGTCCATGACCAACTGTTGCGGAGTTGGAATGAGTAAAATGGTCAATAATGGATTGGTGAATAGCATAGAAAGCTCCTAAAAGAGATAAAATACATTGCCTGATAGTCACAGAATTTCAGGTACTCCTTTGGTATCGAATTTAAAAAGTTCTATTTTTGATTCATGGGGATGATTAATAAGCTAACAACAACTGCAAAGTTATATTTTTATTTATTAAGTATTGATTAAGTTAAAATTTAATTTAAACCTTTTTAAGCCATCTCTAGAATCCTTTAAAATAGTTTCTGCTTGATATAACAAATTAAAATACAATTCTGAGATATACCTGATTTTGGGGACTAAAGATAAAAAGACATGGATAGATCGAGTGATCAAGAAAATAATATCTTTAAATATGTTAGCACTGGTAGCGACTTATAGTTCTTTATTCTACCAGACTACTATTGATGTTGAACGTCTAGCCGTCGATACCATCGAGAAGGATCAGGTAATAGCTGGAGGAGCACCTTTCCAATTTCTTATCGATGGAGAAATTTCGCCTGTAGGTAGCATCGGTATTGATCCTTTATCCTTAGTTATAGGCTTAGACGAGTTCCATTACCTATATTTTATTCTTGACTATATATTCTGGTTATTGATTCTTCTAAGTCTTTATTTTATTTTTTTAAAATATAGCCACTTAAAGCGCACTTAAGACTATTTGGTGTTTAGTTGAATTACTTTATCCAGATGGTGTTCCCAGCCGCGGTTCGGTTATTTCTTCAGCTGCTTTTAATATATTAATTTAATGAAGAGTGTCTGGCTCAGTAATTTACTATCTATTTAATACTTATATTACTTCTCTTTTTTAGCAGAAATGAACAATCTGTTTTTGCTCTTTTATATTAAATTCAAGTTAAGCAGAGACTTATATCTAATAAAGCACTATAACGATAGATTATATTTACTTTTTAAAAATGTAAAATATAATCATTATCATAAAAATCTTGTGAAACTATATTCTGTGTTAAAACGTCACCTACTTCTCGGTTTGTTACCACTTAGCTGTCCTATTTTCGTATTTGCAAATGACCAAATTAGCTCATTACCTACTATCAGTTTACAGGCAACCAGCAAAACTGATAATGCTCATCTAGCCTATAAGGTCAGTACGGCAAGCTCTGCCATACGTACTCATATCTTATTGAAAGATACTCCTCAGGCAGTCACGGTTGTTTCTGAAGCAGTCCTAAACGATATTCAAGCTACCCGCTTATCGGAAGCTCTTGATGTAGCAGGTATAGGGCGGGCCAATAACTTTGGTGTCAGGGTTTAACCACATTTACCTCACGCGGGTTTACCAGTGGCGAATACTACCGGAATGGTTTTCCAATTAATCGTGGTTATCCCAATGCACCTGACAGTAATACCATTGAACGTATAGAAGTATTAAAAGGTGCATCCTCTAGTTTGTATGGCCGTGGCGATCCGGGAGGTACATTCAATGTCATTAGTAAAGTACCCCATGCTGAACAAAAAACAACTTTAGGTTTGAGTGTTGATCATGAGGGCCTGTTGCGGGGCACTTTAGATACAACCGGCGCTTTAACTGAAGATGAGAGTCTTATGTACCGCTTAAATGTAATGGGAGAAAACGGAAATACTTACCGCGACCATGTTGATTCAAAGCGTTGGAATATCGCACCTGTTATTCAATGGAGTCCTTCAGACACCACTAAAGTGACCTTAGAAGCTGATCTGTTACGCAACCAGCATGCTTTAGACCGGGGTTTTACCCGCTACGAAGGACAAAAAAGATATACTTTTGACCCGGCAGAGTACTGGTGGGAAACTGGCAAGAACCGGAATCGCTTATATAATGATAATGACATGCTACAGTTGCGTATTGAACATACCTTTAACGATGACTGGACACTTAATATTGGTACTCAATATTTAAATGGAAATCTGCATGGTTATGCAGTTGAGGCAAATGGCATTAAAGCTGACACAGATGGTGAACTACTTACCCGTAATTATAACTGGCGTAATTTAGATTGGATTGATAAAAACTTTCAGGCCAATATAGTCGGTAATTTCAATTTATTTAATTTAGAGCATACTTTAATTTCAGGCATAGAACTTGAAGATTATGATTATAAATCTTTTATTATTCGTTCGAAGGATCATTTTGATTTAGATATTAATCATCCATATAAACCACAAACATTGCCAGAATTAAATAATATAACCACCCATGACCGTGAACAATTAAAAAGCCAAGCTTTATTTATTCAGGATCAGATTCATCTGACTGGTCGTTTAAACACCTTGCTTGCTTTACGCTTGGAAAGCTATCAGCATGATTATCACAACTTTATTTCTAGTAGCTCTTGGTCTACAAATAACCATGCTGTTATTCCACGCATTGGTATGACTTATGATCTGACCGACCAACTGACAGCATATGCCAATATTAGCAAATCATTTAAGCCTAACTCCGGAACAGATCGTAATAATCAGGGCTTTAACCCTGAAGAAGGTATTTCTTATGAAATAGGCACAAAATACACATTACTAGATGAACAGCTTTCTTTTGACACTGCCATTTATTATGTAAAAAAAGAGAATGTTTTAACTCTTGACCCAACAGACTCGACTAAAAGTATTGCTGCTGGAGAGTTATCGAGTAAAGGTTTTGACTTAAGTCTGATAGGCAATATTATACCGGCGTGGAAAATTATAGGAAACTATTCATATGTCGATACTAGTGTAAATAAAGACAATACCTTAGAAAAAGGAACACATCTAGCCAATATTCCTCAAAATTCATTTAATTTACTCAGCATTTATGAATTTAAATCAGGATTATTTGATGGTTTAGGCATAGGCATTAATCAGCGTTATATTGGTAACCGAAAAGGTCAGACTACAAATAATACTTATACGATGGGCAGTTATGCAACAACTGATTTAATTTCGTACTATGACATAAATCCTGATTTAAGATTCAGCTTTGATATTAAGAATATTTTTAATAAAGAATATGATGATAGTGCTTTTAACCGCTATGTATATCCTGGACAACCACGCACTGCAAAGTTAGGTATGACATACAGTTTTTAGTTAAAGAGCGCAGATATTCACTCTTAATTCCACTTTAAATAATAGGTAGCATAATAAGCCTTATTTCTGATTTTTTAAGTAAGAACAATAAGGCTTCAATTAACTGAAAAATACTGATTTATGAGAAAACATTTCTAATATACTTATAAAATATCTATGAGTAAAAGATTTTCTTTGGATTAGATATCTAAAATAGAAGCTAGAGAATAGGATGAGTATTTATCAGACTTTATCTAGCCTATTTACTTGGTGCAGAAGATTTTATTAGTCACATTCTGTTTATTGTATAATTTAATCTTAATATCAAATTATATAAACTTAAAAGGTCTAGCATGATGAATGCTAGACCTATTTAAAAAATATAATATATAGATGATTTTAATATTACTTCATCATTGAAACCATTTGTTCAGCCATTTGTAAGTGTGTAGCAACCGCACTACGTGTTTGAACAAGCATGTTCTTTAAGTCAGAGTTTTTAGCATTTGGAATCAATTTTTTATCGATTACCATGAGAACTTTACGATGTACTTCCACTTGGCTCTTCATATAATCTTTATCAGTATCAGAAGATGATCTGTTAAGTTTATCAACGATCTTGTCACTGTCACGCTGTAATAACTTGCTAATCTCACTGGTCTGTGGTGTTAGCATCAGACGAGTTGCCAGTGCTTGGCCTTTTTGCTCATTCGCTGAGTGTTCACGAATCATCATCTGAGCATATTGACGGACTTGAGCCATTTTTAACTTTGGCAAGGCAGCGTTTGCCTGCATAATCTCGCCATTGTTAGCAGTACTCAATATTTTAATAATCTGGTTATCGGATAAGTCTTCATGCTTATCATGCCACATTTTAGAATGATGTTTTCGATCATCCATAGAGTGATGGTCTTTGGTTGTACTTTGGCATGCAGTCAAGCCTAATATACTACTAAAAGCAATACAGCTGACTATCTTTTTCACTGTTATAGTTTCCACTTTGGCATCCTTTTAGAGTTTTATTATTGAAGTAACTTTTTTAAGATAGTCTAATTAAATTGGAAATAGTGTACTTTTTCAGTTGCTTTGTTAGATAAATGTATAAACATATTATAGCTTTAAGTAAATAGTTAATTTAAATATTTTCTTAAAGTATAAAAAATTAATTTAATAAAAAGAAACCAACCATTATTCCTCTTATTTATAAGAGTCATTATATATTTCAAAAAAAATAAGAATTTATTATAAAAATAGCTTTAAAATTATAGTTAAATATCTAGTATAAAATTATTTTCAGTAAAACTTTTAAAATAAAAAAAATTCTATTATTTTTAAGTAATATTAATATAGCAAGACACTTTAATTATATATTTCAATTATTCCAATAAACTGGATATACATAATTTATTTAAATAATAGATACTGATACATATATATTTAAAAACAATATCAAAAAATTATTTAGTTTATAACTTTACCTCGTCCATCAGCCATGTTTTAAAGGCTACGAATTTCGGCTTATTCTGACATTCCTGTCGATAAACCATATAATAGGCCAAGGCCGATGAATACTTCATATCTGGATATAAACGTATCAACTGCCCTGTTTTTAAATCATCTGCCACCATAACACTTCTTGCCAATGCGACCCCATGCCCATCAATTGCTGCCTGTAGTACAGCAGCTGAATTATTAATTTTTAATCCTCGCTGGGCCAAGCCATTGCTCACCTGATTGTACTTCAACCATGTATCCCAAGTAGTAAAACCAGTATGGACATCCAGTGTTAAGTCATGAATTAAAGGTAGGTTTAATAAGTTCTCTACATATTTTAACAGGTGTCGATACTTCTGATAAAACCCTGGTGAACAAACAGGAAAAACCTCTTCATCCATGAGTTTTTCCGCGACTAATCCTGACCAGTTTCCCTGTCCATATCGCACGGCAATATCAATACCATGTTGAGCAAAATCTACAGGTTCCAAGTTAGTATCCAGTCGAATATCAATTTCAGGATAAGCTTGCTGAAAAGTATCAATTCTTGGCAGCAACCATTTCGATGCAAAAGCCGGGCTGATCGCAACAGTTAAAACACCTGCTGAAGTTTGTGCCTGTAGTTTTTCCAGACCAAGTAATAGCCTATCAAAACCGGCACGAATATCGGGCAATGCCATTAATGCAGCTTCAGTTACCACCAAGCGGGCTTTTCCCCCTGTACTCCGCTGAAACAATGTAATGCCTAGGTAATCTTCCAGACTTTTAACCAGTTGTCCCACGGCTGCAGGAGTTACATTCAGCTCAATAGCTGCCGTGGAAAAACTTTGATGTCTGGCACTGGCTTCAAAAGCTCTTAATGCGTTGAGATATACAGGAGTTTTCATTCTAAAGATTTTCTATCAATTACTATAAGATTAACTGGTTTGTTTGTATAGAACCATCTTTATAGAATCAATTTTTCACTTTATGGGTCAAAGCCCTTTAAATACAAAACTGGATAAGGAAGCTCTATTGGTCACAATTATATTAAATGTTCTAGCAGGCCTAACCCTATTCAGCGCGTCTGTTAAAAGACGTAAATAGTAACAATCAGTATTAACATTTTTAAGTTTCTCTTCCTATTAATCTTTATCAGATCAACAGGATATTTGACTTTTTGAATAGATGAGACAAAGCATGTGGATTAACGCTGATTTTTCCCAAGTAGCTATGGTTAGACCTAACGATTATCAATGGGTCAAATCTCCTGGTGGTGAAGTTGAACGAGTTATGCTCGATAGAATAGGTGGTGAAACAGCCCGTGCCACCAGTCTGGTTCGTTATGCACCGCAGAGCATTTTTCCAGAGCATCAACATCCATTAGGTGAAGAAATTTTAGTGCTCTCTGGAACATTTACTGAAAATGGCAACCAGCATTATCCAGCAGGCTGGTATTTACGGAATCCGGATGGATCAAAACATACTCCATCCAGTGAAGAAGGCGCACTGATTTTTGTCAAGCTCATGCAAATGACCAGAGAAGATGTACTGTCGGTGCGTATTAATACCCATGAGCCCGAAAACTGGCAAATACTTAATCAGCGTAAGATTTGCCCTTTATATGACTCTCAGGACGAACAAACCTATCTGGAAAAACTAATACCCCATCAGAGTTTTGCTGAGCACAGTGCAAACGGAATTGAACTTCTGGTAATACAAGGTGAATTGCTTGCAAATGGAGAAACTTATCCTGCAGGTTCATGGATTCGTTTACCGATTCAAAGCAGCCATAACTTTCATGCGTGTTCAGCAGGAGCAATCCTTTATGTAAAGACAGGACATCTTTTATCTGCTCAAAAACTTATGGAACAGAAGCTGTGATAAGGGCCAAGATTGCCACTATTAGTGCAGGTTTAAGCGATCTATTTACCAGAATAGGCTCAATAGACTTATGTACGAATGAAATCAGCTCAAGCCTGGTTCCAGGTGGTAATAATACTACCTCAAAACACTCATTAATCAATTACTTATAGAAATTCAGGTTTCACTTTTATGCTGTAAAATACCATGCACCGCCAAGTTTTCATTCTGGCAAGTTCACAGTCTTTATTCCAGACCATTTCAGTCATGGTGATGACGATTGGCGGACTGGCAGGTGCAAATATTGCCAATACGCCTACCCTTGCCACCCTGCCAATTGCCTCGATGTTTTTAGGTACAGCCATAATGATGTTCCCTGCTTCCATGTGGATGGTAAAAGTAGGCAGGCGCAATGGCTTTTTATGTGGTGCTTTATTAGGTATTTCAGGTGGAATTATTGCAGCAGTTGGTATTATCTATAGTTCACTTTACCTATTGGCATTAGGCACATTCTGTGTGGGAGCATATCAATCCTTTGCCCAGTTCTACCGGTTTGCTGCCAGTGAAGTAGCAGATGATGCCTTTCGTTCCCGTGCAATTTCGTTTGTTATGGCGGGTGGCGTAGTTGCAGCATTGATTGGTCCGGTTTTGGCTCGCTTTGGTGGACCACTATTTAATCATCTGGAATATGTGGGTTCTTTCCTGATCATTACTATCGTTTCCCTGATTGCGATGGGAATCTTATCAAGACTGCATATTCCAGATCAGGTGGAAATTAAGACCAGTTTTAGTGCAGGACGACCTTGGCCAAAAATTGTATTTCAGCCCATGTATTTAGTGGCTTTACTGGGCGCAATTACTGGTTATGGCATCATGATTTTAGGTATGACTGCCACACCAATTGCCATGCGTCATGCTCATCATGAATTAGGTACAATTACCACTGTAATTCAATTGCATGTACTGGGGATGTTCCTGCCATCATTTTTTACGGGTAACCTGATTGTCCGTTTTGGTGTATTGAAAGTCATGTTTGCAGGTCTCTTACTGTTTGCCTGCTATATCGCTTTTGCCCTTTCTGGTCTGCAATTCCATTCATTTGCCATTTCTCTGGTTTTATTGGGTATAGGCTGGAATTTCCTGTTTATTGGCAGTACTTCTTTATTAACTGGAACTTATACTCACGAAGAAAAAGCCAAGGCACAGGCTATTAATGACATGACGGTTTTTGTGGTGGGATTGATCTGCTCATTTAGTGCTGGGGCATTGCTGGATATAATTGGCTGGAAGGTCATGAATATGGCCCTTATTCCATGGCTGGTTATTACAGCACTTTCTTTAGTATGGTTATCTAAAAAGACGCAGAATGATTAGGTTTCCAAAATCAATAATGATAGATAGTGCATTACAGTAATAACATATTCATCAATTCACTTATTGCTATGGTAAACAGATACAGGGCATCAGTAAAAAAACCACAGCCTTTATGCAAGCCTATGCTTGGCCGAGCAATATCCGAAAGCTGGAAAATCTGCTGGAATGTGCTGTCTATGAACCTAAAATCAGCCGTTAATTAAACTAAATGTTTTGTTCCCGCAAACGCAGCACGATGATAACTATACTGAATACACTGGAATAGATTTAGCTACTATTTTGACAGAAGGTTTCGATCTGGAGCAGCATGAACAGCAATTAATTCGGCCTACTATGTAAAAAGCCAGACCCAATAGTTCTGAAGCTGCCCGGTATTAGCCAGGCGAAACTGGATTATGGAATTAAAAACTATAGTTTTTCTTAGCCAGATATTAGACAGTATCGAATTATCTATTGAATAGCTATAGGAGGACAGTTTCACCTAGAATGAAACTGTCCTGAACTTGATAGATATTATATTTAGCACTTAGCAAAGAAGAAAACTTGAGGCCTGTGAATATTTTAAAATTTAAACCAAGCAGCTACATTATATCGCATTTAAAGTATTCTAAAATTTACAGGTTTAAGCTTTCATTTCCACATCAAAAATTTTTAATCTTGTTAATAGAAATTATTTTTACTGCTTAGCTTTTATTAAAAAAATAAGCTGATTTTCTAAGTTATTATTTTATAGCTTACTGCAATAACTCTCTCAATTTAAATTTCTGAATTTTTCCAGAGGATGTCATTGGTATTTCTTCCCATATTTCTAAACGTTCAGGAATATATTGTATGGCCAGATTATGGGTTTTAAGAAAATCAACCAGTTCATTTAAACTCAAAAGCTGTGCTGGATCTTTTAGTTTGATAATCGCACATGCACGTTCACCAAGCCTTTCATCTGCATAAGCCACCAATGCCACTACAGCGATATTTGGATGCTTATATAATAGTGACTCAATTTCCGCAACCGGAATATTTTCCCCACCGCGTATAATTACATCCTTTTTGCGTCCACAAATCCGGATATAGCCCTGCTCATCCTGATATGCGATATCTCCGGTATCAAACCAGCCCTCAACATTTGTATCATTTAAATGTGGGCGTTTTAAATAACCTCCAAAACTGGAACATGAACGGATCATTAAACGGCCGGCTTCATTAACAGTTTTACTCTGCCCTTTTTTATCCACGATCTTGATTTCAACACCTGGCAATGCAATTCCATCAGTATTGAAAGAGCGTTCATCCTTATCTTCAGGTCTGGTTAGTGTTACAGCGCCACATTCAGTCATACCCCAAGCTGATATGACTTTAACACCCAGAGTTTCCCGGGCTTTTTGCACCAATGGACCTGGAATGGGTGCACCGGCACACAGGAAAATCTTTAGTGAATCGACTTTATCATGCTGTTCTGCCACGGTACTGGACAAATCATTCAAAAATGGTGTCGAGGCCATGGTGAAATTCACCTGATGCTGATGAATCAGGTCCACTGCTTTGGCTACATCCCAAACATCCTGCAACACCACTTTGGTATTCAGCTGAATCGGCATCATCAGACCATACATAAAACCGGTCTGGTGTGCCATTGGCGAAGCCATTAATACCACATCATTTTCGGTTAAATGCAGACGCTCGGCATAAGGCACAATATTGGAAAATAAGGTGTTGGCAGTATGCATGACACCTTTGGGTTCACCCGTGGTCCCTGAGGTAAAAATCAGCTGGGTAATATCATCCCGCCCAGATTCCATGTTATCTAGTTCAGCAACTGCTGAAGCATCCTGTTCCAGACCATGATTGAGTAACAGATGATCAAAATTATTCTCACCTTCACCATTGACCACCACTACATGCTTCAAGCTATCCAGCTTGTTTTGCAGCTGATTGGCCAGCTGTTCATGATTAAAATTGCGGAACGTTTTAGGTACAACAAAAACTTTGGATTCACCATGTTTGAGCATGAATTCCAGTTCACGTTCACGGAAGATCGGTATGAGTGGATTCAATACAGCGCCGATACGGCTACAAGCCAGATAAAGCAAGGTAAATTCCCACCAGTTCGGCAACTGGCAAGACACTACATCATTTTTTTCAACACCTAGCTGTTTCAGACCCAGCGCAATTTTATTGGTCATGTCCCAAAGCTGCTGATAGCTGAAAGTCTGTTCAGTTTGATTCTCGACCTTAACGCTTACTAAAGCTGTTTTGTCCGGATTCTTTTCTACGGCACTGCGTAAAAAATCGAGTATTGTCTGGTTTAACCAGTATCCCTGTTTGAGCATGGCCTCTTTTCTGGCCGGGATCAGAACCGCATCGAAATCCATTCGTTTATTCCTCATTCTTTATAATTATCGTATTCAGGTCTAGACTTATTTTCCTTAAGCCGGAACAGCCTTACGACCTGCTTTATACCGCGCAATAATAGTTTTCATGATTTGTGCTGTTCCATCACCAATCTGGAAACCAAGTACATCACGCATCCGTTGTTCCATCACACCGCGATCGTAACCGGCATGGCCAAAGATCAACAGACATTGATGAATTACATCATAGGCCAGTTTTGGCCCCCACCATTTACACATGCCCGCTTCAGAGGTATGGGGCAGATGATTGTCCTTGAGCCACAAGGTTTGCAGGCAAAGTAAGCGTGCAGCTTCAACCTGGGTTTCGTATTCCGCCAGTGGATGTGAAACTCCCTGAAAAGCAGTCAATGGCTGACCAAAAGCTTCACGTTGGGCTGCATATTCCCAAGCTTCATCCAGACTCACCCGGGCAACGGCCAAAACCTGTAAACCGATCAGCGCACGAGAAAAATCAAAGCCCTGCATCACCTGCACAAAACCTTTGTTTTCATCCCCTAGACGGTGATTTATGGGTACGCGAACATTGTCAAAAAAGATTGAACCGCGACCAATTGCGCGCTGACCATGACAGTCAAAACGTGTGGTACTGATGCCCGGTAAATTCATCGGAACTAAAAGCGCTGTCACGCCATGTGCGCTATCTTCATTGGCACCAGTACGACCAAACACTACAGAAGCATCTGCCTGATCGGCCGCAGAAATTGAAGTCTTTTCGCCGTTAATGATATATTCATCGCCATCACGTTCAATCTTCAAACGCAAGTTCGCTGCATCAGAACCGCCTCGCGGCTCGGTCAAAGCTATTGAAAAGATAGCTTCGCCTGCAGTGAGTTTTTTCAGCCAAGGCTCAACGACTTCTGGCTGACCATGTTCAGCCAGAATCTGACCATTTAGGGAAGCAAGCAGGTTGATATAGGAGAAACTTAAATCTGCTTTGGCAATCGCTTCATGGATAATTCCAGCCGCCAGTCTGCCCATGCCCTGACCGCCGAATTGTTCCGGCAGTTCAGGTGCAATAAAGCCCATTTCACCCATCTTTTTGACTAGATCACGGTCAAAGATTCGGCTTTGGTCTCGTTCCAAAAAGCCTGGGGCAATATATTTCTGGGCAAATTTTTCTGCTGTTTCTGCCAAAAACTCGAGCTCTTCAGTGATATAAGGATTCTTTTTCATGGATCAGTCTCCTTATTTGGCATATTTACGGAATTCAGGCTGACGTTTTTCTTTCAGTGCATTGACTCCCTCACGAGACTCTTCAGTATCATAATAAAGTTTCAGCGCATACATCCCCATGCCGGCAATACCTGCCTGATGTGCGGTATCCATATTGAAACTGCGTTTGGCAATTGCTATGGCAGTCGGACTACGGTGACAAATTTCCTCTGCCCAAGCCTGCACTTCAGCGTCCAGTTGATCGGCCGGTACGCATTTATTCGCCAGGCCCATTTCAACAGCTTCCTGACCAGAATAACGGCGGCACATATACCAGATTTCACGGGCTTTCTTTTCACCTACCACACGTGCTAAAAATGCCGTGCCATAGCCCGGATCAACCGATCCCATTTTCGGACCAACCTGACCAAAAATGGCTTTGTCTGAACAGATGGTCAGGTCACAAATGGTTGCCAGCACATTGCCACCGCCAATCGCATAGCCTTGTACACGTGCTATCACCGGTTTAGGCACATCACGGATGGCGGTATGTAATTCTTCCATCGGCAAGCCAATCGTTCCACGGCCATCATAATTTCCATCATGCGCGAACTGGTCACCACCGGTACAGAAAGCTTTTTCGCCTGCACCCGCCAGCACAATTGCGCCCACGTTACGGTCATAACCTGCTCTATTTAACGCCTTGATCAGCTCGTCACAAGTGGTGCCACGGAAGGCATTCATTTTTTCTGGACGGTTAATCGTGATCCAGGCAACACCATTTTTAACTTCATATAAGATATCTTCAAAATTCATTTTCTTTACATCCTGTACTGTTTTTATCTATCTGGTTGAACTGTGATGGTTATGAGATTCAATGATGATTTCCGTTTAACCGTTCATGGTTAAACCGCCAGAGACACTGAGTACCTGTCCGGTAATAAAGCTGGCATCATCGCTCAAGAAAAAGGCAATGGCAGAAGCCAAATCATCCGGTTGACCTAAACGACCCAGTGGAATGGCACGAATAAAAGCTTCACGTAATTTTTCCGGATTTGACGCGCCTTCAGTCACGCCTGCAAGCAAAGCCGTATCTGTAGGTCCCGGGCAAATCACATTAATTTTGATGTTATGACGTGAATGCTCACGTGCCAGCGTTTTAGAGAAAGATAAAAAGCCGCCTTTACAGGCCGCATAGACTGCTTCACCCGAAGAGCCGACCCGGGCCGCGTCAGAAGCAATATTGACAATACTGCCGGAATTGCGTTCTACCATGCCTTTTAGCACAGTAAAGTGCATATTCAGCATACCGACCAGATTGATCTGGATCAGTTTTTCCCATTCCTGCGGATTGGTTTTAACAAAAGGTTTAAAAATATCCCAGCCGGCATTGTTGACGAGTCCATTAATTGGACCGAGTTCAGTTTCGGTTTTTTGAACTGCCTGCTCAACTACATCACTTTGGGTAATATCACACTGAATTGCCAGTGCCTGACCGTATTGATTGATTTCATTCGCCAGCTTTTCAGCCGCTTCCAGATTCATATCAAAAATGGCAACTTTGGCGCCTTCCTCTGCCAGACGTTGGCAGGTGGCTGAACCAATTCCGCCTGCTCCGCCTGTCACAATCACAACCTTGTCTTTTAATCCCTTCATTGCTCATCCCTACGCTATTTTGTTGTCGAATTTAATCGACTGTTGTTTTAATTCGGTGTGTTTTATCTAAAATAGAAAGAGATTGCATTTATGTCAATATATTTACATAAAATAATATTTATAAATTATTATTTATATATTTATCATTAACTTAATATTTTTATTTATTCAACGTATTGACATATATTGGTTTTTAGCTTTAGATTAATTTGAATCTGACCTCACTTTAGAGCCCAAATATGTTTTTTGCATGACAGATAATTTATTCCTTTAAAATCAGGAAGAAAACCTTAGATATTTGGCGAGTGAGCGCAATGGAAGTGAGGAGAAAAAGAGAGATTTCCAAGCCATAAAATTGATCGACTCAGAATTTAAATAGGAAAATTTCTGCAAAAACACTATGATTTTTAAAACAAATGATAAAAGAAACTGATTAAAGCGAAAAAGTGATAGGCTATACTCTGCGCGGCTCGGCTATTTCAGTTTTGAGGATATCCAATATTGTGAGTGATACTTTGTCAAAAAAATATGATCAATCCTTATATTCTGCGCATAACCGGCTTTTTTTCCGGCTGTTTCAGGTGGGCAACAGCCTGGACCGCAAATGCCTCAATGAGCTGAAAATATCTCCAGTACATTGGGCTGTGCTGGGTGCTTTGTCCCGTCCAAAAGTTAAATCAGGAATGTCCTTTTCTGATCTGACTGAATATTTGGGCGTGAGCCGGCAAAATCTGGACGCAGTATTAAAACGGCTAGAACGTGACGGTCTGGTGGAGCGGGTCATTAGTGAACAGGACCGCCGCGCTAAAATTGTTGCGCTGACGGCTGAAGGCTTGGAGACATGGGACAACTTGCAAGCTGATTTCTTTGAGTTTTATGGTCAGGCCCTAAATAAGCTCACCTTTGATGATGTAATTACCCTGATTCATTTGCTAAATAAGGTGAATGATGGACTTAAAAGCATTAAAATTCAAAATCATACCTAAAATATTTTAAGTAATTATAATGCACTTACTTAACAATGTCTTTTTAAAAGTTTGCTCTCCTTAATTAGTAGGTTACTACTAAACTCTCAGTGAGATTTAAACTATAATATTATTAAATATATGAGTTAACAGATAATAAACTACCAGAAGAAATAAAAAGATCCAGATTAAAAAAAACCATTTTTTAAAATGATAGAAAAATAAAATCTGTAAAAAAAATGCTGAAGTTATAATCAAGAAAAACCAGCTGATAATTCCTACAGAAACACCATTATCCAGACAGTTCAGATATAAAGAAACGCCCATAAAAATAAACGATAATATTTTTAAAGAAGAACGAGCATGATTAAAAGCCAGGAAGTTATTATTAAGTTTTTTCATTCCAATTTGACTGGTCATACAAAGCTGCATCATTGCAACAACTGCCCATAATATTGCAACCAAACTCATTTATTCACCTTACTCATTTGTATTTTTCTAAAATAATAACAAGCAGAAATATATCCTATAGCAATAAATATAAATACGAGGTCAACGCCTGCTATAGGCCATTGCTGATGTAACCATGTATTGAGGATGAAAGCTTGTGGAGAAAGAAATACAGGACTTAATACTGTTATCAATAAAATAAAAGCAGTGAATATAAAGGCTAAAATAATAGCTTTTTGCATTTTGATCAGCATCGGAATGATTAGAATTCCAATCCAGCTTATAAAAAATGTCAGTAACTCGTACTGAACTCGATGTTCAAGATTGGTTGGTAAAACACGGTTGGCCAAAAAATACATGGCTGTTGCAAATGGCAAGCCCAAGAAAGTGAAATAGTTAAGGTAACTCACTATCTTATAACTTAATGTATGTTGCTGTTTAATCCGTTTCTTTTGCCATAATAAAGCTCCGGCGACCAGCATGATGCAACCAGCAAAACCTAAACTCGCCAACACCCATCTCATTGATTGACTGGCGTAATAACCCAAATGAATCCCATAGGTTGCCGAGCTGATTTGAGCGACAGGATGAAGATTCCTTTCATTATTTAGTTGCCTTCCAGTATTTGCTAAAAAAATAAATTGTGGATTATTGAAAGTAATTAATTTTTTATATCCATAGTCAAACGTAATTAAGGCTTCCGTAGTATTTGGATTTTTAACTTCAAATTTCTCCAGAGTAGTACCATTACTGCCCTGTTGAGGTAATTGACTGGAGAAGGTAGAGAATTCTTTTAAATGAATACCTGAATCTGCTGCCAGTTTTGGCGGATTGATATATTGTATTTCGTTATAAAATTTTTTTATTCCATTTTCGCCATATTGTTGATTGATTCCCCAAGGCATGAGCAGGTAAAAGAAAATCATGATGCCAGTAAAGGCCATAATTAAATAAAAAGGAAGTGTTACTACACCAGTAATATGATGTAAATCTAACAAGGTCCGCTGTCCCTTAAAACTCCGAAAGACAAAGAAATCTTTAAATATTTTTTTATGGGTCAATATCCCGGTGATTAAGGCAATGAGAAATAGAATGCCTATAATGACTACGAGCGTTCTACCTACTACATCTGGTAAGGGATAAAGACTGTAATGTAATTTAAAAAAGAAGTCGCCTCCCAAACTTTCTCGGACCTCTTTTAAGATTAATCCTGTATTCGGATCTTGTATTTTATGGTACTTATTTGTTTTATCTTGCCACTCTAAAGTGTTAAAGGGCATTCGGGAATTCGCAAGATTCACCCGCCATCTTTTTGCTTCCAGGGCATGCATATTTAAATAATCATAAGCGACTTGGGCCGATTCAAAAGAAGGAGGAGGCTTTTTTAAATATAAAAAGATTTCAGGTTTAGACCAGAGGTTAATTTCAGTTCTAAAGTAGGCAATGGAGCCGGTAAAAAAGATTAAGAAACCTGACCATAGTACAACTATACCCAACCAGCTGTGCAAAGTTGCCTGTACCTGGCGAAACTGCATTTAATGTTCTCCTATTTTTTTTATTATCCAATAGCCTAGCAACAAGACATAACTCAGATAATTTATTCTCTTTTGCCATCGCTTAGAGTGCAGACCAGGAACTAATACAATATAAAAAATGAGAAAAATAAAACCCAGGAGGGCAGAAAAATAGATATTTTCAGCTTTTGCGAAAGGTAAATAATCAGGTAAAACCCAAGATATCCATACGCTATAGGCATAAGCTGCCAAGCAGATATAAAAAATCTCTCTAATAGATAACCATTCTGATTTCTTTTTATCCATTGACGTTATCTTTCATGACATCTCAAGAAATGAAGAACTATCTGTTCTGCTATAGACTGCTACAGATAGTTCCTGGATAAGTATTAATAATTAATGGTATAGCTTAAGCCGAAAGTACGACCTTCAGCAGGAATCGCCAGTATAGGGTTATCATTAGTAACTGCTGCTTGTTGAGCAAATACGGTTTTGTATTGACGGTCCCACAGATTATAAAGACCAAAATCTACACGACCTTTAGCCATAGGAAAATGAGCCAAAACATCCATCGTGGTATAGCCTTTAATTTCGGCCGCACTATTGCTATCTGTTAGACCCGCCGCTTTTAATGCCTGGTCATCTTTATATGCTTTATCTGTACCTTTAATAGCTTGTATTTGTGCGCGCACACCATAGCCTTGCTCATTGCTCCACTCAGCAAATAGAGTACCTTTCGTCGGGGAAATTGCAAAAGCATTAAGTTCATGCCAGTTATTTGCAACATCTTTATATTGTCCCCGCGTATAACCCAAAGTACCACCGACCTTATAATTTTCTATAAATGGATAACTCACAGTTGCTTCTGCTCCATAAATGCGCTGATCGGTATCGACTACATTTACTGAACGGTCAGAATTGAACTGTACTACTTTATCAGAAGTGTTATAAAACCCCGTTAGAGCCAAGTTTATGCCATTATCCTGATTTAAGCGCCAACCCAGTTCATAGCTGTTAACTGTAATCGGTGCAATACCTGACGTCGTTAAGGTATAGGCAGCTACATCACGCAGTACCCGTTGTACATCAGGATAACTATAACCTTGTGAAAAGTTGGCATACACTTGCTGTATATCTGTTAACTCATAAACTGTACCTAAATTGAACAGGAGCTTGTCAGAATCGGTAGAGTCAGCTGCCATTAATGTAATAGGTTTACGTGCAGTAAAATAACTGTCGGTATCCGCCTGAACATATTGATAACGTACACCTGCCTGAATATTTAAACGATCCGTAATGGCATAATCACCTTGTACAAATGTTCCAATATTCTGGATTCTTGTATCAGGTCCCGCACTTTCTTTTTTACCTGTAGGGGTATAAACCAAGCCATTATTACTAGGTGTATAGTAATCGGCCCACTGGCGGTCTTTTTCTCTGTCATAGTCCAAGCCATAGGTCAGCCTTAAAGCCCGGTCGGCTACCTGCAGATCAGATTGAACGGTAGAGCGAATTCCCGCATAGTCCACATTGGATTGACTTTGTTTTACATCAACGCCATCTTTTGAATAACCATACGGTACAAAACGTGCTTTTTCATTACGGTAATACGCTTCAATATTCAAAGTTTGTCCCAGTAAATCCTGATTTTGATATTGGGTATTAAAGGCATAGCGTTCTGTGAAAGGTTGTTTATCTAAACTCCATCCTTTAATGGCTTTATATGAAGGCTGTGTACCTTTTTGCAGATAGGAATAGTCAGGGCCATATTCGGTATCCTGTTCATCATTATAATATTGTGCACCAAAACTTAAGCTTTGCTGATCGGTTAAATTAAAGTTTAAACGGCCATTCACATCAAGCGTGTTAGTATCCATCGTGCTGCCCTGCCAAGGGCTTAACGGGATACGATTGCCTTTACCATCAAACTGCGAACCTCGGCTGGTATAATCTATACCTAAAAAACCGTCCATCTTGTCATTATTAAATGAAGCAGTTTGCCCCACTTGATAAGCCAGGCTATCGCGACGGAAATTGTCAGCCGATGTCAGGCCCAACTTGGTCTGAAAACTGAAATTTTTCGATTTATCTGCACGTTTAGTAATAATATTAATGATCCCGCCCGTTGCACCTGAACCATAAATACTGGTCGCACCTGAAACTACCTCAATATGATCAATCATATTTGGACTGATGCTGTTGAGCTGACGCGCTACGTCACGCGAACCTGTTTGTGAAACTCCATCGATCATGACCAATACATTACGACCACGCATGGTTTGTCCATAATTACTGGTTGTTCCACTACTTGGTGCCAGTGAGGGTACGAGTTGCGCTAAAACATCTGCAACTTTCCGGCTCGCTCCCGCCTGTTGAGCAATATCCTCACCCTGAATAGTCTGTACTGTACCCGCAATCTCAGCAATTGTTTTAGGTGTACGGGTAGCTGTGACCACAATAGGAGAAAGTTTCATTGTTTTATCTGAATTTTTCAGCTCTTTTAATTCAGAACCAGAATCTTCCGCATATAAAAGTGAGGAAATTGCTACAGTAAGAAAACACAGACTAAATTGAGATAGTCGCATTCTTAATCCCTTTATAAGAATATTAATATTGATGCAAATAATAATAATTATTATTATCAATGTAAATTTTTTGTTGCAATATTTACTATTTTTTCACTCAACTTTTTGAAGTTACTTTATCAACTAACCTGAATCGCTAAATTTTAGAATCCGGATTTTAAAAATGGTGAAAAAATAAATTGATAAGCCCAGTTAACAATTATTTATTTAAAAAAGATTTATATTCCCCACATTTTTCATAAAATTCTTCTCTGAAACAATAGTATAGAATGGCATTTTTCTCTGGCATCCTGATTTTTTTCTGCGCTTTAAAAGCAATATCTTGTGCAATGTATTCATAAGATCTGACACGCTCATCAGGTTCGCCAACAATTTTTTCTGCAGGCGAATTTTCAAAAATGAAATAAATTATCAGACGCATAACGGCTCTAAAATGCCCTTTTCCGACCACTTTTTTTTCACCTAATAGAATATGCCAACCTAAATCGTGATCTAATGCAGAGTAATACAATGATAATCTGTCTCGCTTGGCTTCATAAATCTCCAGATAGCCAATGTCCTCCCCTTCGATCTGAATAATGTAGAGCCGCTGATGGTCATCTACCTGCATTTTTTCAAAATATGCTGCCAGTTCCGATTCTGGCTTATTGAGTTGCCATTGTGGAATAACATGTAGTTCATGCATCCATTTATACAGGAGTGGAAAATCATCCGGTAAGCTTAAGGCCCGCAGTGCATAGCTGATACCTTTTTCCTGATAATTAAAGTGGTTTGGTAAGCAGGAGGATAAGGTCTTCATTAGATTATGTCTCTTTCTGAATTATTTCTGTGGTTTAGCTGGTGATAATAATCTTCAGGAGGATGTTGTTTAAAAAATTGATCACGTTTTTGCTGTTCGAGTAACTCTATATTTTGAAATTGGGCCACATATCTTTCTGCCATGTCAGGCTTTAAAATAAACACACCATCAGCATCTCCAACCATAAGGTCACCAGTGGAGATAACGGCATCAAAATAATAAATGTCCTGATCAAAATCGACCAGGCTTTTCCCTTCGGCTCGGGTAGTTAAACAACTGACCGCCTGGGCAAAAACCGGAACTTTCATGGTACGTAAGGCGCTGATATCGGTAACTGCACCCAACACCACAATTGCAGCCAGTTGATGGTAAATGGCAGCTCGATGACGCTGTTCGCCCCAACAGGCGCGATTACCGATGTTGCGCGCATCGATTACCAAGACATCACCCGTTTTACTGGCTAAGAGAGCCTCACGAATCTGCATAGCGTTAACAGAGTTTAAGGTGACTGTTCTGACCCTACCTGCTATCTGCTGAATTGAATTTACAGCATGAATACCGGGTAAATAGCCGGTATCTAAAATATGGCCGATCGTTGAACTGGAAATAGCGGAATAAGATTTTAATAAATTATCGGATAGTTCTAACATGAAGGTTGATCACTTTATGGGTGTTTATTTGCTAATGGGCAACTGCCGCAGTATTCATTTTCAGCTTCAGGAAGTTGGAAATAAAAGCAGCATTTTTTACGCTGATAATTTTCGAGACTGGATTGACGGCTGTGTTGCAAGAGTAAAAACGGATTGTGTTTTAAACCAAACCGTTCAGCCTCCAGATCGAGCAGAAACTGACGATGCATGTGGTTCTTGTAAATGTCATCGGGATTTTTGCGCTGCATCAGGTCATAGAACTGTAAAATACGCAGAGCGGTATTTTCCCAAAGCAGAAACCGTTGTACTTTTGCTACCTGACCGATCACCTGAAAAATCTGATTGAGGTCATGAAAAACCTTCAACATAAATGCCTCATAACCAGAATTTTGAGTGCTTAGAGCCGTTAGAGATAAACTTGAAGCCTTAAAATTCAAATGCTGGTCCCAAGACCACGTCGGTGCCATTTGTACTGAAAGTGCTGACAGTTGCCAAGGTAAATCTAGCTGTTCAGTGAGTAGGGCATATAAATAAGGAAATAGCAGCGGAACAGCCCAATATTTTATGAACATTGAACCTGAACAGGTCAGGTTTAGGGCCTGAATACGGGACTGAAATTCACCCAATACCATTGCACAGTGCCGGGGCTCTAATAAATCTGCAAAGCTCAATGCATGGTGCTCATGTAAATTTATCTGGATATTAAGTTTTTCAGCCAATATCTTTCCGGCCTGTGCTAAACCTGGCTGTTTAAATTCCAGTGCAAAATCAATATTCATGACAGAGATATGGGAACGCACGTTTTAGAGACCCGTTTTATTCACTGTGATGAAAAGTGCGAAACTTTTTTAAAATATTACAGGTTTCGCCGATGCTGCTGGGCATGCTCCCTACTCGATTCTGCTGCTCCAGCAATGGACGAATGAGCTGTTTATACGGCCACTGTGCTTTTTCGAATAGAAGGTTCTGTAACTCAGCCTTCACCTCTGCACACAATGGGGTATGATTCAAAGCCTGCTGTAATTGTTGAGCTAATACGCGCCACAGTTTAAGTTCATCAATATGATAATATTCAGCAACTGCTTCTAAAATACTGGCCAGATTGACCTGTATGCCCAAGGTCTGTAAATACAGTATCAAGTCTTCGACAGCATCATGATAAAGCGTAATTCTAAAATCATGCGGGCTTAAATAGCATGGGTCTTCCAGGCCGTGTTTTAGCAACCAAGGTAAATAGATCCGCACCGAATCATGGTCACGCAGCATAAAGCCTGAGAACTGCCCTTGATTAAGGACTATGCAGATATTTTGACCATGAATTTCTCCCATGAGACCTAAGCGGAATAAACGTAAATTCACCTCAAAAAAATCTCGGCACAAGGTTTTAAATGCATCAATGACATTAGTCTGGTTCGACTCAAGCTGTTGAGCCTTGAGAATCAGCTCAAACGGATAGATTTCTCCTTCAATGCAATACCCTAAACTGGCCATTGGAATAAGCTGGTAGGGCTGCTGCAATAATTCGGAAGGAATACGGCGCCGCTGAGCTGCCAGATGCATCGGCCGCTCTTCAAATAAAATAAGATTATCTGGTGTTAGATTTTCAGGTTGATGAGGTAAATACGCCCACCACTGGTTCTCATCACACAACCACAAGCGTTTTTTCAGTACATCATCTTTTTGTTTGGCAACTTGCAAAAGTTTCTGGTTTTTTTGTCCATTAATCATTTTGACAATCGGTAAAAACCGTAGCGAGCCTAAAGATTTTACTGCTAATGGAAGCTTCAAACTGTCTTGTGGTTTGGTCTCAGACAGCAAACTTCTTAGGGAAGAACTGGCATACAGGTCAGCAGACTGAAATTGCAAGGGCACAATCACCTGCTCGTCAAGTTCTAGCTTAAACTGATCTGCCAGTACATGCTCAAACTGCCAGGCATGCATAGGTAAAACCAGATAATCAGCACTCACCCCCTTCTGATTTAGCTCCTGCTGTAACTGTAAACTTTCTTCACTGCTCAAGAAAATTTTGGAGGGTTGATGAATTTTAAGCTGGGTCACGTCCTGTCCAAAAACTAGCTTTTCTTTTTTAATTGCTACCCAGTTCAAACGGATGGGCTGTGAAAATTCTGGGCTAAATTGCCGGTACTCATCATTGGAAAAACCCTCTTTGAGCTTGGCCAGTGGATGATAAGGACGGTCTCGAAGTGCAGCATACTGTTCCAGCTGAATAAATAATTCAGCAGGTTGATCTGATAACCATGTTTCAGAACATATCTGATGATGGTTACTGAGCTGGGTTTGTAGCAAGGTTAATTCCAGTTCGGCGCTTAAGTTTGCTAGCTTTGATTCCTCACAGCCTGAAAAATACTCCAAACGCCGCATAGCATTAAATAAGTCCAAAGCATTGCATAGACAAGTTTGAAAGCCTTGATCTGTCAGAACCTCTACCCGAAAACAGCACGCCAAGGGCTGAATTTGCCAGTCCTGTTTAATGGCTTTGCGTACGGGCAACAGAATAAATTCGGCTACATGTGAGTTGAACAGAACAGCAAAATAGCTCTGATCTGTATACCCTTCAAATAATGAATCAAAACACTGGCCAAAACGGGCTTTTAATCGGGTTTTAGCCTGCTGCCGGGTGAAAATAGCCTGCTCGGAAATATAGCCTTCTACCAAAAAACTGTTTACCAGATCGACCAGAACCATTTGTGTGCTAACAGTAGGTGAAAACAACATCGTATTCATCTGATACACTCTTAAACTGATAGTTGACGAAATGCATGTAGTGGATTATTCACCAGACGTAGCTGTACTTTGCTATCACCAAACAGCCGTCTTTTGGTTAAAGATTCAATGCAAAACTGCGCTGCAAATACATCAAATTTTTCATATCTACTTTGATGCTGCGGGTATTTTTTCTGGAAGTGATGAATAATATCGGCCGCCTTTTGCCAGAATTGCTGTTCAGCTAACCCAATTTGCTGTTGCAGGGTGATCGCAATATCACTTAAAGCGACAAAAAATAGACAGGCACAACTAAAATCCCGAACTGCATTTAAATCATCGGTCAAAATAAAGGACATGCGATTGGCTTTGGCATGCTCTGCCGGCAAGGCATGTAATTTAGGACACTCATCTGGATGGGTGAGATGGTCCGGATGAAAACGAACACCGTCATGAAAATCTTTTAAAATAATGCGGGTTGGCCAGCCATTCTGATGTAGCAGAATGATGTTTTGTCCATGTGACTCAGAGCCGATTCCTTCAGCATGCAATAAAAACAGAATAGGCTGGATCACCACGGAGAGGAATTGGGTCAGCCAGGCTTCAGTTCCATGTGCATCTAACCAGGGCTGAATCAGAAGTTGGCCGTCGTTCTGGACATGACTGATACCGTTCAGCGGAATGGCATCTTCCCCCGGCTTCAAATAGTGGTGAACGCTTTCACGCCATAGACTTCCAATCGTGCCATAAGCCTGTCTGGCATGAGACGCGGGAAGCTTGGTAAAATCAACAGCAGTCGCATGCACTTCTCTTAAAATTGCAAAATCTAAAGAATGGGCAATCTCGCTCTTTTCGATCAGGCCTTGCAACCAGTCGGTAATTAACGGGCCATTCATGGCGGCATGCGAAGCCAGAATTCGTGAGCTTGAAGTATTGGTTAAACTCATCGAAAGTTTGATATAAGGCTTTTCTGGATGCTGCAAGTTGGTTAAGGTTCTTAATGATTGCTGCGCAATATAGGCATCAGTACCACGGCCTAAATACACCATTTTTTGTGCGGTTATTTCTTCAAAAAATGTATGGACCAGGGTATTTTCCCACTGCCAGGGATGTACAGGCAGCCAAGTATATTCAGTAGCATCCAAGCCCTGCCTTACCAAAACCTGATTAAATATTTCCGTCTCTCCTTTAGTCAGCTGTTCATGTAAAAACTGATCGGCATCAATTGAGTGAGAGGCATTCTCTGAAGATAAAGAAGAATGTACAGCCAGCCAGACCAGATGGACCGGTTGTGCATACTCTACGCCATATTTCAAGTTATCTTGCAGACTGAAGCCAACCCGGGACTTATAACACGGGTGATAGGGATGCCCCGCCATCAAATAGGTTTCGAGAACATCATAGCTGTGCTGGACAGCAGGAAGCGAAAACGTATTTTGGTACTGCTGCGATTGCACATCATGAATAAAAGTCCGTTTTAATTCATGAATAAAATCTTCTAGTTTTGCCGCATTTGGAATAGCCCGAACAATTTCATCAATCACCTGATTTAATTGTGCAACCGTTCTTTGCCCGGTATGGTCCTGGCGCATGACATTCTGATCATCCATACGCACTAAACCAAAACTCAAATAGTGTTTACCCGAGGCAATATACTCTACAGCCTGCTGGTTTCGATCCTGAGCACTGATGATAAAACATTCATTTTCTATTGTGGCTGCAATCACCTCTTCATAAATCAGTGCCTGAAATAACTGTTTAATAACTCGTTGCTCTACCTTTTTAATGGCAGCCTGATCGGGTTGTTGCCAAGCCAAGGTAGGTGTAAAGGTGGAATGGTTATTTTGTGCGAATGCTGTAGCTAAGTGACCCATAATTTTTCCTTGATTATTAATTTTAAACATGAAGTGTGGACTGTTTTGAATGTGGAAATTTCCATGCATAGGGCAAGCCTAATAGCATCATGCAGGCACAGAAGAAAAACAGTTCGCGAATTGCATACAGTTGTGCAATAGGCAGTTCATGGTTCAATAACAAATGCTGTGTACGAATTTGTAAATAAAGTGCAGCCATCACCACGGCGACAGCCGAACAGAGGCGCCGAAACAGATTATTGACAGCAGCCCCTTGCGTGACCAGCTCTGGATTATGTAGATGATTAAGCCCTGCGGTGGTCGCAGGCATATACGACAAGCCAAAACCCAGACCATGAATGATCATGCAAAAGATGAGCAAACTAACAGATAGACCGGCGGCCAGGCCCAGCCCTATAAAGGCGATTGCAGTTAGCAACAGGCCAAAACTGATCAGCCGTTTTGCACCGTGCTGATCTAGATATTTACCTGCGTATTTGCTGCATAGACTGGTGGCTAAGGCACTACTCATCAGCAATAGGCCTGTCCAGATTGGACTTAGCTGAAGTGTATTCTGGACCAGTAATGGAATCAGTAGCAGGCTGATAAACAAGCCAACAGTATGTATAATCGAAATGATCAGACTGTAATTAAACTCACGGCTTTGAAATAAGGGCCAAGCAATAATCGTGCTGGTTCTTTTTCGGCTGAACCAAATAAAACCAAACCCGCTTAATCCACTTAAACCGAACAGCCACCAGAATAAAGACCGGGAAAAATCTGCCCATTGCTTAATTGTGCTTAGCCCCAACAGTAACGAAATGATTGAAACCGCCAGCAAGCTAAAACCGAACCAGTCAAATTTCAAATTGCGAATAAGTGACTGCTTGGGCAAATATAACCATCCGATGGCCAACGCTGCTAGAGCCAAGGGAACATTCAGCAGAAAAAGTACTTGCCAACTGAACCAGACTAGAAGCAGTGCACCCAACATCGGGCCACAGGCCAGAGTCAGCATGATCATTGCGCCCCATAGCCCCGTTGCACTACCACGTTGCTGCTTCGGTGTCACTGAAAAAATAATGCCCAGCGACAATGGAATCATCAGTCCACTTGCAAAACCTTGTAAGGCCCGTACAGCCAATACTGTTTCAAAGCCAGAGGCAAATACACCGCCGACTGAACTCAACATAAAAATACTTAATGCAGATAAGTAGACTTGGCGCTGACCAAAGCGCTGGCTTAAAAAACCAGTTAACAGCAGGCTAAGGCTCATGGTTAAAAGAAAAACTACCACCACCCAGCTTACTGCTGTTTCTACAATCTGAAAATCCTGCATCAACTGGGGAATTGCCGGGTTAAGGCTACTATTACTGAGACTCACCGTTCCTGTTCCCAACATAACAGACAGCATGACCCAGCGTTGGGACAGGTCAAAATCCGAAACAGAACAGGAATCTGAATTTGATATTTCAGCCATGACAATTCCCCATTTATTTCATTGAATATTGAGGAAATAAATCTGCTACTTTTTTTGAAATCGGTGATGAAATCACATCTGTCCGAAAATTACTTTTGGCTATAGCAGGCATAGCAAACGAAGCTTCAGTTTCCTTAATCTGAAAATCCTGAAAACTTTGTCGGCCTTCAATTTCAAAATAAGTTTTACCTAAAATTTGATTAGCTATTTTTGCAGAACGGAAAGCTCCTAAACCCAAGTCAGGCGTCCCGACACCATGATGCTGCAAGTCCGTGTTCTGGACATAAATTTCCCCATCACCCTGATAATTGAGTTGATGGTTTTCATTAATTTTCCATTGATGCTGTGGATTTAAACCAATCTTAGAGCCAAGCTTATTTAAAAAGTCTAAAGATGGATATTGATAGCCCGTTGCAGCAATAACCGTACTGGCTTGTATATTTAAATTCTGCTGTTTCTGTGTCTGTAAAAATTTAAGCTGAATATTTTTTCCATGAACCAGCTGGGCATTTTCAAGATGATAATGGCCTGCTAGAGTGACATGTGTATCTACTGCTCCAATACTGCGCTGATAAAGCCGTTCATAAATATCACGAATGGTTTTGGCACTAATACCCTTGTACAGGTTGGCCTGAGTTGCAGGTAATGTCGTTTTTAAGTCTTGGGATAAATGATAAAAATAAGACATATAATCTGGACTAAAACTTTCCAGACCGAGCGGCGTATTTTCCATGGGAAAAAAGCCTGCTGAACGGGTGAGCCAATATAAATGAAATTTTGCTTGCTCGGTTTCAGGGTTAATCTGCCTGTCAAATAAGTCAATAAAGATTTCAGCAGCTGATTGACCCGAACCAATGAGCACCACATTGCCCGATAACTGCTGATCACCCTGATGCAGATAATTCGAGGAGTGCAGACAGTGTGGATGTTGCTCGGCTATCCGCTGTAATGGCTGGGGTAACTTGGGTGTTGTTCCTGTTCCCAACACCAGTTTTCGAGTTTGATGCACAGATAGCCGGCCTTTTTGTTCGGTAATAACCTGAAAACCACCTAAAATTGGCGCGATGTCGGTTACTCGGCTACCAAACTGTAAATGCTCTAATTGTTGAACGACCCACTGACAATAATGATTGTATTCTTGGCGTGGAATATATAAATTTTCCCGAAAATAGAACTTATATAGACGTTGATGGGCTTTTAAATAATTTAAAAAGCTATACGGGCTGGTCGGCTCGACCAGACTAACCAGATCCGCCATAAAAGGTACTTGCATCATGGCATTAGGTAGCTGTATGCCAGCATGCCAGTCAAAATCCTGACGTTTCTCGAAAAATTGGTATTTGAGTGAGCTCTGCTGATGAAGCAAGGCTGCCAGACTTAAATTGAAGGGTCCTAAGCCGATCCCGATAAAATCAAGCATATTCAGCCTCCACTACAGTCTGTGCAACATACAGCGGGTTTTTAAGGTTGATGTAAATGGATTGCTGAGAAATATGGGCTTGTAATTCATCTAACTCATACAAACGCGTCATCAAATTACCTTTATAGGGGAAGGTGTCTTGATATAAAACAGTTTTTAATAAATTACTTTCCGGATATTTCTGGTAAGCCTGCATCAGACAGGATTGCAGTATTTCAATCAGTTTTTGCTCTTCAACTACTCCTGTTATACCAATGGCATTGATCAGACCGAATAAAGTATTACCAATAAAGTAGTAACGGAAACGCTCATCCACTAAAGCTATTGGACAGACTGCTTGACCATCTGTTGCAAGTGTCGGGAAACGTTCTAAAATTTCGTTGGCCAGCTCCTTAATATAATAGAATCCCTGATTGTCTCTAAACCAGACATTTTTAGGCATACCCTCTTCAAGCTCAATTAAAGTATTTTGCTGATGGGCCTCAAATGCCATACCAAATTCATGATACAACTCCATTAGTGGAAAAATCGTGATTTCTAGAAAACGCTCAAACCACTGCAAAGCAATACTGGCTTGGCTTTGACCAGTTTTTCGGGAAAGATTCGCAAAGATTTTGCTAAAACGGTTTCTAGCTTCAAAAGGATGGTCTTGGCAGAGTGAAGCAATACAGGTCACATCAGCATTTTCCTGGAATGGGTTTTCACGCAAAATACAAATGGTTTCATCTAAAACCTGTCCGTTAACTTTTAAAGCCATCCAGGCCGGATCACTGATAGTTTTTAAATGTGGATGACGCTGCCTGAAATTGGAAAGACACTTATCATTCCACAATTTATAGCTCAGCAAACCACGATGACATTCTTTATAAAGATTGACACGAATAGAGTTGGTTACGGCGACTGTCAGAGATGTTTTAAACATCCAGGGCGCCTGTTCGCTATATAAAGTACGTACTGAGGTGGTCGCTTTCATCTCCCAACCCAAGGCACCAAAATCAACCAGTCTGCCTTGATGTAGAAGCTGTTGATACCAGTCTTTATCTTTTAAGTAGCGGGCTTGCCATGGATGTAATGGTAATAACGCATAATCAGGATACTCATCCATTTTGGCTTGGTGATAGGCATTAAAAAATGGTGCAAGGTCCTGTTTTAATTGGTTAGAAATATCAATTTTATGTGCATTGTCATGTACTACCTGATCTGGATGGATATACAGGAAATGCATCTTAAAAGTACTTTGGGTTTCTGGAGAATAAAGCTGCCAGTCATTTTGAACAAAACCCTGACGGCTCTTTGGTGAGGGATGCATACTATGCCCGAGAACCAGAGCTTGCTCACTTTGAATAAAGTTTTGCTGGGCCTTAATTACGGCATCGATCTGCTCTTCACGGTAACTCAGAAATTGTTGCAGAGCCCCACGGCTTTGAATCCAGCATTCAAGCAAAGATGAGGAATCTAATGCTTCATCATTTTTTTGAAAAATTAAATTTTCCAACAAGTTTGCTGCCAAATTGACCGGGCTCAGCTTCAGTATTTTCCCGCCTTGTTCTACCCACGGTAAAGCAGCGAAACGATGTCTGCCTACTTTGCTCACATAGGCAAGTGGCGCATATAAAAACCCGGAAACCGTTTGCAAAGGAATACACAATACAGTATTTCCCTGACTCTGGTTTTGTAACTGTTGCGATTGTTCTGCGATAGGAATAAAACGACCATTACCTGTTTCTTGTAGATATGCATTGACTAAATGTTGTAAAGCGATCTTATCCGTGAACGATCTCATCTTCATCACTCTATTAAGTAAAAATAGTGTGATGAGTAAAATATACTTATATAAATTAATTGTAAATGATAATTACTATTATTTACATTTTCATTTAATAGGGTACTAGTAATCAATATTGCATACATAGCTTTAAAAAAAGCTTCATTAAATTAAATATTTAAATAAAAATTTTTCTATAGATAAAAGAACAGATAAACTTATTGAGGAGTTATAGCGAAATAATTTAGGTTGGGATGACTAACTGCTTTAGTATCCGAATATATTAATTTAGATGTTGAGTATGTAGCTGAAATCAACGTGAAAACAGCGGCAGCCTTAGGTCATAGTCCGCTCAATACAGAAGATTTGTCCCTATCAGTTACAAAATTTTTATATTTTTTAGATGATAGTTTTTCTAGAAAATTACCTTATACCGCAAATAAATAAATATAAATTTATATATTAATTAAACAAAATCAAAAAATTATCAGAACATCTGTCTCTCGTATTGTATATAGCTTTAGGTATACTTTCCTGTAGCATAAATGACCATCCTCGCTATTTTATTTTCCTTTTTCAATATGATTTAAAATTGCACAATCTGCACTATTATCGCCAGTACAATAATTTGCTGATGTCTGTAAAAGATTAACCATTTCCTGAAATCTGGCGATTCTTTGTTTTAATTCATCGATATGTTTTAAAGCCAGTTGCTTAACCTCAGCACTTTGACGATCTGTATTTTTCCATAAGGAAACCAGTTCTTTCATTTGCTCTGAGGAAAAGCCTAAATCTCTGGCATGCTTTATAAAAACCAAGGTTTTTAGATCACGTTCCGAATAAATCCGATAGCCAGAATCCGATCTTTTAGCAGGCTCAAGCAAACCAATCTGTTCATAATAACGGATCATCTTGGTTGAAATGCCTGATTGTTTCGAAGCTTGACCAATATTCATTTATTACCTCTGGCCTAAACAGGGTTTCAACCTTAATTCGGTTTCTACCCTTATCAATATAGTTTATGTACTCATCTGCGGCGCATTGAAATATTTTAGGCGTAAGGCATTACCCAATACAAAAACAGAAGATAATGCCATGGCACCCGCTGCAAAGATGGGTGACAGTAAAATACCAAATGCAGGATACAACACCCCCGCTGCAATAGGGATCAAGGCAATATTATAAACAAACGCCCAAAACAGGTTTTGTCGAATGTTACTAATGGTTGCCTTACTTAATGCGATTGCATTGGGTACACCCTGTAAATTACCTGACATCAATATAACTTCTGCTGCCTCAATCGCCACATCGGTACCTGTGCCTATTGCCAGGCCAACATCAGCTTGGGCCAAGGCTGGCGCATCATTAATACCGTCTCCAACAAATGCTACCCGACCATATTGCTGTTGCAACTGACGTACTACCTCAACTTTTCCATCAGGCAGAACTTCAGCCACGACCTGATCTATATGTAAACGCGCAGCAATCGCCTGAGCAGTATGGCGATTATCACCTGTAATCATGGCTACCTTCAAACCCAACTGGTGTAAGGCATTAATGGCAGCATATGTGGTTTCCTTGATGGGGTCAGCAACAGCAATAATGGCTGCTAATTTATGGTTAATTGCCACATAGATTGGGGTTTTACCCTCTTGTCCCAAACGTGCGGCTTCCTGCTCAAAAGATGTAACATTAATGCCCAGCTGCTGCATGTAACGGTCAGCACCAATCTGGACACTCTGTCCTTCAACCTCTGCCTTAATGCCTGATCCTGTAACTGAATCAAAAGCTGTTACAGGCAACAGATTAATTTCTTGCTGCTCTGCAGCCTGAACAATTGCCAGTGCAATCGGATGTTCAGATTTTGCTTCAACCGACGCCACGATCTGTAAAACTTTCTTATGTTCAAAACCTTGCTGAACATGAAAATCGGTCAATAGTGGCTTGCCTTCAGTCAGTGTACCTGTTTTATCTACTGCAATAACCTTAACTTCCTGTAAAAGCTGAAGAGCCTCACCTTTACGGAATAACACACCCATTTCTGCACCGCGTCCTGTACCTACCATAATTGAGGTCGGGGTCGCTAGTCCCATTGCACAAGGGCAGGCAATAATCAATACTGCCACTGCATTCACCAAACTAAAAGTTAAGGCAGGTTCTGGGCCGAAAATAAACCAGACAATAAAAGTCAGCGTAGCTAACAGTATTACCATTGGAACAAACCACATCGTGACTTTATCAACCAACATCTGAATAGGGAGCTTGGAGCCTTGAGCCTGCTCAACCATACGAATGATTTGTGCCAATACAGACGACTCGCCAATCGCAGTTGCCCGAATATTTAATGTTCCGCTCTGGTTGATTGTCCCGCCTACAACCTGGTCTCCCGAATGTTTTTCTACAGGAACAGGCTCACCTGTAATCATGGACTCATCAATATAGCTTCGGCCTTCCACTACTTCCCCATCAACAGGCACACGTTCGCCAGGACGAATCTCAACAATCGTGTCAGTAGTCACCTCTGCAACTGGTACTTCTATCACCTGCCCATCACGGTAAATACGCGCTGTTTTAGCCTGCATTCCTATTAAATGTTGAATAGCCTGTGAAGTACGTCCTTTAGCTTTTGCCTCTAAATAGCGTCCTAATAAAATCAAGCTCACAATCACGGCTGCTGCCTCATAATAGACATGCACTGTGCCTTGAGGCAGTATTTCTGGAATAAAGGTTGCAACCAGTGAGAAGCTATATGCGGCCAGCGTTCCCACAGCAACTAGAGAATTCATGTCTGGTGCCAAACGGAACAGGGCCGGAATTCCTTTCTGGTAAAAACGTCGGCCTGGAAATATGAGTACCAGTGTGGTTAGAACAAATTGAATCAGCCAGTTCGGTTGATGACCAATATATTCCATTACCCACATGTGAAAGGCTGGAATCATATGCGAACCCATTTCCAAAATGAAAACAGGCAGAGCTAAAATCAGGGAAAGAATTAAATCACGTTTAAGCTGTTGTTGTTCTGAGGCCTTTTTGCCCTGTTGTTCATTTTGATCTTGCTCAGCCAGCTTGGCAGTGTAGCCAGCCTTTTGTACAGCCTGAATCAGATCATTAATTTGTAATTGAGTATTGCCTTGTACCCAAGCCCGTTCAGTTGCAAGATTCACATTGGCCTGTTGTACACCTGTCACCTTTTTTAAGGCTTTTTCTACTCTTGCTACACAAGAGGCACAAGTCATCCCATCAATTTCAAGTTCTATGGGCTGCGTAGCACTAACTTCATAGCCAGCTCGCTCTACGGCTTTAGTCAACACCATAAGGTCTAAAGGCTCAGAAGAAGAAACCACGGCCTTTTCAGTGGCCAGATTAACTTGGGCACTTTCAACGCCCTCCACTTTCTTCAATGCCTTTTCCACACGCCCAACACAGGAAGCACAGGTCATACCGGTGATGGATAGTGTTTCACGATAGGGAGAAGGTTTTATATTTTTTGAATCCATAACAACCTCTGTCATGACAATCTTTAAGGTGCAGCATACAGATTGACATCATGGTAAGGTCAAGCAAATTTTTTAAAAGAATACACTTGACCTTACCATCATGGAAAGGTTTAAACTTTGCTTGAAGTGATGTTCTATTTGGAGAAAATCCATGAAATTATTGATTGAAAATATGACTTGTGGGGGCTGCGCCCGTGGTGTGACTGCAACCATTCATGAAATAGACCCTAATGCCAAAGTTGATATTGATTTAGCAACCAAGGTCGTCAGTGTAGAATCAACCGAAAGTATCGACAAGATTACAAATGCTTTAGCAGAAGATGGTTTTCCAGCAAAATCTCAATAAAATATTTGCTCACTTAACGCCTTATTTTTAGAAAAATAGGGCGATAAGGCCTAATAAAAACAAATATTTTTTATACTAAACAATAGATAAAGCAGTATCACGCCAATCAAGTTAATTTAGCGCTCAGGTTGTTTCCTGTTGTTTTTATTTATACTCCAATCAATACTTATATTGCGCAGTGTTTATTCTCTCTTCATTTTATCAAAAGATTTTTCAGCTTATCCAGATCAAATTCTTTAGTTGAATTAAGATATAACGTTCCTTTTGCTTCCTATCATCTTTTCAGAACTTGTAATCTTTTTATTGCCTTAACTCTCCTGTTCTTTTATCAAAAATAACCTAGTCTTCAATTATTTTTATTAAATAAAACTTAATTACATCATTTAAGACGAATATTTTACTATTAGCTTTTAACACTTATTTTTACTCATCAATCATTTAATTTAGGAACAGTAATTGCCTTGGAAATATAATGCCTTTACTCACTATAGGCCTATGCGAACTTTGACTAGAGATATATTTACAAAGTTATATAAATTATTATTTTTATAGCATTAAATCAAAATTTTAACTCTCATCTTTCCTTAAATAACTCTTCACCCATCTTCACCAAGACTTTTTATTAGTATCACTCAATTTCATATTATTTATGATACAAACTGACAGAGCAGACTTTTTGTTGTTAATTTACTCACTCATATGAGCAATCCTTTTTGTGAATCTATATGGATTTGTTAATATGACACCCGTAGAGTGCCTTCGTACTCTCACATACTGTTGACTCAATTTTAATATAGAAGAAGATATACTTTTTCTCTTCGTTCAGGTCAGGTACGCATCGAATTGGTTAGACAGCCAAAATTCCTAGAAAACTAAATTTATTTTATAAATTTAAGGATTTACATACATGAATAGCACAGAAATAATGGCTGACCTCTCCACCCATACTCCTATGATGCAGCAGTACTTAAAAGTCAAAATGCAACATAACCATGCCTTGTTATTTTATCGTATGGGTGATTTTTATGAATTATTCTTTGATGATGCTCATAAGGCAGCCAAACTTCTTGGGATTACCTTAACCCATCGCGGTAAAGCTAACGGCAATCCTATACCGATGGCGGGCGTACCTTATCATTCTGCAGAGGGCTATCTGGCGCGTCTGGTTAAAGCTGGCGAAACAGTCGCCATTTGTGAACAGGTGGGTGAAGTTACAGGCAAGGGTCCTGTAGAGCGTAAGGTTGTACGTATTTTAACACCAGGTACACTAACTGATGATGCTCTGTTAAGTTCTTATCAAAGCTCTAATCTGGTCGCTTTATGTTTTCAGCAGAACCAGGTGGGTATCGCCTTACTGGATTTAAGCGCGGGTATCTTTAAAGTTCAACAGCAGGAATACAGAGCAGAACAATTGGCAATTGAACTTTCCCGTTTAATGCCAAGCGAAATTCTGGTCGATGAAGATCTCGTCGATGCCAATATTATTGAGCAAATCAAGAAACAGATTGATTGTCCAGTCACTAAGCGTCCAAATGTTGATTTTAATTTAAATAATGCGCAAAAAACGTTGTGCGACCAGTTTGCCGTGTCTACTTTGTCCGGTTTTGGTATTGATCATCTACCTCTAGCGAAGGCCGCCGCCGCCGCCCTCATTCACTATGCGAAAGAGACACAAAAAACGGCTCTGCCGCATATTCGGTCTATCCGTCTGGAACAGAGCAGTGATTTTATTGCGCTTGACCCGGTTACACGGCGCAATCTGGAAATTATTGATCCGTTGTTTGAGCATGGTACATCATTATTTCATCTCATTAATGAGTGTCAGACTGCAATGGGTTCACGGTTACTCAGCCGCACCTTAATGCAGCCCATACGTGATACAGTCATTTTAGAAGCTCGGCTTGATGCCATTGAGCAACTGGTTAAGGGCTATCATGAAGCTCCTGTAAGGTTGGTTTTAAAAGAAATCAGTGATATCGAACGGGTATTAAGCCGTATTGCCCTAGGCACTGCACGTCCCCGTGATCTGGTACAGTTGCGTCAGGCATGTAGCCAAATCCCTTTTTTACGTCATGCATTACAGCCAGTAATTGATAGTAAAAAATCAAAAATGCTTCATCAGCTTTATCAGGAGCTCGGTGATTTTAAGGTCTTATCTGAACGCTTAAGTTCAGCAATTGTTGAAAATCCGCCAGTATTATTACGTGACGGCAGTGTAATAGCCGAAGGGTTTGATCATGAGTTAGATGAGCTACGTAAAATTCGTGACCATGCCGGCCAGTTTCTGATCGACCTGGAAATTCAGGAACGTGAACAGACAGGTATTTCTACACTTAAGATTGGTTATAACCGGGTCAGCGGCTATTACATTGAACTTACCCGTGCACAGGCAGAGCAGGCACCCGAGCATTATATTCGTCGTCAGACCCTAAAGAATGCTGAGCGTTACATCACCCCAGAACTCAAAAGCTTTGAAGATAAAGTGCTTTCTAGCGAATCGCGTGCTTTGGCACGTGAGAAACTCCTGTTTGAATTACTACTTGAAGAACTGCGTCAGGATATTGCCAGTCTGCAAGTTATGAGCAGTGCTATAGCCCAGATAGACCTGCTGGCCAACTTTGCCTATCAGGCCCGCTTAAAAAGCTGGAACCGCCCGGAGTTTTCACCTGAAGTTGGGATCAAGATTATAGCTGGACGTCATCCGGTCGTAGAAAGTTTAAGTAAAACCCCTTATACCCCAAATGATACTTCTCTGGATTTTAATCATCGCATGGCGATTATTACTGGTCCGAATATGGGAGGTAAATCAACTTTCATGCGCCAAACTGCGCTAATCAGCCTATTGGCATATTGCGGCAGTTTCGTACCGGCACAGTCTGCACGACTCGGACCAATTGACCGGATTTTTACTCGCATCGGTTCAGCAGATGATTTGTCATCGGGTAAATCCACTTTCATGGTAGAGATGACAGAAACCTCTCAGATTCTGCATCACGCTACCAGTCAGTCTTTAGTGCTTATGGACGAGGTTGGCCGTGGAACCAGCACTTATGATGGGCTGTCTTTAGCATGGGCCTGTGTACTGGACTTAACTAAACGTATTAAATGCCTGTGTCTGTTTGCTACCCACTATTTTGAGTTAACCGAGCTTGGCCAGGAAGCTGGTATAGATAACTATCATGTAACAGCCAAAGAAATGAATGGCAATCTGATTCTTCTACACAAGGTACAGCCTGGGCCAGCAAGCCAGAGTCACGGCTTACAAGTAGCTAAACTTGCGGGTATCCCCGCCAGTGTAATTAAAGAAGCGCAAAAACGCCTCAAAATTCTGGAAAAGCAGCAGCAACAGCATTTACAGACAGTGGTACAAAATGATCTGTTTGATGTAATTCCCCTCGTAGTTTCTCCTGTCACGGAGACGATAACTGAGGTTGAAAAAACTTCTCCTGTACTAGAGTCTTTAGAACAGCTTGATATCGATAGTCTTTCTCCACGGGAAGCTTTGGCTCAGCTCTATAAACTCAAAGATCAGCTTGAGCAGACGATGAGTAAAGGCTAAAAAACAGACCACAAATCTGAATATAAAAATCGCACTATTCAGTGCGATTTTTATATATTGCTATTTCTACCTGCATTCTGTACAGCTTATCTATTTTCAAGTCTATAATTTATAAAATTAAATTTATCTTTATCTCGTTATAAGATAAATGCAGACATCTTTATGCAGATAAGACCAAGAATCTTGGGTTCTATTTCCAGATTATTTTTTTACACTCCTTGAGTTGACCACTTAAACAGTATAATTGATCAGGAATTTAAACTTCTCTCATAAATCTTAACTTCTATTACAACAATCAATCCTGAGCTTGGAATCAGTAATAGATTTTCAAGCTACAATAAAGTAACTCGGCCAAGAATTAATCTTAAAAAATATTGGTATAAATAAGGCATTATTTTTTATAGATCTTACTGTTCATTTTTAGACGAAATTTACTCCTGTACTCTTTATTGGTAGTTATGCTCTTGTTTTTGAATTGCTATTTTTATGAAATTTTTCAAGAAATATAGAACTGTTTTACTTAGTACTGTTTAAATATCAATATTCTAATTGTATTTCATGCATATAAATAACAAATATCAATAAAAGGAATTGTTAGTAGAGTAGATTTTTGCCTAAAATAGCGCATTACTCATTAGAACCGTATTTTTAGGTAGCTGTCGCCATGACCTTTGTTGTCACTGAAAACTGTATTAAATGTAAATATCAAGACTGTGTAGAAGTTTGCCCGGTAGACTGCTTCTATGAAGGTCCGAATTTCCTGGTTATTAATCCTGATGAATGTATTGACTGTGCTCTGTGCGAACCAGAATGCCCGGCCAATGCAATTTTCTCTGAGGATGAACTTCCAGAAGGTCAGGAAGTGTTTATCGAACTTAATGCAGACCTTTCACAAAAATGGCCAAATATTACTCAAATTGGTGAACAGCCAGCAGACCGTGAAGAGTGGAATGGCAAACCGGACAAGCTCCAGTATCTTGAGAAATAAAATGAGAAAAGATCAGCATAAGCTGATCTTTTTTTATACTCAAATTAAACATTAGATTGCAATTTTTCCCATTTTTCCCGACATTTTTGAATTAGAATAGATATCCAATTTATAAGTAATTGATTTTTCGATGAAGCATTTATTGAAAGGTATAATGGCAATTGGCATTATGCCTTTGGTGATGAGTGGTTGTGTTACTGCGCCGCAACAAGGCAATATGGCCCATCCACATGGAAAACGTATTTTTATACCACAGGAACGCGTGATTATTGAACGTCCGATTCCACCTAAAGTTGTTCCTAATTCTTACCAAACCTGGCTTGCTTCAGGCGATAATCTTAGACGTGTGCGCGAGTATGAACAGTTTCTGGAACGCAATAACGTCGGCAATATTATCCCCAGTTTTGAACTCATGCGTACTGCCCGTGACTGGCAAAAATGTGGCCGCTCACAATATGCCATCCCAAATCGTGAATTATGGAATAACCAGCTGGCAACCATACGTATATTTAAATACTTGGTAGCGTCTAAAATTCTGACCGATTTTGAAGTGACTTCAGTCTATCGGGATTTACCTTTAAATCAATGTGCTGGTGGGGCCAATTCTTCACGCCATTTGTTCAATTCAGCTATAGATTTTCGTATAGGGCCAGAGTTTCCTCAACCTGAAGATTATGCTTTCATTGAAAATACCAAATTTAAATTATGCCAATTCTGGTCTCAGCATGGGCAAAGCTTTAATATGGGTCTTGGTCTGTATGCCTCTGGACAAATTCACATTGATACTCATGGTTACCGTACTTGGGGACCAGATCTGACCCGTAACAGTTCAATGTGTCATTTCTAATTGAATTTCTGTCAGATACAGGAGGCTTATGCCTCCTTTTTTACAATCAGAAATTGCAGAAAAAACCAGCGAATCTTTTTAAGGTAAATTGAACTCTGACTAGAAAGGCTTACAATTGCCTCAATGAAAATACAGGTGATCAAATTATGCAGCAGATGTGGACAGAGGTTGACCAATTTATTGATTCACATTTAATTCCCGATGATCCATGTTTAGGACGAACTGTAGATAATACAGCACGTCGAGGTCTGCCTGAACATCTGGCAGTTGCCCCTAATCAGGGAATGCTTCTGCAAATGTTGATTCAGATGAACAATTGTAAGCGAATTCTGGAATTGGGTACTTTTGCTGCTTATAGCACAGTCTGGTTAGCCAGAGCACTGGGTGATGAAGGTTATGTGCTTACTATCGAAGGCCGTGAAGCTCATGCTGCTGTCGCACAGGAAAATATCGAGCATTCCGGACTGGCAGCTCAAATTGATTTAAAAGTTGGACGTGCTGCTGATATTTTAAATGAATTAATTAAACAGAATGCCGAACCTTTTGATTTTATTTTTATCGATGCCGACAAACAGAGTTATTCTGAATACTTGGAATTAAGCTTGAACCTTTCACGTTCAGGGACTTTAATTTTCATGGACAATGTCATACGTGCCGGTGAAATCATCAATCCTGAAAATAAAAAACCAAGTATTGAGGGTATACGCGATTTGTTTGAGGCCTTAAAAGATCACCCACGGCTTCTATCTTCTACAGCTCTACAAACAGTCGGGAGTAAAGGCCACGATGGGTTTGCATTAGCTATTGTAAAATAAAAACTCAAAAGCATAAAAAACAATCACTATAAAAAAATTTTTAAATTCCAATATATTACATATACTGTCCATATAGTTATCCACAGTAATTGCGGATAACTATATGGACTTTTTTAATACTATTTAAAACTTTACAACTTATTCTAAATATATTAATGGCTAAATAGATTAGTCTTTAAAGATCAATTATTTTGCTACTAATAGCGGAACTGTCGCGTTACGGAAAATAGTTGTGGCAATGCTGCCCAAGAAAAACTGCCGAATTTTACTCTGACTAAAGGCTCCCAGAACAATGATCTGAATCCCATGTTCACGCTGATAATCTAAAATATTTTCTGCTACATCTCCATAGCGATATTCTACTACAACATCGAGTCCTGCATTCTTCAAGAACTGAGTAGGCTCATTTAGAACCTCCGGTTGGTCACCTACATAAAGCAAATGGCACTGCAACTGTCTAAGCAGGTCACTCACTGCAATGCGGCGCATCATGGCAAGACAGGTCGGTGAATACTCATAGGCAAAAATAAACCGTGTTGGTGGCTTAAACGTTTCACCTACCGTCATTACCGTACTTCTTACACCACGGATAAAATTTTCAACGTTACTGCCAATTGCTTTGTTACGTTCAGCAGAGCGTTCACCCACACGGCCAATCACAACAATATCTTCTTCATGGAGTAAATTGAAACTCTGCTCCAGAAAATCTCCCTTTTCCTGAATTTTAGTGCAGGTAATACCATATTTTTCTTGAATCAGATTGGAAATATGTTTAAGCAGATTATTACTATAATCCATGGCAAGTTCACTTTGTTTCTGTTCAAGCTCTGCCAGTTCTTTCAAGAGCATGGCATTACTTTCAAAGCCGATTACGCCACTAATTTCTCCCAAATGATAACTGGCAGGGTAATAATCCAGAATCTGTAATAGCACTAGTTCTCGTTGTGTTTTCGATGCTATCCAGGCAGCTGCCTCAGCAATTGCATTGATACATGGAGATGAGTCAATACATGCAATTACACGGTTCATTTTACGCCTCTCTTTAGGTCTTAACGCCCAATATGTTTTAATGTCATAACTTAAGCTATCACAAAGCAAGTACTTTATGCATTAATTTTTTAAACTGGAAAACCTGCCAGTAAAATAATCATTTATAAATATTCTATACTAAAATGCAGCTTTTATTTCCGATAGCGAATCAGTTTAGCCGGGTTTCCTGCCACAATTTCACAGGTAGCCACATCATGTGTCACCATACTATTCATACCGACTACTGCATGTGCTCCTATTTTGATACCATCTTTTACACCAACATGTGCACCTAACCACACATCTTTCCCAATCTCAATTCCCTGAGAACGCACCGGTTGCTGGTAGATCGCCTGTTCAAGTGCCATACCATGATCAAATGCATACAGATGACAATAAGCGGCAATCCTGGCCTGATCGTGTAGACAGATTCCAGCACGACCACCATCTAAAATACAATGGTGATTAATCGCGACTTCCTGCCCGATCTCAATTGGACCATGTAAGGTACAGTCTGCTGCAATAAAGCTATGATCGCCAATAATAATCTTGCGTCCCGGTTCGGCAAAAATATGGGCAAGTGGTGAAATAAAGCAGTTTTTACCAATCTCTACTGTTTCCATTTCCATCAGATAAGCCTGATATTCCTGCTGCCATGCTTCGGCCCAGGCCCGATGATGGGGCTTTAACGTATAGTACAGCCAAGGCATATAATTCAAGCGGTGCTTATGCTGATCTCTATATTTTAGTAAAGGATCCTGTTCAGGCATGCTCCTGCTCCTGTAATTTTAGCTGTTCCCGTCCCCGGCTAATATCTTGAAGTTTTAAATTAAAGGAATGAATCTGATGCACCTGCAAAAGTAACTCTACTTCTACTCCTGTAGCTGTATAATTTTCCTGAAACTCAATCTGCTGCTGGTTAAGTTCATATTGCAATATAGCCCATTCATTAAAATGACAGCAGAAGTAAGCCTGTTTTTTCTCAATTACTTCAACCTTTTCTGCCAGCAGCAGGCACTGTCCAGCACATCCACCATAAGCCCGTACCAGCCCTCCTGTACCCAGCTTGATTCCACCATACCAGCGGTTAACCAAGACAATAATATTGGTAAGTTCATTCCCTTCAATAGTGGCAAGAATAGGACGGCCTGCTGTTCCCGAAGGTTCCCCGTCATCATTAAAACGGATTTGATGCCCAATTTTCCAAGCCCAGCACTGATGAGTAGTACTATGATCTTTATAAGTTTCAAGAAAATCTTTTACTGCCTGTTCATTATCTACAGGCGCAGCAATTGCAAGGAACCGACTCTTCTTGATTTCTTCTTCAAACTGGACTGGGGAGGAAATTGTAAACGGCATATCACCATCACATGTTGCAACAAATATTAAGTATAACCGGTTTAATTTTAAAAATAAAAAAGCCTCCCTCAGGAGGCTTTTCAAAGTAAGTTTCTTAACGTTCCCGTAGAGCTTCCTTAGCTTTATTAAATGGTTTAAGCAGATAGTCCAATACTGTTTTCTGTCCGGTACGAATATCTACCGTTGCCACCATCCCCGGGGTAATTCCGAAACTCTGCCCGGCCTTATTGATCAGCTTGTCCGTATCGGTACGGATGTAAACCCGGTAGTAAAACTGGTCCTGCTTCACTTCATCACGAATGGTATCCGGTGAAATTACAGTTACCTTCCCCTTGAGTCCACCGTAAATTGAATAATCATAGGCCGTGATTTTTACCAACGCATCCTGTCCCGGCCGAATAAAAGCAATATCCCTGGGAGAGATGCGTGCTTCGATCAACAGCTGTTCATCCAGGGGAACAATCGTCATCAGCTTACCGTTTTGCGGCACTACCCCACCGCGGGTCATTACATCAATTTCCTTTACAATTCCACGGACCGGCGCCTTGAAAGTGGTACGCTGCAGAGTATCAGATTTACCTTTGACCACCTGCTGCTGGGTTTCAATATCTGTGTTGGCTTTGGCCAGTTCCTCTCGTGCTTTTACATAGTACTGGTTACGCAAATCATTCATCTGGTTTTGCAGATCATTGGCTTCACGCTTTAAACGCAGGACTTCAACTTCGCTGGCTGCACCTTTGGCGACTAGCGGCTCGGTCATAACCAGTTCCTGCCTGACCAGCTCCAACGCCTGTTTAAGTCCCGACATGGACTGTTCCAGATTGCTGCGCCTTGAATAATAGAGCGCAGTTTCTTCCTGAACCAGTGCCGGTACTTTACGTACACTTTCTGGAAACGATAATGGCGTACCATTTACCTCAGAGCGTAAGCGTGCCGCAGTTGCCTGTGCTGAAACCAGCAGCGACTCGGACTCTCCTACATTGGAGGCAAAGCGGGTTGGGTCAAGCTGGGCCAGTACCTGTCCCTGCTCGACAATATCACCTTCCTTAACGTTGAGACGGGTCAATATGCCACCTTCCAAGGACTGAATCACCTGTTCTTTCGATGACGCAATCACTTTTCCGGTTCCGGTTGAGACCTCCTCAAGTTTAAACAGCCAAGCCCAGACCAGCAGTACCAACAGGCATAAGCCGACAATCCAGATTACCAGACTTGATTTGGGTAAAGGAGGCTCCCGGTAAGACACTTTCATAGAACGTTGCAGTTCAGGTTTGTGATCATTCATGCCTGGCCTCCTTGAATAGTCTTATGGGGCTGCTCTGCTACAGTTTGCTGCAGGATTTGGTCTCTTGGCCCGTCCATCATGATCCGGCCCTCATTTATAATAATAATCCGGTCTACCAGTTCCAGCACTGCACGCCGATGGGTTGCCACGATCAGGGTACGGTGTGACAGCCAGCTCTTAAGGTGGTCAATCAGCTGTTTTTCTGAAACGTCATCAATAGAAGCGGTAGGTTCATCCAGCAATAAAATATTAGGCTGGCGAATTAGTAACCGGGCTAATAACAATGCCTGACGCTGCCCACCCGAAAACCCGATTCCCCCTTCCAGAATAATATGGTCCAAGCCTTCTTTTTTCTCTTTAATAAAATGCAATGCACCGGTAATTGCCAGTGCCTTTAACACATCCTCATCGCTGGCCAGAGGCGCACCTAAAGTCAGGTTTTCGCGGATAGTGCCATAAAACAGGTGAGCATTCTGGTTAAGCAAAGCTACATCGCGGCGTACATCTGACGGGTCAATCAGGTTCAGGTCTAATCCATCCAGGTCAATGTTCCCTTGCAGGGGAACCTGCATTCCGGCCAGCAACTGTAGCAAAGTCGTTTTACCGGCACCATTGCGACCAAGTATGGCAATCTTTTCACCTTCACGGATACTGAGCTTTGGAATCATCAGGCTGGGTTTCGGGTCATCTTCACCATATTTAAAGACTATGCCGTTGAGCTCATAATTGCCATATAATACAGACCGGTGAATCAGACTGGCCCGCTCAGGCTGATCTACCGGTTTTTTCATTAGCTCATCCAGACTCTGTTTAGCTACTTTAGCCTGCTGCAAACGTCCCAGCACACCTGTAATCTGTGAAATTGGCGCCAGCATACGTGAAGACAGGATCGAGCAGGCTACCAGTGCACCAGTGGTCATGTCACCTTCCATTACGGCAAAGGCACCGACCAGCACTACAATGGCATAAGTCAGTCCCTGGATTTTCTGAGTCCAGGCTGTCATTACGCCGACAATCTTGCGCTGTTTCATACTGACATCGGCAGAGACTTCATTCATATGGTTCCACTGGTTCTGAAAGCGGGATTCTGCCCGTAGCAGCTTGATATCTTCAATTCCCTGTACGGCTTCAACCAGTATGGCATTTCGGATAGAGGATTCACGCATGCCTTCCTGTGCAAGCTTCGCCAGCGGCTTCTGGGCCAGAATACCCGGAATAATCATCAGCGGTACCACTAGCAGCATCACCCAGAACAGGTTGCCACCGATGATCCAGAAGATAACCAGAAACAGAAAGAAAAAAGGTAAATCGGCAATGGCACTGATTGTGGTTGAGGTGACCAGTTCCCTTACACCTTCGAGTTCACGTATCTGGGAGATAAAAGTTCCGGTTGATTTTGAACGTTCGCTGTTTTTAATTCGTAATGCATGACCAAATACCCGATCTGAAACTTTAAGGTCAGCACGTTTGCCAATAATATCGGACAGGTAAACCCGGGCAACCCGCATGATAAATTCAAAGATCGCAGCAATCAGTACCCCTCCAGCCAGAACCCATAAAGTTGGAATGGATTGGGAAGGTACGACTCGGTCATAAACCTGCATGGAAAAGATAATAGTCGCCAGTGCCAGAATATTTGCCATGAGAGAGGCAAACATGATGTCGATATAGCGTTTCCAGTCCTTGAGGACAATGCTCCAGAACCAGTTAGCTTCATAAGGCTTGATATATTCATCAATCCGCGCATCAGGTACCGAACTCTCAGGCCGGAGGATGTAAACAGTTTTAATGACTGGCTGTAGCTCATCTACTTTAAAACTTTGCGCCAGGCCCTGATCGCCACTCAGCTGTATACTGACATTACCGGCGGTGTCGGCCTTGTCAATCACACCCACCTGTCCATTCTGGAATTCAACCAGAACCGGCAAACGCCAGGGATTCAGTATATCGGGCGTAAATTTGCTCTTACGTAAGCTTAAACCTACCTGACGGGTCATCAATAACAGAACCTCATCCAGAGTCTGGATCTGGTTCCAGTCCAGCTGCAAACGAATGCGCTCTTCAGAGGTTTCAATACGGTAATGTCGGGCAACCGTCATTACGCCCTGTAGCCAAGGCTGGTAATTTATTTTTGTACTCATGGCTGAATTTCAAATCCTTGAATCGAAATATTATTTAAGTCATAGACATCACGTGAACGTCCTGTTGCCGCGATATTCTGAACAATACTGTCATAAATGTCATAACGGGCGATTTCAATCTCTGAAGCCGAGGAATGGATGGATTGTTCGGCATTGAGCAAATCCACTACCGTTCGCGTTCCAAGTTTATACTGTTCCTGATAGAGCTCTTTTGTCCGCACAGTGGTAGCCTGTCTTGCAACGAGTACCTGCATCTGTCTCTGCTTATTTTCAACCTGTTCACGGGTGGTCCGTACCTGATCCAGCACATCAAGATAAACTGCATTAACTCTGGCCCGGGCTGCCTGCTCCGCATAACCCGCTGCACGTGTCTGCGAAGTTACTGCCCCGCCCTGATAAAAGTTGCTGGTAGCCTCTAGCATGACAGAGCTGTAGAGCCCATCATCTTCATTATTATTGGGATTCTGGCCATTAACTGCCTGGCTCAGCGAACCTCTAACATTCAAGGTTGGATAACGGCTTAACCGGGTTTGTTCTCTTTGCGATTTTGCAATCTCGACCTGTGCCTGAGCAACCATCATCTGCGGGATCGTAGTAAATTGTGGCTCTTCATATAATGCTGATCGGGCTACCAGTGTTTCTGGTATGATCCAGCCAGTGTGGCTGACTTCAAAACCCAGCAAGGTGCGCAGCCGTTGCTGATACTGCCGCAGAAAAGACTGTTGCGCAATTAGATTTGCCTGGGCGGATTCAAGATAAGACTGGGCCTGTACCGGATCAGCCTGACTGCTGATACCTGCTTTAGCGCGCAGGTTAGCAATCTCCAGAATATATTGAATACCGCTGATCTGCTGCTGGGCAATCCGGCTAAGCTCCTGATATCGCTTAATGTTAATCACGGCATTAGCAACTTCAAGAGCAATTTCATCAATACTGACCAGCACATTGGCCTGTTCAGCCTGTAATCGGGCTTGTTCAGTATTCACACCTGAGCGGACCTTGCCAAAATCGTAAAGCATCTGAATGGCATTCAGGCTTAGCAACTGTCGGCCCCGCTCTCCTGTGGTCATATCACCCGTACTTAAACCACCTGAAAGCTGTGGATAATAGCCAGCCTTGGCCACATCAATATTGGCATTTTGTGCAGCAACAGACGAAATACTCTGAGTGATTTGCGGATTACGCTGCACAGCCAGTCGCACCGCTTCAATCAGTGAAAGCTCTGTGGAGACTTGAGTCGAAACAGACGCCGGACTAGCTGAACCCACTACAGGCAACTCCTGAATAGCAGACCGATCCAGCTGAAAATTGCTAAGTTCTGCAATATTTACCTGTCGATATGATTCATTCTGCTGAGGTGAGAACAACTGGACAAGATTGGTTTTTAAAGTATGGTAACTTTCACCAGGAGTGGCGGCATTTAAGGTAGTTAAAGGTGCTAGGGTTAAACATAGAACCGCAGGTATTAATCCATTAACTTTTTTATTAATTACTTTATTCTTCATAAAAGGGTTACAGTGTTGAACGCTTTGCTATAGGTATAATTTGGAACTTTTACATTTTACATATTTTTAATAACTGAACCGTAATTTTTGTTAAATAGTTTCACTGGTTTTTAAAATTGTAATTAAGGAAAAAGCTCACAAGATTTATTTTAAATTTCAGTAAAATAAAAGAGCTTATGAGCAGTTTAGAAGTAGGATCAAAAAAAAGACTGTCTAATTAAACTGTGAAATCCTCACCTAAATAGACCTGCCGCACTGTTTCATTTTCCAAGATTTCTTGCGGTGTACCCTCTGCAATCACTGCACCTTCACTGACAATATAAGCTTTTTCACAAATAGCCAGGGTTTCACGAACATTATGATCAGTGATGAGTACACCAATGCCACGTTCTTTCAGATTACGAATAATATCTTTAATATCGCCTACTGAAATCGGATCAACGCCTGCAAAGGGTTCATCCAGCAGCATAAATTTCGGATCGGCAGCCAGAGCACGTGCGATCTCGGCCCGACGGCGTTCACCGCCAGAAACACTCATACCTAATGAATCTTTAATATGAGTAATTTTGAAGTCATTCAGTAGCTCATTCAAACGTTGCTGGCGTTGCTGTTTATTCAGGTCTCTACGGGTTTCCAGAATCGCCATGATATTTTCAGCAATTGTCAGCTTGCGAAAAATTGATGCTTCCTGAGGTAAATAGCCAATTCCCTTACGCGCACGCTCATGCATGGCCAGATCTGAAAGATCCAGATGATCCAGATGGATTTCACCTTTATCCATACGGACCAAGCCGACCACCATATAAAAACTGGTCGTTTTACCGGCTCCATTTGGACCCAGGAGACCAACAATTTGACCGCTCTGCATGGAAAAAGACACATCTTTCACAACCCAGCGTTTGTTGTAGTTTTTTGCCAGATGCTTAATAGTAAGGGTTTGTGGCTGGCTTAGTGATTGCTCCATTAATCACGTGCTCCCGGGAAATTTTTTGAAGCTGATGGTGGAATAATAATCTGTACCCGGCCTGTCGATGAACCTGTACTGTTTGATGAGCCAACAGCCTCGATATCGCCTTTATTCATGCTATAGCGCAGGGTATTTCCACGAATACTTGCTCCATTCTGATAGAGATAAGCTCCACCAGAAAGCGTAATAATACCGGTTTCAGCATTGTAAACTATCTTTTGGGCTTCGCCACGAGCCAGACCTTTATTGGTATCGAGCTGCTGCTGGAACTTGGCAGGTTTGCCTGTAGCAGTAATCGTACTGATCTGGCGGCTTTTATTAAGCTGAGCCACAATTGAGTTGGCTTGAAGCTTCATAGTACCCTGTTCGATAATGACATTACCGGTATAAGTGGTTATACCAGTTTTCTCATTATAGGTTGCGCGGTCAGCAACCAGTGATATCGGCTGATTACGGTCAGAAGGTAGAGCCAAAGCGGCTACAGAGGTTACTCCGAGCAATGCAGTAAGTACAGCCTGTCTCAGGAAAGTTGAAGTTCGGTTATAATTAAGTGTTTGGGACATACTTTCCTCGAATATTAAAGAATTCGTATTGACCTTTATTTAAATCGGCTTTTAAACCTTGACTTACAAATTCTGCCTGAGGTGACTGTACAATAACCTGATGGTCAGTTTCCAGCTGCTTTAACTTGGGATAACCTGTCAATTTATCGGTACGAAACTCCATAGGCCCCTGTGCGCCTAAACGGGTAGCCACTACATCCTGCGATAAGACAATTTTTTCATTGTCATTAAAGCTATTGGCCTGACGTGCGAAGAAAGTGGCATTAACTGTTCCAGCCTCATACATAGAAGCATCCAGATTATCAAGCCTGGACGTTTTCTGTTGCATATCCTGTTCCAGACGGTCAACCTTGGCTTTTACATACAGATTACCTTGCTCATCTGTTTGAGTAAGATGAATGCCTTTTGCGGAATAAGTCATGTTACGCCCTGAATTCACCTCAAGCCGTTTGCCCTTTCCACTGAAATAATAATAACCACCGCTTAGGGCTGCTATTAAAATCGCAACAACGTATAAAACTCGGGTATCCATAAGCGTGGTTCTAAGTTCTTTAAATCAGGACATCTGTTATTAATGTGGTACAGCAAGATATTTTTCAAGAAGTTCTTGGTAAACACCTTTTGCATTTAATAATATATCGCATACTTCCCGTACTGCACCGCGACCACCCATTGACTGGGTTACCAGATCTGCACGGCGGCGTACTTCCACATGACCATTAGGTACAGTAACTTTCATACCAGCAATCGCAAAAGCAGAGAGATCAGGCCAGTCATCTCCCATATACAGGCAGTCTTCTGGTAAAAGGCCAAGCTGCGCACAGGCTTCACGTAATGCTACCCCTTTGTCTTCACGGCCCTGATAAACCAGATCAACACCCAGACTGGACATACGGGTATGTACGATATTACTGCTGCGACCGGTAATGATGATGACTTTCATACCCGCCTGCTGCACCAGCTTCATTCCCAGACCATCACGAATATCAAAAGACTTGATTTCATCGCCACTATTAGTGAGAGTAACAAAACCATCACTTAAAATTCCATCAACATCCAGAACCAGGGCCTGCATATGTCGAGCCTGTTCAAGTAAAACATACGATGCCATAGTTTTAATTCACTCCAGCCTGAATCAGATCATGCATACTGATAACACCAATAACTTTATTCGACTGGTCTACGACCACAAACTGATTAATCTTTTTATCACGTAATAATTCAAGCGCCTCAACAGCACGCGCTTCCTGAGAAATGGTATACGGATCTTTGATCATTACTTCCGATACCGGCAGGTTTACATCAAAACCTTGCTGACGATCAATCAGACGACGCAGATCACCATCGGTAAAAATACCCAATAAAGTATTTTGTGTATCTACAACAGTGGTTAAGCCCAAGCGTTTATTGGAAATTTCATAGAGAACTTGATTCATGGGTGTATCAGGACTGACTTTTGGCAGCTCATCATCTTTATGCATCAAATGTTTTACATGCAAAAGTAAACGTTTGCCTAATGCCCCAGCCGGATGAGAGCGGGCAAAATCATCCGCCGTAAAGCCACGCGCTTCTAGCAGCGCGACCGCAAGTGCATCACCTAGGGCCAATGTAGCAGTAGTGCTTGAGGTTGGCGCCAGACCCAGCGGACAGGCTTCTGTTAACTCGCCAAGCGTTAATGCAACATCAGCATTCTGTGGCATTGGGCCACTTTCAGTACCACTGATGGTAATTAAAGGCACTTCCAGATGTTTGATCAAAGGCATGAGCATCATGATTTCATCGCTTTTGCCAGAATTAGAGATTGCAATCAGCACATCTCCACGGACCAGCATGCCCAGATCACCATGTCCTGCTTCACCCGGGTGCATAAAGAATGAAGGCGTTCCGGTTGAAGCAAAAGTTGCGGCCATTTTACGGCCGATATGTCCTGACTTGCCCATACCTGTAACCACAACACGGCCTTTACACTGCAAGATGATTTCGCAGGCGCGTTCAAAGCGTGTATCAATCTGTGCAGCCAGAATCTCTAAAGCCTGCTGTTCTATCTGTAATGTTTCTCGAGCAACTTTTTGAAAATCAATCTGCTGCGTCATATTGGATGAATTCAAGCTCAACTTACCTTAACTCTTTAAGAGTTGAATAATATCAGGAGAAAAATTTTCACTATTTTAACATAGGTCTGTAAAAGTCCGCTTTCTAAATCTGAACTTTTCACAAGTCTATAAAATTAATGCATAAAACTTTATGAAATATATCGCTTCAGTTATGATGAACTACCTTTGTTTGAGCATGTGAAGACCTGTATGCAGCCATTTGTTTTATACAACTCGGAGCAACGTAAAAAAGTTGAATTTGTACCGCGTAAAGCGGGCCATATCGACATGTATGTTTGCGGCATGACCGTGTATGACTACTGTCATATTGGGCATGCACGGGTCATGGTTGCGTTTGACTATATTATCCGTTTTTTGCGCAGTCAGGGTTGGGAAGTCAAATACGTACGTAACATTACTGATATTGATGACAAAATTATCAAACGTGCCAACGAAAATGGCGAAACAATCCAGGCTCTGACCGACCGTTTTATTCAGGCCATGAATGAAGATGCGCATCGCCTTGGCTGTCTTGAACCTGATGAAGCACCACGCGCAACTGAATATATCGACCAGATGCAGAACATGATTGGCAAGCTGATAGACAATGGTAGTGCTTACCCGGCAACAAATGGTGACGTTTACTTTCAGGTTGAACAGTTCAATAAATATGGCCGTCTCTCTGGCCGAAAACTTGATGACATGCAAGCCGGAGCCTCTGATCGGGTTGATGTGGAAGTCGACAAGAAACATCCTTTTGACTTTGTTCTCTGGAAACATGCCAAAGAAAATGAGCCTTTCTGGAATTCTCCATGGGGCAAAGGACGTCCAGGCTGGCATATTGAATGCTCGGCCATGTCGACCTGCTGCCTCGGCAATCATTTTGATATCCACGGTGGCGGCAGTGACCTGCTATTTCCACATCATGAAAATGAGATTGCACAAAGTGAAGCCGCAACTGGAGAACAATATGTAAATTACTGGATGCACGTCGGTTTTATTAATGTAGACGGCGAGAAAATGTCAAAATCTCTCGGCAACTTCTTTACTATTCGTGACGTGATGGAGAAATTCCATCCAGAAGTTATTCGCTATTTTATCGTATCTTCACACTATCGCAGTCCGGTCAACTTTTCTGATGTAGCACTTAAAGAAGCTAAAACAGCCCTTACCCGGTTTTACCATGCTTTTAAAGCATACCAGCAGCAGTTTAATGAAGAACTGACAGATCATTTTAGTCAAATACATCTTGAACGCTTTAATGCAGCAATGTGTGATGACTTTAACACCGCAGAAGCAATGGCTGTTCTGTTTGAACTCGCAAAGGAACTCAACCGTGCCCTGAAAGAAGAAAATGCTGAGCAAGCTAAAGTTTTTTATTCCACATTGCGTCATCTGACCAATATTTTAGGTCTGGTTCAGCACAATGTAGATGACTTTTTAAGATCTGATATTGGTCAGGAAGCACTTGGATTGTCTAAAAGTGAAATTGAAGAGCTTATTCAGCAGCGTGTAGATGCGAAAAAAGCAAAAGACTTTACCAAAGCAGATTCCATCCGACAAAATCTGCTGGACCAAGGTGTGGTTCTTGAAGATACCCGTCAGGGCACCTTATGGCGACGTGCAGATTAAATAAGCCGGACAAAGACTATTTTAGTTTTTGTCCTGTTTTACTGAATATCTCTCGGAATTAACACTGAAAAATATCTCTATATCTCTATAGAGTTGTGAAAAAGTTTAAAATACCATCGGTTGATACAACAGCTAATTGACAAGCCCGGAACAGGCCTTATAATACGCTGCATATTGCGGGAATAGCTCAGTTGGTAGAGCACAACCTTGCCAAGGTTGGGGTCGCGAGTTCGAGTCTCGTTTCCCGCTCCAAAATTTAAAAAGCCTTTATCTTAGAGATAAAGGCTTTTTTTATGACTATTCTATAAATAAGGTCTGACGTAGCATCAGAATTTTTCTATAAAAGTTTAATTAAGCTGTTCCATAAATTCATCTTCAGTTATCACGATGATTCCATGCTGCCTAAGTAAAATAGCAGTCATTCCTTCGCCTAGAATTTTCTTTCCGGTAAATGAGCCATCATAAATCAGTTTTGAACCACAAGATGGACTGTCTGCTTTTAGAATGACATGGCTGATATGATTCTGTTGTACCATTTTCAAAGTTTGATAGGCGCCATTTATAAAAGCCTGTGTGACATCCTGACCCGATGAGTCTAAGACTACTGCCTGCTGATTAAATACGTCTTGTGCCTGACCACCTACAATTTCAGCAGGTAATTGTGGTGTACTTAACCCTCCTGCTACTTCTGGACAGAAACTGATTGCCTGATGCGATTCAATTAAATATTTCAGCTTTTCCTGCAAGCAGTTTCCACCGTTGTAGCGCACATTCTCACCAACCAGACACGCACTAATTAAGTATTTAACCATAATAATTTTTCTACTCTCTATCTCATCTGTTCAATTTTAAAGGCAGCTCTCGATAAAATATATTTCTTTAAGTTCTGTATTCTCGAAATAAAATGATTAATCAATATATTCTATATTTAACTCATTATAAAATCTCCAGAACAAAATATTAAAAATATTTTTTAATTATATTATAAGTTTAGACTTCTATATTTTAATTATACCTTTAAAGGTATAACAATATACCGCTTAGGTTTTTGCCTCATTTCATATTATCTCCTAAGTTATGCGGCGTAACATTTCAGATCAAGACTATTAATCAAGAAAATTTTCATTAAATTATTTTCAGGTAGTAACCCAGAAATAATAACAAGGGCGACCCTATTATGTTTCAAAAACACCGCATATTTTTAAGCTTACGCTGGCAAGCACTTTAGCCCTCACCTTGGCTGCTTGTGGTGATGATAAATATGAGCAGACACGCTCAGCGGATCTGATTTTTGAAAGCGGTTCAGTTTATACCATGGACCCCAAATTGCCAGAAGCAGAAGCGGTAGCAGTCAAAGAAGGTAAAATTGTCTATGTAGGTGATGATACGGGACTAAAAGAGTGGCGTGGCAAGGACACCCAAATAATAAACTTGAAGGGAAAAATGTTGCTCCCTGGCTTTGTAGATACGCATAATCATGCTTATTTACGTGCAGAAAATATATACTGGGTAAATCTGGAAGCCCCTTCTTTGGACTCTTATAAAGTGGCTACCCAGAATTTTCTTGCAAAGCAGCCTGAAGTCAAGCAGGTACGTGGCGTCGGATGGAACTTGAACTATGTACTGGCACAGGCAAAAGCAGCAGGACGTTCGCCAGCACAACTGCTGGATGAAATTGTGGGTAAAGATATTCCGGCTGTATTTATTACTCATGGACATCATGAAGTATGGGCAAATACCCGAGCCATGCAAAATGCAGTATCAATGCAACTACTCCAGACCCAGTGGGAGCATTTATTGATCGCGATAGCCAAGGTAACCCAACCGGAATCTTCCGTGAGTTTGGAGCACAAAATCTGGTTATTAGTACACTTCCCCAACCTGACTTTACAGTAGCCGAATATAAAGCTGCCATACTTTCATTTCAAAAAAATCTGGCGCCACAGCGTGGTGTGACTTCTGTTCTTGTGCCATTGCATTATCCAACAGACAGTTTTCTGGACGCTATAAAAGCTCTAGATACTGAAGGTGAATTAACCGTGCGTTATGATTTATTGCAATGGGCAGATGAAACACGTGGTACTGAACAGATTCCAGGTTTCGTAGAACGCCGTGCAAAATATCATGGCAAATTCTTCAAGACAGATTTAATCAAAATTTTTGGTACAGGTGCAAGCAGTACATATGGTTCAGTCGTCTGGGATCAGGAAGTTCTGAAAAAACCGTAGCTGCATTGGACCGTGAAAAATTCCGCATCTATATTCATGATATAGGGCCAACCAATACTTACAACCTTATGCTTGATGCTTTGGAGTATGCCCAAAAACAGAATGGCAAGCGCGATGCACGCCACATGATTACACACGTCAGTAATGAGGCTATCCCGACTATACCGCGCTTTCTCTCATTAGGTATCCGTGCAGATGGTCATCCCTTACCTAAAGCATTTTTCGATACCAATGTACAGCTTAGTTCATCTAGTGATTATCCAGTACGTGAATTCTATCCGATGACGCGAATCTCTGCCGGTGTTCAATCTGGCATCCCTTTAAGCAGAATGCTTGCCAGCCATACAATCAACGGCGCTGAAGCAATTTTTGCTGAAAACGAAACTGGTTCAATTGAGGTAGGTAAGGCTGCTGATCTGGTTGTAATGAGCCATAATTTATATGAGCTTAAAGCTGAGGAACTGGAAACTGCACAGGTTCTAATGACTATGTTTAATGGCAAGATTCTCTATGATGCTCAAACCGATCACACATCCAAAGAGCGTGTGACTGAGCAACCAGATAGCCATAATCATTAATCATATCTGGACAACCTTTAATAAAGTGAAAGTAAGATTATAGTTTGAATGGGCTAGTATTAATTTGAGAAAAATTAGAGCCGTCTTTATGAGAGAGGCTCCTTTAATATATTATTTTTTCTGGTTATCAAGAGACTGATTAAAAGAAAATTCAGCATCTTTAATAATTTTTTCCAGGAGTTTCCGATCCGTGAAAGCATCAAGCTGTCCTGCCTCAGACTTGGCTTTTCGGCTCATAAGATCGGCCGCTTCAGGATGACTAGTTAGTACAATATCAGCAGGCATTTTGCTTAAGCGGCGAAAACTCAGCTGATAATCCTGTACAATACCTGGATAAGTCTGATTATTCGATAATACATTTCCGGCAACAGATAAGCTGCATGGAAATACTACTTTTAGGGTTTTTCCATGTTCTTTTAAACTGGTTGACCAGGTGGTACACCCAGGAGTGTGGCCGGGAGTTAAGGTTGCCTTAAGATATATTTTTCCCATTTTAATGACTTCTTTATCTCTTAATATATGGTCAACTTTAACCGGAGTATAAGAAAAGGACTGAGGAATATTGTCTCCTTCAGGCTTACCTGTCGTTAAAGCTGTAACCTCTTTATCCATAGCAAATACTTTAGCACCTGTATTCTTCTGAATTTGTGCTAAAGCTCCAACATGATCCCAGTGTGCATGGCTGACCAAAATAATCTTTACATCTGAAAGCTTTAGCCCAAGTTTCAGTATATTCTGCTCAATTAAAGCAGCATTTTCTGTTAGGCCTGTGTCAATTAATATAGCTTTAGAACCAGAAACAATAAGATACGAGCCTAAACCGCGCGTACCCACATAGTAGATAGGGCCAGCAATCCTGAAAGGCTCTATACTTTGTGTCCATTCTGCTGGTAGCTTCAAAGGCTCGGCAAGGATATTGCTTGTAGAGACTGTAGCAAGACCGAAAATGAATAAAAACATATTTCTAATCTTCATTTAAAACATCACCTGATATTTATACTGTCGAAAATAAATAAAGGATTTTAAAAATTAATCTATTAAATTAAAATATATTTTCAAATTATATTTTAGGTTTGGTTTTTAGCTGCAAGAATATTAAAGCTGTTAGAATAATCCTTTATTTTAAGTTTATAGTTAAAAAAATAATGAGCCAGTCTTTAGTTTTATTAAAATTAACTTTTTTATAAAACTGGCTACTTGTAATAAGTTAAAAAATTTTCTTATAAAGTTTCTCTTATAATTAATTTTTTATTATTATTTTTAGAATACTGGATTTTTTATCCAGTTTTATACTTAATACCTATCCAATAGAGTTAATTCTAAAATTACTCTCCCCATACTTCTGCCACAATTTCATTCACCAATTGAAGTTTGCGCCACTGTGCGTCGTAAGGGACCCTATTTCCTTCTTCGGTTGAAGAGAAGCCACATTGTGGACTAAGTGCGAGCTGTTCAAGTGGTAAATATTGGGAAGCTTCATGAATACGTGCGATGATGGCCTGTTTATTTTCCAGCTCTTCTACCTTCGAAGTAATCAGACCGAGAACAACTTCTGCATTACTGCCTTGTAGTTTAGCTAAAGGTTCAAAACCACCTGCGCGCTCTGTGTCATATTCCAGAAAATAGCGGTCTATATTTTTAAGATGTTTAAAGATATAGTCTTCTATCGATTCATATCCACCCTGGTAGTGCCAGGTAGAAGAAAAATTACCACGACAGATATGCAGACCAACCACCAGATCTTCGGGCTTATTTTCAAGGGCAATATTCAGGGTCTGAACACAAAAGTCAGCTAACTGGTCCAAGTCGACCCCGGCGGCTTGCTCACGCGCACGGTCTTCTTCACTGATCAAATACGCCCAGAATACATCATCAATCTGCAAATATCGGCAGCCCAAGTCATAAAATGCTTGTACTGCTTTGCGGTAAGCCAGTCCCAAGTCAACCACATATTGCTGAATATCTTCACCATACGTATTATTAAAACGTAATTTAGGCCGCATCATCATATTTGGACTTGGAATGGTCATTTTAGCCATACCATTAGTGCCTACCGCATCATGCAAAAATTTATAATGCGCCAGATGTGGATGATTTTCTGGAAAATCAAGTTTGCCTACAATACGTACATTATGGGGCTTGGTCTCGACACCATGAAACTTTAAACCGACACTATCCTCATACCCTTCAGCACCGATCAGGTTTTCCATAAAATCATAATGCCACCAAGCACGACGTAATTCGCCATCAGTAATTGCCTTGATATTATTTTCTTTTTGCAACTCAATAATCTTTAATATTTCTTCATTTTCGATCTGAGTAAGTTCAGCTTGGCTCAATTTGGCATCAGCAACAGCTTGACGTGCTTCTTTTAGTCGTAAAGGACGCAGGAAACTGCCCACATGATCAGCTTTATAGCCAGCATATAACTTTCGGGCTTGAGGAGATGTATTGCTCATAAATCAGTTTTAATATTAATAAAATTCAATATAGATATATTAAATACAATTTTATTCACTTTTGCGAATGCTCAAAAAACAACCTTAAAATAAATTATAAATATAAAAAACAAAATCTTATATTAATATTTGCTGATTAAAACAACACTATAATGAGTAAAACTCAAGTTAAATTGAAAATATATCAGCCTGTGAAGTGGTAGAATTTAAAAAGGGCTTTATTTATCAGTCAACTGTTATTTGAATATTTAAATATGACTTCTTAGAGTTTAGAAAATAATAAACTAATAACAATAGATTGAATTCATCAAATTCTTAGCCAAAAGTTTTTTTCTTTAGTTGTAGTACTGTAAAAATTATATCAACCCACAACAGCCAGAATTTTCTGACTCTGTAAATGCCTTTTAATAGACTCCAATTTTTATCCGTATTTAATAATTCCATTGCAGGTGTTATTTATAACAAATGTCATTACTCATGAGTAGCAACTATGGGGCACCAACTAATTCAGCTCTTGAATACAATTTGATCTATATGAGAAACAGCGATGTTCTTGTCATAGGTGTACTATGCAATTTATTTTTTAGACCTTATTCTTCTGCAGTACGTATTAGCCTAATGATGAAATATAGATGGTTTTTAATTCAGTTATAGGCGCAGGACGGGCATAAAAATAACCTTGTAAAAGATCACAGCCCTGCTGGTAGAGAAAGGCCGCCTGTTTCAGGGTTTCAACTCCTTCGGCTACAACTTCCAGGTTTAATTGATGAGCCAGATGGATAATGGACTGAACTATCGCAGCATCCTGGTCACTCTCTGTAAGATGCTCAATAAAACTGCGATCCAGTTTGATCTGGTTAATTGGTAAACGTCGTAAATAGCTTAAACTGGAATAACCTGTACCAAAGTCATCTATAGATACCTGTACCCCTAGCTCTCGTATAGATTTTAAAATTTCAATAGCACGGTCAGCGCCAATAATTACCATACCCTCAGTGACTTCTATTTTGAGAAGCTCAGGTGTTAATGTGCTAATGTCCAGTGCGTGTTCCAGTTCTTGCAAGAAACCTGCTCTACGAAACTGTAAAGGCGAAATATTAACCGAAACAGTAAGCTGACTTTGATGAGTCTTATTCCATTCAGCAATATCCATACAGGCTTTTTTGAGCACCCATTGTCCAATTGCAACAATCTGTCCCGTTCTTTCAGCTAAAGGAATAAAAATATCAGGAAAAATATATCCCCGCTGTGGATGATTCCAGCGGATGAGTGCTTCTACGCCTTTGACCAGACCAGTTGCAGGATTAATCAAGGGTTGGTAAAACAGATTAAATTGATTATCGTTTAAAGCTTCCATCAGCTCTAGGCGTAAGTGCGCATAGTCAATTTCCGGCATAACTTTTTTATTGGCTTCTTCATACCAGTGCCAGGTATTACGGCCTTGTCTTTTTGCTTCTTTCATGGCTAAAACAGCATGATATAAAAGTTCTGACGAACGCTGTATAGAACAGTCATCAGCAACAATACCAATACTGGCACTCAGATGGATTTTATGCTCATCAATTTGAAAAGGTTGTGTAAAGAGTTTTAGAATCTCTTCAGCAGTTGTAATTACATCTGACCGTTTATTTCGATTCACCATTAATAACGCAAACTCATCACCTGCAAAACGGCCCAGAAAATCGCCAGTTTGTAAAAGTGCTTGCAGACGATTGCTTACACTTTTAATAATCTGGTCACCAATCAGGTGCCCCAGACTATCATTGAGCGGCTTAAAATCGTCTAGATCAATATAACAGAGGAATAAAGGCTTGGAACTATGATGTTGAGTTTCGAAGGCCTGCTGTAAGTTGGTTTCAAAGGTCTGCCGGTTAGCTAGACCAGTCAAATGATCGTGACTATGCTGATGGGTAATATAGTCTTCATGAATACGCTGTTGAGTAATATCTTCCTGAATTCCCAAAAAATGTGTACATCTACCTGCCTCATCAAAAACCGGACCCAACATTAAACGGTTCCAGAACCAGCTCCCGTCTTTACGATAATTTTTAACGGTTACTTGTATCTCTTTGTGTTCTTTTAAAGCCTGCTGTACTAAAGCAATCTTTTCAGCTTCTGTCTCCGGTCCTTGCAAAAAGTGGCATGTCTTGCCCATAACATCTTCTTCGGTATAACCCGTCATATGTAAGAAGGCTGGATTAACATAAACGATTTTTCGCTCGGCGGTAGCATCCGTAATTATAATTCCATTAGGACTGGCATTCACTCCACGTTTTAATAACCGCAAGTGTTCCTGATTTTTACGCCGTAATGTAATATCACGGGCAATACCGAATACTCCCGTTACCTGATGATTTTGTTTAATCGGTAAATTAGTCAGATCGAGCCAGATCATTTCACCAGAAGCATGGTAAGCCGGAATTTCATAGTATTGTGCATTTCCCTGCATTGCCTCTTTAAACGCTTTATCGGCAATATCACGATATTCAGCAGGTAAAAATGAACTGTAATGCTTCCCCCTGATTTGCTCATCAGAAAAACCAATAATTTTACGAGAGGCAATATTTGTACTCACCATGATACCTTGCGTATCAATTTCAAAAATTGCATCAGGGTGATAAGTATAAAAAGAACTATATTTTTCGCTTATTGCAATTCTCTGCTTGCGCTCCAGGTCAAGCTCAATTGCCAAGGCAACCATGGCCGCAGCCTGTTTTAATAACTTGATATTATGATCAGTAGGTTTTCTTAATGTCCGATAATAAGTTGCAAACGTCCCGTAAAGAGTTCCCCGTGCACTAAGAATAGGCGTCGACCAGCAGGTACAAAGCTTTTCGAGCTTGATTGAGGCCTGATAGGGAGTCCAGTAAATATCTTTCAATAAATTTTCACTGACGACCATTTTACGCAAATATGCTGCCCTGCCACATGTTCTTTCATCTGGTGCAATATTTATATTGTCTATGGTCTCCCCATACTGTTTAGAAAAATTCTGCTTGCCGCTTGTAAATTTCAGGATTTGTTCCTGTTCAGAATAAAGCATAATAGCTACAAGAACATTTGAAATACGGGACTCTAGCCAGGTACTTGCCGCGCTTAAAATAAGATGAAGTTCAGTATGCTGACCAATCAGATTAAAAATATGGTAAGTATCGTGGTCATCACAATTGTTATTCATTTAGAATCCCTAACCTCCTTGGCTCTCTTACATTCTAGCTTTATCCCTAGCCTTATTATTATAACAAACTACCTTAATTCACCATTTTTCTACATTAGTTGCCTATTTTTTGTTTTTAGAAAGTAATCTTAATTCAGTTTTACCATTTTTTATCTGCTGAAATCTAGCTCCAAGAAGGTTTTAATTAGAATTAAATCAATCTGGCCCTGATCCAGCTTCATAGTTTAATTTTTTACATAATTAAAATTTTAATAAAATCTATTAGACTTTTATACTAAAGATATAAATGTATAGATATTAGCTTTAAGTTGATTTAAATAATATGGGTTAATACTTAATAATTTTTTATAAATATAAATTTTAAATTTATTTCTTAAGCAAAATAGAATAATTAAAATCTATTACTTTATACTAATTTATAAATTTTAATTTACATAAAGATAATAAAACCATATAAAAATAGATTTCAATCGAATGTATATAATTTTCTAAGGCCGCTTCATATTGGGGCTTAAATTAGTTCTATTTTTAAAAATTTACATAAATTTTAAATTAGATCAACAATTTTATTTAAATATTGATTTATATTTTTCAGCAAATTAATATATTTTATTTTTTATTTAGAAAACTGGCACTACTTTTGCTAAGCATTTAGACAGACACAAAATAAAAACAGGAGTGTTTGTGATGCATAACTCATCAGCAACAGATGTACTAGAGAATAGTCCTTCTTCTGCCGCCAATGAAACCCTAGAGGATTATACGTTACGTTATGCGCCTCACAGTTTTAGACGCTGGAGTCCAAAGGTGGTAGCCATTACAGCATTAGGCGGAATTGCTTATCTGGCAGATTTTTCTATTGGTGCCAGTATCGGCATGGCATATGGTACTACAAATGCAGTGTTTTCAATTCTATTTGCGGCGCTCATTATTTTTTTAACAGGTATTCCACTGGCTTATTATGCAGCACGTTACAATATTGATCTGGACCTGATTACACGTGGAGCCGGTTTTGGCTACTTTGGTTCAGTGCTAACCAGTATCATCTTTGCCAGTTTTACCTTTATTTTCTTTGCGCTTGAGGGATCAATTATGGCGCAAGGCTTGTTACTGGGTTTAGGTATTCCCCTCTGGGCAGGCTATCTGGTCTCTACCGTGCTGGTTATTCCACTGGTGATTTATGGTATGAAAGCTCTCACTAAATTACAGGTCTGGACTACCCCAATCTGGCTGATACTGATGATCGGACCGGTCGCTTATCTGATTTATCAGGAACCTGATCTGATAAGCCAGTTTGCTGCTTATGGCGGAAATGAGGGATTTGCAGTATTAGACATGGCAGCAATCATGCTGGGTGCAGGAATCTGTCTTTCACTCATCATGCAAATTGGTGAACAGATTGATTACCTGCGTTTTATGCCCGCTAAAACTAAGGAAAATAGTAAATCCTGGTGGATCGCAGTAATTTCTGCAGGTCCGGGTTGGGTCATTTTGGGTGCAATCAAGCAAATTATTGGGGCATTTTTAGGTTTTTATCTTCTTACAAAAATTCCAGGCGTAAATAGTACTGAACCTGTGCAACAGTTCAATGCAGCATTCCATGACATGTTACCAGGCTGGCTGGCTCTCAGTCTTGCTGTCATTCTGGTGGTAATTTCACAGATCAAAATCAATGTTACCAATGCCTATTCAGGATCACTGGCTTGGACGAGTGCTTATACCCGTATTACCAAGCATTATCCGGGTCGGATTATCTTTGTGATGGTCAATCTGGCCATTGCACTGGCACTGATGGAAGGCAATATGTTTGCAGTTTTAGGTAAAATCCTAGGTTTTTACTCTAACTTTGCAATAGCCTGGGTAGTGGTGGTCGCGACTGATATTGCTATTAATAAATATGTACTAAAGCTTTCTCCTAAAGAGCCTGAATACCGCCGTGACATGCTTTATAACATTAACCCGGTAGGCATGGTGTCATTTCTGGTAGCGGCTGGTTTATCTATTGCGGCATTCTTTGGCCTGCTTGGTGAATTTCTGGCACCTTATTCCCCTCTGATTGCACTGTTGGTAGCTTTTATCCTGACGCCCCTGATGGGTTTACTGACCAAGGGCAAATACTATATTAAAAATACTAATGATGGCCTGAAAGAGGCACGCTACGATACAGAAGGGACACCGGTAGCAACTGTCTATCACTGTGTAGCATGTAATGAAAATTATGAACGGCCAGATGTGATGTATTCGCATCGGCACAGTGGAGTGATCTGTTCTTTGTGCAAAACAATGGAAAAATAATAAATATAAGAGAACAAGAATAAAAATAAAGAAAATAATAAAATCATACATCAGGCTTCTATTTAGAAGCCTATTTTTATTGCCAGATATTAATATTTTGTACTGATTAATTTATTTCGAAGTATTTATTATTAATCTTTTAAAATAATTAATTCACTCTTATTTTTAAATTTAATGATAATTAAAAATGAAATATCTTATATTTGAATAATTAAACATCTCTATTATTAAATTCTTCAGCTACTTTAGACTATAGCGATAATTAACTTGATATAGATAATGCTAATTTTCTAAAGCTGATTACTCATGCCTTAACTTGATACAAGGCAAGATGCATAGCTGCTTGTATCCATAGAATTTCAGAAGAGTTAAGAGCCAAACAAGTATTTAGCTCTTAAACAGCAGGAAATAAGAAAAACTAAGCAAGGCCTATCAGGGCCACAATTGCTGCACACGCCCCAACAATTTTTTTGCCATAAGGAATATAGCGTGTAATCAATGCTCCAAGGCCCAAGCCTGCGGTATAAATCAAAGACATCGCTATTATCATACCTGAAACAAGTCCGGCGATATGGCCTGAATGACCGAGCTCATTACCATGAGCAATACCATGAAAAGTCACCAGTAATGCTGTAGCCACAGGTAAAATTATTCTGGATTTTGACCATAGTGCAAGAGTAACCATCAACAGTGAGGCAATAATGCCATACTCGGCAAGACTGCTCGAAAATAACTGTTGCTGACCCAGCACGAAACCAAATACCAGTGCGGTAGCCATACTGGCCATGCCAAGTATTTTCCACTGTCTGGCTGCGGACCAAAGTAAAACGCCCAACGCCAGTGCCATAATCATATGGTCCATGCCTGTAAAAGGATGCAGGAAACCCACGCTAAAACCTGAGTGATGGTCATGCCCCGGATGTGCCTGACTGACTGCCGGTATCAGGCCAAGCATTATTAAACTGGCTCTTTGAATGATATTTTTCATATAAGTGTCCTCAGGCTTTAAATAGTCCTTGTTTTTCAATAAATTCTATAATTTCATTTAAACCATCTTGGGTTTTCATGTTGGAAAATAAAAATGGTTTTTCACCACGCATACGTTTGGCGTCTTGGTCCATAACGTCCAGATTTGCTCCAACCATTGGCGCCAGATCAGTTTTATTGATAATCAGAAGATCAGATTTAGTAATTCCCGGCCCGCCTTTACGTGGAATTTTTTCTCCTCCTGCAACATCGATGACATATAGTGTCAGATCAGAAAGTTCAGGACTAAACGTTGCGGCCAGATTATCTCCACCACTTTCAATAATGATCAGTTCCAGTCCATCAAACTTCTCACATAAATCATCAATCGCTGCCAGATTAATTGAAGCATCCTCACGAATAGCAGTATGCGGACAACCTCCCGTTTCTACCCCGACAATACGATCTGGACTCATAGCCTCATGACGGGTCAGGAAGTTTGAATCTTCCTTGGTATAGATATCATTAGTGACCACGGCCATATTGTATTTATCCCGTAAGACACGGCATAGATTCAAGGTAAGAGCTGTTTTACCTGAACCCACCGGTCCGCCAATGCCTACTCTTAATGGACTACGTTCTGTCATCTTGTTTTCCTTTTTAATTTCACAACTTACTTTGAATTTTTAAACCAGCGCTTCATTCACGACCTAAATAAACGTGAATATTGGGTTTCATGTGCCATACTCAGCATGGCATATTGCGGCAAATTACTACTCAGTTCATCATCCTGTAGTGTTAAAGCCTGCTCTACCGCCTGCGGGATCAGTTCATGCAGATGCCATAGAATGCGCTGGCCACTCATCTGTCCAAGTGGAATAGTCTTGACTGCTGCCAGTACCTGATTTTCCAGAACACTAAAGGTATAAGCAGTTAAGACATCAACTATATTTAGTTGTAGTTGGCCACATAACTGGGCATATGCCGGAACAAAACCAAACTGTTTTTTAACAGTTATTGGAAGTTTTAGAACATCTCGTATCCAGGCATTTAGGGAAAACGCCAGTTGCTGTGACTCCGCCAGCAATTCTCTGCTTTCACGACTGGCACGATATAAGTTTGCCCAGTATAAAAATTGCTCTTCATCGGCGTAAAACTGTATCAGGCGTTGAAGTACAGGCAATTCAAAGCGTACTAGCAGCATTTCAAGTACTTCTTCAAAATAGGCAATACTAGAAACTTCATCATGAATAAAGCCCTGATCAATCGCACTTTCTACCCCCTGTGAATAGCAATAAGCACCTACCGGCAAGGCTGTAGAAGAGAGTGTTAGTAGTTTGAGAAGCTGGCTGGCATTAGTGATGGCCATGAGCATGTAAAACTTTAATTGGACTTAGACGATGTTCATGACTGTGTTGTGCATAGGCGCCACTTTCTGGTTCAAAAGGATGCTCGATTTCAGCAACGGTTAGACCCAGTCCTGTAACCATCTCTGCCAGCACATGGTCAGGTTCAAAATATAAAGCGCTAGGTGTGAGCATCAGCGGAACATGACGGTTACCCAGGTGATAGGCTGCTTTTACCAAATCAAAGTCGCTCTGGGCGATCACCTGCATCAAACGTTCAGGTTTGGCATCTATACGCAAGATATCACCCTGCTCTGTGGCAATAAATGAACCACTTCTTAAAATACCTGTACGAGGTAAATCTGCACCAATATCGATACCTGAATTTAAGGTCGCACGAAAACGGCTTTTTTGACGGGTATCAAATGTCAGCTCAACAATTTCAAAGGAACTGTTATGGTGAATAGTCTCTAATCGCTGGGTATAGATTTTCATGCTTATCCTTTTTAAAGCAAAGATCCCTAACAATTGAATGTTTTATGATTCTCATATTAAGTATCAGTAGTTTTACGCCTCAAAATTAAGCATTTTTCGTGCCAATAAGGTTTTTATTGGTGCATTTATTTCCTGAACTCCCCAATTAATTTAGTAAGTTGTTCCATTCCATCAAATGTAGTCGGAATTTTATCGTCAGAAGACACAAGTGGTGAGAAGATTATGTTCTCAAACTTTTCAAAACCAGATGAGTTTTTCTTATGTAACTTTTCAGAGTCTTCTGCATAGTTATAAATAAATTGGCAGAGCGCCATTCGTAGTTCAAGTTGCATCATTTGAGATGGAACCGAACGAACATGCTGTAGTCCTACTCTCACGAAATAAAAAACAATAATCATGAAGGTAGTAACGGGTAATGATAAATAAATAATAAATTTAAGTCCTTGCTCACCTAAACTGAAATATAAAAATATAAAAAGTGCGAGTGAGCATAACGGCGTAAAAAATAACATTGCACCAAAAGCAGAATATCCCTCCTTCCTACTTTTCAATTCCTCTTTTTTCTGTTCATAGAGTTGCTTAAACCCCTTATTTAAAAGAACAAAATCATATTTAGTTTTATATTCTTCAAGTTTATCTTCTAAATTTTCTACTTCATCTCGCTTAGTTTCGAATGTACTATTCCAAGTATTGATAGCATTATTAGCTTCATTTAACTTACTATTTAATTCCGCTACATTTTTAATTTCATTGGAATGAAATAACTCTTTAAAAATTTGAAATGGCAAATCTCTTTCAGCAAATCTAACATAGCGTCTAAAATTGGGATCATTAGAATATTTGGTATTAACAAAGTCAATAACGCTGCCTACTTCCAAAGAAATTGAATTACTCAATCCACCTAGAATAAAAGTTAGTTCAGAAAAATAGATATTGATTAAATTTAAACTGATGTCGAATAGATAGATTAAATCAGATTCTAAATTACTATTTTTATATTTCTTGAGGGCTTGATCTACGACTTTTACGAAATCTGATACAGGTTGTTTCCTCGAATATTCGATATATTGATCATAATCACTTAAATCAAGATTCGTGTTAAAAACGCGGGTTGCAGTTAGAAAATGGTTGGCTAAGTTTTTAATACTTTCTGCGTACGTGTCATCTTCTATTATGCTCCTTGCCAGTGATTCGACCTGATCAAATTTAAGCTTAAATTCCTGACTTTCAAATTTAAAAGCCATCTTCACCCTCAATTATTTTAATAGTAAAGATGGCATATTGATCTAAATTATCATTTAGAACAAGAAGTAACGCTGCGCCATTGGTAACACTTCCGCAGGTTCACACGTCAGTAATTTCCCATCTGCCCGTACCTCGTAAATCTCCGGGTCTACTTCCATCACAGGACAGTAAGTATTTAGCTTCATATCCGCTTTAGTGAGGTTACGTGTTTCTTTGCATGGACTGATGAGCTTTTTTAGTCCCAATTTTTTATGTACACCTCTCTCAATCGCTACTTGTGACAAGAAGGTAATACAGGTATTGTGCACACCTCGTGGAAATGCCCCGAACATTGGACGGTAATGTACAGGCTGCGGGGTTGGAATAGAGGCATTAATATCGCCCATGGGCGCAGCAGCAATCATGCCACCTTTAATAATCATGGAAGGTTTCACCCCAAAAAATGCCGGTTTCCACAGTACCAGATCAGCCAGCTTACCGACTTCTATTGAGCCGATTTCATGGCTTAATCCATGTGTAATTGCCGGATTAATTGTATATTTGGCAATATAGCGTTTTACACGGTTATTGTCATGACTGGCATTATCGCCTTCTAGTGTACCGCGTTGTACTTTCATTTTGTGCGCGGTTTGCCAGGTACGGATAATAACTTCACCTACACGACCCATGGCTTGCGAGTCTGATGACATCATAGCAATTGCGCCCAAGTCTTGCAGAATATCTTCTGCTGCAATGGTCTCACGACGGATACGGCTTTCTGCAAAGGCTACATCTTCAGCAATAGCCGGGTCGAGATGATGGCAGACCATCAGCATGTCCAGATGCTCATCAATAGTATTTACCGTATAAGGCCGGGTCGGGTTAGTAGAGGATGGTAGAACATTCGGCTGCCCGATTGCTTTTAAAATGTCTGGGGCATGTCCGCCACCCGCACCTTCGGTATGGTAAGTGTGAATCGTACGATCTTTAAATGCTGCCAGGGTCTCTTCCAGAAATCCGCTTTCATTTAAAGTATCGGTATGTATGGCGACCTGTACATCATAATTTTCTGCTACAGTTAGACAGTTATCGATGGCCGCTGGCGTTGATCCCCAATCCTCATGAAGTTTTAAACCCACAACACCGGCTTGGACCTGCTCGACAACTGGTTCCGGTTTGCTTAAGTTACCTTTACCCAGTAGACCAATATTCATGGGCAAATCATCAATGGCCTGCAACATGGTCGAGATATGCCATGGCCCTGGAGTAACAGTAGTTGCCGAAGTACCTGCAGCAGGCCCGGTTCCACCACCAATCATGGTAGTGACACCTGACATGAGTGCAGTTTCTACCTGCTGCGGACAAATCCAGTGAATATGCGTATCAACTCCCCCTGCAGTCAGAATCTGCCCTTCACCTGCGATCACTTCAGTTGCTGCTCCTAAAGGAATAGTAATGTTGGGTTGAATATCCGGGTTACCAGCCTTACCAATTTTCCAGATCCGGCCATTTTTTAGACCGACATCAGCCTTAATAATTCCCCACCAGTCGACAATTAACGCATTAGTAATTATGGTATCGGCCACCTCCTCTGCTAGCAGCTGCGATTGCCCCATTCCATCACGAATGACTTTACCACCGCCAAACTTGACCTCTTCGCCATAGGTAGTCAGGTCTTGTTCGACTTCAATAAACAGTTCGGTATCCGCCAAACGAACCCGGTCACCGAGTGTTGGACCAAACATTTCCGCATAGGCACGGCGTGACATTTTCATTTCTTGTGTTCCTGTTCTTCCAGCTTGCCCATTACACGACCCGCAAACCCGTATACTTCGCGCTTGCCTGCCAGCGCAACCAGCTCTATAGAGCGGCTTTGACCGGGTTCAAAACGCACTGCTGTACCCGCAGCAATATTGAGCCGGTAGCCTTTTGTGGCTTCCCGGTTAAATTGCAATGCATTATTCGCTTCATAAAAATGAAAATGTGAACCCACCTGAACTGGACGGTCTCCGGCATTTGCTACAGTGATTTTCAAGGTCCGACGACCGACATTCATTTCAATGTCGAGGTCAGGGGTAAAAATTTCACCCGGAATCATATTGCTCTCCTAGACAATCGGTTGATGGACAGTCACAAGCTTGGAGCCATCTGGGAACGTTGCCTCTACCTGCACTTCCGCGATCATTTCCGGTATACCTTCCATGACATCTGCGCGTGTAAGCAAGGTAGTGCCATAGTGCATCAGGTCACTTACCGTCATACCGTCACGTGCACCTTCAAGTAATGCTGCTGAAATAAAAGCAATTGCTTCAGGATAGTTCAGCTTTACCCCCCGTGCCTTACGACGTTCTGCTACCAAGCCAGCAGTAAAAATCAATAACTTGTCTTTTTCAGTAGGGTTGAGTTCCATATCTCTTTCCTAAAATTCTTCACAAATGTCATGCAATATATATGCAAGTTTTTTTAGAATGCGGCAGGCTTGAAGATTATTTAACTATCAGGTTTTCCAGATTCGCGGAAACTCTTCATTCAGGTCAAACCAGTAAAGTCGCAGCCGGGCACGGATTGCCGCAAAGGCATCATGGCATTGACGGACATCATCCCCCAGATAACGGGCACAAATCACATCATTGAGCAGAGTTAAAGTTACTGGTGTATCCATACGCATCATCAGCTCACGGATCAGATCAAGGTGTTGATCCAGATAAAAACTGGTTCTAAATTTTTCAGGTGCTACAGCCCAGAAACTTCCCATAACTGCACGATTATTCATTCCCAGACACGAGCTAAGCCAGCGGTCATTCCCCTTAAAGTTCAGGCTATCTGCGACCAATAACTGCTCATTTCTTAACAGTTTAAAGCGGTTCTGAAACAGGCCTTCAGTAAACCGTTCATCTCGCGCCTGGCGCCCAATCACCAGCATATCCCAGCCAATAAAGCTGGCATTGTTCTTTAGTTGAACTGTGGTTTCAGAGTGCGCCCATGCTCCATTGAACAGCATGGTTTCTTGAGGGACCCATTCAAAAATCGCATTATTTTCAACCTGAATCTGAATATGCTGAAAAGCCTGTTTCGCATTAGTCTTATACCATTTTCCGGCACCAGGAGTAGTAACCAAGGCATGTGCTTCTTCATCCACATGAATCTTGAAAGTCAGATGATCGCCCCCGGCAATTCCTGCAGGCGGATGCACAATAATGGCATGACACACTCCGGTTTTTTCTGGCCATAGCATCTTTTGCACCCTAATTGGTCCAGAATGCCACCGATGCTTTAAAATAGTGCGGTCCTGTGCTGCTTTAAAACCCAATTCCAGACATGCAAACCAGCGAGCACATTCATCGGGCTTATCTTCATTCAAAAACTGCATTTTCTTAAAACTTTTAATAAGATCATCTGGAAAAATGCAAAAACTGCACCAAAATGTGCTGAAGAGATGATTTTTATATTAAGCAATGAGAGAAATGAGCAGATTATAAGCTAGTAAAACAGTATTTAAATTAAAAGGGATGATTAAAAAATCATCAGGTTATAGCTTCTATAACAGTAGCTATAACCTGAAAAATTTAAAACAGATTTAAGGTATGGATGAATTGATATACTAGAAATAACTTCGTTTAAGTGGACGCTGGGCTGCCAGTTTTCTCCGGTAAGCTTTAAACTGCAATGTAATCCCAATAAAAATAACCATTAATGCCGCTCCACCTGTAGAAATAACCAGAACACGATATTGCTCTATAAAAGTCATGGCAATTAAAGATGCAACAATAAAAGCAATCACCAGATAGCTTAACCACGGAAAAAACCACATTTTGATTTTGATTTCCTGACCTTCGCGTTCCATTTTCCGGCGTAGTCTGAGCTGAGAAATACCAATCACCAGATAAACCAGCATCGCGATCATACCCGTGGTGTTCATGAGTATATCCAGAATTTCTCTGGGTTTAAGTGCATCAAAAAAATTCATCAGTGCAATAGCAAATGCCACTACACAAGAGGCCAATACAGCAAATACTGGTGTACCATTTTTACGGGTTTTTTGAAACAGGGTGGGTGCATCTCCTCGCTTTGAAAGCGAATACAACATGCGTGATGCGGTATAGTGACCTGAAACAAAACAGCTGCTGACCGATGTCAGTACTACGAAGTTCATGATCCACTTGGTTGCAGGAATACCTAATATTTCAAAAGTACGGCGGTATGCTCCATAACCTGTCTGGCTAAGCAAAGGATCATTCCATGGAACAATACAGACAATCAAGAAGATTGAGCCAATATAAAACAGGCAGATCCGCCAGACTACAGATTTAATAGCGCGCTTGGTTTGTTCTACCGGATTTTTAGATTCTGACGCGGCAATCGTTACAATTTCTGCGCCTAAAAATGAAAACATGACCCCCAGTAAAGCAACAATGACCGGCCCCAAACCATTGGGCATAAAGCCGCCATGAGTGCTAAGATTGCTTAAGCCGCTGACGCCACCCACTGGCCATAACCGGGAAATTGCCAATATACCCAAAACAATGAACAGGACAATTGCAATCACTTTAATTAGAGCAAACCAGAACTCTACCTCACCATATTTACTCACCCGCATAAAATTGATGGCAGTCAGAGTAATCGTCATCATCAGGGTAAATACATTTACACTGAGTAAGGGAAACCATTCATGCAGGATTAATCCTGCCACATAAGCTTCCCACGCCATCAGCAGCACCCAGAACCACCAGTACAGCCAACCGATCGTAAAGCCCGCCCAGCGCCCGATGGCACGTTCTGCATAAGTCGAAAAAGAACCGGTATCGGGTGAGGTGGCCGCCATTTCACCCAGCATGCGCATAATAAATACCACCAGAGCTCCACCGGCACAGTAAGCCAGTATTACTGCCGGACCAGCTGCTGCGATAATGCTACCTGAGCCAACAAATAAAGCAGCGCCAATAACACCGGCAATTGACATCATGGTGAGGTGTCTGGTTTTTAATGAATCACTTAACTGATTCGAAGATTCTTTTTTATTTATCTGCATCTTGTATTCATTCCATGAATTTTTTAATGGTTGCAAATAGATAGCGACTTAAAAAATTTCAAGATTCAGCAAACTGTACATTAGTCCTGAAATAAAAATGCCATATCTACACCTTACGAAATTGTTTTGCTTGAATTGAAGAGTCCAGAGTTTATAGCCAGCAATTAAAATGAATAATGATCTTGATCAATCAGATTTATTTATACACATTAGCTTTAGAGTTTAAGGAAACTATAGTCAGGTTAGAGACTTACTTTAAAAATCAGAGGTATTTAGCTCGTGTCACTTAAACTATAGCCGCCACCACACTAAAAATACTCGATATTGCCAAACAGCATTCCATCTTTGCTTCTGACTTTATTTTTTAGATTCATTATTTAATATTCTCTGCAAGTACAAGTTTTTACTCATGTACATGGTACGTTCGCCACCACTTGTTTTAATACATCTGGCCCTATCGACCTAAACAATATGGCGTGTTTATCCAGAGCCTGCGAGTACCATTTTTTAAAATTTGTCAGGAGCCAATTTATATTTCTGATCATCAAGTTAAGGTACCGATTTAATATATGAAAACCAGGCTTAATATTTTTTATATTTTAAAATTTATTGCTTTGATTTTTAGAATTAAACATAACTATAGGCATGAATAATTGAAGAATAGAATTACTTATATTCTTTGAATATAACCTGACCTTGCACGTTTAAAACAGACTGTTAAATGCCTCTTATCTCATTTATCAGCTAAGAGGCACCTTAACATTTTAGCGACTGATATGGATTGCCTGTTTCTTGGTAAATAAAAGTAGGCCATCTAATCCAAATGAATAACCCAAGCCGGAAAGTTTCCAACCACCAAATGGTGCAGCAGGTGACAGGTCAGCATGACTGTTAATCCACACCGTACCGCATTCTAGCTGATTGGCAATCTCTTGAGCTTTTTCAATATTTTGGCTCCAGACTGAACCGCCGAGCCCGAAAGAGCTTTGATTGGCGCGCTGGATCACATCATCTATCTCACTAAACTTTATAATAGGTAAAACCGGACCAAATTGCTCTTCATCTACCAGTGCCACACCTTCTCTTAGGTTTTCAATCAAAGTCGGTGCAATATAATAGCCGTTTTCTGGCAGTACTGGTGCCTGAGTAAGCAGTTCTCCACCCTGAGCAATCGCATCCTCAATAAGCGCCTTAACTTTATTAAACTGCATACGGTTTTGTACCGGACCAAAAGTTGTGTTTTCTTCTTGTCCATTACCCACAACCTGCCGTTCAGCTATTTCTACCAGTTTATGTATTAAGTCCTCATAAATATTTTCATGCACATATAAGCGCTTTAATGCGGCACAAGTCTGGCCAGCATTTAAAAACGCCGAGCCAAAAATTTTCTCGGCCGTGCTATCTACGTCAATATCGTCTAGTACGATTCCTACATCATTACCACCCAATTCCAGTACTACACCTTTAAGTGTATTAACCGAATGGCTCAAAATACTCTGCCCGGTACGTGTCGAACCGGTAAATGTAACTTTGGCGATATCAGGATGCTCACTGAGAACCTGCCCGACTTTACCTGTGCCAAGTACTACGCTACACACGCCTTTTGGTACATGACGGTTAATAATTTCTACCAGTTTGACTGTACTTAAAGGAGTATATTCTGAGGGTTTATTGACAATACAGTTTTTAGTTTTTAAGGCCGGAAACAGATGCCAGACTGCAATCATAAACGGCCAGTTCCATGGTGTAATCGATGCGACCACACCAAGTGGGCGGTTATAAACCTGAATAGTTTTACCACCAGGTTCCTGAATAGTTTCAACTGGTATTTCAAGACTGGCGATGTATTCAATCCAGCTAGCACCTGCTTCTACCTCAAACTCTGCCAAGCCTAATGGCTTTCCCTGCTCCAAGGTAATTAACCGGGCAATTTCTTTTTTTTCCTGACGGATATCATTCGCAATTTTACTAAAACTGTTATTAATTTCCTTATCAGAAATATTTTTCCATTGCTTGAAAGCTTCAGTAGCAGCCTGAACTGCCTGATTGACCTGCTCTGGGGTTGCACTGGCTATTTCCGTGATTACTTCTTCATTAGCTGGATTCAGCACTTTAAAAGTTTCTGCTGATCCTTGAATATTCTCACCGTTAATAATGACATGAGTATTCATACTACCATCCTGGTTAGTGTTATAAAAATTACTAAATTGAGCAATTTAAGAATTGATAAAAATTTTCCAGATTTCAAAATAAATTACTTTTGCTTTAATATCCTTATTTTAGGATTTAAATTAATTCATCTTATTATTTAAATACCTTTTATTTAAGCGTTGGACCTATTACATTATGCATAAATTTATTATAAATAATGTAATTAAATTTTAAAATAAATTATTAAATTTTAATAAGGTCAGTATGCTTAGGCTATTATAAAGACGTGAAGATCTTACCTAAACTGTTCATAATTCAGATAAGACAAAATAACAGAACAAGTTAAATATAAAATTAAAAACTTTTTAAAGTTCAATCAGGTCTTTAAGCATTTCTTTAAAGAGTTCGCGTTGCTCTTCTGTATATTTTGAAAATACTTCCTGTTGATGACTTTCAGAAATCCGGTAGAGCATATTGGCCACACTCTTTCCGTGTTCCGTAAGTACATAAGTAGTCTCGGTTTCAATAAGCAAACCTTTTTGGGCTAAAATCTCGGCTGCCTGTTCAACCTCGGCAATCGGCATAGCGACTTCATGCTGCAGTGCACTTTTACTACTGGCAGTTTTACTGTCCAATACAAGTAATAAACGTGCTTCACTGGTCCGAAAACCTGTAGCCTGCTGTTTGGGTTGATAGTCGCTTTCATAGGCTCGCACTGCCTGAGTTAGCAAGTAGTACATGTTATGATATAAACGGCCAGGAAAACTATCTTCTCTGGACTCAACAGGCGTATTCAAACTCGGATGAGGCAGTACCGCAGAATAAACACCTTGATGATAAAGTAAAGGAGAACGGCCATAGTCATGAAACTTAACCACTTTACCCAGAATGATCCAGTGATCACCCCCTTCAACAATATCAAATTTTTCACACTCCAGCACAGCGGAACAGTTTTTTAATAAAGGTGCTTTACCGGCACCCATGTCAAAATCGACTCCAGCAAAACGGTCCTCTGCACGGCGGGCAAAATTATTGGAAAATTCAATTTGAGCCGCAGATAAAATATTGACCGCGAAATGACTGGCTTGTGAAAAGATCCGGTAACTTGAAGAGTTTTTATCGATACTCCATAGAATCAATGCTGGGTCAAGTGAGACAGAGTTAAAACTGTTAGCTGTTACGCCAACTTTTTCACCTTGACTATTCTGAGCAGTCATTACAGTGACACCGGTTGCAAAATTACCCAGTGCCCGGCGAAAGGCTTTAGTATCAATAACAGGGGCTGTGTTAATTGTGTTCATAACGTTCAGTCTAATTTCTCCCTGTTATTGTAACGTTAAATAGTTTCCTGGACAGGCCTTATACTCATGATTTCATCATGAAATATCAGGCTATCATAAAACTATACGATTACATTCTCAAAGAAATTGCCAGAAACTGACTAGATACCCATGCACAAGTATTTAAGTTCCTGGTAGTCTTCGATCCCATATTTAGAACCTTCACGGCCACAACCCGACTCCTTTATTCCACCAAAAGGTGCAACTTCAGTAGAAATTAAACCTTCATTTATACCGACCATACCGTATTCAAGAGCTTCGCTTACACGCCAGGCCCGACTTAGATTTTGCGTATAAATATAAGAAGCTAAGCCAAATTCAGTATCATTCGCCATACGGATAGCTTCTGCTTCTTCGGTAAATCTAAAAACTGGTGCTAGTGGTCCAAAGGTTTCATCTTGTGCGACTTGCATATCTGGGGTTACATCAGTTAAGACGGTTGGCTCAAAAAATGTCTGACCTAATTGATGCCGCTGCCCACCATAAATGACTTTAGCTCCTTTGGAGGTTGCATCATCAATATGTTGCTGAACTTTTTCAACTGCCTTTTCATTAATCAGCGGGCCTTGTTCTGCACCCGGTTCAAAAGCAGGAGCAACTTTGAGTTTTGCTACAGCAGCGGCAAGCTTTTCAACAAAAGTATCATAAATACTGTTTTGAACCAGAATACGGTTGGTACATACACAGGTCTGGCCACTATTACGGAATTTTGATGCTATCGCTCCCTCAACTGCTTTATCCAGATCTGCATCCTCAAAGACAATAAATGGTGCATTACCACCTAATTCCATACTGATTTTTTTCATGGTTGAAGAGCATTGCTGCATCAGTAATTTACCAATGGCGGTCGAACCGGTAAAAGATATCTTACGCACCAGAGGATGCTGAGTCAGGATTCCACCTATTTCACGGGCACTGCCAGTCACTACATTGATTACACCTTTTGGAATTCCGGCTTCTTCAGCCAGAGCGACCAGAGCTAGTGCAGAAAGTGGAGTTTCAGAAGCTGGTTTAATCACGACAGTACAGCCTGCCGCCAATGCCGGACCAACTTTACGGGTAATCATGGCATTGGGGAAATTCCAAGGTGTAATTGCAGCCACTACGCCAACTGGCTGACGAATCACAAGCAGGCGACGTCCCTGCTTATCATGGGGAATCACATCACCATAAGTGCGTTTAGCCTCTTCAGCAAACCATTCGATAAAGCTTGCACCATACAGAATTTCCCCCCGACTTTCGGTTATTGGTTTACCCTGTTCCGTGCTTAGAATTATCGCGAGATCTTCCTGATGTTCAATCATCAGCTGGTACCATTTTTTTAGCAGGATTGAACGTTCTTTTGCAGTGGTCTGTTTCCAGCTTTGTAGTGCCTGATCAGCTGCTTCTACTGCTTTTACTACCTGCTGTTCACTAACAGAAGGTACATGAGCAATGGTTTCACCAGTAGCCGGGTTTATTACGGCAAAACTTTTATTCTGCTCTGCTTCTAGCCATTGACCATCAATAAATACCTGTTGTTTAAATAAACCAGAATTTTTTAATTGCACTAATACACTCCCTGATAAACGCTTAAACACTTTAATGGCTTGGTTTCTCTTCAATGTTTAAATACGGTTGTTTTAACAATTATTTCATAATTTTTTTTAGAAATATTTTTTTTAGACTAACTAAGACAAATTTTGTACCAAACCTCAATCGAGTCACTATGTGTTTTTTATAAAAGATATTTTTAGAATTTTAAGACTAATATAAAACATGAAATGTAATAAAAAAAATTTTAATGCTGCTTGGCCAGAACCAGAATTTTCAGATGAGTTTAAGTTCTGGCATTACTAGTCTTTATGAGTTTCTTCCTGTTATAGGTAGAGCTCTTGAGCAAAATTAATTAAAGAAGTTAAGAGGGATTTTCAGATAACGTACCCCATTTGCCTCCGGTTCTGGTAATTGTCCTCCATCCATATTGATCTGAATCGCTGGCAAGATTAGTTTAGGCATAGATAATTTGGCATCGCGCTGGGTGCGCATAGTTACAAAATCCTGTTTGCGGGTATTTTCCTGAATATGGACATTGCCATGTTTCTGCGCACCAATGGTCGTTTCATGTACAAACTCATCCCGGCCTTCTGGCTTGTAGTCATGACACAGGAATACCCGGGTATAATCAGGTAATTGATATAAAGCCTGTACCGAATCAAACAGCTGTTCAGCACTGCCGTTTGGAAAGTCGCAACGTGCTGTACCGTAGTCTGGCATGAATAAGGTATCTCCTACGAAAACAGCGTCACCGATGACATAACTCAGGCAGGCAGGTGTATGCCCCGGTGTCGGAATATTGTAGGCTTCAAGTTCGCCAATTCTGAATTTTTCACCATCTTCAAACAGATAATCAAAAGGATGATGAACCTTAAAATATTCAGGCTCAAAATTATAAATTTTGCTAAAAGTCTCCTGCACTACAGAGATTTTTTTACTCATGGCAATTTTGCCACCTGCACTACTTTGAATATATGGCGCAGCTGTCATGTGATCAGCATGCACATGTGTTTCAAGGATCCATTCAACCCTTAAGCCCTGCTGTTTAATATAAAGCAGAATTTCATCAGCCTGCTGGTAATGCATGGAAGCTGAAGCTGCATCATAATTCATCACACTGTCAATGACAGCACAGTGCTTTGTGACAGGATCAGTAACTACATAACTGAAAGTATTGGTATCATTATCAAAAAATGACTTAACCAGAGGTTTTATTGTCATGATATTCGCTCTCCTATCCAAACCATTTGCGATGAACAAATACACCGGCCAGCATCGCTAAAATAAAATAGAGTGATTCATAATGGCCAAGACCGATTAGGGTCAATCCTGGTGCAGGACAAATTCCAGCTATACCCCAGCCCATACCAAAAATCAGCGCACCCATGATGAGTTTAGAATCAATTTTTTGATTGGTGGGTAGTTCTATTGTTTCATGGAATACAGTTTTAGGCTCGGCAGAACGTAGTGCTTTTTGAAACGGAATAATGGCCACTAAAATGGCACCTATCATCACAAAAGCCAGACTTGGGTCCCATGTACCAGTGATATCCAGAAAATCCAGTACTTTTTCAGGATTAGCCATTCCTGAAATACTCAGCCCAAGCGCAAAAATACTACCAAATATAAAGGCCAAAATATTTTTCATGACTGTATTCCCAGAACGTGCCGAAGCAGATAAACCGTGATAAAACCTGCGAGCATGAAGCTTAATGTAGCAACCATTGAGCGTCTGGAAAGCCTGCTAATACCACAGATACCATGACCACTAGTACAGCCAGAACCTAGACGGGTACCAAAGCCCACTAATAACCCGGCGATAATCATCATCCAGGGCGAAGCATTCAATTCAATCTCTGGTACTACAAATAAGCTATATAGAAAAGGCGTTAATATAAGGCCCAGCAAAAACCAGAGAGCCGGTGTTTTCCATAAAGTAACGGGATCAAGTACCTGTGCAATCAGCCCACTGATACCAGCGATCCGGCCATTGACCCACAGGTAGCCGATCACCGAACAGCCAAGTAATGCTCCACCAAGTAGGGCAAGCCAATAGTCCTGAATCATAGATTCACCAAATAACAATATATATTTTTATATAATATAAATATATATTTTAATCAATTATTAAATCTTAATAATTTCCTATATATTTGTTATATCTATTTTTTTAATAAAACTTGGAATAAATAGAAATTTATAATGAGTTTATTCGTTTTTTATGACTAGTTTGCTTGAAAATGAATAACAAAACTGTTCATAGCGTCTTGTTTTTAAGACAGGCATAATACAATTAAATATTTATCCTCCGTTATGAATAGAAGTGCACGTTAGAAAAATTTTACTCTCCTGTTTTGTGAGCATAGTCAGTACTAGCGCTTTGGCAAATGCTAGTTTTCTGCCTGCCGCACAGGCCTTCCAGCTCAAGGCTGAATCAGTTTCACAAAAAGAAGCCCTGCTACAATGGAATATTGCACCACATTATTATTTGTATCATAACCAGTTCAAGGTTATGGTTGGCCAGCAGCCATTAAGCATTGAACTGCCTAAAGGTACAAAGAAAAATGATCCAACCTTTGGAATTACAGAGGTTCATTATCATCAGGTTGCAGCTAAAATTCAGGTGAAGCCAAAGACCAGTTATCAGGTCAGCTGGCAGGGCTGCTCGGCAGACGGGCTGTGTTATCCTGTACAACGCACTACCTTGACCACTGATCAGGATGGACTTTTTCCGCAGTTACAGTCTCAAAAAAATGGCTTGCTCCAGTTTGATAATACTCAGGCTTCATTTACAGGTAGCGAACCGGCACAACAAAATCTGTCGCTTGTTAGCCGTGAGGATATTGATTCATCTTCTGATGCAGGGCAGTCCTCAACTTATAAAGCTCAACAGCTAGAAGTTATAAATACCAATACAGATCAATCTATTAGTTCTAAAAATACTTCAGATAGCTCTTTTTTCTGGTCAAATCAATGGAATAATGATCAGGTATTTTTAAATCTTTTCTCGCAGGATTCCTGGCTACTTAATCTGTTGATCTTTTTTATTTTTGGAATACTTCTGGCTTTCCTGCCCTGTTCTTTACCTTTAATTCCGATTCTGTCAGGCATTATCGTGCAGCGTAAAAAAGGTTATAAGGCTATTCCTATCGCTACAGCATTCGTTGTCAGTATGGCATTGGTTTATGCATTAATGGGCATGCTGGTGGCTGGGGTTGGTTACAGTTTTCAGCGCTGGTTTCAAAGTCCACCGGTGATTATTGGCTTTGCACTGCTATTTGTAGTATTTGCACTCAATCTGCTTGGCCTGTTTCAGCTGTCGCTACCCCAAGGTATTTTACAGCGTTTGGACCGTATCCAGAACCGGCAGACTGGCGGAACCATTTACGGCGCTGCTGTGATGGGGGTCCTTTCAGCCCTGATTGTTGGCCCATGCATGAGTGCGCCTTTAGCTGGTTCACTCTTATTTGTTTCACAGACACAAAGTCCATTATTGGGCGGTCTGTACCTGTTTATGCTCGGCCTGGGTATCGGTCTGCCATTATTTATTGCTGCAGTATTTGGTGCCCGCTTCCTACCTAGACCCGGACTGTGGATGGAGCGTCTCAAATTCAGCTTTGGCTTTATTATGCTGATGATGGCAGTATATTTTATCCGGCCTCTACTCTCTCTGACATTATATTATTCTCTGTTTGCAGGTTTACTGTTGACCCTCGTACTTTATCTGGGCTGGATCACCCGACAGCAGAACAAGGGGCAAGCCAAGATTTTGACCTGCTTATTGGCAGCGTTATTGATTGGCATAAGTGGATGGAATATAAAAAATGCTCTGTCATCTTTAAATGCCGGACAACATGCCTCTGAACTTCATGCATGGCAGGTAGTACGAAATGCTGAAGAATTAAATCAAGTACTGGCCAGAGCCCGTCAAATTCAGCGTCCTATCGTGATTGATGTGTATGCAGACTGGTGTGTTGCTTGCCAGCCAATCGAGCGCGATATTACGCCACGTGCAGATGTACAAGGAGCATTAAAATCATGGCAAAGAATCAAACTTGACCTGTCTCATTATCAGCCTTCTCAGGATGAGATTCTATCTGAACGGGAAATTCTGGGGCCTCCAACGGTTCTATTTTTACAGCCGGATGGGCAGGAAAAACGTGAGCTCCGTCTAACCGGCGCATTTAATGCCGAGCAGCTCATCCGTCAGCTCAGGCATACAGAGAATTAATTTGAATCTTAAAACGGTAAAGTTATTTGATCACTTATATACTAATCTACAAATAATTTTTGACTATTAAATACCCAAACCTGATCAATCTATAGATCCTGTTTGGGTTTTTCTCACAACGGACTTAGTATTTATCTACCATTTAAAAGTTAACCCGGGAAGATGCCGCGGCCTTTACGTGCAATCAGGATTCGTTCACATGCCAGAATATAGGCAGCGGTACGCAGGGTACATTTCTTGGCCTCAGCAGTATTCCAGACATCATGAATTGCTTGAATAAGCAGTTTATCCAAACGCTGATTAATTTCTTCTTCAGTCCAGAAGTAGCTTGAAATATCCTGTACCCATTCAAAATAACTGACAGTTACCCCTCCGGCATTACAGATAACATCTGGCACCACCGTAATGCCCCGTTGCAGCAACACGTCATCAGCTTCAGGATAGGTCGGACCGTTTGCGCCTTCCAAAACCAGCTTGGCTTTTAATTTTTCAGCACGTTCAACAGTAATTTGTCCCTCAAGCGCTGCCGGAATCAGGATATCCATTTCAGCATCCCAAAACTCGTCATTAGTTATAGGCGTAGCACCTGGAAAACCGAGTACACCTGGATGCTCTTCCATATAAATTCGTAAAGCGTCCAGATCAATACCATTATTATTCAGGATTGTACCGGTATGGTCCTGAATACATACCACCTTGGCATTTGCCTGTGCGAACAGATTTGCTGCTTCACTGCCCACATTACCAAACCCCTGTACGGCGACTTTAGCACCATCAATCGCCAGATTATTTTTTTTGGCAGCCTCACGTCCGGTAATATACACACCACGGCCAGTAGCTTTGACACGTCCCAGTGACCCCCCTAAATGGACCGGTTTGCCCGTAACTACACCCGTCACTGTATAGCCCTTATTTGATGAATAAGTATCCATGATCCAGCCCATGACATTCTGATTAGTGCCCACATCAGGAGCCGGAATATCTTTTTGTGGGCCAATAATATGGCCAATTTCACTGGTATAACGACGCGTTAACCGTTCCAGTTCACGGGTTGATAAAGCGCGCGGATCAACTCGAATCCCGCCTTTGGCACCACCAAAAGGCAGATTGACTACAGCTGTTTTAATGGTCATCCAGGCAGCCAGCGCGGTAACTTCATTCAGATCCACATCTGGATGATAGCGAATACCTCCTTTTCCCGGACCGCGGGACAGATTATGTTGTACCCGGTAGCCCTCAAAATGCCGAATGGTTCCGTCATCCATTACAATGGGCACATCGACAATAAGAGCACGTTTGGGACGTTTTAAAGTATCAATATAATCAGCAAGATGTTGCAGATATGGAGCCACCCGATCAATCTGGGCCAGATAGGTATTCCAGGCACCTGCCTCTTCATTAATATAAGAAAGATTAGACATAACTGTTTCCTTCAGGAAATTCTAATGTGCATGGGAGAAGTTCTTATAGTGGTGGACTTCTATATAGAAGTGAAGAACCTTTAACATATATCAACATAGCCCGAGAGATGAAAAAATTTTCCACCACTCAGGCTATGTGATACTTTTGAATTTTAGTTACTTATATCAACACATAAATATTTCATTTCCAGGTATTCATCAATCCCATGCTGCGAGCCTTCGCGCCCCAGCCCTGACTGTTTTATACCACCGAAAGGAGCAACTTCTGTTGAAATCAGGCCAGTATTGATGCCTACCATGCCGTATTCCAGCGCTTCCCCCACACGCCACTGCCGGGCTGTACTTTGTGTAAACAGATAAGCAGCTAACCCGAATTCTGTGTTGTTTGCCATCTGGATTACCTCTTCTTCAGTACTAAAACTGAATAATGGAGCCAGTGGACCAAAAGTTTCTTCACGAGAAATTTTCATTTCCTGAGTGACACCAGTTAAAACGGTTGGCTCAAAAAATGTGCTGGTTTGATTTAGCCGTTTGCCGCCTGTACGGATGCTTGCACCTTTGCTAACGGCATCTTCAATGTGCGACTGGACCTTCTCAATTGCAGCTTCGTCAATCAGTGGGCCTTGTGTTATTTCAGACTGTCGGCCGTCACCCACTTTTAACCTGGCAACTTCAGCAATCACACGTTCACTGATTGCATCATAAATACCTTCCTGTATATAAATACGGTTTGCACATACACAGGTCTGGCCGCTGTTACGGAATTTGCTAGCCATTATTCCCTTTACAGCCTGATCCAGATTGGCATCATCAAATACAATAACCGGCGCATTCCCCCCAAGTTCGAGTGACAGCTTTTTAATTGTTGGCGCACACTGTTTCATGAGAATGCGGCCGACCTCGGTTGAACCGGTAAAGCTCAGCTTGCGGACAACGTCGCTTTCGCATAAAGTCTGGCCAACTTCAATTGATTCGCCGCTCAGTGTAATCATGACATCTTTTGGAATACCTGCCTGTAATGCCAGAACCTCCAGTGCATAAGCACTAAGTGGCGTCTGTTCTGCTGGCTTAATCAGCATTGAACAACCCGCAGCAAGTGCTGGTCCTACCTTGCGGGTAATCATGGCGGCCGGAAAGTTCCAGGGTGTAATTGCCGCTGTTACTCCGATTGGCTGTTTAATTACCAGTAACCGTTGCTGTGCCTGAGATGATGTCAAAACCTCTCCATCTACACGACGAGCCTGCTCAGCAAACCAGCGGATGAAAGATGCAGCATAACTAATCTCGCCCCGTGCTTCTGACAGCGGTTTACCCTGTTCGGCAGTCAGGATCTGTGCCAGATCCTCCTGATGCTTGAGCATCAGGTGGTACCAGTTCCACAGTAGATCAGCTTTTTGCAGGGCAGTCTGCTGTTTCCAGACAGCCTGTGCCTGTTCAGCACGTTGAATAGCATTTTCTATAGCCGCACGGTCATAAGTTCTGACCCAAGCCAGCTGTTCTCCTGTAGCAGCATCCTGTACACAGATATAATGATCAGCTGAAGGCTGGGTAAAAGTGATGTCGGGATGGTCCAGTAAATACTGTAAATTTTGCTGGATCATGCAGAGCGCTCCAGATTTTGCTGGATGACTGCTGTGAAACCGGCTTTCAGAATATCCAGAGCTTTCTGGAACTGTTCAGCCGGAATAGTGAGTGGATATAGAAAACGGATAACATTCGCTGATTTACCACAAGTCAGCAGCAAAAGACCTTGGCTCATGGCATATTCCTGAATCGCTTTTGCCTGCTCAGCATATTCAAGCTCTACCGCGACCATAGAACCCAGACCACGTATATCCTGAATCATGGAGCTGGTAACTTTAAGCTGTTCCAGGGTTTTGATGAGCTGTGAACCCAGTACATGTGCACGCTCGCAAAGCTGTTCTTCTTCGATCACATCAATTACTGCATGTGCAGCCGCTACAGCCAGCGGATTACCGGCATAAGTACCGCCCAGTCCTCCCGGGTTCGGTGCATCCATTATTTCGGCACGACCCACTACGCCAGAAATCGGGAAGCCACCGCCGAGGCTTTTAGCCATAGTAATCATATCGGCCTTGATACTGTAATGTTGCATAGCAAACAGTTGTCCGGTACGGGCAAAACCGGTCTGCACTTCATCGGCTATCAGTAAAATACCGTGCTGGTCGCAGAGCTCACGCAAACGCACCAGAAATTCCTGAGGTGCAACATTGAAACCACCTTCCCCCTGCACCGGTTCAAGTACAATAGCGGCAACATCTTGAGGTACCATGTCAGTACTGAAAATATTTTCAATGCTTTCCATTGCATCGTCCACACTGATTCCCTGTGACTGCGATGGATAGCGGCCATGGAATACACCTGCCGGCATGACACCAAAATCACGTTTATAAGGTGCTGTTTTACCCGTCATTGCCATAGTCATAAAAGTACGGCCATGAAAACCGCCACTAAATGTGATAATGCCATAACGACCAGTGGCAGCCCGGGCAATTTTGACCGCATTTTCTACAGCTTCTGCACCTGTGGTAAAGAAAGCTGTTTTTGTCGGCCCTTCAATAGGCGCACGCTGGTTAATACGCTCAGCTAAAGATACATAGCTTTCATAAGGTGCAACCTGGTATGCCGTATGAGTAAATTTGCCGAGCTGTTCAGTTACTGCTGCAATCACTTTCGGATGGCGATGACCAGTGTTCAGTACAGCAATTCCGCCTGCAAAGTCAGTATATTCACGTCCGTCCATGTCCCACAGAGTGGCGTTCTCTGCACGTTCTACATACCATGAGCACATAATGCCTACACCGCGTGGAGTGGCCTGCTGCTTGCGGCTGTTAATATCAGTATGTTTAGAATCCATTTTTTGTACCTCATTTTTATTTAAGCACCGTCAGTTCCTGCTCTAGGCTTGTCTGACGACTGATGACTTCTTTAATCTCACCCTTTTACCCAATTCTGACGAGAGCCATTTCTTGTTCTTCTTTAGGAGCCAATCTGTTTTGCTATAAAAAATAGAGAATCTTAATAGGTTAGATAAAAAATTTATTTTCCCTTCAAGGTTATGTTAGTTTTTTAAAAATTAAATTAATCTTTTTAGTTACTTACTAAATAATAAAATAATTAGATAAATTTTTTTGCTTACTCCTGCTTTTATTTCTTTTTAAAAAATAATTTGACAGTTTAAATAAAACATAATACATATAGTTTTATATGTAATATTTTATAACCAAGGAAGAGTAAAAAATGACGACTGTAAAACTAAAACATTTTATTAATAGTGAATATTCTGAACCGCAAGATAGTAATTATTTTGATCTGATCAGTCCGGTAACTGGAGAAATATATGCACAGTCGCCTAATGCAACTGAAGCAGAGGTAGATGCAGCTTATGCTGCTGCTAAAGAAGCATTTAAAACTTGGGGACGGACTACGCCCTCTGCACGCCAGAAAGCTTTACTGAGCCTGGCCGATGCTATTGAAACCAATGCAGACCGCCTGATCGAAGCACAGAGCCGTAATACTGGGCAGCTTAAGCATCTGATCGCCTCTGAAGAAGTAGCAATATGTGCGGACCAGATCCGCTTTTTTGCAGGCGCAGCACGTTTACTGGAAGGGACAGCAACATCTGAATATCTGGAAGGCTTAACGTCCAGTATCCGCCGTGAGCCAGTGGGTGTAGTCGGTCAGGTAACACCCTGGAACTATCCACTCATGATGGCTGTCTGGAAAATTGCACCTGCACTGGCTGCAGGCAATACCGTTGTGCTTAAACCTAGTGATACCACACCGGAAAGCACTTTACTGCTGGCAGAAATTGCAGCACCATTCTTTCCAAAAGGCGCTTTTAACGTGGTGCTAGGCAAGGCAGATGTAGGCTCCAAGGTGGTTTCACATAAAGTTCCAGCCTTAGTATCGATTACCGGTTCAGTGCGTGCCGGTTTACAGGTGGCAGCCTCTGCTGCGGCCAATCTTGCCAAGACTCACCTAGAACTTGGAGGTAAGGCTCCGGTTCTAGTTTTTGAAGATGCCGACCTCGACAAAGCGGCTGAGATGATAGCCATGACCGGCTTTTTTAATGCTGGGCAAGACTGTACCGCCGCAACCCGAGTAATTGTATCTGAAGCCGTACATGATGAATTTGTGCAGAAACTGGTGGCTGCTGCAAAGAACACTCGGTTCGGTGAACCAGATGATGAAAATGCCTTATATGGCCCACTCAATAATGCCAACCAGCTTAAACATGTGACAGGCTTTATTGAACGTCTGCCCTCACATGCCAAAATTGAAACTGGTGGTCGTCATGCTGACCGTCCGGGCTATTATTTTGAACCTACAGTGATTACTGGTCTGCAACAGCAGGATGAAGCAATTCAAAATGAAATTTTTGGTCCAGTGATTACCGTACAAAAATTTAGCGATGAAACGGATGCCATTTATAAAGCCAATGATGTTGAATACGGCTTGGCTTCAAGTGTATGGACCAGGGATCACGGGCGTGCTACACGTCTCAGCCGCGAACTTGATTTTGGTACAGTATGGGTCAACACGCATATTCCGCTGACTGCTGAAATGCCACACGGCGGCTTCAAAAAATCAGGTTATGGTAAAGACCTGTCAGGTTACGGTTTTGAAGAATATACCCGTATCAAGCACGTAATGAGTTCAAACGACTAGTCAGGCTGGAGCTAAACATGAATCAACAGGAAATTAAAGCACTGGTCGGAACTGCGCATCATGAACTGTTCAGCCTGCATGACACCGGTGCGCTTGAACGTTACTTCTCGGCAGACTTTATTGAACACTCGCCTCTGGTCGCAGATGGGCTTTCTGGTTTGCGTCAACTGGTACAAGACTGTCCAAATCTTAAACATGAAGCTGTTCGCATCTTGGCCGATAGCGATCTAGTCGCTATTCATGGACGCTTTGAAGGGCTAGATGAACAGCCACTGGTCGGTTTTGATATTTACCGGGTTAAAGATGGCAAAATTGTAGAACATTGGGACGGATTAGTCCCTGAAGCAGCAGCCAATCTTAGTGGCCGTACCCAGCTTGACGGGCCCACTGAGGTAGCAAAGACTGGTCAGGAAGAACATAACCGGTCACTGGTAAAAGCATTTTTTACCCGTACGCTGATTGAAGGTGATTATGAAGGCTTCAGAGATTATGCTAACGGCGAATTATTTCAGCAGCATAGTCCTGATATTGGCGACGGTACTGTGGCAGTGATCGATTTCCTCAACAAAATCCGTAACGAAGGTCAAGGTTTGCTATACTCGAAAATTCATCGCACCATTGCCGATGGCCAGTTTGTCTTGACCCACTCTGAAGGAAGTATTGCAGGTACACGTCATGCCTATTTTGAATTATGGCGTGTAGAAGACGGTAAAATCGTTGAACTCTGGGATGCAATTGCTCCAGTTCCCCAAGATGACCAGGCTGTACATCGCTATGGCGTATTTTAAAGATTAGCCGCTTCCTGAGCCGGGTATTTTATGCCTGGCTTTAAAGAGAGTTAGCCATGACAGCACACACCATTATATTTGCGCCTATCGAGCAGGCCACGCGCTCGGAACAGGTGGTAGGACGGCTAGAAAATGCAATCATTTCCGGTCTGCTCAAAAGTAATGAACAGCTTCCAAATGAGGCCGATTTGGCCCGCCTCATGGGGGTATCACCCATTACGGTTCGTGAAGCATTAAACACCTTGAGAGTAAAAGGCCTGATTGATACGCGACGTGGACGTAACGGTGGAAGTTTTATCTGTGAAATTTCTCCTGATCTGTTGCTAGAGCAGCATCCCTTGCGGCAGGCCAGCAGTGATTATCTGGCAGATCTGGGCGAATACCATAGCGCCATTCTTGGCCATAGTGTATATCTGGCTGCCCAGCGCACGACAACACAAGATCTTTCAAAAATAAAGGAACTGATCCATCTGTTTGCACAGGCTACACAACCGGATACCCGCGCACAAACCGATATGCGCTGTCTGTTAACTCTAGCTTCGTTTGCACAGTCCTCAAGACTAGCCAATCAGGAGCTTTCCATTCAGGCAGAGTGGGCCCCTCTGGTTGCGATACTTTATCAGGATACAGACTTTCATACAGATGTAGTTGAGCAGTATCAGCAATTATTGCCATTGCTAGATCAGGCAGATGAAGCTCAGGCAGCACTGCACACCAAAAAAATTATCTCGATGCTAACTGACCAGATGCTCGAGTACAAACTGTCCATCGCATAACAAGAATAGATATATCGGAACGTTGCATGTTCCTATCCAGACGGTGAAATAACAGGGACAAGGATATAAAGGAATGAAAACAGAATTATATATAGAACAGCTCCAGATGTTACTCGAGCAGGTTATAAGTGAGACCACTTCAACTGCACAGCAATTGGCCCAGCAGACCAGCCATATTTTATCTCGACGTATAATAGATCCGGGCCGCGGTATTAAACTGTCGACTGAGGAGCGTCAAGCTTTACAATATGAAATTAAGGCTGCATTAGAAAAATCGACTTATACCCATGGGATTGGTTTTGCAGGATATACTCCCGAAAACCAGGAAGAAAAAGATTACTGGACACTGGAATGGTGGTTTAAAAAAGGTGATGAACTGCAACAGGCTAAACTTGAAAACTACCAGAATGCCCAGCGTTTTCTCGATTTCCGGTCCTTTGACTGGTTTCAACAGCCAGCATGCAGCAAGCAGCCCTATATTCAGGGGCCTTATGTCGACTATATCTGTAATGGTGCCTACACCATTACCACAGCCTATCCCGTAATGGTACAAAGCCAGTTTGTAGGGGTAATTGCTATTGACTTACTGGTCTCTTCACTTGAAAAGGTTTTTCTGCCTGGCCTCCGCAAAATCAAGCAGACTGCTGTAATTATTAATGATACAGCCCGTGTAATTACCTCCAACACAAAAGGTTTTCGCACGGGTACTCTGGTGAGACATACTCCGGCTAGTACAATTGTGCGGTCATCCCAGCCCTTGCAGCTACTGGTTTTATAGCTTTAAACCAGTTATGGGTAAAGGCTTTAAATTAAGCCTCTGATTAGAAGCCAAGCCACCTTATAAATTACAAGAACCTGAGCTTAAAAGTTTGGGCACATATTCTTTATACTTATTTTATTTATATCAGCAACATATCAGTGACTGGCTTAAAAATTGCAGGGTAGCAAACAGAAATATAAGGGCTTTTATAATATGGAAAAAACTACTGTAAATTTAAAAAAACTGACCCTCTGGCAAGTCATTATTATTGGTATTGCCTACATGACCCCGATGACGGTATTTGATACCTTTGGCATTGTTTCGGGTGTTACCGATGGACACGTACCTTTAGCTTATATACTGGCATTAATTGCAATGGTGCTAACTGCATGGAGTTATGCGCGTTTTAGTCGTGAATCTGAAAAAGCAGGTTCAGCATATACCTATACTGCTGAAAGCTGTGGTCCACAATACGGCTTTTTTGTTGGCTGGTGCGCGCTGCTGGATTATCTCCTGCTTCCGCTCATTAATGTATTACTCGCTTCCATTTACCTCACTGCCCTGATTCCAGATGTTCCTTATTGGGCTTGGGTCATGATTTCTGCAAGTGTTGTCACTCTGGTGAATTGTTTTCGTATCAACATATTAGCCAACTTAAGTCTGGCTTTTGTTTTTGCGCCTATTATTCTCATGGTTATATTTGTTTATCTGGTAATTCAGGGTATAGGCTCTTCTCAAGGTTATGAGCATGTTCTGACTCTTACGCCCTTATGGAATGGAGATCATGAGCTTTTACCACTTATCGCTGGCGCATCAATTTTATGTTTTTCATTCTTAGGGTTTGATGCAGTCACGACATTATCTGCTGAAACCAAAGACCCGAAGCGGAATATCCCGCGTGCGGTACTGATGACCACCCTTATTGGCGGTTTGATCTTCATTAGTGCATCTTGGTTTATCCAGCTTTATTTTCCCAGCAATGTCCGTTTCAATAATCCGAGTGAAGCCCTGCCAGAAATTGTGCTTTATGTAGGTGGTGCCTTTTTTCAGTCGGTTTTCCTGTGTGGGCAGATTATGAATACCTTTGCTTCCGGCCTTGCTACCCATGCCAGTGCCTCGCGGCTTTTGCATATTATGGGCAGAGATGGTATTTTCCCGCGTAAATTCTTTGGTGCAGTTCACTTTAAACTCGGTACGCCACTTTTTTCGGTATTATTTGTCGGCCTCATTTCAATGAGTGCAGCTTTTCTGGATCTCGCCCAAGTCGTTAGCCTGATCAGTTTTGGTGCTCTGGTCGCCTTTACTGCGGTGAATTTTTCAGTATTTATGCAATTTTATATTAAAAAACAGCAACGCAGAGGACTCAGAAATAAGTTCCTCAACCTGGTTTTACCATTTATTTCAGTCTGTGCCATCTTGTGCCTCTGGTTCAATCTGGATCATTCTTCCTTGATTTTTGGTTGTATCTGGTTATTGGCCGGTATCTCCGTTTTCTTTTACAAAAAATTTAAAAAGCAGAATATTGCTATCAGCAATGTTTATTAATTCATTGAGGTCAAAAGCCATGTTAAATATATCCAAACCTATAATATTAAATGATGTTGTTTTTAAGCAGTCAACCACTCAACAGGCAGGTAAAGAATGGAACTGGGTTAATCCCCGTCATCTACAGGCTGATCATCCGGCAAATTACTATGAAAGTTCTCTGGCAGACTGGCATGAATTTAATGCCCTGCAAACTGATTGTGAATGTGATGTGGTTGTCATTGGTTCAGGCCTGCTAGGCGCCTCTACTGCATTACATCTGGCTGAACAGGGGGTCGAAACTGTTATACTTGAGAAAAATCGTGTTGGTAGTGCCGCTTCGGGGCGTAATGGTGGCCAGTTGACACCTGGTCTGGCCCGCTGGGAAGCAGGTGAAATGGCAGAACATTTTGGCTATGAAGATGCAAAAAAACTCTGGCATTTTACTTCTACAGAGGCGATGCGGTTAATTGATGAAATCTCTGAAAAATACGGTCTGGATTTTCAGCGAAAACGAGGACACATTACTGCTGCGGTTCATCAAGGTCATCTGGTTGGTCTTACCCAAGGCGCAGATGCCCGTAAATATCTGGGTGAAGACCATACACGTATTGTAGGTAAACACGAATTAGGTGAATACATTAAATCAGACTATTATACCGGCGGGCTGATTGATGAGTTAGGCGGCCAGATTCATCCACTTGCTCTAAACCGTGGCCTGATTTATGCCTTCTGCAAAAATGGGGGTATCGTGTATGAACAGACTGAAGTAATTGCAATTGAAGAAGCCGAAGACGGCGTTTATGTCAGAACAGCAACTGGTACAGTCAAGGCACGTAAAAGTGTAGTAATGGCTGTACATCATGCATCATTTAAGTTGCTTCCACAGAAAAAACAGACGACGCTTCCCTTCTATACTTACGTTAGTACCACTGCTCCGCTTGAGCTTGATATTCATGAGCTTCTGCCTGAGGAGCATCCGGTTTACGACACCCAATTTCAGATTGACTATTATCGCCCGGTCACACAGAACCGGTTGTTGTTTGGCGGACAAGGTACAGGTAGCTGCTGGTCATCAGAGAGGACCTTGAACTATTTAAAAAATCGTATTCATACAGTTTTCCCACAGCTCAAGCAGGTTGAAATCGATTTTGTCTGGAGTGGTACCACTGATTTGACAGTCAATGGTGCTGTAGACAGCCGTAAGTTCGGGAGCAAGTTTCCAATTTATGCCGTGCATGGCTGGAGTGGGCATGGTGTTGCCCAGACTGTACGTATTGGTAAAGCCATTGCAGCAGATTTTATTGGTCAATCCAATGATTTTAAAATGCTCACCCAGATTGATCATGCCAATATCCTGTTTGCGCGCACTCTCGCCCCTGTTGTGATTCCAATTGCAAAAAGTGCTTATGGTGTGGGAGCTTTAATGAATCCAGGTAAAATGGTGTCTTTTTAATATTTTATTTAAGAAATATAAATAGTTTTCTCCAGCTTAAAATCATTAAAAACCGGTAAAGCAAATCGCTTTACCGGTTTCATAAATGAGCAGTTAAGGTTTAGAAACAATAAAAATTACCAGCCAGCTGGCAATAATTTGAATAATGCAGCAATAGCATAAACAGCACTGGCAAAATAGATAAGAATAATCAGAATTTTAATGCCCGGGTGAGTAATGGCAGAGCTGCATGTCCATGAAGGTTGAATATCTCCACGCGCACGCGCACCTTTTAAAATAAGCATGGGCATGATAGACAGGACTACACCGCTAAATGTTCCCGCGATATAAAGAGCATTAACGAAAGAGACCATACCGCTATAAGCCAGCAAAAATGGTGGAAGAGTTACAATGGCCATGACCAGAAGACGCTTTTTCATATCGCTATGAATTGCCAGTTTAAAACGATCACCGATATTTGTAACCAGACTGCCACCTAGCCCCCAGTACGAAGTCAGCATTGCAAACAAGGCAAACAGGTTAGCAGAGAAAAAGGCCCAATTACCCAGTACCTTGCCCCAGCTTAAAGTTGCTACCTGGGTAATGTTATCCAGACCACTAAGAGCAATCACGGACATCGGTACCGCAGCCAGCAGAATAAATGTAATTACCATACCGGTAATAATAGCTTTTGGCAGCTGCTCAGGCTTATCACTAAAACCACGTGCCATTTCTGGCACGATATATTGGGCAGAAAAACAGAACACCACGACATTAAATACTGGAATCATATAGATCCAGTTGCCCTGCATCAGATTTACAAACTGGGTTTTTTCATTGAGCAATGTCGCACCGAATAAAATTGCCAGCATAGCAACCATGCATATACAGATTACTTTTTCACTACGGCCAATCGCTTTTAATCCGAGCCATAATATTCCTGCCGCGGGAATAAAGAAAATAAGACTGCCGAGTGACCTTGGCAGGCCGGTCAGCGAATTCAGCAGCTCACCACTACCACTCATATAGGCGATTAATGCACCCATTGAATTAACACAAACCGCTGCGAAAATAATCCATGAGCCTAAAGCACCTACATAACGCTCGGACAGGCCGCTTAGTTGCAGATGTGCCCGGGTTCTTAATGTTGACTCGGCAACATATAGCATGGTAATGGTGGTCAAAATACCAGCGACAATTAACCAGAATAGCAAGGGCATAAAACCTGCCTTACGCGCTGCATAGGCTATAGAAAGAATACCTGCACCAATATTGGTGCCGACAATCATTGCAACGCCTTCCAGAAAACTTAAAGATTTGACAGGCGCTTCTTTGCACTCTGCAACGGTAAAAGGTACTGCGCCTTGTATGGTCTCTTCTGACATGATGAATTCCTTATAAATTATAGTCCTTGATGACTTAGGTTTCTAATTTCCTGTTATGCTTTTATAACGGGTTCAGATTCATCTTCTGATCAATCCTGCTTGTTTTAAGACCCTTGAATTTCAGTAAATTAAGCCTGAGTATATGTTCAGCTCCAGGGTTGAACCTGCTGGCCCATCCATAAGGTTTTATAATTTCATGCTTTATGGGGCCAGAAACGAGAGCCATTTTTAATAAACCGGAGAGAGCCAATTGCTTAGCTTGTTAGGAGACCATCTGTTACAGCGCTTACAGAAACAGACCGAGGGAGCTCTATATCACCGGGTATTCTGCTGTTTACGTGATGCCATCACAGAAGGTATTTTACCGCCTAAAACACGGCTACCGGCTTCGCGTGATCTGGCTCATGAACTCAAGGTTTCACGTAATACTATCTTGAATGCCTATGAGCATTTACAGGCACAAGGTTATATTCAGGCACATACGGGACGTGGCAGCTGGGTCGCTGAAAACCTGCCGGAGAGCTATCTGACGGTACCGGGACATGAACATCTGGCAGAACAGCCCAACCAGCAACAGTTAAAGCATCTGTCTAAGCGTGGTACTGCATTTCTTGAAAGTGCAGCCGCATCCCCCTATCAGTGGGGTGCTTTTGTGCCAGGCGCACCAGACGTTACCGAATTTCCACACGCCGAGTTTGGCCGGATTCTGAACCGTTTAAGCCGCCAGCCGGAAATTTCACGGCTCATCTATAGCAATGACGGAGGCTGTCTTGAACTTAAACAGGCATTAGCAGATTATTTGCGGGTTGCGCGCTCTGTACGCTGTGAGGCTGACCAGATTCTAATTACTGAAGGTATTCATCAGGCAGTAGATCTGGTTTCACGCTCTTTATGCGATGCTGGTGATCAGGTCTGGATTGAAGATCCGGGATACTGGGGTGCGCGGAATATTTTACGGATCAATGGACTGTGTATTAACCCGGTACCCGTTGATCATGAAGGTCTTATTCCTGATCATACATCTTCCGTTCCTAAACTGATCTTTGTTACTCCCTCACATCAGTATCCGCTTGGTTCGCACTTGAGCGTATCCAGACGCCGGCAACTGTTAGACCTGGCCCGTTATCACGGCAGCTGGATAATTGAAGATGACTACGACAGTGAATTCCGCTTTTCCGGCCAGCCTTTCCCCTCCTTGCAGGGACTGGAAGAAAATACGCCCGTCATTTATATGGGAACATTCAGTAAAACGATTTACCCGGCACTACGGATCGGTTATATGGTCATTCCTAAAAGTCTGGTCGAATCACTGAAAACGGTAGCTGCCGAGCTTTATCGGGGCGGGCATTTACTTACACAGCGGGCACTGGCTGAATTTATTCAAGAAGGTCATTATGCCGCTCATATCCGTCGGATGCGAATTTTGTATGGTAAACGCCGTGCATTTCTAATTGAACTGATTGAGCGCTATCTGGGCACAGAGTTTATTCATGAATTTAGTCATGCAGCAGGTTTACACCTGGTCCTCAAGCTGCCAGAGCATAGTGATGACGTTGCAATTGCCAGAATGGCCCTTTCGCGTGGTGTCAAAGTAAGACCATTATCACGCTATTATTCGGATGCAGCCCGATCACAAGCCGGACTGCTACTAGGCTTCGCCTGTGTAAAGGAGAAAGATATGCTTGTAGCATTTAGCGTATTAAGACAATGTCTGAAAGAACATCAGATTGCACTTTGAGCCGGGTTAAAGCTACCCTTTTACTCACTATACAAATACAATAAAAAGGGCACAGCCTAAACTGTACCCTTCTTAAGAGTTTAACAAGATATTTTTATACTACGTGCTTTTGTACCAGAATACAGCCTACAGAATAACCTGCACCAAACGAGCACAGAATTCCATATTCACCATCGTTTACTTCGTCTGCTGTGCGGTGCATGGCAATAATGACCCCGGCAGAAGAAGTATTGGCAAATTCATCCAGAATAATTGGAACAAGCCCTGGCTGGGCTGCTTCTTTGCCTACTACCAGCTTCAAGATTAATTCATTCATGCTGGCATTGGCCTGATGTAACCAGAAGCGTTTTACTTCATTAGGCTGAATACTGTTTTTCTCAAGTTGAGCAGTAATCATTTTTGCGACCAGCGGACATACTTCCTTAAATACTTTGCGGCCATCCTGACGGAAACGCTTGTCATCAATATTGGCATTTTCACTAGTATTTAAAAAACCAAAATTATTACGAATATTGTTGGAAAATTGAGTAAACAGTTGTGTGTCCAGAATTTCAAAGCCAGATTTGCTGTCTGTATTTTCAATAATAGAAGCAGTCGCTACATCACCAAAAATAAAGTGACTGTCACGTGAACGGAAATCAGAATGCGCAGATGTAATTTCAACATTGACCAGCAATACACGACGCGCGCCTGTCTTAATGGCATCATGAGCCTGTTTCAGGCCAAAGGTCGCTGCAGAGCATGCCACGTTCATGTCATAGGCATACCCCTGAATTCCCAGAGCAGTCTGAATTTCAATAGCAACTGCCGGGTAAGCGCGCTGCATGTTTGAACATGCCAGAATCACGACATCAATATCTTCAGGTGTAACACCAGCATTTTCCATCGCCTGCTTGGCAGCAATTACGCCCCACTCTGCCTGTAACGACAGCTGGTCATCAGCACGTTCCTGCAAATGTGGACGCAAACGTTTCGGGTCAAGAATACCAGTTTTTTCAGACACATAACGACGCTTGACGCCTGATGCCTTTTCAACAAATTCAGCACTTGAACCACGGCGGGGCTCTAGTTCACCTGCAGCAATTTTTTCAGCATTTTCTAGGTTATACTGTTCCACATAAGCATTTAAACTTTCAACTAACTCTTCGTTGGTAATGACATTTTCAGGATGAAACAAGCCAGTACCAGTAATGCGGATGCCCATGTAAAACTCCTTTTAAAGAATGACGGTATTTTAACTGATTCCGAGCCGATCCCATAGTTTTTGCAGTCGAGTTGCAGAAACAGGTATTTTGGTCTTCATAGGCTGGGAGAACAGGGAAATACGTAATTCTTCAAGCATAAAGTAAAAGTCTATAGATTTCGGATTGTTACGGACACTGAATAACTTGTCCATCCACGGGTCAACCTGGGCAATAGCAGCTTCATCACGTTGCAGGTTATTAGGCAAACGCTCCAGACGCAGAACCAAGGCCTTCAAATAACGTGGAAATTCTGCCCATACCTCAGGCGGCTGGGTATAAACGAAATCGCCCAGTTGCATCAGGTCAAGCTGATCTTCAATATCATCAATACTACGCCCAAAAATTTCCGGATCAAGCACGAGCAGTTTACGGCGAATATCTTGCCACTGAATAAAAATATCGCTGAGTGCTGCCAAAGCCTGCTGGCCATAACTCAGGAAATTTCCCTTAACCTCTGCCAGTACATTCTGGAACTCTTCGGCATTCACCGGCAGTTCAGTTAATGCCATTTGCAAAGTCGCATATACCAGCATTTGCTCCAGTTTGGCCCGGTCACCTAATGGCGAATAAGCCAGAGCCAGAGGCTTACCCAACTGCTTTTTAAGCTGACGTATCAGGTCACCTAACTGCATGTGAATCAGACGAATTACTCCTTCACGATGCTGTTTAATGGCTTCGGCCTGATCATTAAAACTTTGTATAACAACACCTGATTCATCTTTAGCTTCTATCTCACTAAAGCTTTTTACCGGAACCAGAGCCTGATACTGTTTTATCACTACGCCTGTTACTTTCTGAGTGGCTTCAAAAATAAAGCTTTCCGGAAAAGTTTTATATTCACCTTTCAGCTGTTTTACCGGTCGCTGGGTTTCCTGACGGCAACGTGCTTTTAGCTCTGCCAGATCACGTCCTTTTTCAATCACTCGGCCTTTTTCATCAGTTACCTTGATAAAAGGAATCAGGTACTGATCAATCCGTTCAACTGAAAAATCCTTCTCTGTAATCTGTTCACCCCGCAAGGCAAATGTCAGATAATTCAGAACATGACGCTGCAAATCCTTATCCTGTACCTCACGCAGCAACTTGCGTGCAGTATCCGGGATCGGCACCAGATTACGTCGTTTATCCTTTGGCAAAGATTTAAGCAAGGCCTCAACCAGTTCCTGACGCCAGCCTGGAATTCCCCAAGACCAGATCTCTTCATTGACCTGCGCTAATGCCTGTAATGGAATTTTTACTGTAGCCCCGTCTTCATCATGGCTTGGGTCAAAGCGGTAACTTGCAGCCAAACGTAACTGTCCATTTTGAAGATAATCCGGAAACTGCTGTGTAGTCGGACGGTCATTCAGCCAGAGTGACTCTTCATCGACATATAAGAAACGCGGTTCTTTGGCCTCAACTGTAGCCAGCCAGTCTTCAAAACTGCGTCGGCTGGCAATTTCAGAAGGAATTTTAGAAGCATAAAACTGATAGACAGTTTCTTCATCTACAACCAGATCACGTCGGCGCAGCTTGTCTTCTACCCGCTCTACTTCTTCAAGTTTAAGCAGGTTATGTTTTAGAAATGGCGGTATAATGCCCAGGTTACCGGTTGTGAGAGCATCTCGCAGGAAAATCTCATGAGCTGCTGCCTGATCAACTTTTTCAAAATTGGTCAGGCGTTTTGGCTCAATAATTAAACCAAATAGCGAAATCTGGTCATAGGCATTTACAATACCTGTTTTTTTCGACCAGTGTGGCTCAAAATAGTGATGCTTCAGCAAATCACGGGCTGCTAGCAAAATCCATTCCGGTTCAATTTTAGCCAATGTCCGTAGATAGACCTGTGAAGTTTCTACCATTTCAAAAGCCATTACCCAAGATGCACCCGCCTTATGTAAAACAGAAGCAGGAAAAATTCGTGCCTTTTGCTGGCGCACAGCCATATAGACATTTTTTTCATCAGTCTTGTTGGCAATAAAGGAAAGTAATCCGGTTAGCAGGGCTCGGTGCAGGTTTTCATAACTGGCAGGTTTATCATTAAAACTCAGCTTTAAGCCTTCAGCCAGTTCAACAAGTTGTTTATGAGTCTGTTTCCATTCACGTAAACGTAGCCAGCTTAAAAAATGCTGACGTGCAAATGCGCGACGTTTATTTTCACTTAGCTGGTTATCCTTGTTGCCTTTTAAAGTTGACCAGAGCTTCAAATAAAATAGAAAATCTGAATCAGCTTCTTTAAATAAAGCATGTTTCTGATCCGCCTGAGTCTGTTTATCCGCAGGTCGCTCACGTGGGTCCTGTACAGCCAGTGCGCTCACAATAATCAGAGCTTCATTTAACGCACCGAAGTGTGCCCCACCCAGAATCATGCGGGCAAGTCTTGGATCAATTGGCATACGTGCCATCATCTGACCAATTTTAGTCAGCTCAGCTTTTTTCTCGTTTAGTGCACCCAGTTCAATGAGCAGCTTACGTCCATCATTAACCAGGCGGTGGTCAGGCGGCTCAATAAAGTCAAAATTTTCAAGATTTCCTAAACCTAAACTCTGCATTTGCAGAATGACTGAAGCCAAGTTTGTCCGCTTGATCTCAGGTTCTGTAAATTCTGGCCGGCTTAAAAAGTCTTCTTCACTATACAGACGAATACAGACCCCAGGCGCAATACGGCCACAGCGCCCCTTACGCTGGTTTGCAGCAGCTTGCGATATCGCTTCAATCGGCAAGCGCTGTACGCGCGAGCGATAACTATAGCGGGAAATACGGGCAAAACCGCTATCAATCACATAGCGAATATTAGGAACAGTCAGTGCCGTTTCTGCCACGTTAGTAGCAATAATAATGCGCCGGCCCTTTCCTCCCGGATTAAAAATTTTCTGCTGTTCACCTAAACCCAGGCGTGCGAACAGTGGCAAGATTTCTGTATGCCGTGGACCATGTTTTTCCAGAGTTTCCTGAAGTTCGCGAATCTCCTGTTCTGTACTTGAAAAGATCAGGATATCTGCATGTTCCGGATGACCTTTTTCTTCTGCATCCTTGAAGCACTCTTCTACAGCCTGAACTACTGCACGTGGTAAATTTTCTTCGAAGTCATCAAACTCATCATCATCACTTCCTGCAATGTTCAGGTCGGAAATCGGACGATAACGTACCTCAACCGGAAAACTCCGGCCTTCCACTTCATAGACTGGTGCACCATTAAAGTAATGACTAAACCGATTTACATCTAGTGTTGCCGAGGTAATAATGACTTTTAAATCAGGACGTTTTTTAATGAGCTGCTTCAGGTAGCCCATAATAAAGTCAATATTTAGTGAACGTTCATGCGCCTCATCAATAATAATCGTGTCATATTTAGTCAGATAACGATCATGGGTCAGCTCAGCCAGCAGAATTCCGTCTGTCATCAACCGGACTATAGAATCCTGTGAGCCCTGTTCATTAAAACGGACTTTAAAGCCAATGGATTCCCCAAGCTTTTCACCCACTTCTTCAGCAATACGCTGTGACACGCTACGCGCTGCCAGACGTCTCGGCTGGGTATGACCAATCATTCCCGTCAGGCCGCGGCCTGCCAGCATTGCTATCTGGGGTAATTGTGTTGTTTTACCAGAGCCGGTTTCACCTGCCACAATAATGACCTGATGCGTTTGTATTGCTTCAACCAGTTTGTCCGCATATTGCGTGACTGGCAAATCCTGATTCAGTTTAATATTCGGGAGGCGTTCTACACGTGCCCGCACCTTGGCGTTAGATTTTTCAAAAAGTTCCTGATACTGCTTGGGATTTGCATCTTTACCTTTACCTAGCCGATTTAAACGATAAGAGTCCCGCGCCATGACCAGTTGATCTACATTTAAATGACTCAGCACCGAGCGCAATTCCTGATATAAAAATACGAACTGTCTATTTTACGCCGTAATGACATCCAGTGAAAGAATTCTCACTTTAATATATTTAGTGTTTTTTTCATTTTAACCCTTGAATTTTAAAGGGTCCGACGGCATGTTATATGCGTAGCAAAAATGCTTGTCCCGACTGGCTCTAGATTTCGCCTTAAAAAATGAACCGGACAAGACTTAGGTAAAATAGAAATGGCTTAATTTGTTTTACCGATTTAAGCAATGTAAAAATACTATTTTACCAATGATAAAAAATTATCTATTCTAGATCATGAAATTTAAATGCTAACACTCAATCATGGAGACAATGATGAGCTTAATTAATACTGAAGTTAAACCATTTAAAGCAACTGCTTATCAGAACGGCCAGTTCATCGAAATTACTGAAGCTGACCTGAAAGGTAAATGGTCTGTATTCTTCTTCTATCCAGCAGACTTTACTTTTGTTTGCCCAACTGAGCTTGGTGACCTTGCAGACAACTATGCTGAATTCAAACAGCTAGGTGTTGAAATCTACTCAGTTTCTACTGACACTCATTTCACTCACAAAGCTTGGCATGACTCTTCAGAAGAAATCAAGAAAATCGAATACCCAATGGTAGGCGATCCAACTTGGACTCTGGCTAAAAACTTTGAAGTATTAATCGAAGCTGATGGTCTTGCTGACCGTGGTACTTTCGTTATCGATCCAGAAGGTAAAATCCAGATCGTTGAAATCAATGCTGGCGGTATCGGCCGTGATGCATCTGAACTGCTTCGTAAAGTAAAAGCAGCTCAATACGTTCACGCTCACCCAGGTGAAGTATGCCCAGCTAAATGGAAAGAAGGCGATGCAACACTTGCTCCTTCAATCGACCTAGTAGGTAAAATCTAATCTTGATTAGATTAAGCTAATAAAAAACCGTCTCATTTGAGACGGTTTTTTTATTTGAATTTTATTCTATAGCCGAGCCAGCACAGCAATAACATATTTTATACTCACAGAAAGATTTATTTCGACTATGGTCAGCTTATAAGCATTATAAATGAAAATATAACTAAAGCGTGGAGGAAACCTATGCCACAAGTTTTAGCTGTTATTTACTGGAAATATGACTCTACTTCACGTTATTTAAAAATTTTTTATAATAATGGTACAGGCGAGCTTTATCACCCCGTACCGGCATTTGTATATGACAATATGATGCGCGTTACTGACAAAACTGCTTTTGTTCACAAATATCTGGAGTTTAATTTGCACTTTGACCGGCTATCAATAGCGTGAGTTTCAGTACATTAAAGTTTTGAAAATAAAAGATTCAGGTTTGTGTTGCCATGAGTATACCGGCTCCTAGATCCAGTGTCGTTAACATCATGTCCTGCTCCTGCTGAAGTAAAGATATAAAATCTTTAACCTGATCTGCATGTGAAATTACGTTATCTACAATCAGGACCCCTTTTGGGGTCAAAACTTTCTTTAAATAAGGCCAGTAGATAATATAGGCATCCCGCTCTGCATCAAGTAGAATAAAATCGTACTGTTCTTGAGTGTGGCGAAGAAACTCAAGCGCATCTCCGACCCAAAACCGGATTACATCAGTTAATCCCATTTTTTGTGCATGCCACTGTGCCTGCTGACTCCGTTCCTTCTCTATTTCCAGAGTAACTAATTTTGCCCCTGTTGCTCTGGCCGCCTCTGCCAGCCAGAGTGTAGAGTATCCGGTAGAAGTACCAATTTCCAGCAATCTCTCGGGTTGCTGAATACGCACTAGCATAGATAAATAGTAAGCCGATTCTGGCTCAATATTTCGATAGCGCAGCAATCGGTCATTCTGGTCTGCATCATGAGCTTGGAAAGATTGATAGAGCTCAGCCATATAAGCATTAAATTCGGAAGTCGCCATGGCAGTTTTTCCTGTTTTTATTATAAATTTTTTATAAATTTAAAATTTATACGATCTGGATAAGTTTAAATCGGGGAATGATTTCACCTTCTACCTCCACCGTTTCCTTAAACATACTTAAAGGTCGAACCCACATTGAATAATCACCATATAGACATTGATAAATAACCAGTTCCTCTTGTGTTTCACTGTGTTTCGCTACAGAAAAAACCTGGTATAGCTGTCCCTTATAATGCTGATAAATACCACGGGTAATTTGCATGATGCACTCCATCGAGAGAAATTTAACAATCATGACTATGCCATAAAAAATTTTATTTGCTGCATGAAGAAAGTAAAATATTTTATTTACTGTCTCGTCGCCTGCAATTGAGAACCGAGCGAATTACACACCGCCTAAACAGCTAAGTCATGAAAAACAAGATCAGAACAGGCCCGAAAAACCGGCTCTATTCTTTAATCGCAATTCTTAAAACCGATTGTATTTATAAAAACAT